>OLMB01000193.1_pt1 | contig 44261 bp, 38 predicted proteins | sample 1604691 | NCBI WGS metagenome assembly OLMB01 (sample SAMEA104055722, study PRJEB20765) | soil metagenome | isolation source: soil
GAGACGCAGTAGCCGATCGAAGGCGGCGACGAAACGCGCGTCATCGCAACCTTGCGTCGTGGCGCATTGCGTGGCGGCTGCTTTCAGATCGTCGAGCGCAGCTTTGGAATCCGCCAGCGCTTGATCGGCATTGCCATGGCCCGCCGAATCGTGCGCAGTCTGATACCGCGCGGAATCGGCATCGAGCCGCGTGTACAGCGCAGTTACCGCCGGTGAAAGTGGTGCATCATGCTTGGTCGTCGACTGACCTGCGCACGCGGCGAGAAGACCACACAGCGAAATCACGCAAATACGAAAAACCATAGTGCTTCATCATCTTGAGGATTACGTCACGTTACACAGCATGCACCGGAACGACAACCCTTCTCTTGCGCGACCGTGCCGTTAGAATACCGGCCAAGTCGTTAAAGCACACCGCATCGCCATGAATTCTCCAACACCCGCTCCCGTCGACAAACTGCCGCCTCTTCGCGAGCGCTGGGCGCAAATTTTCTCGTACGCGATTCATCCCGCCGCGTTGTCCACGGTCGTCGCCATTGCAGCGTCGCACGTCGTCGTCATGATGATTCCGCTGGGCTGGTTGCTCGACATCATCGTGTGGGCTGCATTTTTCAAATACGGTTTCGAAGTGTTGCGCTGGACCGCGAACGGCCGCGACCGCGCACCCGAAATCAGTTTCACCGTCAGCGACGACATCGGTCGCTATGCCGTTCTGCTGCTCGTCGTCATCGAACTGCTTCTGTTTCTCATCGCGCGTTTCTACGGGATCGTTCCCGCCGTGGCGCTCGGTGTCGTGCTGATGTTCGCGATGCCGGCGATTGTGATGATTCTTGCGTTGGAAGAAGGCGTCGCGCGCGCGCTGAATCCGCTGGCGTGGCTGATGTTGATGTCGAGACTCGGCAATCAATACTTCATCCTGGTCGGATTTTTCTGCGTCGTGCTGTTCGTACAGAGCGTGGTCGCCATCGCGATCCGATCGGCGTTGCCGGGATTCGTCGCCGATTTCATCACGTTCAACATCGTCAACTATTTGCTGCTGACGACTTTTCATCTCATCGGCAGCGTGATTTACGAAAACCGCGATTCTCTGGGATACGCCGGCCATCTCGAGCTGAACGACGAAGTGCCATACACAGATCCGGCGCGAAAGGTGCTTGACGCTGCACGCACCCGCGCCGCGACCGGCGACACGAAAGGCGCAGCACTATTGCTTCGCGACGAGATAGCCGCGCAACCCGATCAATTGCCGCTGCACGACGAATACCGTCATTGGCTGCGACTTGACGACGACAAAACAGAACTCGTCGCCCATGCGAAAAAATATATTCCTATACTTCTGTCGAAAGAGCAGGATCGCCGTGCGATGGAAGTAACGCGAGAAAGTCACGTGATCGATCCCGCGTTCGCACTCGACAATGCGGATAACATCACGCGACTCGCACATTTCGCCGCCGACGCCGGCCAAACTCAGCTCGCGATGGGCCTGCTCGCTGGATTTCACAAACGATTTCGAAATAGCCCCGACATCGGCCGCAATTATTTGCTCGCGGCAAAACTGTGGGCGGAACGCATGAACAAGGAAATGCAGGCGCGCGCCATGCTTCAGCAGATCAAAATCACCATGCCGAATGATCCGGTGATTCCGCAAGTCGACGCCTATATCGCGTTTCTCGACAAGCTCGCCGCGACGTCGCCGAAAGCGCCACCGAATCCGACATCTTAATGACTCGCTGGCGCGTGCCGCAGGCAGCTTCGACGGCGATCATTACCGAAGAAGGCCAAATCAAACTGAAGTCGGAACTCGACTATCTTTGGCGCGAATTGCGTCCGGAGGTCGTCAGAGCGCTGTCCGCCGCCGCCGCCGAAGGCGATCGATCGGAAAACGCCGAATACATTTATCGAAAAAAACAATTGGGCGAAATCGATCGTCGCGTGCGCTATTTGACGAAGCGATTACAAACAATAAAAGTCGCGTCAAAGAAACCGACGGATACATCACGGGTTTTTTTCGGCGCATGGTTCGAAACCGAAGACGACGACGGCGCGACGCGAATTCATCGCATCGTGGGTCCCGACGAAACGGATTCGGCGAAAGGCTGGATCAGTATCGACTCGCCTCTGGCCCGCGCTGCGCTGACCAAGCAAATCGACGATGAATTCGAAGCGGATTTGCCGGCCGGACGAAAACGATTCGCCGTGGTTCGCGTGAGCTACGACGCGCTCAAATAAGCGCCGAATGCTTTCATTCAATCCAAAACCGTGTCGGCGGAGCATACCGGCGTCCTTCTCGCAGCGGACGAAAACACTCCGCCGTTTCATAAAACGCTTCTGCCTCGTTTGCGATATTCCATCCTGGAATTCCGGACAACGGCAGCGGACGCAATTCCTGTGGGTCGAGCAGTAGCGTTTGATCGCCAATGTCACGCGCGACTTTTTCAAAGGCGCGTTGATTCGTCGCGTTATTCGACTCGTCGAGGACGACGATAGCCTTGCCGACAATCAATTGCTCCGGTCGAAGCGCATGTTCGAGCAATGCATGGCCGACGACGTTCGCACGGATGTCGCCGTTGAGCCACGCGTTGCGCTCACGCCAAAACAGTGCGTGCCAGTCGTGCGCATCCCAAAGATCGAGCAATCGCTGATCGCAAACCGTCACGATCACGCCCGCTTCATCGAAATGCGTCAGCGCACATTGCGCACGCGTACGCAACTTCGTTCCAGCTAAAGCGATTTCGTCTACCTGTCGCCGATTGAGTGCGTGTTTCAGCTTGGGATATCGCAGCCAGATCATCGCATTCAACAGATCGTGCCAATTGGCTTCGCGCGTCGAAATTTCACCACGCTGCGCGATGCGCAACTCGTAGTGCACGTTTTCGGATTCCAGTTCCCGCGTCTGCGCCACGAATCGCGTATTCATGCCAGCCGCGCGGCGCGCGTTCAGTTCGTTCACATCAGGCCATCGCGCGCCGCGCAGCCATGGTTCGAATTCGCTCCAATCCAACAGCGGCGGAAGCGAAAAGACGATAGGATCGATCGCGTCGCGCGCGGGCGCGATAAAACGCATAAACGTTTAGACGGCCAACACGCCGCTTAGATCGTGTTCGTCTGACGCGTCCACCTGTACGCTGACGAATTGGCCGAGCTTGAGCTTTTGACCATCGCGGATGCGCACCACGCCATCGATCTCGGGGGCGTCGGCGCTGGTGCGAGCGATCGCGCCCTTGGCGTCGACATGATCGACCAAGGCGCGCACTGTCGAGCCGATCTTGCGCTCGAGTTTTGCGGTGCTGATCGCGGCCTGAGTCTCCATGAAACGTTTCAGCCGTTCCTCTTTCACTTCTTCGTCGACCGGATCGGGCAACGCATTGGCCCTCGCGCCATCGACCGGCGAATATGCGAATGCTCCAACGCGGTCAAGCTGCGCCAAATGCAAAAACTCCAGCAACTCTTCGAACTCTGCTTCCGTCTCGCCCGGGAATCCAACGATAAACGTGCTGCGGATCGTCAAATCCGGACACATCGATCGCCATTTGCGAATGCGTTCGATCACCCGGCCCTTCGCCGCCGGACGCTTCATCAGTTTGAGAATGCGCTCATTCGCATGTTGAAGCGGCATATCGAGATACGGCAGGATTTTCCCGTGCGCCATGAGCGGGATCACGTCGTCGACGTTCGGGTACGGATACACGTAATGCAGCCGGACCCACACGCCGAGCGTCGACAACGCTTCGCATAAATCGGTCATACGGGTTTGATGGTTCGTGCCGCGCCACGAACTTTCTTGGTATTTCAGATCGACGCCGTATGCGCTCGTGTCCTGCGAGATCACAAGCAATTCGCGCACGCCGTTTTCGACGAGACGTTCGGCTTCGGACATCACATCGTCAAGCGGCCGCGACACAAGTTTGCCGCGCATCGAAGGAATGATGCAAAACGTACACGTGTGATTGCAGCCTTCCGAAATTTTCAGATACGCGTAATGCTTGGGCGTCAGCTTCACGCCGATGTCGTTGTTCTTCGATGGCTGTTGCAGAACGATATCGATGAACGGATCGTATTTCGGCGGAAGCTGCTGATGCACGGCAGTCATCACGCTGGCGTAATCCGCCGGTCCGCTGATCGCGAGCACGTCGGGATGCGCTTGACGGATCACGTCAGCGCGCTTGCCCAGACAACCGGTGACGATGACTTTTCCGTTTTCAGCCAGCGCTTCGCCGATCGCGTCGAGCGATTCCTGCACCGCCGAATCGATGAATCCGCAGGTGTTGACGACGACGACGTCGGCCGCGGCATAGGTCGCGACGATGTCATAACCTTCGACCCGCAGTTGCGTGAGGATGCGTTCGGAATCGACCAGCGCTTTCGGGCAACCCAGACTGACGAAACCGATTTTTCGCGACACGTTGGCTCTTACCTTGATAGCATGAGGAATATCGCTAGTTTACACTTGCTTGTCTGCCGGCTGAGAAAGATAACGACGGCGCGACGTGTATCGATGCTCGGGGGGAGCATCCGATGGGACGAATCAAAACGGCGCACGTTGTATTTGCGAGAATAGCGACTGCGTGCGCGGCAGTATTTTTCTCTAATTCGTTGTTGGCCGACGATTCGCGTCGCGCCGACGCCGTCGCGACGATGCAGCATTTGGCTGCTTCGATGGAGAACGTCTATGCCGGCTTCGCGCCAGCGCTCGCCGTAATACCGTCTTCAGGCCGCATCGTGCTCGAGCATGCAATCGCTTCTGTCGATACTGTCATGAGCGCGTATGCGCTAGCCGACCTTCACGACACGCGAGCCCAGACAACGGCGCTCAATGTCGTGGATTTGAATGCGGCAGTCGACTCCATCGTCGCGCGCGCTGAGAATGCGCTGACGGTGGGCAACTACGCCCGCTGCGAAGAATTGGCGCAATTGCTCGGTCAGCTCGCCGAGGACACGCAAAGTAAACGTTTGCGCATGTATGCGGATGCGTATCTCGGCATTCTCGACCGTCGTCATGGCAATCTCGATGCCGCCATCAATCATCAGCGCGAAGCGTTGGATCTGGCGCGCACCTTGGGCGACGACGTCGAAGCCGGTCGCGCTCTCGCGCATTTAGGCACGATCTATCGCGACCGCGGCGATTTTGCCACCGCGCTGGATATGCAAACTCAAGCGCTTACGCTGGGTGAAAAAACCGACGATCGAATCGAGCTCACGTACCGCAATCTCGCGCTGCTTTATCGCGAACTCGGCGACGAAAACGCCAGCCGACGCTATTTCGAAAAAGCCATCGCCGCCGCTGAGTCGAGCGGCGATCCGTCGCACTACGCCACCGTTTACGGAAGCTATTCGGGATTTCTCAACGACAACGGCGACTTCGCGAACGCCTTGCAGGCCGCGACGGAAACGCTGGCGCTGGATCAAGCGCTGAACGATCGACCCGCTGCCGCATTCGAACAACTCGAAAGCGGCCGAGCGCTGATCGGCCTCAAACGTTTGGAAGAAGCGGCCGCGCTGCTCAACGCCGCGGTGGAAACAGGACGCGCCATCAATCAACGAGAAATTATTGTGCGCGGCTTGTTGTCGCTCGCAGAAATCGCCGTTGCCAATCACGATTACGCTAAGGCCAACGCATCGCTCGACGCCGCACTGAGGGGACTCGACGCCACACGCATGAAGCCGCAACTTGCGCAGGTTTACGCGCTGCGCGGACAAGTCGCCGAAAAGGAAGGCGATACGAAAACCGCGTTGCAGTTCGCACGCGGCGAGGCGGCAATCCGCGAGGAATTGCTCGGAAGTCGCGCGAGCCGGCGGTTGTCCGCACTTGAAGTCCAACAGGCGCGCGCGGCGAGCGATCAGAAACTCCAGATGCTCACGGTCGAAAACGAACTGCAGGCGGCGCGACTGGAACGTCAACAATGGCAACGGCTTTTCGGCATCGGCGCACTCACCGGTCTTACCATCCTGCTGGCCGCGCTGGCGTGGCGCATGGTCAGCGTGCGACGACTCAATCGTGCATTGGCCGCGAGTCACGGCAAAATCGCCGAAGCGAACTCCGAATTGAGCGAGGCCAACGCGCGTCTGCAACGTCAGGCCGACGAGCTTTATCAAACCGCGATCACCGATCCGCTCACCGGCGTTTTCAACCGCGGACAGTTGTTGCGCGCGATACAACAGCGCGTCGAGGATTTCCGACGCGACCATCGCGAACTGGCACTTCTGCTTATCGATTTCGACAATTTCAAACAGATCAACGACGCGCGCGGACATCTGTTCGGCGATCGCGTTCTCGTCGCCGGCGTCCAGACGTTGCGTCAATGGCTCGAACCCGGCGATCTTCTCGGCCGATTCGGCGGCGAAGAGTTCATCGTCGTCGTCACCGGTCACAATTTTTTCGCCGTGCGCGCACTGGCGGAACGTTTACGCACACGCGTGGCCGATACGCTGGCCGCATCCGCCCCGGAGTTGGCGAGCATCGCGACCATCAGCATCGGTATTGCCATGGCATCGCAGTTGCCCAGTGACATGAGCGTCGAGCACTTGATCGACACTGCCGATCGCGCGCTGTATTCGGCCAAAGCCGCCGGCCGCAATCGCGTCGCCAGCCAGGCGGTGTAAATTTTCGCAGCGCACGTTGACATGCAGGCTGCGTGGATTAACCTCCCTCATTCGAATCGGCAAGGAGGCAACACGTCATGGGAGAACACATCAATCTCGACACGGCCGGCACGCAGTGCATTGGCGCGTACCTCGCAAAACCGCAGGGCAAGCCGAAAGGCGGCATCGTCGTCGTGCAGGAAATCTTCGGCGTCAACGCGCATATTCGCAGCGTGGCTGACAAGTACGCGTCGTTTGGCTACACGGCCATCGCGCCAGCATTCTTCGATCACATCGAAACCGATCTAGAGCTCGGATACGACCCGGCGAATTTCGATAAGGGCAAAAAACTCGCGGGTGACGTGGGATTCGACCGCGCCGTCGAAGACGTCGCGAGCGCAGCCGAAGCGATCAGCTCGACGGGAAAGATCGGTGTCGTCGGGTATTGTTGGGGTGGAACCGTCGCGTTCTTGAGTGCGATTCGACTGGGCTTGCCGGCAGTAAGCTACTACGGCGCCGGCAACGCGAAGTTCCTCTCCGAAAAGCCGAAAGCGCCCGTGCAATTTCACTTCGGCGCGAAGGACACATCGATTCCGCCTGAAATTGTGCAGAAACTTCGCGACGCGCTTCCACAAATGGAAGTGTATACCTACGCCACGGCTGGACACGCGTTCAATCGCGACGTCGATCCGTCGCACTACGATGAGCCGAGTGCAAAACTGGCGCAAGATCGAGCGCTTGCGTTCTTCGAGCGCAATCTCGGCAACGGCTAGCGAATGAGCAACGACGTCGCGTTCATCCTAGACGCGCGTCTGGACGCAGACACGCAACACGTCGTTGACTTGCCGTTCGCGCGCGTCCTGCTCATGAACGACGCGCGATTTCCCTGGCTGATTCTAGTGCCGCGCATCGCAGGTCTGCGAGAATTGATCGACCTTTCGCGAAGCGATCAACAGCGTTTGCTCGACGATATCAACTGCGCGGCAAACGCACTGCGCACATTGGAAAACCCGGACAAACTCAATATAGCGATGCTCGGCAACGTCGTTCCGCAATTGCACGTGCACGTGATCGCGCGCTTTGCCAACGATGCCGCGTGGCCGAAGCCAGTTTGGGGCGTTGGCGAACGCATTCCCTACGCGGAACACGAATTACGGCGTTATGTCGATGAAATTGCCGTCGCGCTGAAGCTTTAAGTCCTGTGAGCGAACTACGCATCGAACCGCTCAGTGATGGCGCACTGCTGATACGCATCGGCGATCGCATCGATGACGCGACGAATCGAATAGCAATTGCGCTCGCCGATACATTGCGTTCCGCTAATGTGCCTCACGTGCGCGACATCGCCCCCGCGTATGCCAGCGTGTGCGTTCGCTACGAAATCGCTTCAACAGATTTCACGACGATAGCCTCTCGTTTGCGCCCGATCGTCGATTCCGTCAAAGCAGTCTCGAAAGACGAAACGAGCGACGTCATCGACATCCCAGTTTGCTATGGCGGCGAATTCGGGCCCGATCTCGATGCCGTCGCCGCGCACGCGTCGATCAGCGCCGAACAAGTGATCGATCGCCATAGGGGCGCGAATTACGAAGTCGCCATGCTCGGCTTCATGCCGGGATTTCCGTATTTGCGCGGACTCGATGCGACATTGTATACACCGCGTCTCGCCACACCGCGCACGCACGTACCGGCCGGATCAGTCGCAATCGGCGGCGCACAAACGGGCATCTATCCACGCGACTTGCCGGGCGGCTGGCACATCATCGGCCGCACACCGTTGGTGTTGTTCGATTCCGAGCGCGACACGCCGGCGCTCCTTCGACCCGGACAGAAAATTCGATTTACACGAATCGATCCCGACGATTTCGCGGCGACGCAACGATGACGATCCACGTCATCGCACCCGGCACGCTCACGAGCGTTCAGGACCTCGGCAGATTCGGGCATACGCATATCGGCGTCGGCCATGCGGGCGCGATGGATTCCGTCGCATTGCGTCTGGCAAACATGCTGGTAGGCAACGACGAGAATGCGGCCGCGCTGGAAATCACATTGCGCGGCCCGACACTCCGCTTCGACGGCGATGCGCTTATTGCCATCGCCGGCGGCGAAGTCGACGCCCATGATGAAATGCAAACTGTCCCAACGTGGCGACCGTTTTACGCACGCGCCGGAAGCACGATTGATATCGGTCATCTTCGAGCTGGATCGCGTGCATATCTCGCGATTCGCGGCGGCATCGCCGTCGCGTCTGTACTTGGTAGCCGCAGCACCGACGTCAACGCATGTCTCGGTCCATTCGGTGGTCGCGCCCTGAGCGCTGGCGACACACTTCCTACGGCATCAACATCAATTCCGACTATGAAAAACACGGCGTGGTCCCTCGACCCGTCGCCATGGTTCGACGAACACGCTGATCGACCAATCTCGCTGATCTGTGGAACGCACTTCAGTAACCTAGACGTCGATTCGCAACGCGAATTATTCGCTCGCGAATTCCACATCGACAGCCAATCGAATCGCGTGGGCTACCGACTGCAAGGTCGCGCTCTGAGGCTCCGCGAACCATTGGAAATTATTTCGGAAGGCGTAGTACCCGGTACGATGCAATTGCCGCCCGGCGGCGAACCTATCGTCTTGATGGCCGAAGCACCCACGACAGGCGGCTATCCGCGTATCGGCCACGTCGCTGCGGTCGATCTGCCGCGACTCGCGCAGCGGCGACCTGGACAAACGGTGCGCTTCGTCGAGTTGTCGCCGCACGAGGCACAAACGAGATATCTTCATCGCGAGCGCGAACTCGTCGCGCTGAAACAATCGATCATCGAGCGACTGAAAACATGAGCAAGACCATAGATCTGAATTGCGACATGGGCGAGTCTTTCGGCGCCTGGCAAATGGGGAACGACGAGGCGGTCATGCCCTGGATCACGTCGGCGAATATCGCGTGCGGTTTTCACGCCGGCGATTTCGCGACGATGCAGCACACCGTAGCGCTCGCGAAAAAATTCAACGTCGCGATCGGAGCACATGTTTCGCTGCCCGATCTGCAAGGTTTCGGACGACGTGAAATGCGCATTTCGCCGAATGAAGCTTACGCGATGTCGCTTTATCAAATCGGCGCGCTGCAGGCGGTCGCACGTGCTCAGCACGTTCGCGTCGTGCACGTAAAACCGCATGGCGCGCTGTACAACATGGCGGCGAAGGATCGCGAACTGGCCGACGCGATCGCGCGTGCCGTTCATGACGCCGACGAGACAATGATTCTTGTCGGACTCGCCGGTAGCGAGTCAGTTCGCGCAGCGGAAGCCGTCGGACTACGTGCCGCACACGAGGCGTTCGCCGATCGACGCTACGAAACGGATGGGTCGTTGATTTCGCGTCGCGAAGCGGACGCAGTCTTTCACGATGCGGATGCGGCGGTTGCGCAGGCGGTACACATTGTTAAAAGTGGAAAAGTGAATTCGCGCGATGGTGAAATCGATATTTTTGCGGATACGATTTGTATCCATGGCGATCGTTTGGATGCGGGTGTGTTTGCTAAAAGGCTTCGTGTGGCGTTGGAGGGCGCTGGGGTTTCGGTTATAGCGCTTTGATCGCGTCATTCCGGCGAAGGCCGGAATCCAGTGACTTTGCTTTTTACCTTTTGAGTAGTAAAAAGCTTCCGCTGCTCCGCAGCGGGTAACTTTTTGTCCGGTGACAAAAAGTCACCAAAAAACACCTTTGTGGTTCGCGAAGGCTGTTGTCCGCAGACAGCACGTCCCTGTTGCTGGCTGCGGACCGCGCGCTTCCTGCGCGCGATCACCCTCGAGTTAAAAACCGATTGATCGGGTAGAAGCGTTCGCAAGTGGATAGGCGCGTAGCGCGGGCGTGATGGGTTGCGATATTCATGCGCTCGGCACATCGCACCGACGATTCGGCTTTCGCAGAACGGATGCACTGTTTCCGCGTCTAACGCTTGGCCAAGAGCGTTGCCATTGTTCAGCGCTGCGATGGCGTATCTCCGCCCCAGTGGGCGGCGCACGATCTCGTGATGTACCGAGTCACCCTCTTTTGATCGTTTAGTACGAAGGCAGAAGTCGCTTGATAGCGGTTCGTCTCATGCCCTCAGGCATCTGGCCCTCGACAATCTTTCCGCTGATTTCGGTTGCAACGAAATCGTGTTCTTTTCAGGTGTTTCTTGGTTACTTCTTTGCACCAGCAAAGAAGTGACTCGCTCGCTTGCGAGCGAAAGCCGTTAAAGAGTCAAACCACCAGACTCCAAAATCATGCAATATCCCCAAACCAACGCGCATCGAAGCACCGCAAATGAACTACTGGCCATTGCTAGGCGTAGCCGTCGTCATCATCGGTTTCGCACTGCGCTTGAACCCGGCGTTGGTCGTCGTAATCGCCGGAATCGTCAGCGGCATTCTTTCAGGAATGTCGATTCCCGATCTGCTCGCATTGCTCGGTCACAGCTTTTTATCGAATCGAATGCTGATGCTGTTCGTCCTCACGCTACCGGCGATCGGATTGCTGGAACGTGCCGGATTACGCGAACGAGCGCACGCCTTCATCGCAGGCTTGCGCCGACTGACCTTCGCGCGATTGCTCATCGCCTATCTGGCGACACGTCAGGTGTTGTCCATGGTGGGTTTGACGAACGTCGCCGGTCATCCGCAAACAGTCCGGCCGTTGCTCGCGCCGATGGCGGAAGCGGCGGCGGAAAAGATCGATCCGACACTGGACGATTCAAAACGCGAAAACATTCGCGCGATCGCGGCGGCGACGGATAACGTCGGCCTGTTTTTCGGCGAAGACATTTTCATCGCACTCGGCGCGGTGTTGTTGATTCAGGCGTTTTTTGCACAAAACAATATCGAGCTCAGTCCCGCATCGATCGCGGTATGGGCCGTGCCGACGGCCATCGCAGCGTTCGTCATCCATTCGATTCGGATCGTTCTGTTTCAGCGACGCCTCGCCGCTGGAAATCCGAAGTCCGCACAAAGGTACGTCGATGCTGAGAATTGAATACGCCTATTGGCTGTGCGGGATTTTGCTCGCGATCTGCGCGCTGCTCGAATTGCGATCACGACGATTGCTTCACGCGTCGTTCTGGGGAATCCTCGCGATCTGTTTTCTCGGTGGCGATGCCTTCGAAAGCGCATTCGCATCCGGCCAAAAAATCCCGGCGCAGTGCGTCGGCGCGGCTGTCGTCGTACTCGCTCTTTTGGCCGGCTCCGGAAAACTGAAACGCAAACTGGAATTCGACGATCAGCACGCGGGCCGAGCCGCGAGCGCGAAGCGTCTCGGCGACAAATTATTCGTGCCGGCGCTGTTGATTCCGGCGGTCACACTCATTCTCGCCCTCACGCAGCCGTGGCTCCACGTCGGCGATGTGAAACTCTTCGATGCGCGGCAAAGCACGCTGACGGCGCTCGCCGTCGCATGCGTCGTCGCTCTGTTTGCGGCGATGTGGCTCACGCGCGCGCGACCTGCCGCCGCCGGCGTCGAAACGGCGCGTTTACTCGACGCGTTGTCGTGGGCGGCCGTACTACCCATGCTCCTCGCGACGCTCGGCAGTGTGTTCACAGCGACTGGCGTGGGCGATGCGATCGGTCACTTAAGCGCAGCGGCAATTCCAGTCGACTCGCGCGCGGCATGCGTGCTCGCGTACGCGTTGGGAATGGTCGCGTTCACCGTGATCATGGGAAATGCATTCGCTGCATTTCCGGTGATGACGGCCGGCATCGGATTACCGCTGCTCGTCGTCAATCATCACGCCAACCCCGCCGCGCTCGGCGCGCTCGGCATGTTGAGCGGCTATTGCGGCACACTGTTGACGCCGATGGCGGCGAATTTCAATATCGTGCCAGCGGCATTGCTGGAATTGCGCGATCCGAATGGCGTGATCAAGGCACAATGGCAAACGGCCGTGTGCCTGTTTTTCATAAATCTTATACTTATGTACTTTTTAGCATTTTGATGAAACGCGAACAGACCGCATTGCTTCTCGGATTCGAACCGTTCGCGGGCGACGACGTCAATCCGTCGGAGCAAATCGTCGAAACGCTGGATGGCGAAACCATAGCGGAACACCGTATCGCCGGATTCACGCTTCCAACGGAATTCGCACGCGCGATGACGATGACGTCGGAATTGATTGCGCGACATCGTCCTTCGCTAGTGCTGGCTATCGGACAAGCGGGTGGCCGCGACGGAATTTCGATCGAACGCGTGGCGATCAACGTGATCGACGCACGTGTGCCCGACAACGCCGGCGATCAACCGATCGACGTGGCCGTCGTCGACGGCGCGCCGAGTGCGTACTTCTCAACGTTGCCGATCAAAGCGATGTTACGCGCGCTGCAAACAGCGCAAATTCCAGCGGCGATATCGAACACGGCGGGAACGTTCGTCTGCAATCAGGTTTTCTATGCCCTGGCCCATCTCGTAGCGACACGCTACCCGGACCTGCGCAGCGGATTCGTGCACGTGCCATTTTTGCCTGAGCAGGCGGCGCGTCACGCCAACGCACCGTCGATGGAATTACAAACGATGGTCGACGCGACGCGGATTTGTTTCAACGTTGCATTGACGACTCGCGACGACGAGCACTTCGCCGCGGGCACTACACACTGAAGCGTTAGCCGTGCGCGGCGCCGGCATTGTCGATGGGAGGCGGAGTTGCAGGATCGGTCGATGGCGTCGGATCGACCAACGTCTGCGTCTTGCCGTCGAGATCGATGAACGCGTCGATTTGCTGAGCCTTGGCGGTGATCGCGATGAGATGCTTTTGCATGTCCGTCGCTTTATCGCCGTGCATGATCACGATGCCGGTGATCTTCTTGCTGTCCTTCAGTTCGCTCACGTAACCGTACAGTTCTGCTTTGCCGAGCGTGTACTCGGCCGCTTCGAAACGATCGGCCTTCGCCGGCGAGATCATCAGCTTTCCATCCTTGATGGGATCGCGTGCAAACGCCGACGTGGCGGCGACAAGCGAAACGACTGCAAACGATAGAACGATGAACTTACGCATGAAACATTCTCCGGAATTTGCGTCGCGATTATTCGACGACTTTGATCACTTTGAATCTGCCGTCGTTGTCTTTGACATACGCGTTTATTTTTAAATCGCGGCAAATGCCGGCCAACACGGCGACGTGAGTATTCTTCACTTTTTCCTTTTCGCCGGGCGTAAGCAAGATTGTGTGAACTGGCTTGCCGATTTCGCTGAGATAACGGATATGTCCGCGAAGGTCTTCGGCAGTCAATGTCGCGCCGTCGAAGTCGAATTGTCCATCCTTGTCGGCCTTCACGCTCAAGTCGTACGCGCCGGGCGCGTCGCCCTCTAGCGTCGTACCTTCTTTGATCGCATCGCGCCCGCCGCAAGCGGCCAGCAGCGCAATCAACAGCGCGATGGCGAGAACGCGGACCGTTTTCACAAATGCAAATTTATACATTGTATTCCTCATTGCAGTGTTTGTAGGCAACATCACGCTTTCGGCAATGTGACGCCGCGTTGTCCTTGATATTTTCCGCCGCGATCGCGATAACTCGTTTCGCAGATCTCGTCGGATTCCAGAAACAGCATCTGCGCCACGCCTTCGTTCGCGTAGATTCTAGCCGGCAACGGAGTGGTATTGGAGAATTCCAGGGTCACGTGGCCTTCCCATTCGGGTTCCAGCGGCGTGACGTTGACGATGATGCCGCACCGCGCATACGTGCTTTTGCCGAGGCAGATCGTGAGCACCTGTCGCGGAATGCGAAAGTACTCCACCGTGCTGGCCAGCGCAAATGAATTCGGCGGGATGATGCAGACCTCGCCCTTTACATCGACGAAACTACGCGCATCGAACTCTTTCGGATCGACGATCGTGGAATTGATGTTGGTGAAAACCTTGAATTCGTCGGCGCAACGCACGTCGTAACCGTAGCTCGACGTGCCGTACGAAATGAGTTTGCCGCCGTTGCCGTTCGTGCGGATTTGTCCTGGCTCGAACGGCTCGATCATGTTGTGCGCTGCCGCCATGCGGCGAATCCATTTGTCACTTTTTATCGACATGTGTATTTGGGCCTACGTGTTCTGAATGACGATCTTTGGAAACTGAATCGATTTGCTGCGCGCATGCAACGAAAGCTGCGCCGCCGTCTTGCGCGCGATGTCGCGATACATATGAGCGACTTTTCCGTTCGGATCGGCGGCGACCGTCGGCGTGCCGCTATCGGCCTGCTCGCGGATGTGTATGTCGAGCGGCAGCGATCCGAGCAAAGGCACTTCATATTGCTTCGCCATCGACTCGCCACCGCCCTCGCCGAAGATATGCTCCGCGTGTCCGCATTGTGTACAAATATGAATTGCCATATTTTCCACAATGCCCAAAACGGGCACTTCTACCTTTTCGAACATTTTTAGCGCCTTGCGCGCATCGAGCAGCGCGATGTCCTGCGGCGTCGTCACGATCACCGCGCCGGAAACCGGCACCCGCTGACTCAGCGTCAACTGAATATCGCCCGTGCCCGGCGGCAGATCGATGATCAGATAGTCCAGATCGACCCAATTCGTTTCGTTCAACAACTGCGTCAACGCCTGCGTGACCATCGGACCGCGCCAGATCATCGGCGTATCTTCTTCGATCATGAAACCGATCGACATCGTCTGCACACCGTGCGCGATCTTCGGTTCGATGTGCTGACCGTCCGGCGAATCGGGTTTGCCCGAGACGCCCAACATGCGCGGCACGCTCGGTCCATAAATATCCGCATCGAGCACGCCGACTTTCGCACCTTCCGCGATCAGCGCGAGCGCAAGATTCACCGCCGTCGTCGACTTGCCCACGCCGCCCTTGCCCGACGCCACCGCGATGATGTTCTTCACGTTCGGCAGCGGATTGAGTTCTTTCTGCACTTTGTGCGCGAAGACGCGCGAGCTGACGTTGACGATCACGCCGCCGAGCGATCCGTCCGCTTTGAGAACGTCGCGGACGCGTTGCGTCAGTTCATCGTGCCAGCCCGCCGCCGGATAACCGAGCACGATATCGACAGCGACGTTGTTGCCATCGAGGCCGACGCCTTTCAACGCACCGCTTTCGATCAGGTTCTGATTCGTATTCGGATCGACAATCGTGGCGAGCAGGTCGCGGACGCGCTGCTGGAGAGGTTCAGTCATCGGGAGGCAAACGATTTGTAGAAACGCAATTGTAGCGTAGCGGAGACTGGCGCTGCATTTTCCTTGTCCGTTACGCGTCCGAATATTGTCCGATTGCTACGACCCGTACCGAGCAAACTCCGCCTATTCGTTCTTCGGAACATACGCTCGGGAGCATCACATGTTGCGGTTAAGCGGCGTTGGTTTGATTCTCAGTGTCATCACTGTAGGTGCATCGGCCGCAACAACCGGTGCATGGCGGGCAACCGATTGGGAACATCCTCAAGCGGTCATCATCGCGCCGGGAACAATTGGAATTCCTTACCTCGAACAGGCCCAATTGGGGCCGACGGCGTTTGGTTTTGAAGACAATCGGTTTGGGTCGGTTACAGCAACCTGGAGCGATGCCGAAACATCCTGGCTCGCCGCGAGTGCGCCGCGCGAGATCGATAGCGCCGGAGCGGTATACGTGTTCAGTCGTACAAATGATTCTACGACTTGGCATCAAGAAGCCCGCCTTACTGCCAACGATGGAAACGACAATGACTACTTCGGAGGAAACTCACTCGCGATCGGTAGCAATATCGTAGTGGTCGGCGCGCCGTATCACAAAATCGGAACGATCTCAGGGGCAATCTATACCTTCGTTCGAGACACGACGACTGGCGTATGGTCCCAGCGCGGCGACGCCATGGGCGCATCAACGGCTGGAAGTTTCGGCTGGGCCGTCGCACTCGACGGCGACACACTTGCTGTAGGCGCACCCGGAACGGGCACGTCGGGCCACGTTTACGTGTATCAGAATTTTGGAACGTCTTGGACGACGGTCGGTAGTTTGTCGCCGAGCGATTCGCCGCCAGGCGCATCATTTGGCGGGTCAATGGCGTTAGACAATGGAAAGCTGCTGATCGGCGCATCAGGTGACAGCACCGTCGCGAAAGAACAAGGCTCGGCTTACATATTTGCGTATCAATCCGCAACGAATAGTTGGGAGCAACAACAAAAGCTTGTGCCCTACCCCGATGGCGCCGCGTATGACGGGTTCGGGGAGCACGTGGATTTAGTCGGACAAATGGCCGTTGTGGCGGCTCCGGATCGGAATTCATATCAGGGTGCGGTGGACCTTTTTGCTTTTGATCCTGGACATAGCGCCTGGATCAAGCAAGGCAGCCTGCAAGGGCCAGACGGACCAGAGGGGTTTTTCGGAAATTCGTTAGCCCTCAGCTCAAACGTCCTGGCGGTTGGGTCGCTTGGACAAACCGACGCCAACAATGTCTATTTGTATACAACGGCTGGCGGAACAGCGACGTTCCAGTCAAGACTTCCAACCAGCGCTCAACCATCCATAGCGGGCAGTTTTGGCACGTCGATCTCATGGTCAAGCGACGAACTTCTTATAGCGGCGCCCCAAGCCGACGTCGATACTGAATGGCGCGGTCTCGTGCACGCGTTTTCACCGACGACATCCGGCTGGATCGAACGTCAACCCGTTTCTGCAATGGGCGATCAGGGCGAAAGTTTCGCTACATCCACGGCGATATCGGGCAACGTCGCGGTTATCAGAGCGCCGCATCAATCTGATTACTACGGTGAGCAAGGCGCCGCTGACATTTACAGTCGCGACTCAAACGGCAATTGGACGTGGCAACAAGAACTAAGCGACAACTACGACGGCCCGATCGCCATTGACGGAAATACGCTGGTAATCGGTGCACCTTCACAGGCCTTTGGTGACAACCATTATCAAGGCGCCGCATACATCTATGTAAAGTCCGGCGATACTTGGACAGAGCAAGCGGAGCTTGCCGATCTCGTCAATGGAAAGGCCGATGATTTCTTCGGCGAGTCCGTTGCAATATCTAGCGACACGGTACTGATCGGCGCGTCCCGCATCGATGGCAACGCAGGCTGTGTTTTTGTATACGTGAGATCAGGGACAACGTGGACGAGACAGGCAAAATTGACGGTCTCTGCTACGCCTGCCGGCAATTATGTGGGTGAAGTTGTCGCACTACGCGGCGATACTGCGTTGATCAACGGGCCATATTTGTCCGGTGACGCGGGCTCGGCTTATATTTTTCAGCGAAGCGGAACTACTTGGACGCAAAAGAAGAAACTCATAGCTTCAGATGGTGCAACGGGGGACAGTTTCGGAACCACACTTGCGTTGTCCGACAGAGCAGCCTTGGTCGGTGCCGTCCAAAAACAAATTGGGCTCAACGTCGATCAAGGCCGCGTGTACATTTTCTCAGGCTCCGATTGGAATACCGAATCGACAATTGATTCACCTGTGGGTACGACGTACGGGTATTTTGGCAGTTCAATTGCTGTCGACGGCAAGCGACTCGTCATCGGAGAAGACGGTCAAAGCAGTGCCTACATCTTTTACTTGGATCAAGGAAATTGGTCGCTACAGTCTTCGGTCATGGGCGCGCCATTTTCTAATTTCGGGACTTCGGCATCAGCCTCCGACGGGACCGTTATAATCGGCGCGATCTCAGACGGCAACGGATCGAACCACGGCGGACGCGCCTACATCTTCCAAGACGACCGCATCTTCGCCGACGGTTTCAATTAATCGTCAGGCGTTTACTGTCCGCATCCCGTCCTTCTAATCACTCTCGACTCGATCAAACTCCCGCACCGCCGCCATCTCGCGGCGAGTGCGAGGAGATGTTGAAGTGCGAGTTTCGAAACATTGGAAGAAAGTTAGCGCCGCGCTGGCGCTGTTAGCTGTATTTACGCAAGCAGACGCAAATTTCAGAGGCACGGATTGGGAAGGGATCAGCGGTCTCGTCCCAACGACAGGTCCTTTCGTTTTGCAGCAAGAACTTCCCGCGCCCGCTTCGGCTGGATTATTCGGCGAGGCCGTCGCGATGTGGCACGACGATACATCCGGCATCGATTGGGCCGTCATCGGCGCGCCGAACGAAGATGGGCAAGCGGGCGCGGCGTACGTTTTCAGTTTCGCGCCCGGCAGTACGGAATGGAAACAAGAAGCGCGGCTCGTGGCCAGCGACCGTTCAGATCATGATGGCAGTGCGTTTGGTTATTCAGTCGCGATCGATCATTCGACTGTCGTTGTCGGCTCGCCGCTGCATGAAGCAGACTTCTTCGATGGCGCCGCCTATGTGTTCGTGCGCGATGAAGCAACCGGCGATTGGAAACAACAAGGCGACGAACTCAATTCCGCAGATGGAGGCTTTGGTTTTGCCGTTGCCGTGAATGGCGACGCATTGGCTGTTTCCGGACCGCAGAAAGTTCTCGCTTATTCGCGCGCTAGCGACATATGGTCGCTGCTTCAAACTTTGCCGTCACCGACGACAGCCAAATCCAACTTCGGCACCAGCCTCGCGATGAGCAGCGACGAATTACTCGTCGGCGCGCCATTGGATAGCGATGTCGCGACCAGTCAGGGATCGGCGATCCTTTACTCGGCTGGCCGCGATGGCTGGGATTTGCAGCAAGTGTTGCGTCCCGACAGCAGTACCCATCAATTTTTTGGAACCTCGGTCGCCCTGGGAGCAGACACGATTGCCGTAGGTGCGCCAATTTCAACGACCGGTGCGGTGTACATTTTCGCATTCGACGGAGTTAAGTGGACTGACCGATCGACGATCCTCGATACAAGCAGCGTTTCAGAGTTCGGCTTTTCCATTGCGTTGTCAAACGACAAATTAGTCATCGGCGGTCCAGGGTCAGGGTCCACTTCTATTTTCAGAAACAACTCCGGCACCTGGAAACTCGATTCGACCCTAAGTGGCGATACAGCCGACGACTTTGGCTGGTGCGTTGCAACGGCCGGCAGCAGAGTCATAGTCGGTGCGCCCAAATCGAACGTGTACGACGGCGAAGCCGATGCCTTCATCGACGACCGCATCTTCGCCAACGGCTTTGAGTAACCTTTCACAAAAATCGATAAGATGACGGCATGAACTCCGTCATCTTGTCGTCACTGCTGCTCCTGTCGTCCGGTGTCGCCGCCGCCGATTTCACGCCAGTCGGCACGTGGAAGACCATCGACGACAGCTCACATAAGGCCAAGGCGCTGGTCGAGATTACGGAGCATGACGGCGCGCTGTCAGGCCATGTAACGCAGCTCTTTCGCAAGCCGAGCGAAGATCAAAATCCGAAATGTGCGGACTGTCCCGGCGAGAAGCACGACAAGCCTATCCTCGGCATGGAGATTCTCTGGAATCTTCATCTTGACGGCGACGAATGGGCCGGTGGCGAGATTCTCGATCCCGATGAAGGCAAAACATATCGCTGCAAGATGCACGTGAGCGACGACGGTCGGAAACTCGAAGTGCGCGGCTACATCGGTTTTTCGCTGCTCGGCCGCACGCAAGTTTGGGAACGCGCGGCGCCGAGCAATCCGTAAACTGCTGGCGTCAGTGCGACGTCAGCAATTTTAGAAGGCGGCCGTAAAAATCCAATCCGTCGTAAAACGATGAGATGCGCAAACGCTCGTCGCGTCCATGCGCGCGCACGTCGTCACGATCGATCGCCACGCCCGAAACGCCATACGACGGAATTCCCGCTGCGTTCGTGTAGATGCTGTCGGACGCGCCCGTTTCCATTTCGGGAATCACGGGAACGCCGTGCCACATCGTCATCGAGATTTGATCAAGCACCTTGAGCAGATCGGGGCGAATAGTAGGCGGCGCGAGCGATTTGTCGTCGGGCGCCGTGTCGTGACGGCTTTGATCAGTCGCGACATACTGAATCTTTATTTTGTCATCCGCCACGATTCGCTGCAGCGCCTGGCGAATTTCTTCTTTCGAGTGACCGGGGAAAATTCGACAATTGACCAACGCCGCCGCACGCTGAGGCAATGCGTTGTTGGCGTGACCCGCCTCCAACTTCGTCGGCACGCATGTCGTGCGCAGCACGGAGTTGAATCGCGCGTCCTTCGACAATCGCGCCGCGGCGTTCGCGTCGAGTTGCGGACCGATCAACGCCTGCATGTCGGCGGCGATTTCCTTTGGTTCGATTTTCGCGTCGCGCGCGAAAAACTCGCGCGTCACGGCATTCAATTCCGGGGGAAACGGCGAATCGCGAAGTTTGTCCAACGCCGCCGTCAGTTCATAAATTGCATTGTCCGGTCGCGGCAACGAACTGTGACCGCCGGGATTCGTCGCAACGAATTCGTAATCGGCATACAGTTTTTCCGTCGCGCCCAATTGGATGCTGACGACCTTGCCATTCTCCGAATCGATGCCGCCGGAATCCGGATTGAGGACGTACTCCGCATCGATCAGGTCACGGCGATTTTTCAGCAACCACTCCGGACCGTTCGAGCTGCCGCTCTCCTCATCCGCCGTCAGCGCAACGATCAGATCGCGATCCGGCACAAAACCTTCTTTCTTGAAACGGATGAGTGTGGCGATGAGGATCGCGTCGCCGCTCTTCACGTCTTGCGTGCCGCGTCCGTAAACGAAGCCGTCTTTCTCGACGAATTTGAAGGGATCGGTGGTCCAGTCTTCGCGACGCGCTTCAACGACGTCGAGATGGCAGATGATCAGAATCGGTTTGGCTTTGCCGCTGCCGTGATAGCGCACGACGAGGTTTTTCTTGCGATCGATCGGACCATCGATGACGATGTCCTTCTGCGCAAAACCGGCATCGAGCAGCCGCTGCGCCATCGCGTTGGCGGCCGTCGTCACGTTGCCGGCGGATTCGGTCGTATTGATTTCGATGAGTTGCTTGAACACGTCGAACGCGAGTTTGCGTGTGGCCGCGTCCGGCCCGGATTCGGCAGCGCATGCGACCGACGCCGTCAATGACAAACCCATCGCAGCAAATCGAGAAATGAGTTTCATGCGTTCTCCCAAGCCGGAATGGCCAAGCGTAAGGCCATCGGTCGTGGCCGCGCAATCACGATGCGTATTCGGCATGCGATAATTCAGCGCTGACACATACGGAAAATGGCATGACCGCGCCGCGCGAAATCCTCGTCACCCACGCCCTGCCCTACGCTAATGGCCCGCTGCACATCGGCCATTTGCTGGGCTACATCCAGACGGATATCTGGGTACGCGCGCGACGCATGGCGGGCGACACAGTGCATTTCGTCGCCGCCGACGACGTGCACGGCACGCCGATCATGCTCGCGGCGGAGAAGGCCGGAAAATCGCCGGAAGAATTCATCGCCGAAATCGAAATCGGACACAAGGCCGATTTCAAGGATTTCGGCGTCGATCACGATTATTACTACACGACACATTCGCCCGAAAACAAAGAACTCGCGGAGCTGATTTATACGCGTCTGCGCGACGCGAAACCGAGCCACATCGCGACACGCGACGTCCGCCAGTTTTACGATCCGCTGAAGCAGATGTTTTTGCCGGATCGCTACATAAAAGGCACGTGCCCGAATTGCGGCACGCCGGATCAATACGGCGACAACTGCGAAAACTGCGGCGCGACGTACGCGCCGACGGACTTGATCGATCCGAAATCCGTCGTCTCGGGCGCGACGCCGGAATTGCGCGATTCGGAGCATTATTTTTTCAAGCTCGGCGATTTCACCGATTTTCTGCGCAAGTGGTTGACTGGCGATGTCGCGCATTCGTCGGTGAAAGCAAAACTAAAAGAATGGCTCGACGCCGACGGCGGTTTGCGCGATTGGGACATTTCGCGAGACGCACCCTACTTCGGATTTCCGATTCCCGACGCGCCCGGAAAATTTTTCTACGTGTGGCTGGATGCGCCGGTCGGATATCTCGCGTCCTTCAAAAAATATTGCGCTGTCACTAAAGAGTTGGGTGAATCTTATTTCGACGATTTCATGCAGCCGAATTCTGTCGGCAAGAACGGACTTGCTCGCGAAATGCATCACTTCATCGGCAAGGACATCGTAAATTTCCACGGATTGTTCTGGCCCGCGATGCTGCACGGCGCGAAGTTGCGCGAGCCGAATGCGTTGCATGTGAACGGTTATCTCACGGTGAACGGCGAGAAAATGTCGAAGTCGCGCGGGACGTTTATTCAGGCGCGGACGTATCTAGACGCTGGCTTGAATCCGGATTATTTACGGTATTACTTTGCGACGATGTTGAGTGCCGCGCCAACTGACATTGATTTGGATTTGAAAGCGTTTGAAGAACGTGTCAACTCACACCTTGTAGGCAAATGGGTGAATATCGCGAGTCGATGCGTGGGCTTCATCCACAAGCACTTCGATGGAAAACTGGCCGAGTCGATGGGCACGGACGGCGATGCTTACTATCGACGCGCGCTTGCCGAGAAGATTCGTGACGCAGAGTACTACTACCTCGGGCGGCATCGCGGCCAATCGCATGATAGCGGCGAATCTCGATTGGGTGGAGAGTTCGGTCGCGCACTTTTGCCACTGATCGACATTGCCGACGACGTGAACGCGTACGTGCAATCGCAGCAACCGTGGCAGCTGGCTAAGCAAAACAGACTCGATGAATTGCACGTCGTGTGCACCATCGCGATAAACATGTTTAGGTTACTCGCGATTTATCTTCGTCCGATCGTTCCCGCTACGGCAGCGTTGGCGGCGACTCTTCTGAACGAGCCGAATTACAATTGTTTCGATCGCGCTGAGAAGCCGCTTCTCAGCCATAAAATCAGCGAATTCACCCAGCTCATTACTCGCGTCGACCCTAAACAAATCGAAACCATGATCGAAAACTCAAAAGAATCTCTCCAGCCGACACCAACGGCAGTCGCTGCGGCCGCGAAACTCGCACAAGCGCCAACGCCGGTTGAAGCGCAGAGCGGATCGACAATCTCCATCGACGACTTCGCCAAACTCGATCTCCGTATCGGCAAAGTGCTGCAATGTGGATTTGTGGACGGCTCGGACAAACTGCTCCGCTTCGAACTCGACGCGGGCGAACTCGGTAAACGACAAATTTTCTCCGGCATCCGCGCCTCGTATCAGGAGCCGGAAAAGCTGGTTGGACGCAACGTCGTATTCATCGCCAACCTCGCCCCGCGCAAAATGCGGTTTGGTATATCGGAAGGCATGATTCTGTCTGCGGGCGCCGACGGCGGACTGTTTTTGCTCGACGCCGACGATGGCGCCAAGGCCGGCATGCCAGTGAAATAGATGTTCGCGGGATTCGCCGATCTGCGTCGCTAAGGCATAATCGCGCCATGCGTATTTGCCTCAACATGATCGTCAAAAACGAATCCGCGGTGATCGAGCGATGTCTGCGTTCGGCGAAGCCTTTCGTCGACTCGTGGGCGATATCGGACACCGGATCGACGGACGGTACGCAAGACATCATCCGCAATTTCATGCGCGATCTGCCCGGCGAGTTGATCGAGCGTCCGTGGGTCGATTTCGCGACGAATCGGAACGAAGCGCTCGAACTGGCCAAGAAACACGGCGACTTCGCGCTAGTGATCGATGCCGACGACGTTTTCGAAGCCGATGCGAATTTCGCTTGGCCCAAACTCATGGCGCCGGGATATCTCCTCGAAATCCTGTTCGCGGAATTGCGGTATCGACGCGTTGCGCTGGCAAAACTCGACACGGATTGGAAATGGGAAGGCGTGCTGCACGAAGTGCTGACATCGTCACAGCTTGCGGTTGCGCAACCGCTCGACGGCATTCGTATTCGCGTCAACACCGACGGCGCCCGCAGTCAGCAAACGCAAGAGGAAAAATTTTCCAAAGATGCAGAGGTGCTTAAGCGCGCGCTCGAAAAAGAACCGAGTCACGCGCGCTATGCATTCTATCTTGCGCAAAGTTTGCGCGATGCCCGGCGCATCGAGGAATCGATCGCGGCTTACGAACGCCGCGTGGCGATGGGCGGCTGGCCGGAAGAAGTATACTTTTCCAAATTGCAGATCGGAAGACTGAAAGAATTGATTGGCGCTCCCTACGCGGAAGTCGTTGCTGCCTATCTGGACGCCTTCGATTCGCGTCCGACGCGCGCTGAGGCGTCCTGCGAGGTGGCGCGGTATTTTCGTCTGAACAACCGTTGGCATCTGGCGCGCCAATACGGTGAAATCGCTGCGAAGTTGCCGTCATCGACCGATCTGCTTTTTGTCGATCGCACCGTCCACGATTGGCGAGCGCGCGACGAATGGTCGATAGCCGCTTACTGGTGTGGCGACTACGCCGAAAGCGCACGCCTGTGCCGCGAGCTTTTGGCGGACGATCGTTTGCCGCTTACCGAGCGCGAACGCATCGAAAAAAATCTCGCCTTCGCAATAGGCAAATTATGATCGATTATGGCGACGGCATCAGCGCCATCGACACGGGATTTTTCCGGCCCAATTTCGATGCGTCGTATCTCATCGTTGAAAATGGACGCGCCGCGTTTGTCGATGTCGGAACCAATCATTCGCTCGCGCGCCTGCTCGATGCGCTGGCGGAAAAGAAAATTTCCGTCGAGGCCGTCGATTATGTGATTTTGACGCACGTGCATCTCGATCACGCAGGCGGCGCAGGTCTGTTGATGCAGAAGTTGCCGAACGCGCGGGCCGTGATTCATCCGCGTGGTGCGCGACACATGATCGATCCGAGTCAGCTCATCGCCGGCGCGACAGCCGTGTATGGCGCCGAAGAAATTCAACGAAGTTATGGAACGCTCGTGCCGATCGATCCGTCGCGCGTCGATACGGCAAACGACAACTACGTTATCGATCTGTCCGGAAGAAAATTGCTGTGCATCGACGCACCGGGTCATGCGCGACATCACATGACGATCTACGACGAACGAAGCCGCGGTTTTTTCACGGGCGATACGTTCGGTCTTTCGTATCGCGAATTCGACATGGATCAAGGCGCATTCATCCTACCCACGTCGACGCCGGTGCAGTTCGAGCCGGATGCGTTGCATGCATCGATCAACCGAATGCTCGGCTATCGGCCAACACAAATGTTCCTCACGCATTTTGGCCGCGTTACGGAAGTCACAAAGCTTGCATCGGATTTACACGAACAAATCGATGCGATGGCCGACATCTCGCGCGCGCACGCGACCGATGCCGATCGTCACGCGAAGATCACGCGCGATCTCGCCGAGCTGTACATCGCGCGCGCCAAGTCGCACGGCTGCGCATTCGGCGACGAAAAAATACGCGACCTGTTGTCGATGGATATCGAACTCAACGCGCAAGGTTTGGAAGTGTGGGTAGACCGGCAAAAACCTAACTGACCTATCGCCGTGCAATGCATCCATACGACATATGATTTGCTCGAAGCACACATTATCGTTTCCATGCTTCGCGAAAACGACATCGAGGCCTGGTTGTTCAACGCCGACTTCGTTCGACAAAATTGGCTTCAGTCCATCGCATACGGTGGATACCGAATCATGGCCGCTGATTCCGGCGCGGTCGATGCGATCGCTCAGATAAAAAATTATAAAAATGGAACTCTGTCGCTTGCGGACGCTTCCACCGATGTGTGTCCACGTTGCGGCAATCTGGAAATTCAGGAAGATCCGCAACCACGCCGCAACGTGTTCATATTTCTCATCGTGGAACAATTTTTTCTACTGCCGTTCTTTTTGGCGAAAAGAATGTCTGTCGTGGCAATACTCGTTGTAATCGCAATGACGTTGTTAGGGTCCGGCGTTGTATTTGCTTTTCTACCCGCCTATTTCAAATCGCGATATCGCTGCACGAATTGCGGAAATCGGTGGAAACGCCGGTCGCACGTGCCGTATTCGGAACTCGCGCAACAAGCGGAAGCCGCCGAATCACCGTAGCTCGAATTTTTACGCGTTTTTTATACGCTACCGCGCATTTCCTACGCCTTCCATATATCCGAGTGAATAAAGTGGTGCGCTGAACCAACGAGCCGCTGCTATGGATTTTCTCTATCTCGTTTTTCTCGCCGTGCTCATCGCGTTGACGGCCGGATTTCTGCGGCTGTGTTCCGCGCTCGAGGAGAAACGCAAATGACGCTCTATGTCATCGCCGCGTTGATCGCGTTTGCGCTCAGCGTCTATCTCGTCATTGCGCTGCTTAAACCGGAGTGGTTCGAATGACCGCCAATGCGTGGCTGCAGATCGCGCTCTACATCGGCGTTCTGTTGCTCCTAGTGAAGCCGCTCGGCGCCTATATGGCCGCCGTATTTTCCGATGTGCCGAATCGCGTCACGCGCTTCGGCTCGCGCGCGGAGAATTTGTTGTATCGCGTGTCGGGTGTCGATGCGAACGACGACATGAATTGGAAACGCTACGCCGTCGCCTTGCTGTTGTTCAATATCGTGGGCGTTCTGGTTGTGTATACATTGCAGCGCGTGCAGCAATGGTTACCGTTGAATCCCCAACATTTCGATGCGGTAAGCGCGGACTCGGCGATGAACACCGCAATCAGTTTCGCGACGAACACGAACTGGCAAAGCTACGGCGGCGAATCGACGATGAGTTATCTGACTCAGATGCTCGGACTCGCCGTGCAGAATTTCCTTTCCGCAGCCACCGGCATCGCCGTTCTCATCGCGCTGATCCGTGGCTTCGTACGCAAATCAGCGGGTGGGATCGGGAATTTCTGGGTCGATAGCACGCGTGCGACTTTGTATATTTTGCTGCCTTTGTCGTTCGTGCTTGCGATTGCGCTGGTCTGGCAGGGCGTACCGCAGAACTTCAAACCATACGAGACGGTTTCGCTCGTGCAGGCGACCACTGCGAGCGAAACGGTGAAGGACGCCGACGGCAACGTGGTGAAGGACGCCAGCGGCAAAGATGAAACAAAGGAAACGCAAGTCACTGAACAATCGTTGCCGCTGGGACCAGCCGCGTCGCAAATCGCGATCAAACAACTCGGCACCAACGGAGGCGGGTATTACAACGCGAATTCAGCGCATCCTTACGAAAATCCGACGCCGTTCGCGAACTTTCTCGAAGTCGTCTCGATCCTGCTGATCCCATTCGCACTCTGCTACACGTTCGGCGTGATGGTCGGCGACCGTCGGCAAGGCTGGGCGTTGCTGGCGACGATGTTGGTGATTTTCGTTCCGCTATTGATCGCCTGCGCGGTCGCCGAACAATCGACCAATCCTGCGCTCGCATCGCTGCCGCTCGATCACGCGGCCGGCAACATGGAAGGCAAAGAAGTGCGTTTCGGTATCGCCAATTCCGCGATCTGGGCGACGGCGACGACGGCAGCATCGAACGGCTCCGTGAACGCGATGCATGATTCGTTCACGCCGCTCGGCGGACTCGTGCCGATGTGGATGATGCAGCTCGGCGAAGTGATCGGCGGCGGTGTCGGCAGTGGGCTGTACGGCATGCTCGCGTTCGCTGTCGTCGCTGTTTTTATCGCCGGATTGATGGTGGGCCGCACGCCGGAATATCTCGGCAAAAAAATCGAAGCGTACGAGATGAAGATGGCCAGTCTCGTCGTGCTGATTCCGTGTGCACTGGTCGTCATCGGCACAGCGGCGGCGGTCGCGTTGCCGGCGGGCGTCGCGGGCATCTCCAATCCGGGTGCGCACGGCTTCAGCGAAATTCTTTATGCGTTGTCGTCCGCATCGAACAACAACGGCAGCGCGTTTGGCGGTTTGTCGGCGAATACGCCGTTCTGGAACATCCTGCTGAGCACTTGCATGTACTTCGCGCGATTCCCGCTCGCGATCGGAATGCTCGCGATTGCCGGATCGCTCGCCGCGAAGAAACACGTACCGCCATCGGCGGGCACGCTACCGACACACACGCCGCTGTTCGTGGTGTTGCTCGCGAGCACCGTGATCGTGATAGGCGCGTTGACGTTCCTGCCCGCACTCGCCTTGGGACCCATCGCCGAATACCTGATGGCGGCCAAATGATCCGTCGCATTCGAAACGTACCTGCTTCGTTTTCTCGAACGCAGGAATGACGAGCCAACCGACAACAATACGATGACAACTTCCCGCGCCAATACATTCAATTTCGAATTGATTCGTCCAGCGATGATCGATTCATTCCGCAAACTCGCGCCGCAGCGACAATTTCGCAATCCGGTCATGTTCGTCGTGTTCGTGTGCAGTCTGCTCACGACGGGATTGTGGATACAGGCGCTCGGCGGCCACGGCGAAGCGCCGGCCGGGTTTATTTTATGGGTGGCCATCTGGTTGTGGTTTACGTTGTTGTTCGCGAATTTCGCCGAAGCGATCGCCGAAGGCCGCGGCAAGGCGCAAGCAGCGTCGCTGCGCGGTGCGCGGCGCGATATCGTCGCGAATAAGCTCGCGTCGGCGAAACGTGACTCGACCATCACCATGACCGATGCGAACTCGCTGCGCGCGGGCGACATCGTTCTCATCAGGACAGGCGACACGATTCCCGGCGACGGCGAAGTGATCGAAGGCGCCGCAAGCGTCGACGAGAGCGCAATCACGGGCGAATCGGCGCCGGTGATCCGCGAATCCGGCGGCGATCGCAGTTCGGTCACGGGCGGCACGCGCGTGTTGTCGGATTGGCTGGTCGTGCGCATCGCGCGCAATCCCGGAGAAAGTTTTCTCGATCGCATGATCGCGATGGTGGAAGGTGCGAGCCGCCGCAAGACACCGAACGAAATCGCGCTGACTATACTTTTAGCAAAGTTCACTTTGATATTTTTGCTCGCTTGCGCGACGCTGCTTCCGTATTCGCTGTTCAGCGTCGCGGCGGCCGGTCGCGGCGATCCCATCACGATTACCGTTCTCGTCGCCCTGCTCGTCTGCCTGATTCCCACGACGATCGGCGGTTTGCTTTCGGCCATCGGCATCGCTGGGATGGATCGGATGATCCAGGCGAATGTGATTGCGATGTCGGGCCGTGCCGTCGAAGCGGCGGGGGACGTCGACGTGCTGCTGTTGGACAAAACAGGCACGATCACGCTCGGCAACCGGCAAGCGTCCGCATTTCATCCGGCACCCAATATCGACGTGCGCATTCTCGCCGACGCCGCACAACTTGCGTCTCTGCCGGACGAAACGCCGGAAGGCCGCAGCATCGTCGTGCTCGCGAAAGAAAAATTCGGCATACGCGATCGCGACGTCGGCGGCGAAGTGTTCAAGTTCGTGCCGTTCACCGCGCAAACGCGCATGAGCGGTATCGACTTGCCGAATCGGCAGATCCGCAAAGGGGCGGTCGATGCCATCGAAAAATATCTGAAAGCCAGTGGCGGCACTTTGCCGCCTGACGTGAAGCGCGTGGCGGAAGCGGTGGCGAAGCAAGGTTCGACGCCGCTGGTCGTGGCCGACGGACGTCAGGCGCTCGGCGTCATCGAGCTCAAGGACATCGTCAAAGGCGGCATTCGAGAGCGCTTCATCGAACTGCGTCGCATGGGCATCCGGACGATCATGATCACCGGCGACAATCCGCTGACGGCCGCGTCGATCGCCGCTGAAGCGGGTGTCGACGATTATCTCGCCGAAGCAACGCCGGAAGCGAAACTCAAATTGATTCGCGACATCCAGGCGGAAGGTCGGCTCGTCGCCATGTGCGGCGACGGCACCAACGACGCGCCCGCGCTCGCGCAGGCGGACGTTGCAGTGGCGATGAACACCGGCACGCAGGCGGCGAAGGAAGCCGGCAATATGGTCGATCTTGATTCGAATCCGACCAAGCTCATCGAGATCGTCGAGATCGGCAAACAGATGCTGATCACGCGCGGATCGCTCACCACGTTTTCCATCGCCAACGACGTCGCCAAATATTTCGCGATCATTCCTGCGGCGTTTGCGACGACGTATCCCGCGCTCAACGCATTGAACGTGATGCATCTGGCGACGCCACGCAGCGCGATTTTGTCCGCGGTGATCTTCAATGCGCTGATTATCGTTTTCCTGATTCCGCTGGCGCTGCGCGGTGTTGCCTATCGCGCGCTGGGTGCCGGCGCGCTGCTGCGCCGCAATCTCCTTATGTACGGCGTGACGGGCCTCATCGTGCCGTTCGTCGGCATCAAAATCATCGATTTATTGCTTGTTCTTTTCCATCTTGCGTGAGGATTTATGCGCACTCATTTGTTGAAAATTCCCGCTGTGCGGTACCCGCGACAGTTTGGCGCTCTGGGTCTTGCAGCGGCTCTCGCCTTCCTGTCGACGACAGGAACGCTGTCGGCGCAAGTCGCCGCTACCGGCGCTGCAACCACGCAGAGTTGCGAGCCGTACAAGAATTTCGACTGTTTCAATGACTATCTCGGTACGAGTTTCTGGCAGCGTCTGACCAGCTACTACAAGCTGGAGTGGGGCCAGGCATCGGCGCCTTCCGATCCCAAAGCGCCTCCCTCGCGCCGCGACGGCTGGCCGCCCGCCGCGCAGACGACGCCGCCGATGCCGTTCACCGAATGGCCTTACGGCGGCGCCACTGCGATCGGCGTTACACGTCCGGCTTCCGCTGACAGTCCGTTGATGAACGCGCTCGCCAACACGAGCTTCGGTGAATGGCTCAGCGCCAATAATCTGCAGATCTACGGCTGGATCAACGCAGGCGGCAACGTCAGTACGAGTTCGACGAAACCAGGCGGCAATGCGCCGGCGGCGTATTTGTATACGCCCAACACCCTACAACTCGATCAGGCCGTACTGTATGTCGAGCGTCTGCCCGATACCGTGCAGACCGATCACATCGACTGGGGCATGCGCGTCTCGGCGATCTACGGCGTGGATTATCGCTACACGACCGCCTACGGTTTCGCGAGCTACCAACTGCTCAAGCACAACGACGTCAACGGCTACGATTTGCCGATGATGTACGGGGAGCTTTTCATTCCGTACCTCGCCGACGGTCTGATGCTGCGCCTCGGGCGCTACATCTCGGTGCCGGATATCGAAGCGCAACTCGCGCCAAACAACTACATGTATACACATTCGATGACCTATTCGTTCGACAACTACACGAACACGGGTCTGCAGGGCTCGCTGGCACTCACTCACAACTGGATCGCGCAACTCGGCGTGAACGTCGGCACCGAAGCGTGGCCGACGCACTTGAACGAGCGTCGCGACAATCCATACCCCAACATTCCCGGCACCGAACCGGGCGACTACGGCTATAACCCGCTATACCCGAATGCTACGTTCAAGAAGGATCCCGGGTCGATGCCATCGGTGACGGCGTGCATCCGCTACGAAACCGACGACGGCAAGACCGACATCATGCCCTGCGCCGACGCCATCAACTCAGGCAGGTACGGCTACAACAACCTGCAATGGTACGGTTTCACGTTCTATCACACGTTCAACGAGCACTGGCACGTCTCGTATGAAGCCTACGACCTGTTCCAGAAACACGTACCGAACGCGCTCAACAGCGACGTGCAGACCATCTACGCCAACGGCGGTGCACCGTTCTCGTCGCAGTACCTTCCGTTCAACGCGCCGGACTTGGCGCTTTGTTCCAACGCGGCGCTGTTGACCTGCAAAGCCGAAGTCACCGCGACTGTCGCCTACATCAACTACAGCCCAGATCCGTTGAACAATTTCTCGATCCGACCCGAGTTCTATTGGGACCGCCAAGGCCAGCGCACGGGTGTGGCGACGCGTTATGCGACATTCGCAATCGGTTGGCAACATTGGTTCTCGCCACAGATCGAGGTGCGTCCGGAAATCGCGTTCTACCATTCGCTCGACGGCGCCGCTTTCAACGGCAATTCGAACCGCGGCATCGCGCCTGACAAATCGAACGAAGCGATCTTGTCGGGCGACGTCATCTTCCACTTCTGACATTGTCCACAAATCCACATTTGAACACTCGAGTACTCCGATGATCAGGCTAATGCGACAAGCGATACTGTTACTGCTGGTAATGACCGTCATCGTCGGCGTGATATATCCGCTCGCGGTGACCGGCATCGCCCAGTTGCTGTTCGCGCACACGGCAAATGGCAGCGTGATCGAGCGCGACGGAAAGAAGATCGGATCGGAATTGATCGGTCAGGCGTTCGCCGATCCGAAATATTTCTGGAGCCGTCCTTCGGCGACGACACCGTTTGCCGACAATGCCGCGTCGTCGTCGGGATCGAACCTCGGCCCGACCAATCCGGCACTCACCGACGCGGTGAAGCAACGCGTCGATGCGTTACGCGCCCTCGACCCGAACAATACGGCGACGGTGCCGATGGATTTGGTCACGGCCTCGGGCAGCGGGCTCGATCCGCACATTTCGCCGGCTGCGGCGCAATACCAACTGGCGCGCGTGTCGCGAGTGCGTGAGCGCAACGAAGGCGAGATCGCCGCACTTGTCGAGCGTGCGACGGAGTCGCGGCAGTTCGGTCTGTTCGGCGAACCGCGCGTGAATGTGTTGAAGCTAAACCTGATGCTCGACGGAAGGTGGTAAGCGGCCTCGGGTTTGCGGCATGATGCGGCATTCACCGCCATGCCCTCGCCTCCTCAACAGCGACCCGATCCCGATGCGCTCCTCGCGCATGTTCAGCATGAGGAAAAACGTGCGCAGCGCGGCAAGCTGCGCATTTTTTTCGGCGCCGCGCCGGGTGTCGGCAAAAGTTATGCGATGCTGGAAGCCGCGCAGGAACTCAAGCGCGAGGGTGTCGATGTCACCATCGGCTATGTGGAACTGCACGGCCGCCCCGACACGGAAGCACTGCTCGCCTGTTTAGAAATTCTGCCGCCGCTGCGGCTGGAACATCGCGGCATCGCGCTGACGGAATTCGATCTGGATGCGTGCCTCGTCCGCGCACCGGCGGTTGTCATCGTCGACGAACTGGCGCACACCAATCATCCCGGCGCGCGCCACGCGAAACGCTGGATGGATGTCGAAGAACTGATCGACAGCGGCATCGATGTTTACACGACCGTCAATGTGCAGCATCTCGAGAGTTTGAACGATATCGTCACGCAGATCACCGGCGTGCAGATTCGCGAAACGGTGCCGGACAAAGTTTTCGACAGCGCCGACGAAGTGGAACTCGTCGACTTGCCGCCGGACGAATTGCTGGAACGTCTGCAAAATGGAAAAGTATACGTCGACGAAAAAGTCCGGCACGCGCTGACGTCGTTCTTTCGCAAAGGCAACTTGATCGCGCTGCGACAGCTCGCGTTGCGCGCGACGGCCGATCGCGTCGACGCGGCGATGCAAGAGTATCGGCAGAATCACGCGATCCGCGCGACGTGGGCTGCGGGCGAACGCTTTCTCGTTTGCGTCGGCCCCGATCCGCTGTCGGAACGTCTGGTGCGCGCGACGAAACGCATGGCCGTCGCACTGCATGCCGAATGGCACGCGGTGTATGTCGAAACACCGCAGCTCGCGCGCCTGTCGCGCGACGCGCGCGACCGTGTTTTGCAAACGCTCAAGCTCGCCGCAACGCTCGGTGCCGAAACGGAAAATCTCAGCGGCGAGAGCGTCGCAACGGAACTGATCGATTTCGCGCGTCAGCGCAACATCACGAAGATCGTGGTCGGCAAACCGAGCCGTTCGCGTTGGCGCGATCGGTTGCGTCCGTCGCTGGTCGACGCGATTGCGCGCAACAGCGGCGATATCGATGTCTATGTAATCACCGGCGAACGCGGCGCGACGGCAGTCGTCCCGCCGCGCATTCCGGCGCGATCGAGCAAATGGCCGGCCTATTTGAAGGCGACAATCGTGGTCGCGGGGATCACGGGATTATGCGGATTGTTTTTCGGGTCTATCGAGCTGACCAATCTGGTGATGTTGTATCTGCTCGGGATCGTCTTCGTCGCGGCGCGATTCGGCCGCGGGCCTTCCGTGCTCGCGTCGATTTTGTCGGTCAGTGTGTTCGATTTACTGTTCGTGCCGCCGCGCTATTCGTTTGCGGTGTCGGATGCGCAATACCTGATCACGTTCGCCGTGATGATCGCGACGGGCCTGATCATCAGCACGCTCACCGCACGCGGAAGGCGACAAGCCATCGTCGCGCGGCAACGCGAACGTCGCACCCGCGAGTTGTATGCATTGAGCCGCGAGCTTTCGGAAAATCGCGATATCGCGGAACTCGGCGTCATTCTTTGCCGACACGTGTTGGCGACGATCGACGGCACCGCCGCCGTGCTGTTGCCGGATACAGAAGGGCGTCTGCAAGACCCGACGCATTTCTGCACGCGCGGCACGCCGACGAAATCCGCCGTGCGTTATCCCGTGCCGGGCAATGAACTCGGCATTGCGCAGTGGGCGTACGATCATCGGCAGAATTCCGGCCACGGCACCGACACGTTGGCCAGCGCGGACGCGATTTATTTTCCCTTGAATGCGATGCGACGCTGCATCGGCGTGCTCGGATTGCGTCCGAAAGATCCGCGGCAGCTCACTATTCCGGAGCAAATGCATTTGCTCGAATCGTTCGTCAGCCAGGCGGCGATCGCGATGGAGCGCGTGCACCTGGCGCAAGCCGCGCACGTGGCCGACACGCAAATTGCGTCGGAACAATTGCGCAGCACATTGCTCGCATCGATCTCGCACGATTTCCGAACGCCGTTAGCCAGCATCATCGGCGCGACATCGACCTTGCTCGACGATGCATCCACCAACCTCGACGAAGAACGGCGCCGGGACTTGTTGCGATCGACGCTCGATGAAGCGCAACGGTTGCATCGGCTGGTGGGCAATTTGCTGGATTTGACGCGACTCACATCCGGGCCGGTGCAGCTCCATCGTGAGTGGACCGCGATCGACGAGTTGATCGGCGCCGTACTCAATCGATTGCGCGATATGCTGAAAGATCGCGAGGTCACGCTGCAAGTTCCGGACGATTTGCCGCTGGTGCGGTGCGACGAAGTGATGATCGAGCAGGTGCTGTTCAATTTGATCGAAAATGCGCAGAAACATACGCCGCCGAAATCGGCGATCCGCATCACCGTGAAAGCATGGCCTGCGGTGATGGAAGTGACGATCGCGGACAGCGGACCGGGATTGCCGCCGGGCGAGGAACAGCGGGTGTTCGACAAATTCCATCGTGGTCGACGCGAGGCGGCGCAAAGCGGATTCGGCCTCGGGCTGACGATTTGCAAGACGATCATCGAAGCGCATGGCGGACAAATAGGCGCGCGCAATCTTGCCGAAGGCGGCGCGGAATTTCGTTTCAGTTTGCCGCTTGAACCGGACCAGCCCTCGCAATGAATGCGTCGCGCACCAAAGTGTTGATCATCGAAGACGATCCGCAGATTCAGCGATTCTTGACGGCTGCGCTGGAATCGCACGATTTCGCCACCGAATGTGCAGCGACTGGCGCGGACGGATTGCGCCTTGCGACATTGCAGCAACCCGATATCGTCATCGCCGACCTCGGCCTGCCGGATATTTCCGGTCTCGAGGTGATCAAGCGATTGCGCGAATGGTTTGGACGTCCAATCATCGTGCTGTCCGCGCGCAGTCAGGAAAGCGACAAAGTATCCGCACTTGATAACGGCGCGGACGATTATTTGACCAAACCGTTCGGCGTCGCGGAATTGCTAGCACGCATGCGCGTGGCGATGCGGCATGGCGCCAGTCGCGGCACTGCCGACGACGAACCGAGAATCGACATCGGTGGGCTCACGATCGATCTAGGCGCGCGACGCGTGCAGCGCGACGGCACGGACATTCACCTCACGCCGATCGAATACAAATTGCTCGTCGCGTTGGTGCGTCATCGCGGCAAAGTGATAACGCATCGACAGCTGTTGCGCGACGTATGGGGCCCGGCGCATGTGGAATCGCCGCACTACCTGCGTATCTACATGCGCAGCCTGCGGCAGAAAATAGAAATCAATGCCGCGCAACCGCGTTATCTGCTGACAGAAGTCGGCGTGGGATATCGGTTCGCCGACACGTAATCGCACAAACCTGCGAAAATTCGGCAATGGATTTGTCGACCTCTCTCGCCCAACGCATCGACGCGCTGTTGCCGCAGACGCAATGCACGCGTTGCGGTTATCCGGCGTGCCGAGACTACGCGAATGCGATCGCGGACAACGTCGCCGACATCAATCAATGTCCGCCAGGCGGCAAACGTGGGATCGAGTTGCTCGCGAATCTGTTGGGCCGTCAGTCAACACCGTTGAATCCGATCAATGGAATCGAGAAGCCGCGCGAGATCGCGCTGATCGATGAAGAAATCTGCATCGGCTGCACGAAATGTATTCAAGCGTGTCCGGTCGACGCGATTCTGGGCGCGGCGAAAGTGATGCACACGGTCATCGTGGCCGATTGCACCGGTTGCGAATTGTGTATTGCGCCCTGCCCGGTCGATTGCATCGAGATGATTCCCGCAAACGATTCGCGCGATGCACTGGAAATCGCCCCGCAGTTTCGCCGACGTTACGAAGTGCATCTAGCGCGCATCGCGCGCGAGGCGGCGGAGGCGGCGGACGAGGTGCTGCAACGCAAGGCGACGGTGGAATCGGCCAACGCAGTCAGCGATGCGATCGCTCGGGCTCGGGCGCGCAAGGCCGCGCGTGGAGATGCGCCGTGAATGCGCAAAAGCGTACGGAAATTTTTCGGCGATTTCGTGAAGTCGACCCGAATCCGACGACGGAATTGAAATACAAAACGCCGTTTCAGTTGCTGATCGCCGTGATCCTTTCAGCGCAGGCGACCGATGTCGGCGTAAACAAGGCGACGCGACGATTGTTTCCTGTGGCGGGAACGCCGGAAAAAATACTCGCGCTCGGTGAGGCCGGCCTAAAACGCTACATTTCCACAATTGGACTTTTCAACGCGAAAGCGAAGAACGTCATCGCGACATGCAAGCGATTGATCGAAGATTTCGGAGGAAAAGTTCCGCGCACGCGCGAGGAGCTGGAATCGCTGCCGGGCGTGGGACGCAAAACGGCAAACGTGGTGATGAACACGGTGTTCGGCGATACGACGATCGCGGTCGACACGCATATCTTTCGCGTATCGAATCGCACGAAGATCGCGCCGGGAAAAAACGTGCGCATCGTCGAGGATAAACTCAACAAATTCGTGCCGGATGAGTTCAAGCTGCACGCGCATCATTGGCTGATCTTGCACGGACGTTACGTATGCGTGGCGCGCAAACCGAAGTGTCCGCAATGCCTCATTCGCGATCTGTGCGAATACGCGCACAAAACCCCGCCGACCGACGACGAGAAATAAAAAAGTCGCCACAACGTGATCGTTGTCCTAACTTAGAACCTGAAGCGGAAGCCCACCGTCGGAGACAACGTCGAGGTGTGCAAGAAGCCGTTGGCCAAACCGTCATAAACGCCTGACCACATCGCACCGCCATAGGTGTCGAAGCGTTTCGTCCAGCGGTAGTCGGCCATGACGGAATAGACGCCTTCGGTACCGCTGCACGTGCCTGCGCTGGTGTTGGAACAATGCGTGAGTCCGTAACTGTTCTGGTCGTAATGATAAGCGGCCGCGGTGACGTCGAAGTCCTTCGAGATCATGTAGCGCACGGTCGATATAGCCAGGTGACTATATCGGTACACAAATAAAATCGCAAAGCGCGCGCACGAAAATCAGCCGTTCCGCAAAAGCAGTGCAAAAAAAAGGGCCGGAGAGCTCGCGCCCTCCGACCCACTTCGACGTGTCAGCTAAATCTAGTTAGAACTGGAAGCGGAAACCGATCATCGGATCGACCGTGTTCGTCTTCAGATAACCGCTGGCGAGACCATCTTCCACTTTCGAATACATCGCACCCGCGTATGTGTCGAACCGTTTCGTCCAGCGATAATCGAAACGCACCGAGTACGCCCAGAGATTGCCCGAGCATTGACCCGAGGCAATGGTGGAGCAGGACACGAGAGCGTAGCTATCCTGATGGTAGGTGTAGACAGCGCCGGTGACATCGAAGTCCGGCGTGATCAGGTATTTCGCGCCAACCCATTCGACATTCTCTTTCTTGTCATGCGGGAACGCCGTGTTGTTGAGCACGCTGATGAAGTAGCCACCCAGTCCGCTGAACGGCACAGTGAGCGGCAGCGACGGATTTTCAAACTTGAGGTGCTCGTAACCGGCCGACAGTTTCCACGGACCGACGGCGTAACTGCCAAGCAGCGTGTACGACGTGTTGTCCGATACGGTCGCCGCCAGCGAATCGCGCGGCAACGGAGCTACCGTGCTCGAGCCTGCGACCTGCGCCGCACTCAACGAACCGAGCGCGAGCGCGTCCTTCTTGTGGCCGAAAATGGCATCGAGACCGAAGCCGGCATAATCCAAACCGATATCACCCTGCCATGCTTCGCCCGGGCTGTCGTCGACCTTGCCGAATTGATACAGCGCGCCGACGTGGAACATGTCGTACTTCCATTGGTATTTGACGGAATCGTCGAGACGGACGTCTTCCGTGTCACCCATGCCGCCGGTCATGCCGGAGTAACCGATCGGTGAAAACGCGTACGAGCCGTTCATAGGATCGTATTTGACGATGTTTTCGCCGAGGATCGTGACGTGACGACCAATGGTCAACGTGCCATATTCCGGCGAGCTCAAACCACCCCACGCCTGGCCGTTGAAAAATTGTCCCGCGCGGCTGCCGTCACCGGCGGTTTTCTGATTGGCCAGCGCGACACCGTTGTTGTTGATCAGCGACTTCGGCGCATCGGCTAATTTACCGGACTGTGGATTGAATCCCATTTCGCCGTTGAACACGAACGAGAGATCGCCCGTTATGTTTTCCTTGCCGCGAATACCGATCTTCGATTGGCTCAGACCGCTCGGCGCTACCGAGGTTTGCGATTTGTTGCTGCTCTTGCCGAGCAGATACTGCAGGCCCGGATAGAAATCCTGGCTGAGCGGCGCACCGTGCGTTTGGTAGGCGACGCCGATATCGTAGGTGCCGTACAGCGTGATGCCATTCCAGGTGAGGCTTTGATCATCAGCCGCATGCGCGACAGACGCAAAACCCGCACCGGCGATGCAGGCGAGCACCGCTACACTAAGAGCCGACTTCTTCACGTTGGATTCTCCTCTCATTTTGGCTATGGCAATCCGCTGGTTGTCGGACACAGCCGAATTGTGCAAACGAGTAATCATGTTTTCCCCTCGGGACAGATAGAAACCGGCCAAACGCCCACCGCTTGCATGGCGACGATTGGTTAAATTTCTGGGAAATAGTATGAAGCAATTGTTTCAGTTCCGTGACGACGCCCGCGCTAGACCTTAGTAGAATTTCGTTCAAATCGAAGATGCTGCGCTGCAACTAAAGCGGCATAGCGACCCAATCGAGGGCATACTCGGCGCGCACGGAACTTAACAAATTGGCGCGGGTCCGTCATTACCTCAGGCTTTCCAGCTGCTGGCCACCGCGCATGCGAAGAGTATGCTGCGCTGCAGACAAAAGGAATTGCTCATTCGTATCGCCGGAGTCGCTGATCGATGCTAGGAATCGTACGTCTTGCGCTGAATCGTCCTTATACCTTCGTCGTGTTGGCGATTTTCATTTTGATCGTCGGAACGCTGTCGGCACTGCGCACGCCCGTCGATATTTTCCCGAATATCAAATTGCCGGTAATCAGCATCGTCTGGACCTATAACGGTCTGCCGCCAGACGAGATGTCCGATCGCGTCATCACGTATTTCGAGCGCCAGATGACGTCGTCGGTAAACGATATCGAGCACATCGAATCGCAATCGCTGCCAGGCGTCGGCGTGATCAAAGTATTTTTCCAGCCGGCCGTCAACATCAACGCCGCGCTGGCGGAAGTCACTGCGGTTTCGCAAACCGTACTCAAACGCTTGCCCCCAGGCATCACGCCGCCACTGGTGCTCAGCTACAACGCGTCGAGCGTGCCTATTCTGCAACTGGCCCTTTCGAGCAAGACGCTTACCGACCAGCAATTATTCGATCTGTCGAACAACTTCATCCGGCCCCAGCTTGCCGAAGTCGAAGGCGCGGCGGTGCCGTCGCCGTATGGCGGCAAGAATCGTCAAGTGGTTGTCGATCTCGATCCGGAAGCATTGCGCTCCAAGAATCTGTCACCGCAAGACGTCACCAACGCGATCCTCGCTCAAAACCTGATTCTTCCCTCTGGAACGGAAAAACTCGGCAAGTTCGAGTACAACGTGAAGCTCAACGGCAGCCCGAAAGATCTGGAAGAACTGAACGATCTGCCGATCAAATCGAGCAATGGCGCGACGATCTATCTGCACGACGTCGCCCACGTGCGCGACGGCTATTCGCCGCAACAGAATCTCGTGCTCGTCGACGGCCATCGCGCGGTGCTGACGACGGTCCAGAAAAATGGCAACGCTTCGACGCTCGATATCATCGCGCACGTGAAACGCCTGCTGCCGAAGATCCAGGCCGGCGCCCCGGAAGGATTGGAACTCAAGACACTGCTCGATCAATCGGTTTTCGTCAAAGCCGCGGTGTCTAGCGTGATTCGCGAAGGTGTGATCGCCGCCGCGCTCACTGGCCTCATGATTCTATTGTTCCTCGGTAGCTGGCGTTCGACGCTGATCATCACCGTATCGATTCCGCTGGCCGTGCTTTCGTCCGTCGCGATGCTCTCGGCGCTGGGCGAAACGATCAATGTGATGACATTAGGTGGCCTCGCGCTGGCGATCGGCATTTTAGTCGACGATGCGACCGTAACGATCGAGAACATCAATTGGCATCTCGAACAAGGCAAGGATGTCACGGCGGCGATCCTGGACGGAAGCAAACAGATCGTCACGCCCGCGCTGGTTTCGCTGTTGTGCATTTGCATCGTGTTCGTGCCGATGTTTTTTCTCAACGGCGTGGCGCGCTACCTGTTCGTGCCGATGGCCGAAGCCGTCGTGTTTGCGTTGATCGCATCGTTCGTTCTTTCCCGGACGCTGGTTCCGACGATGGCGAAATATTTGCTCAAACCGCATGTCGATCCGCACGCCGCGACCGAGCATATGATCGCCGATGCGGAGAGAGAGGATCCGACGCAGCACATGTCCGCCGGCGTCGGATTTCTGTCGCGTTTTCAGCGCGGATTCGAAGGCCGTTTCGAAAACGTGCGCGAGATTTATCGCGAACTGCTGCTGCTCGCGATGGGCAGTCGCCGCCTATTTCTCGGCGGATTTGCCGTGGTCGTCTTGCTGACGTTCGTACTCGCGCCGTGGCTCGGTGAAAACTTTTTCCCGAGTATCGATTCCGGACAAATAAAATTGCACATGCGCGCGCAAACCGGCACGCGCATCGAGGAAACCGCGCGGCTGGCGACGCAAGTCGAAAAAACCATTCGCCGCATCATTCCAGCGGACGAACTCAAGACCGTCGTCGACAACATCGGGTTGCCGGTGAGCGGCGTCAACATTACGTACAGCAACTCAGCGCCGATCGGTCCTGCCGACGCGGACATTCTTATCTCACTCAACGACGATCATCATCCCAGCGCGGACTACGTCGCGAAACTGCGCGATACGCTGCCGAAAGAATTCCCGGCCGCGTCGTTCGCCTTTCTACCGGCCGACATCGTGAGCCAGATTCTCAACTTCGGGCTGCCCGCACCGATCGATATCCAGGTCATCGGATTCAAGCGCGACGAGAATCGCGAATACGCGTCGAAACTGTTGAGCCGTATCAAGCACGTCGCGGGCACCGCCGATCTACGCATCCAACAAGCGTTCAATCAACCGGAACTGCGCGTCAACGTCGATCGCACGCGCGCCGGCGAACTCGGCGTGACCGAACGCGACGTCGCGACCAGCATGCTCGTGTCGCTGTCAGGCAGCGCGCAGACGGCGCCGACGTTTTGGGTGAATCCGAAGAATCATGTGTCGTATCCCATCGTCGTGCAAACGCCGCAATACAAGCTGGACACGCTCAGCCAACTCGAAAACATTCCGGTGACCGGCGCATCCGGCGGCACGCAGCTGCTCGGCGGTATGGCCGACATCACGCGCGGCCAGGGCGAAGGCGTCGTGTCGCATTACGACGTGCAGCCCACCATCGATATCTTCGGCGCCGTGCAGGGCCGTGACCTCGGCGCGGTCGCCGCCGATATCCAATCGATTATCGACGACATGTCAAAAGAACTTCCCGCCGGTTCGACCGTCGATTTGCGTGGACAGGTTCAAACGATGCACGAATCGTATTCCAGCCTGATGTTCGGTTTGGCGGGGGCGGTCGTGCTGATTTATTTGTTGATCGTCATCAATTTTCAGTCGTGGCTCGATCCGTTCGTGATCATCACCGCGCTGCCCGCCGCACTGGCCGGCATCGTGTGGATGCTTTTCCTCACCGGCACCACGCTTTCCGTGCCGGCGTTGACCGGCGCCATCATGTGCATGGGCGTGGCGACGGCGAACAGCATCCTGGTTGTCAGCTTCGCGCGCGAACGCCTCGCCGAAGGCGCCGATGCCATCACGGCGGCGATCGACGCGGGCTTCATCCGCTTCCGTCCGGTGTTGATGACGGCGCTGGCGATGATTATCGGCATGGCGCCGATGGCGCTCGGCCTCGGTGAAGGTGGCGAGCAGAACGCGCCGCTCGGCCGCGCCGTCATCGGCGGTTTGATTTTCGCGACATGCGCGACACTATTTTTCGTGCCGGCAATTTTCAGTCTTGTTCATACGCGACGCCATGCGGCGCGCGCCGAAACGGACTCGGCGCTGCCGACGCCGGCAACCTCACTTTGATGCGGAGCATTTCATGAGCGATTCGACTTCAACTTCCGAGCGCCGGCGCATATCGCCGCGGCGGATTCGATGGGTCGCCATCATCGCGCTCATCGCCGCCTTCGGGTTGGCGGCACTCGGAATCCTCTCGCGCATTCACGAAGATCATGTGCTGAAAAACAAGGCGGACACCGATGCCGTGCCGATCGTCAATCTCGTCGATCAGCGAGAAGAAAACTCGCAGCAGCAACTGGTGCTGCCGGGCAACGTCCAAGCCTACTTCGACGCACCGATTTATGCGCGCGTGTCGGGCTATCTCAAAAAATGGTATTTCGACATCGGCGCTCCCGTGAAAGCGGGCGATGTTCTCGCGGAAATCGAAACGCCGGAAGTCGATCAGCAACTCGCGCAAGCGCAAGCCGATCTTGCCACCGCGCAATCGAAAGAAAAACTCGCCAAACTCACCGCGAAACGATGGGACGACATGCTCGCGTCGGAATCCGTGTCGAAACAAGAGACGGACGAAAAGAATGGCGACTACGAAGCCAAAGCCGCCGCGACAACCGCGGCGAAAGCGAACGTCGATCGATTGCAGGCGCTCGCGTCGTTCAAGCGCATCGTCGTTCCGTTCGACGGCGTCGTCACCGCCCGCAAAACCGACATCGGTGCATTGATCAACGCCGGCAGCAGCAGTGGCGGCGAGCTGTTCCGCGTCGCCGACACGCGCAAACTGCGCATTTACGTCAACGTTCCGCAGGCGTATTCCGATCAGGTCTCAAAAGGCATGACCGCGCAACTGGCCTTTCCGGAAAAACCCGGTAAGACGTTTCCCGCGACCGTCGTGAGCACATCCGAATCGATCAACGAATCGTCGCGCACGTTGCTCGTGCAACTCGAAGCGGACAACGCTCAAGGCAAACTCGTTTCCGGTTCCTATGCGGACGTTCATTTCGACCTGCCCGCCGTCAAAGGCATCGTTCAATTGCCAGTGACCGCGCTTCTCTTCCGTCAAAACGGACTCAAAGTAGCGACTGTCGGCGCGGACAATCGCGTCGTGCTGAAGAAAATACAACTCGGACGCGATTTCGGCACGCGTGTGGAAGTCATCGCCGGACTCGACCCGACCGATCGCGTGATCGACA
>OLMB01000259.1_pt1 | contig 44239 bp, 37 predicted proteins | sample 1604691 | NCBI WGS metagenome assembly OLMB01 (sample SAMEA104055722, study PRJEB20765) | soil metagenome | isolation source: soil
ATTCGCGATCCATAGATCCGAACCGGCGATGGGTTTGATGCCGTTCGCTTCTGCCGCGCGGTAGAACTTTACGAGCGCGAACAAGTTGCTTTGATCGGTCACCGCCAGCGCGGGCGTGTTGAGCTCGACCGCGCGACTGATCAGATTCGGACGCGGCGCTTTCGCCGGATCGCCGTATTCGGGCTTGTCCGGCAGGCGGATGGTCGAATCGACCAGCGAGTAATCGCTGTGGATGTGGAGGTGGATGAAACTGACGGTCATCTTGGATGCGCGGTTTCGGTCAGTTTATCAGCTTGCGGGACGTGAGCTGCTCCGACACAAACGAAAGACGCCGGAGAACATTACGCCAACGCGACCGCCGCATCGCTGGCGAACAAATCGCGCATCCCACAAGCGCGCACTGGCGCGAAACTTCGCCGATGGATGGGGCAAGGCCCAAGTTTCTCCAACGCCGCGAAATGCTCCGGCGTCGAATAGCCTTTATGTGATGCGAATCCATATCCCGGATGCACGGCATCCAACTCGCGCATAATTTTGTCGCGAGCGACTTTCGCGAGAATCGAAGCCGCACTAATCGCCGCTTCCAGCGCATCGCCGTCGACGATCGCATGCTTGTTGCAGGTAATTGCCTTCGGCGCGTGGTTGCCGTCGATCAACGCCAGTTCCGGTTGCGGCAACAACTCGGCGATGGCGCGCGTCATGCCGAGCATCGTCGCGTGAAAGATATTGAGTCGGTCGATATGTTCGACATCGATCACGATCACCGTGAATGCGATCGAACGCTCGCGAATACGAGCGGCCAGCGTTTCGCGCCGATCGGCCGTGAGCACTTTCGAATCGGCCAATCCGTTTACGCGTCGCTGCGGATTCAAGATCACCGCTGACACCACGACGGGACCGGCCAGCGGTCCGCGTCCGGCTTCGTCGACACCGGCAGTCAACAGCGGCCAACATTTACTCATGAAGTACGTTCAACTCGTGGAAGATGTAGTTGTGATACGAATCTAACATGGGCCGGTTTTCGCAATCCAGATAGAACCCCTTGCATCGCTCGCGTAGCAATGCATTGGCCTGAAACATGTCGTCTTTCGGAATGCCCGCCACGTCGAGGATGAGCGCGCCGGCGAAACTTAGATCGAGCGCATCGTATTTGTATGTCCGCGCCGGTTTGTAATTGCTCTTGAGCATGTAATACGTGATGAAATTCGAATCGGGAACTGACGCCGGAACCGTCTTCGCGATCTCGCGAATCGAACCGTCGAACGACGGTTGGTGATCGCCGAAATGGAAGATCACGGCTGGACGCGGACCGTCGAGCAAAACTTTTTCTATATGGGCAAGAGCGATATCCGAACCCGCGAGACGCTGAAGGTAGTTGCCGAGGTTTAAATTCTGCCAGGCGTCCAATCCCGGCGGTTTGAATTGTCCTGCGAATAGCGGTTTATCGAACGGCTTGGGTAATTTTTTCAGTGGCGTCATGTGCGGACCATGTTGACGCAGCGTCAGCATCATCACGAACAACGGCTGCGTGCCGATCTCACTTTTTTCCGCGGCATAAATTCGATCGAACACCTGCATGAGATCGCTGTCAGGCGACTCCCACGACAATCCATAGTCCTGGCCGTCGTAAAACTTGTCGAAGCCGTAGAATTTATACGCGTTGCGCGCGTTGATGAAATCGCCGTTCATCGGATAGATCGCGATGACGCGATAGCCCGCCTTGTGCAAAACACGCGGCAGCGACGACGTGACGAGCGGCGCGAGATTGTAAGGCGCATACAGGCCGGCTTCGCCGAACGTGCTGTGGTTTAGTCCGGTTAGCAGTGCGAATTCGCTCGTCCATGTACCGCCGCCCCACACGTGCACGGTGAGCGGTCCGGTGTCGCGCGTGCGATCGTCCGGATCGAACATGTGGCGCTTGCATTCCGGGATGGTGCAGAGGTTGAGCATGCGCGGATCGAACGTGCTTTCTTCAAGAATCGCGACGATGTCGGGATGTTCCTGCGGCGCGGCGAGTTTGACGTCGCTCCAGCACGCGCCGGTCTTACAGAGCGGTGGATTGTCGGTGGCGATTTGCGTCCACGAAAGTCGCACATTGTTGTCTTCGACGAGTGGCGGAATGTGTATTTCGGTCTGATAGAACGATGTGAAGAAATCGACGAGGTAATTCTTGTCGTTCATCAGCGCCCACATGCCCTTCGAGAACACGTCGCCGAACGGTCCACGCGGCGAATCGATAACGAAGACGAGCGCCAGCGCCGCGGCGGCCCCGACAATTTGCAGAAAACGCCGCTGCGGTTGCGGACGCGTCGCGAACAATCGCGGCGGATCGAGCCACCACGCAAGCGCAAGGAGTCCGGGCACCAGAATCATGCCGCCGACGAGGGCGGTCATGATGCTCGGATAACGCGCGGCGACGTCCAGCAGATCGCGATTGACGAAATAGACGAGATCGGGCGCGAGCAGCGGTGTCGTCAGATAATGAAATTTCAGCGTGCCGGCGACGAGCAGTCCGCCAAAGAGAATGCTCGGTAATGCGAGCGCGAAGGCAAGCCGTCGCGTCAGAAATGCAACGACGAGGGCGCAATCGACGATAAGCGCCACGCCGAACAGACGTTCGTCGAATTCGCCGTAACCAAGCGGACCAGCCACGAGCAGGGCGATGAAGGCGATGCCCGCGACGAGGGTGACGACCATCGGTCCGCGGTTTCGCGGCGACGTGGGCTTTGGATTGAGCCGTGACCGTGTGATCTTCAAAACGAACTCGTGTTCGGACGGTCGAGCAGTTCGACGACAGCGGACGGAGCGCTATCGGCATCGGCAAGCAAGGATTCGTGGATGCGACGAAATTCGGCGATCAGTGCCGCATCCATGCGTCGCGACTCGAGCATCGGCAGCAATGCGCTAGCGAGTGCCGGTGCCGTGCAATCGTCTTGCATCAATTCCGGCACGACGATGCGACCTGCGAGTATATTTGGCAAAGAGTATACATTTGTCGGCAGGATGCCGAATTTTTTCACTATCCAATACGTGAATGGATTGATGCGGTAGGCGACAACCATGGACCGCTTGGCCAACATCGCTTCGAGCGCGGCGGTGCCGGAGGCGAGCAGGATGGCGTCGGACGCGATCATCGCACCGCGCGCATTGCCGTCGATGAGTCGGATGTTCAACGCTTTGTACGCTGGGTTTGACGCGAGGATGGCAACGATGGCGTCATGGCATGTCGAATTCGCGCTCGGAACGACGATCTCCAGCGCCGGCAACGATCGTTTCAACATCGCGGCCGCGTCGAAGAAGATGCGGCCGAGACGTTTTATTTCTCCGAGACGGCTTCCGGGAAGCAGCGCGAGAACAGGAATATCGTCGGATAGTCCGAGTTCGCGACGCGACGCTGCGCGATCCGGATCTATTGGCATCGTACGCGCGAGCGGATGGCCGACGAAGCGCGCGTCGACATGGTGCTTGGCGTAAATCGGCGGCTCCATCGGAAAAAGACACAACACACGGTCGGCGCTCTCGGAAATTGTGTGGGCGCGTTTCTCACCCCATGCCCAGATCGACGGACTGACGTAATGAATCGTGCGAATGCCAGCTTGCTTCAGTCTTCGTTCAACGCCGAGATTGAAATCGGGCGCATCGATGCCGATGAACGCGACGGGCCGCTCGCGCAGCGTGCGTGCGAGCACATCACGGCGCACGGCGAACAGGCTCGGCAGGTGCGCGATGACTTCGACGAATCCCATCACGCTCAATTTTTCCGCCGGATGCCAGATTTGCATGCCGGCCGCGCTCATGGCCGGACCGCCGATTCCCGCAAAACGCGCATCGAGAAATTTTTCGCGCAATCCAGCGATGAGATCCGCGCCGAGCAGATCCCCCGACGCTTCCCCAGCGACGAGAACGAACAGTGGACTCGCGTCCGTCATCGAAACAAGGGACGCTGTCCGCTGTTGAGGAAGTCGAGCATCTGTTTCACGTCGGGAGCATCGACGGCGACCCGCGACAATTCCGCGCGCGCTTCTTCGAGCGTCAATCCGGACGTATAAATCGTTTTATAGGCGCGCTTGATCGCGGCGATGCGCTCGGGTGAAAAGCCGCGACGTTTGAGTCCTTCGCTGTTGATGCCGCGCGGCCGGCCGTATTCGACGCCGGCGAGCATGAACGGTGGCAAGTCGCCGTTGAGATGCGTACCCATCGCGAGAAACGCGTGGCTGCCGATGCGGCAAAACTGGTGCGCGCCGGAATATCCCGAGAAGATGACGTGATCGCCCACCTGGACATGGCCGGCGAGCGTCGCGCCGTTGGAGAAAACGGTGTTGCTGCCGACCTGGCAATCGTGCGCGATGTGCACGTACGCCATGATCCAATTGTCGTCGCCAATGCGCGTCGCGCCGCCGCCGTCGGCGGTGCCGCGATTGATCGTGACGAACTCGCGAATCATGTTGCGTTCGCCGAGAATCAGTTCGCTGTTCTCGCCGTGAAATTTTTTGTCCTGCGGATCCGCACCGATCGATGCGAACTGGAAGATGTGTGTTTCGCGCCCGATGCGGGTCGGGCCCTGGATGACGACATGCGGACCGATGATGCAGTTGTCGCCGATTTCCACATGCGCGCCGATAACGCTAAACGCGCCGATGCTGACACCGGCGCCGAGTTTTACGCTGGGATCAACGACGGCGGTGGGATGGATCATTCCGACTGGCGCTCCGCGCACAGCAGTTCCGCCTCGGCAACTTGCTTGTCCCCGACGAACGCACGGCAGATGAACTGACCCATCTTGCGGATGGTGCGTTTCAGTTCGACGTCGAGAATGAGCTGATCGCCTGGAACGACCAGAGCGGAGAATTTCGCGTTGTCGACTTTGACGAGATAGAACAGACGCCGGCTGTTTCTTTCCTGTGCGGAAAGAAAAATCAGCAGTCCGCAGGCTTGCGCGAGCGACTCGACGATGAGCACGCCCGGCATCACGGGATGACCTGGGAAATGGCCGTTGAAGAACGGTTCGTTGATCGTCACGTTCTTGATCGCCTTGACGTGTTTGTTCGGCGTCAATTCGATCACACGGTCGACCAACAAAAACGGATAACGATGCGGCAGAAGCTGCAAAATTTCTTCGACGTTCACGGGAGGCGTGAACGGGTTTTTCTCGCTCATGATTTGAAATCCTTCTCTATTGCTTGAACGCGACGGAACAGTTCGTCCAGGTGACGGAAACGCACCGCGTTGCGGCGCCACACCCGGCTCTCCTGAAACGGCATGCCCGACGAATATTCCCCAGCGCTCTTTATCGACTGCGTAATCATCGCACGTGCGGTGATGCGGACGTTGTCCGCGATTGTTATGTGCCCAAGTATGCCAGCGCCGCCGCCGATGAGGCAGTAGCGGCCGATTTTCGCGCTACCGGCCACGGCCGAGCAGCCGGCCATCGCGGTATGCGCGCCGATGTGCACGTTGTGCGCGATCTGAATTTGATTGTCGAGACGGACATCTTCCTCGAGCACCGTGTCTTCGAGCGCGCCGCGATCGATGGTCGTGTTCGCGCCGATTTCCGAATCGTCGCCGACGCGCACGCCGCCAAGTTGCGGCACTTTGAGCCAGTGGTCGCGCTCGAAAGCCAGACCGAATCCGTCTGCACCGAGCACGGCGCCGGAGTGAATCAGCACGCGCTTGCCCAGCGTGACTTTGGCGACCAATGTCACGCGCGCCATCAACCGCGATTGCGCGCCGACCACGCAATCGGCGCCGACGACACAGTTCGATCCGATGATCGCGCCGTCTTCGATCACTGCGTTTTCTTCGACGACGCACAGAGGTCCGACGCTGGCGGTCGCTGCAACCCGCGCCGTCTTTGCGACGACCGAACTCGGATGCACGCCCGGCGCGGCGGCGGGCAGCTTTTCATACAGCGCCGCGATTTTCGCGAAGGCTACGTAAGGGTCCGTCGCAATCAGACAGTTGCCGCGCCAATCGTCGGCGTTCTCGGCGCGCAGAACGATGGCGCCCGCGTGACTGTCGGTCAATTGCGCGCGGTACTGCGTGTTGGCGAGAAAGCTCAGCTGCTCGGTGGTCGCGGAAGCGAGCGTACCGACACCGGTGATTTTTTGTGCGTCGTCGCCGCGCAGCGTCAAGCCGAAACGTTCGGCGAGTTCGGACAGCGAGTGTTGCGCGGGAACGATCATGGTTTCACGCCAGCCGGATTTTTCGCACGGCGCAAGCGCTCCAAAACCGGTTCAGTGATGTCGATGCGCGGACTGGCGTAGATCACCGGGCTGCTCACGATCAAATCGTAATTGTTCGCATGCGCGTATTCGATGACGGCGTTGTTGATGTCTTGCCAGATGCGATCGCGCTCGGCGACGGCGCGTGCGTTGAAGTCGTTGTGCAGGTCGTCGCGGCCGCGTTTGACAGAGCGTTCGAGCGTTTCGATGTCGCGCTTCAGCGTGTCGGCGTCGGGCTTGCTCATGATGGCGCTGTCGCGGTCGTAATGCTGACGCATGCCCGCCAGACGTTTCTCGTCGGCGGTCAGTGCGCTGTCGCGCGTGGCGAATTGACTTTGCAGTTTGGCCTGGCTATCAAGCATTTGCGGCGCATTGTCGATGAGGCGTTTGAAATCGACATAGCCGATCTTTTCCGCCGCAGGCTGGGGAGCTTGACCCAGAGCTAGCGCGGGAATCACCGCGAGCATCAGCAAGAGTGCGCCGATGCTGATTCGTCCGCCTGCTCTTGCCCTCACCCTAATGCCTCGCTAACTGGGTCGGATCGCGCCAATACCATGGGGCGGACTCACCCCTGCGACCGCCACGCCCGTATCTTAACGCCCCTTGTTCAGAACGTGGTGCCGAAATTGAACTGCAGCGTCTCGCCAATATCGCCTGGCTTGCTTCGGATGGGGCGTCCGATGTTGATGACGATCGGTCCCACCGGCGCCTGCCAGTGCAGCGAAATGCCCGTCGATGCGCGCAAATCGCTGAACGAGAAGCCGTCGTTGTTATACACGCCCGTTGTTCCGAGCGAGGGGTTATGGACGTTGAATACGTTGCCGACGTCCAGATACCAGGACAAGCGCGTCGTGCTGTCGTCTTTCACGAACGGCGTGGGGACGATCAGCTCACCCGAAGCCACAGTCTTCAAGTTGCCGCCGAAAGGCTGACGGCAGAACGAATCTTGCTGCGCTGTAGTGCATCCGACTGCAATGCCGTAGGGACCGAGCGTGTTGTCGCGGAAACTGCGCACGTCGGAAATACCGCCGGCGTAGAAATCTTCGAAGAACGGCAAACCGTTCACTTTCATCGGCGCGCCGGTTTCCGGATTGATGCCGTTCGCTGCGCGATACGTGTTGCCGTAACCGATTGTCGTGGAACCTTCGAACGTAAACGACTGTGTCAGTGGAATGTACTGCAAGTATTTATAGACGAGCTTGTAGTACTCAACCGTGGACCCCGGCAGCGCGATTTCGGCTGAAAACTGTTGTAGCGAACCGTGCGTCGGATTGAAGTATTTATTGCGCGTGTCGTGTGCCCACGATGCCTGCAGCGTCCATTCGTGGAACGTGTTGTGATTAAGCTGCTGGATATAGTCCACGATCGGCTGCGGCGAGATATTCTCTACGGCTTCGATCGGCAATCCTGTCGCAGGATCGGTTACGCAGTTTCCGTTGACGTCCAGCGCCGCGCATCCGGTAAAGCTGGTGAGAATCTTCGTCTTGTTGACGCCGAGCTGAAGGTTGACGGTATCGCTCTCCGAAATAGGAATCGCGACATAGCTGGCGATCGCCACGGTATCGCTCAAATAACTGGCAAGATTGGCTTGTTCCTGATTGAGTTTCGAGTATGAAAGGTCGTAACCCAATCCGATTCCATCCGTGGTCAGGTACGGCTGGAAATACGACAGCTCATACTTCTCGAGGAAGTCGCTCTTCGATGCGGTGATCGACGCGCGATCGCCCGTGCCGAGGAAGTTGTTCTGCGAGACCGAGGCGGTGAGCACGATGCCGTACACCTGCGAATAACCCAGCCCGAACGTGAACGCACCGGACGTGGTTTCTTCGACGGTGACGACCACATCGACCTGATCGTCCGATCCGGCCACTTTCGGTGTGGTGAGTTCGACTTTCTTGAAGTAGCCGAGACGCTGCAAGCGCACCTTCGAGCGATCGATCGCAGCCTGCGAATACCACGCGCCTTCCAACTGGCGCATTTCGCGACGAATCACTTCATCCTGCGTGCTGTGGTTGCCTTTGATGGTGATGTTGCGCACGTAAACGCGTTTGCCGGGATTGACGAAAAAGTTGATCGCCACCAAACGCTTTTCGCGATCAACCGTCGGCACGGGCGTAACTTGCGCGAACGCGTAGCCGATGTTGGCCAGCACCGCCGTCATCTGCTGCGAGGATTTTTCGAGCTTCTGACGCGAAAACACTTCGCCGGGCTTGGCCGTGATCAGCTTCGCCATGTCTTCTTCGGCGAGCACGAGGCTGCCGCTGAGTTTGATGTCCGAGATCGTGAAAATCTGGCCTTCGGTTACGTTCGTCGTCAAATACATCGCGCGCTTGTCGGGACTGATGCTGACCTGCGTGGAATCCACACTGAAATCGACGTAACCGCGATCGAGATAGTACGAATTGAGTTTTTCCAGATCGCCGGTCAGTTTTTCACGGGAATATTGATCGTCGTGCGAATACCACGACGTGATGTTCGATGTACCCGATTCGAAATCGCTGCGAATCTGATCCTCGGTGAACGCTTTGTTGCCGACGATGTTGATCTGTTTGATCTTCGAGATTTTCCCCTCGGCGATAATGATCGACAGTTCGATGCGGTTGCGGTCGAGCTCGACCACTTTCGGTTTCACGCTGACGTTGTACTTGCCATGGTCGTAATACTGGCGCGTCAATTCCTGCGTGATGCGATCGAGCGAAAGACGATCGAATGGTTCGCCTTCGGAAAGCCCGATGTCTTTCAAGCCTTTCAGCAAATCTTCGGATTTCAGATCCTTGTTGCCCTTGATCTGGATTTTCGAAATCGCAGGACGTTCTTTCACCGTGATGACGAGGATGTCGTCCTGACGCGTGATCTGCACGTCGGTGAAGAAGCCGGTTTTGTACAACGCGCGAATCGACTGCTGCACGCGCTCGGTCGTTACGCGATCGCCTTTTTCCACGGGCAAGTACGTGAACACGGTACCGGCGGAGATGCGCTGCAAACCATCGATGCGGATGTCGGAAGCGACGAACGGATCGATCGCATACGTATTTGCAGCAAGACAGGCCAGTAGTAAAAGGGCGGCGATACGCTTCATCGTCACTTCCAAAAGTTGTGGTTGCTAGACCCGTGACACACGGGTGTTATTGTTTTTAAGTACTTCGTCTTTACGACAGGAAGCGCGCACCGAACGTCCGTGCGCGCTTCCTGCGCTCAATCCATTACGGCAACTCGGCCGGCGTTCCCTTCAGCTCGCCACCAATCTTGCAATATCGTTGTAAAACGCGACGCTCATCAAGGAGACGAGCAGCGCCAATCCGATGTATTGGCCAGCCATTGCCGCGCGTTCGCTCACGGGACTGCCTTTGACCAACTCGATAAGGTAATACAGCACGTGTCCACCGTCCAAGATCGGAATAGGTAAAAGATTGAGCAAGCCGAGACTCAGCGAGATCATCGCGAGGAACGAAAGAAACCACGCCACGCCCATCTGCGCAAAGCCGTTCGCTGCCTGCGCAATACCGATGACACTCGACAGGTTTTTTGTGGACGCCTGACCGCTGACCATCGCGGCGATTGCGCCGACCGTGCTTCGCGTCGTCTTCCACATTTCTTTGAACGCGGCGGGAATGGCGCGCACGACGGTGTAGCGCTCGATAGCGCTCATCGTTTGGGCTTTCACACCCACGCCGATTTTCCAACTCGTTTGGCCTTCGGTCTGCTTCGCTTCCGCTGTGATGGTTAGCGGTATCCGCTGGCCATCGCGTTGGACGACAACATTCAACACGGGGTTTTTCGCCGCTTCGCGCGCGATCGTCGTGCTTACGTCGTTGAACGTCTCAACGGCGGAATCGTTGATTTGAACGATACGGTCATTGATTTCTATTCCACCGCGAGCGGCCGGCGTACCGGGTGTCACCTCGCCGACGATTGCCGCAGGCGGCTGCGGTTGCAGCCCGATAGTCGCAAATAATTTGTCGTCGAGCGCGGCATCGCGCGGGATCGAACTCAACGCGAGCGTGTGTTGTGATGCGTGACCTTCCGGATCGGTGACGCTGATCGTCGCGTCGCGCCGAGGAATCAGCGAATCCTGCATCGCGATGATCACGGCCGTCCACGACGTCACCGGTTCGTCGCCCACGGCAACGACGCGATCGCCCGCATGCAACCCGGCTGCTGCGGCAAGACCCTGCGGTTTGCCGATCACCGGTTCTAGATCCGGACGTCCGATCACGAACATCGCCCAAAACGCGATGACCGTGAACGCGATATTGAAAGCGGGGCCGGCCAGCGCGATGCAGATGCGCTTCCAGATTTTCGCATCGTTGTATTCGCCGGGTTGATGAGCGACGAGTTCGGGATTATCCGCTTCGCGCGCATCCAGAAATTTTACATAGCCGCCGAGCGGAATCGCGCCGATGGCGTATTCGACGCCGTCGCGACCGAAACGCGACCAGATGGGTTTGCCGAAGCCGATCGAAAAGCGCAGTACCTTGACGCCGCAACGGCGCGCCACCCAAAAGTGGCCGAACTCGTGCAACGTGACCAAGACGCCGAGCGTAACCAGCAGCCACCAGGCGGACCCTAAAAACTCACTCATCAGAATGTCTGCTCAAAAGAACGCTCGATCACATTTCACGCTGCCACCGTCCGGACGCGACTCAATCCGGCATCCGGCGCGCTACCGAACTCCGAATTATAGACGTTTGGTGGCCATTCCGGCCTAAATCAATTCCCGACGCTCAGCAAAACGACCGCCGCATCATACGTTGCGCTAACTGGCGCGCGGTTAAATCGGCGTAAATCAGACTTTCGAGATCGGTGACCGGTTCAGCAGCCATTGCGGCAAGCGTGCCTTCGATCAGTTCAGGAATGGCGAGAAAGGGCAGTGTCCCTTCGAGGAAAGCGCCGACAGCAACCTCGTTGGCCGCGTTCAAAATCGCCGGCGCGGTGCCGCCGGTTCGCAACGCCTGATAGGCGAGATCCAGGCATCGGAATGTTTTGCGATCCGGTTCTTCGAAATTCAACTGCGACAATTTAGATAGATCGAGCGCACTCACGCCTGCATCGGCGCGTTCGGGCCATGCGAGCGCGTGAGCGAGGGCGGTACGCATGTCGGGATTGCCGAGCTGCGCCAGCGTCGATCCGTCCACGTATTCGACCAGCGAATGCACGATGCTTTGCGGATGCACGACGACATCGATGCGATCCGCCGCCGCGCCGAATAACCAGTGCGCCTCGATCACTTCGAGACCTTTGTTCATCAGCGTCGCCGAGTCGACGGAAATTTTGCGGCCCATCGACCATTTCGGATGCGCACACGCTTCGTCCGGCGTGACTGATCCGAGATGTTCGCGAGTTCGTCCGCGAAACGGTCCGCCCGATGCGGTGAGAATGATGCGACGCACGCCGATCGCGTCGAGGTCGCGATGCTCGCGCGGCAAGCATTGGAAAATCGCGTTGTGTTCCGAATCGATCGGAATCAATTCGCCACCGCCGTCGCGAACTGCGCGCAATAGCAACGGACCGGCCATCACGACCGATTCCTTGTTTGCCAGCAGCAGTCGTTTGCCGGCGCGCGCGGCGGCGAGCGTCGAGTTCAGGCCGGCCGCACCGACGATCGCAGCGATCACGATATCGGAATCGCGGGTTGCCGCTTCGCTTAAACCGGATGCGCCGCCCGCGGCGCGTGTCGATGAACCGGCGCTGGCAAGTTTGTCCTTGAGTGATGGCACGAGTGCGTCATCAGCGATGACAGCGAGCGCGGGTTTGAATTGGACACACAACGCGACAAGCTCGTCGACTTTGCGGTGCGCCGCCAGCGCGGAAACACGGAAGCGGTCCGGATGACGCGCGATGACATCCAGCGCGCTAGAGCCGATCGATCCGGTCGCGCCGAGAATCGCGACGCGTTTCATCGCCGTCGTGCTCATAGGCCCAGCAGAGATTTTCCGAGCGCAAAAATCGGCAACGCGGCGAATACGCCATCGAGTCGGTCGAACACGCCGCCGTGACCGGGAAACATGGCGCCGGAATCTTTGACGTTGGCGTGTCGCTTGATGACGCTCTCGAAAAGATCGCCGACGACGGAAAACAAAACCGAAATCAAAGCGAGGACGACCAGCGCGATCAGTTGAATGCCGCGCACGTCCAACCACCATCCGCCAACGGCGGCGACGATCGCAGAGCCAACGAGTGCGCCCCAAACACCCGCCGTCGTCTTACCGGGACTGATGTTCGGCGCCAGTTTGCGCGTGCCCCAGCGTCGGCCGGAAATGTAGGCGAACGTATCGGCGCCCCAAATCAGCAGCAGCGAATACAGCGCCCAGGTGTGATATTGCGGCTGCTGAATGTGAATCTGCATCAGCGCTACCCATGCCGGATAAACCGCGACCAAACCGGCGACGAGTTTGATCGCCGTGTTCTCGCGCGTCGGCGCGGCGGCGAACGAATAATTCTTCAGCCATAGCGCGGCGATGAACCACCAGATGGCACCGACGACAATCGTCGCCCACCAGAACCACGAACCTCTTGTCATCCACAACGCGATCATCAACAGACCGCAGAACACCATCAACACCGCGCGCAGGGGACGCGACCGCATTCCCGCCAAGCGCGTCCATTCCCACGACGCCACGAAGCAAAGAAACGCGATGATCACCGCCAATGCGACCGTAGGCGTGAGCAGGATGAGCGCGATCGCGAACGGTGTGATGAGCAGCGCCGTGATGACACGTTGCCGCATGCCGCCCTTTGCGCTCATGAGCGGCTCGCCTGTTTGACGCCGGCCGGCGTCATTTGCGCGGCGGTTTTTCCGTAGCGGCGTTGTCGTCCGGCGAAATCATTCACGGCGTTCTGCAGGCTCGCTTGATCGAAATCGGGCCACAGCGTATCGCAGAAATACAATTCCGCGTAGGCCAACTGCCACAACAGGAAATTGCTGATACGCCGTTCGCCGCTGGTGCGGATGAAAAGATCGACGGGCGGCAGCTCCGAAAGACTGAGATACGGTGCCAGTTTGGCTTCGTCGATCGAATCGATATCGCCTTCACCGTTGGCGACAGCACGCGCAAGTTCTTTCGCGGCGTTGGCGATGTCCCAGCGTCCGCCGTAATTGACGGCGACATTCAACGCGAGTTTCGAATTCGCCTGCGTTTTGCTCATCGCCACGAGCATGCGATCGCGCAACGCGGACGCGAACGCGGACAGTTCGCCGATGAACCGGATGCGCACGCCGTAACCGTGCAGCTCGTCGACTTCTCTATCGATCGCTTTTAAAAACAGATCCATCAACGCACTGACTTCGGTCTTCGGCCGCTGCCAGTTTTCGCTTGAAAACGCGAACAGAGTCAGCGCCTCGATGCCGTGCTTCAGACAGAACTCGATCGCGCCGCGTACCGCTTTCTGTCCGGCACGATGACCGAAAGTACGCGGACGATGCCGCTGCTTGGCCCAACGACCGTTGCCATCCATGACGATGGCGATATGCCGCGGATGCGGCAAAGTGGAATTTTCCACATTTTCCGGCACCGCTGTTTTTGCTGAACTCGGGCTCCGCACGCGACGCGTCCGGTCACAGCGCCATCAGTTCGTCTTCTTTAGTCTTCACGACGACGTCGACTTCTTTGACGAACTTGTCGGTGAGTTTTTGAACGTCTTCTTCCGCGCGGCGTTCTTCGTCTTCGGTGATTTTCTTGTCCTTCAGCAATTCCTTGACGTGCTGCATCGCATCGCGTCGCACGTTGCGGATCGCCACTTTCGCATTCTCGCCTTCGTGCGCGACATGCTTGGACAATTCCCTGCGGCGTTCCTCCGTCAGCGCCGGAATATTGATGCGAATCACCGTACCCGCCGTGGTCGGATTCAAGCCGAGGTCCGATCCGATAATCGATTTCTCGATTGGTTGCACCATATTTTTTTCCCACGGCGTAATCGTGATCGACCGCGCATCGGCGACGGCGATATTGGCCACCTGGCTCAGCGGAACATCCGACCCGTAATAATTGACCTTGAGATGTTCGATCAACGCCGTGCTGGCACGACCGGTGCGCAAACGCTGCAGATCGTGCTTGAGCGCTTCGACGCTCTTGGTCATGCGCTGCTGCGCGTCGGATTTGATGTCGTTCAACATGCCTAACTCCGCGGATTGCCTATCCAGAAAGTATATCAGCGTGCGCCGAGAGACTCCCGACGCGGCGATCAGCTGACGAGCGTGCCGATCTGCTCGCCACGGATGATGCGCATCAGATCGCCTGGACGGCTCATGTCGTAGATGCGCAGCGGGACTTTGTGATCGCGACAAAGCGCGATGGCGGCGGTGTCCATCACGGCGAGCTTGCGTTCGATCACCTGGTCGTAGGTAAGTCGCTCGAAGCGTTGCGCAGTCTGGTCTTTCTTTGGATCGGCGGAATAGACACCGTCCACTTTCGTCGCCTTCAGCAAGAGATCGGCATTGATTTCGATCGCGCGCAACGCGGCCGCGGAATCGGTCGTGAAAAACGGATTGCCGGTGCCGGCGGCGAAGATCGCCATGCGGCCTTTTTCCAGATGGCGGATGGCACGGCGACGAATGAAATCCTCGCACACTTCGTTGATCTTGATCGCACTCATCACGCGCGCGCGCGCGCCGAGTTTTTCGAGCGCATCCTGCATCGCCAACGCGTTGATGACGGTGGCGAGCATGCCCATGTGATCGCCGGTGACGCGATCCATTCCTTTCGCCGCCAATCCTTCGCCGCGAAAAATATTGCCGCCGCCGATAACTAATGCAACTTCGACACCAGCGCGTTGCACTTCAATCGCTTCGCTGGCCAGTCGCGTGATGACTTTCGGATCGATGCCGTAATCGGCTTCGCCCATCAATGCTTCGCCGCTGAGTTTCAAGAGAATGCGTTTGTACTTGATCTCAGAAGACATGCGGGAATTCCGTCGGGCAAACGAGCTTATTGTACGTGACACCGGAGTGCGATGCAGATTTGCGCGCGCAAAAATAAAAAAGCCGCGATCGCTCGCGGCTTTTTGCAAACACAGACTGACGATTATTTCAACCCAGCCTGCTTCATAACTTCCGTCGCAAAGTCATCGCCTTGCGGCTTCTCGATGCCTTCGCCAACGGCGAGCCGTTGAAAGCCGACGATATCGGCGCCCGCCGCTTTCGCCGCGGCTTCGACCGTCTGGTCCGTATTGAGGACATAGGACTGGCCGTAAAGCGTATTCTCGTTGACGATCTTGGCGACTTTTCCGCCGATGATTTTCTCGAGAATTTCGGGCGGCTTGCCCTTGTCTTTCTCGCTCATCTTGGCGAGCTCGATTTCTTTTTCTTTCGCGATAAACGCGGGCGGTACATCCGCTGCTTTGTTGTACGTCGGATTCATCGCCGCGACATGCATTGCTACATTCCGCGCGAATTCTTCAGTGCCGCCTTTCGCTTCGACGAGCACACCGATGCGGCCGCCATGAACGTAGGCACCGATCGTGTTGCCGCTGACGATGCGGACGAGACGACGCAGCTGCACGTTCTCGCCGACTTTCGCGACGAGCCACTGACGACCTTCCTCAACCGTCTTGCCGTACTGCGTCTTCGCCTGCTTCAGTTCTTCGACGTCTTTCGCGCCGCTCGACAACGCAGTGCTCGCCACTTCATCGGCAAACTTGAGGAAGTTTTCGTCTTTCGCGACGAAATCGGTTTCCGAATTGACTTCGACCATCACGGCCTTGCCGCCGTTCTGCGCCATGACGATGCGACCTTCCGCAGCGATACGGCTGGCTTTCTTGTCCGCCTTCGCCAGACCCTGCTTGCGCAGCCATTCGATGGCGGCATCGATTTCGCCATTGGTTTCGGTGAGCGCTTTCTTGCACTCCATCATGCCGGCGCCAGAGCGCTCGCGCAGCTCCTTGACCATGCTTGCGGTAATTTCCATCGTGAACCTCGTGATCGGTGCGCGGCATGCGCCACGCAAAAAAGGGAATTGCGAAAGTGTCGCCGTCTAAAACGGCAGGGCGATGACGGCGCCCAACGACGCCGTCATGCGCAACACGAATTACTCAGCCGCTGGCGCTTCGCCGGCTTCTTTCTTCGGCGGCGCCGATCGGCGCGGTGCCACTTTCTTCGCCGCCGGTTTGCGCGGTCCGGGACGACGACGATCGTCGCGCTCGCGCGCTTCTTTCGCCATCGGGTTTCCTTGCGCGTCGAGTTCGACGAATTCGTCTTTCGCCGTTCCAGCCATTTGGGGCGCAGCGGCCTTTCCTTCAAGCACGGAATCGGCGACGGCCGCGGTGTAAAGCTGCACGGCGCGGATCGCGTCGTCGTTGCCGGGAATGGCGTAGTCGACGAGCGTCGGATCGTAATTCGTATCCACTACCGCGATCACCGGGATGCCGAGCTTCTTGGCTTCCTTCACGGCGATGTCTTCATGACCGATATCGATCACGAACAACGCATCCGGCAAGCGACCCATTTCCTTGATGCCGCCGAGCGAGCGTTCGAGTTTTTCCTGTTCGCGGATCAGCCCCAGCACTTCGTGCTTGACCAATTTTTCGAAACTGCCATCGCCGGACATCTTTTCGATTTCTTTCAGACGGGCGACCGACTGTTTCACCGTGCGGAAATTCGTCAACGTGCCGCCGAGCCAGCGCTGGCTCACGTACGGCATGCCGCAACGCACGGCTTCATCTTTGATCGCATCGCGCGCGGAGCGCTTGGTGCCGACGAATAGAATGGTGCCGCGTTTCTGCGCCAGACCGGAAACGAAATTCATCGCATCCGTGAACAGCGGCAGTGTTTTTTCCAGATTGATGATGTGGATCTTGCCGCGCGCGCCGAAGATGTACGGCGACATGCGAGGATTCCAATAACGCGTTTGATGACCGAAATGGACGCCCGCTTCGAGCATCTGACGCATGGTGACTTGAGGCATGATGAAACTCCAAAAATGGGACGGCCCCGATCCAGACGAGTGATGTCTTGAGCGGCGGCGTCCGGGGTTGAGACCTCCACGTCCCCAGCGTTGGCGACCTCTGTGCGGACGGCGTAGCGTCTGCCAGAAGCACCCCGACAACGGTATCGAGACGTGTGCGGATTTGTTCCCGGAATTGGGAACGGCGGAATTATAGCGTTTTCCGTGGTTTAAGGGCAAACCTGCGCTTGATCGCGGGCACACGGCCCATACCTTAGCTAAACTATCGTCGAAGCCAAACCTGCGATCCCCCATCAATGCCTGTCAGCATCAAAACTCCTGAGCAGATCGAACACATGCGCGTCGCCGGAAAACTGGCGGCCGAAGTGCTCGAATTGCTCGTGCCGCACGTCAAGCCGGGCGTGACGACGGAAGAACTCGACGAAATCGCGCACGATCACATCGTCAACGTGCAGAAGGCGATTCCTGCGAACGTCGGCTACAAGGGATTTCCGAAGACACTGTGCACGTCGGTCAACAACGTCATCTGCCACGGCATTCCGAGTCCCGGAAAGATTCTGAAAAGTGGCGACATCGTGAACATGGATGTCACCGTTATCAAAGACGGCTGGCACGGCGACACGAGCCGCATGTATTACGTCGGCGAACCGTCGGTGTTAGCGAAACGTCTTTGCACTGTCGCCTACGACGCGATGATGAAAGGCATCGACCAGGTGCGTCCCGGCGCGACGCTCGGCGACATCGGTCACGCCGTGCAGCAGCATGTCGAAGCAAATCGCTTTTCCGTCGTCCGCGAATATTGCGGACACGGTATCGGCACGATTTATCATGAAGATCCGCAAGTGTTGCACTACGGTCATCGGGGCGCGGGATTGCGTCTCGAACCCGGCATGACGTTCACCGTCGAACCGATGGTCAACGCCGGCAAGCCGCACACGCGTCTGATGCCCGATGGCTGGACAGTCGTCACGCGCGACCATTCTCTTTCTGCGCAATGGGAACACACCGTCGCCGTTCTCGAAGACGGATTCGAGATCCTGACACCGTGGCCGAAAGCGGCCTAAGTATCCGATGAGCGCCGTCGCCGCGCCGGTCTTCGCGTTGCCGCGGCTTCCTACGAGCGTCCCACGCGCCGGCGTTTCCGACGCGGCACGCGTTTCACTGCGTCAACTGATCGGCGACAACGATCGCGCGCTGGCCGAGGCATTCCGCAACAAGAGCGACATCGACGTGCTCCTCAAAGCGCGGTCGCGCGTCATCGAAGGCATCGTCACGCATGTCTTTTCCGCAACGGTCGGAGAACGGCCCGGCCTGGCGTTGTATGCCGTCGGCGGTTTCGGACGCGGCGAACTGTTTCCGCATTCCGACGTCGATCTGCTCGCGCTGTGCGGCCGGCCGCTGTCGTCGGTCGTCGCCCACGCGCTCGAATCGTTCTTCACGTGCTTGTGGGACATCGGGCTCAAACCCGGTCACGCCGTCCGCACGCTCGACGAATGCCGCGACTATGCCGCGCAAGATGCGACAATTTATACAAGTATCCTCGATGGCCGACGCATCGCCGGCGACATCGGCATCGAAGCCGGCTTCGCAACACTTCTCGCCGATCCTCGCGTGTGGCCGGCGCCGGATTATTTCGAGGCGAAGCGCGACGAGCAGCTCGGTCGCTACGCGCGTTTCAACGACACCGCGTACAACCTCGAACCGAATCTCAAAGATGCGCCCGGCGGTTTACGTGCGCTGCACTTGATCGCCTGGTTGGGTCGCCGTCTGTTTTCGGCGCCTGCGTTCGACGATCTGGTCAGTGCCGGGCTGTTGACGGCGAAAGAAAAATTGAAGGCCGACGAATCGCGACGACAATTGTCGCGTATTCGATTCGCGCTGCACATCGCCGCGGGCCGAGCGGAAGAACGGTTGCTATTCGACTACCAGCGCGCGCTCGCCGAACAATTCGGATTCGTCGACGAGCACAACCAGAATCTGGCCGTAGAACAATTCATGCAAGCCTATTATCGCGCGGCGATTTCGATCGAACGCCTGAGCGAACGGTTTCTCGCGCGATGCGAGGAAGCGCTCGATCCCAACGAACACGAACGTGTGCAGCGCCTCACGCTCGACTTCATCGCCGTCGATGGCCGTCTCGATTGCGACCCGCCCGATCTTCTGATCGCGCGACCCGCCGCCTTGATCGACCTGTTCCGCGTCTGGATCGAAAATCCCGACGTCAAAGGGTTGCGCGCCGACTTGCTGATTCGTATCGAGGCGGCGCTGGATTTGATCGGATCGAAATTGGCGGACGATCACGACGTCAATGTCGCGTTTCTTCGCCTGCTGCGCAAAGGCGCGCCCGCCGTCGAAGCGCTGGCTCGCATGAACCGCCATGGCGTGCTCGCGAAATATCTGCCTGCGTTCGGCAAAGTCGTCGGGCGCATGCAATACGACTTGTTCCACGTCTACACCGTCGATGAACACACGATTCGCGTGCTGCGCAATGTCGCGCGGTTCGTCGATGCCGCAGCGTCGCGCGAATTCACGCATGCGCATGAAGTCTGGATACATTTGCCGAAGCCCGAATTGCTGTTTCTCGCGGTGTTGTTTCACGACATCGCCAAAGGGCGTGGCGGCGATCATTCGGAGTTGGGCGAAAGCGAAGCGCGGGAGTTCTGCACCAAACTTGGCTTGTCGAGCAGCGACGCTGAACTCGTCGCATGGCTAGTCCGTCAACACCTGCTGATGAGCGTGACTGCGCAGCGACAGGACATCGCCGACCCCGACGTCGTCCACACATTCTCGGAGAAAGTCGGCGATCGCGAGCGACTCGATTATCTGTATCTGCTGACTGTCGCCGACATTTCCGGCACCAGCGCGAAATTGTGGAATTCGTGGAAAGATAAACTTTTAGCGGATTTATACACGCGGGCTCGCGACGCCTTGCGTCGCGGTTTGAGTGGCCCGCCGGATGCGGCCGAGCGCGTCATCGATTGTCAGGCGCAAGCTTCCGACATTCTCCGGGAAACGGGGATGGCTCAGTCGACGATCGAGCGCATCTGGGCCCAATTTCCCGAAGAAAGTTTTCTGCGCTTCACGGCGCGCGAGATTGCGTGGCAGACGAAGGGCATCGATCGTTCAAATAAATCGGATGAGCCGCTCATCCTCGTCGATGGAACGGGGCCGAGCGGGAGCAGCGAAGTATTCGTGTATGCAGTGGATCGTGACGGACTTTTCGCCGCCATCACGGCCGTATTCGACCGTCTGCGTCTGTCCGTGCTGGACGCGCGTATCGTCACCTCGCGCGACGGGATGAGCCTCGACAGTTTTCTCGTGCTCGATGCCGATGGCCATGCCATCGTCGAAACGAGGCGAATCGAGCGCCTGCGCCGCACGCTCGTAGAAGCGCTGTCGATGAATCCGTATCGTGCCGATCTCGCGCCGCGTCCAATGACACGTTCGCTACGCCATTTCCACATTCCGCCGCGTGTCTCGTATGATCGCGATCGCAGCGGGGCTACGCACCTGTCGTTGATCTGCGCGGACAAGCCAGGCCTTCTCGCCACAGTCGCACAAACATTTCGCGACTGCGGCGTGCGCGTACACGATGCGCGCATCGCGACGTTCGGCGAGCGCGTGGAGGATTATTTTTTGATTACCGACGAGCATGATCGATCGCTCGACGCCGCTACGCGAAAGACACTGGAATTGGCGCTGCAACAACGTTTGCAAACGAACGACACATCCGAGGAACAGCATGCATCGGTTTGAAAGCCTCATCGACTCCGCCTGGGAACGGCGAGCCGTGCTCGACGAAAAAGAAATCGAATCGACACTCCGGTCAGCCATCGATCATGTTCTCGACGAACTCGAATCCGGCGAATTGCGCGTCGCCGAACCAGGCGAGGGCGGATGGCGCGTCAATCAGTGGCTCAAAAAAGCCGTTCTTTTGTATTTCCGCGTAAGTGCGAATCGCGTACTCGCCGGCGAGCCTGCGCCGTTCTTCGACAAGGTGCCGATGCGCTTTGCGGATTTCGACGAAAATAAATTTCGCGCACTTGGCGCGCGCGCCGTGCCGGGCGCGGTGGTGCGCCGCGGCGCATGCATCGCGAAAGATGTCGTGCTGATGCCGAGTTTCGTCAACATTGGCGCGAACGTCGGCGCGGGGTCGATGGTCGACACATGGGCGACCGTCGGCTCGTGTGCGCAAATTGGTAAAAATGTACATTTATCCGGCGGCGCGGGTATCGGTGGCGTCCTTGAACCATTGCAAGCCGCGCCGACGATCATCGAAGACGATTGCTTCATCGGCGCGCGTTCCGAAGTTGTCGAGGGCGTGATCGTCGAACGCGGCAGCGTGATCGGGATGGGCGTTTTCCTCGGCCAATCGACACGCATTTACGACCGCGCCACGAAACAGGTTCACTATGGCCGCGTGCCCTCGGGCAGCGTCGTCGTCGCTGGCAATCTTCCGGCGGCAGACGGATCGCACAGTCTTTATGCCGCGATCATCGTCAAACGCGTCGACGAGAAAACGCGCGCGAAAACGTCACTCAACGAACTGCTGCGGGATTGATGGTCATTCAAAAATGATAAAAGTATACGGATTGGAAAAATGCAGCACATGCGACAAAGCGCGCAAATGGCTGCACAAGCACAAAGTCGCGCATGAGTTTTCCGACTATCGCGAACATCGTGTGGATGGACACACGCTGAAATCCTGGGCCACGAAAGTCGGCGGTTGGCAAAGCCTGATCAACCGCACGGGCATGACGTGGCGCAATTTGTCGCCGGCGCGAAAGTCGCCCGGTTCGGATCCCGAATGGCTGTTGCTCATCAAAGAATATCCGGCGCTCGTCCGGCGACCTGTCGTCGCGGGCGATGACGGAAGCGTCAGTGTCGGTTTTACCGACAAAAAATTTCGTGAGATGTTCGCAGCGTGAGCGCGGTTCTCGATCTCACACGGGCGCTGATTGCGCGTACATCCGTCACGCCGGATGACACTGGTTGTCAACAGCTTATCTCGGAGCGTCTGAAGAAAGTCGGATGCACGATCGAGCATTTGCGCTTCGGCGCCGTCGAAAATCTCTGGGCCACCCACGGCAACGGCGCGCCTGTTTTTGTTTTTCTTGGACACACTGACGTCGTGCCCAGCGGAGACGTTCAAAGCTGGGACAGCGATCCGTTTGAACCGTCGATTCGCGATGGACGTTTATACGGCCGCGGCGCGGCGGATATGAAATCGGGCGTTGCTGCGATGACTGTGGCGCTCGAAATGTGGATTGCGCAAAATCCGAATCACGCCGGAACCGTCGCGATATTGTTGACGAGCGACGAGGAAGGCCCCACCAATCTCGATGGCGTGCGTCGCGTCGCGGACGAATTTCGCGCACGCGATCAGCGCATCGATTATTGCGTCGTCGGCGAACCGTCGTCGGCGGAACGTCTGGGCGATATCGTGCGCGTGGGCCGGCGCGGCTCGCTTTCCGGTCGACTCACCGTTCGCGGGGTGCAAGGTCATGTTGCGTACCCGGAAAAAGTGCGCAACCCGATTCATCTCGCTTCGCCTGCGCTAGCCGAATTGGCGTCAACCCGATGGGATGATGGCAACGCGGAGTTTCCGCCGACGTCGTTTCAAATATCCAACATCAACGCCGGCACGGGTGCGCTGAATGTTGTGCCTGGGTCGCTCGAAGTTGCGTTCAATTTCCGCTTTTGCACGGCCAGTACCGCGCAGAGTTTGCGCGAGCGCACCGAATCGATCTTGCGCAAACACGGTTTGGACTTCTCGATCGCGTGGGACGTTTCCGGCGAACCGTTTTTGACTCGCGCCGGAAAGCTTCGCGAAGCGGTCTCGAACGTCATTCAGGAATTCTGCGGCATCACGCCGAAAGCGGATACGGGCGGGGGAACGTCGGACGCGCGTTTCATTGCGCCGCTCGGAGCGGAGGTCGTCGAAGTGGGTCCCGTCAACGCGTCGATCCACAAGATTAACGAACATATAGCGCTCGACGAACTGGATCTGCTGCCGCGCATCTACAAGCGCATTCTCGACCGTATTTTCGAGGTCTGATGTCTATTTCGGCGTCAGTATAAAACTGTACATTGCCGCACCGGGTAGAAACGGCGTGGCACGGCCCTTCGCCCAATCGTCGTCGCCCGCGCCATAAAACGGCGATAACGGATTGTCGCTTTGTCCGCCGGGCATGTGAAAATAACCGTATTGTTCGAAGCCCGGTTCGACGGCGAATCGCTCCGAAGCGCCGAAGTCCGGCGTCTGTACGCGTGGCATATTCGAATCGCCTGGCAACTCTCGCTGCGGCATGTCGAGCAGCCAGCCCATGCCCGGCAACGATTTACTCAGCGGGTGTCGAATCCGAGTTGCGTTCGCATCGCCCCATGTCCGTGCGGCGAGTCCGCCTGGCATCGCACCGAGTTTCTTCACGACGCGCTCGGCGCATTTCGACAGAAGATCGTTCCAGTCCGAATAGCCCGGCGGCAACAAGTAGTCCGGGCGTTTCGCGATGATCGCAGTGACGATGCCCTCGGCCTGGCTGAGTTTCGGCATTTTGAAATCGTTGTCTTTCGCACGCACCGCCGCGCCGAATCCGTCCATCACGGTATCGATGACCTCGCGACGAAACTCGCGCGCCAGTCGATAGCCGACCGATTTCGGATCGGCATGTTCATTCCAGTCGTTGGTATATTTCTTCGCGGCGACCAACGGACTCGCGTCGTCGGCGCGCTTCTCCACATCGATGAGCAGATCGTGCCAAACGCGCAACAGCAACGCGCGGTCGTCGAGCTGAATCGTGAGCATGTCGTCCGGCGCAAATTGTTCGTGCGCTTGCAAGTCCGCGCGAATCTGGCGCGCCCGTGCGCCGAGATCGTAACCGGCGTCGCCAAGATGCGCGTAGTCGGCACTTTCAAAATCAAGGATTCGTTGATTGGCCGTCCAAATGCGCTGGCCGGCGGGATTGGAAAGTCGCGGATATTCCGCAGGCGCGAGCCATCCGTCCCAACCGGTTCCGGGTTGGCTCCAGTCCGAAGGAAGTTCTGGATCGTAGTTGCCGATTCGTTTTGGAATTTTCCCGGAGATTGTCCAGCCGACATTGCCGGCGTGATCGCCGACCACCAAGTTTTGCGCAGGCATGCCGACATCGTGCGCGACATCCATCGCTTCGTCGACGGTTTCCGCCGTTGCCATGTGCAAGAAATTGAGATTCAAGCCGCCGGGTTGCAATGCGGTCCATGCGAGCGCGAGCGGCGTTCCATCCGCATCCTTCGCCACGATCGGTCCCCAGCGCGTATCCGTCACTTCGAGTTTTTCGTCTGCGCCATTGTGTACTTTTATAATTTCGTCGCTGACGTGCAGGGCTTGCGATCCGCCAGCATCGCGATAGTGCGTTTTGTCTGCCGGATCGATCGTCACGCGTACCCAATCGGTGAAATCGCCGTAGCTGTTGGTGAATGTCCACGCGATATGGCGGTTGCTGCCAACGACGAGTGCGGGCACGCCGGGCAGTGTCACGCCGGTGAGATTCAATTCTTCGTCGGGATGCCGCGGATTCGGATAAATCATCTGCGTACGAAACCAAATGTTCGGCACGCGCAAGCTCAAATGCATGTCGCCTGCGACAAGGGCTGCGTGCGTTGTCGTTAGCGAGCCACCCACGGCGAAACCATTGCTGCCCACCGTCGCAATTTTTTCGGACGGTGGCGGCGGAACGCGCAGCAATGCGGGATCGACTTTGCGCAGATCGATGTCGTCAACTGTCGGCAAGGTGGGAAACGGCATGGCGGGTCCGATGAGCGGCGCATCGAGCGGTCCTCCGGCCGTCGCGAGGAATTTGTATACTTTTTCGCCGAGCGCGGCTTTGATCTTCGAGAACGCCAGCTCGCGGCCGTTGGTCGAATCGTTCAGATCGAGAAACATGGCGTCGATCACGAGCAGCGAATCGACAGGTTTCCATTCGACGGGTTTTGATCCGACCAGCCAATATTCCCACGGACGCGAACTCATGTCGGCGAGACCGGCGTTGACACCTTGCGCATAAGCCGTCAGCGCATCGCGATCGGCGGGTGGCAATGAATTCAGCGCGTCGCTGGCGCGGGCGCGCATGCGAAAGGGGCGATGCGTCTTGTCGATGTCGAGCGCGGCGGATCCGAAGAGCTCGGCGACTTCACCGCTGGCCAAACGGCGCATCAGATCCATCTCGAAAAACCGTTCTTGCGCGTGCACGTAACCCAGCGCACGCGCGGTGTCGTTGACGTCGTGAGCACGGATGGTGGCGATGCCGAGCGCATCGCGTGTCACGATCGCTTCGCCGCTCAACCCTGTCAGCACGTGTTGTCCGCTCAGCACGGGAAGACCCGCGCGCAACGTCAACCACGCTCCCGCAATTGCGACAACCAGAATGACGAGAACAACGACGACAATGGTGCGCAGGAAATGACCGCGGCGTCTTGGCATAATCTAGGATTCATCCCGAAAGCGGCGATGGTAAAGCATTTGCGCGATACTCTGTCGCCTCGCAACGTGGAGCAGGTGCATGAAAATCCAAACGGCGGCTTTATTTTTTGCGGCACATGCACTGAGTGCATCGGCGGCCGATCGCGGGTTGCGTTTCGATAGTCCGGGCGTGCTCGATATTTCCGCCGAGACAGTGAGGATGTCGGGATCGTCGGTCTCTGTCGCGTCCCTCGATGCCGCCGACGCGTCATCGATCGCGGCGGCACCAAAGTTAAGCGATGACGCATCGACGCTGCCGTTTTCCAGCGACGTATTCGGGTGCAGCGCGAAGGCCACCGATTGCCTGACGAAGAACGAGAGCAAACGCCTCGCCGATTCGGGCGGAGCGGCGAAACGCGAGGATAAACGCCTTACCATCACGCCGTCGAAAGGCTCGCCGGTGGTGTTTGCCGACTGGAAAGACATCGTAACGAAATCGGTCGATGGCGACGGCGAAACGCACTGGTATATCGGCGTGCTGAAAGGCAGCGGCTATCAACGTGTGGAAGTGCAGTTCTTTCACGATTCCCCGGGCAGTTTCCTGATCAATCCGGCGAACGGTAAAAGTTTATTTGTACACAACGGCAGCGACGTATCCGCGCTGTCGCCCGATGGGCAATTGCTTCTGAACTACGACGAGCTCAATGCGCCGCTGACGGTGCGTGTCGCTTCGCTGGGTGCCGACGGACCCGCAATGACCCTGAACTGCAAAGGCCCCACGGCGGACGAAGGCCCGCACTTCGAATTCAAGGGCTGGCACGACGCAACGGATGTCGATCTCGCGCTAGTCGGTCAAGCGGCGAAAAGCAAACTGGCGCACGCGACGGCGGTCCGCCTGCGCCGAACCGCAGCTGGTTGGGATATCGCTACCGATCATCCAGAAAATCTGAAAGAAGTTGGATTTTCCTGCCAACAGGCGAAGTGAATCGCGACCGCGTTCAGGCTGTCGTTTCGATTCGATCGACGCGCTGAAAGCCGCGCGGCAGTTTTCCGCCGCGCTGCGCACGATTGCCGTTGTACTCGATCAGTTCGGCCCATTTCAAAATCAGTTTGCGCGCGCCGGCGTAAAGGGTGACTTCGCCTTTGCCCTCGGCGACCACGGCGATGCCGGCAACGCGCTCCCCTTCGGAGAGTCGTGCTTTCGGAATCTCGATCAGTTTGTTGCCGCGACCGCCGTTGTCGAGCTCGGGTAATTCGGCGACGGAAAACATTAGCAGGTGACCTGCGTTCGTCGCGACGACGATGCGATCACGCGCAGAGTCGGCCACATAAGCGGGTGGTACGACATGCGCGTCGTCATCCATGTTCATGAGCGATTTGCCGGCTTTCTTGTTCGCCAACAACGCCTCGAACTTGGTGACGAATCCGTAGCCGAAATCGGATGCGAGCACGAGTTTGTTCGCGGCATCGGCGATGGCGACCGCTTCGAATTTCGCGCCGGGTGATGGCGTGAAACGGCCAGTCAGCGGTTCGCCGTTGCCTCGCGCTGACGGCAGACTGTGCGCCGGCGTCGAATAGCTACGGCCGGCTGAATCGATGAAGGCGACTTGCTGCGTCGTTTTACCTTTTGCCGCATTGTGGAATTTGTCGCCTTCGCGATAATTGAGCGTGGCGGCGTCGACATCGTGGCCCTTCGCCGAGCGTACCCAGCCTTTTTCGGATAGCACGACGGTGATCGGTTCGCTGACCACGAGTGCCGCTTCGTCCAAGGCCTGTGCCACTTCGCGTTCGACAATCGGCGACCGGCGTTTGTCGCCGTATTTTTCCGCGTCGGCTTGTAATTCTTGTTTGATGAGCGATTTGAGTTTGGCCGGCGACTTTAATATCACGGCGATACGAGCGCGTTCTTCTTCGAGTTCGTCGCGCTCGGCGTTGAGCTTCATTTCTTCGAGGCGCGCGAGTTGGCGCAGACGCGTTTCGAGGATGTAGTCGGCTTGTTCGTCGCTCAGTTTGAAGCGCGCGACCAAGACTGGTTTCGGTTCCTCTTCCGCGCGGACGATGCGAATGACTTCGTCGAGATTGAGGAACGCGATGCGCAAACCTTCCAGCAAATGCAGACGGCGTTCGACTTTCTCCAGACGGAATTTCAACCGGCGCGTCACCGTGTTCTGACGGAATTGCAGCCATTCGACGAGGATTTGCTTGAGTGTCTTGACCTGCGGCTTGCCGTCGAGGCCAATCACGTTGAGATTGATGCGATAACTTTTTTCGAGATCGGTCGTCGCGAACAAATGCTGCATCATCTCGTCGAGATCGATGCGGTTGCTACGCGGGATTAGAACGAGGCGAACAGGATTTTCGTGATCGGATTCGTCGCGCACGTCTTCGAGCATCGGCAATTTCTTCGCGCGCATCTGATTCGCGATCTGCTCGATGATTTTTTCGCCGGACACTTGAAACGGCAGCGCCGTGATGACGACGTTGCCTTCATCTTTGATGTACATGCCGCGACAACGAACGGAACCGTTGCCCGTCGCGTACATCGACTTGAGTTCGCTTTTCGGTGTGATGATTTCCGCCGCGGTCGGAAAATCCGGCCCTTTCACGTGACGGCAAAGTTCGGCGATGCTCGCTTCGGGTTCGTCGAGCAGATGAATGCATGCCGTCACGACTTCGCGCAGATTGTGCGGCGGAATATCGGTCGCCATGCCGACGGCGATGCCCGTTCCGCCGTTGAGCAGCACATGCGGCACGCGCGCCGGTAGCCATGAAGGTTCTTTCAATGTGCCGTCGAAGTTCGGCGTGAAATCGACGGTGCCCTGATCGATTTCGTCCAGTAGTAAATCGGCGATCGGCGCCAGCTTCGATTCGGTGTAGCGCATCGCCGCGAAGGATTTCGGATTGTCTGTCGATCCGAAATTTCCTTGGCCGTTGATTAGCGGATAGCGATACGAAAAGGGTTGCGCCATCAGCACCATCGCTTCGTAAGCAGCGCTGTCGCCATGCGGATGGTATTTACCGATGACGTCGCCGATGGTGCGCGCCGATTTTTTCGGTTTGGCTCCGCCGCCGAGCCCGAGTTCGCTCATCGCGAAAACGATACGGCGCTGTACGGGTTTGAGTCCATCGCCGATGAAGGGCAGGGCGCGGTCGAGCACCACGTACATCGAATAATCGAGGTACGCGCGTTCGGCGTAATCCTTCAGCGGGATTTGTTCGTAATTGGCTTGCAGGTGCATCGCGTCTCTCGAAACAAATGATCAAATGGTCGCGCATTGTGCCGCAATTTCCGTCGCGATGCGGCGTGCGCCGGCGTATGCTTCGCGCGTGAAACAACATCAAGCTGTGTGATGACCGACGAATGTTGCGCGCACTGTGTGCATTTCGAACGCGATCCATTGGCGATCGAAAATGCGGTTGCCGGTTTGAGCGTGATGAGTTCTGGATTCGCATCCGTTCGTGGCGACGATGGACTTTGTTCGTATCACGATCGGCACGTTTCGGCGCGCGCGATATGTGCAGCGTTCACGGCACGGACTTCGCGCTGAAAGTATACTTTTACGCTTTGACGAGATAACGCACGAGTGCCATTCCTGCGAACGTCATCATCAGCGATCCCATGACGTGCGCGGTGATGATTCCGGCGAACCATCCGTATTGTTGGCGCGTGAATAAAACCACGGCTTCGGCGGAAAAACTCGAGAACGTCGTCAGCCCGCCGCAAAAACCAGTCGTTATGAACAGCCGCAATTCAGGCGGCAAATCCTGAAATTGTTCGAATGCGCCGAGCGCACCGCCGATGATGAATCCGCCGACGAGATTGGCCGCCAATGTGCCCAGCGGCAAATTCGGAATTACCGCGTTCCATAAAATGCCGAATCCCCAACGCAGCAATGCGCCGAAAAATGCGCCGATTCCCACGGCGAAAAATGATACGAATGGCATACGTTTCGGTTCCTTGGTCGAGCCGACAACGGTGCGCGCGAATCGATCCGAGCGAATGCCTGCGCGCAACCCGTCGACGGGTTACTGGACAGGCATCATCAGCCTCGCGGCGGTTGTGCGCATGCAATCGATGCGCAAAGGAGGAATGCCATCTCCTTGAACGTGCCCATGCTAGCGCAATCGGGCGGCACGTGGTCAAGCGGCGAGGCGTATCATTGCGGACATTAGCTACATAGATTTGCCCCGATGAGTTCTGTGATTACTCCGCGTCGAGCCGTTCTGGCGCCGCTGCTGGCGGCGTTGGCGATGTTCGGCCCGTTCTGCATCGACGCGATTTTCCCCGCGTTTCCCGCGATGGCGAAACAATTCGGCGCCACGTCGTTGTCGATGCAGCAGACGATCAGCGTGTATCTCGGCGTGTATGCCGCGTCATCCTTGTTCATCGGAGCACTGTCGGATTCGTGGGGCAGGCGCAATGTCGTCTTGGGCGGCGTGACGGTTTTCCTGATCGCGTCGGTGGGTTGCGCGGTGTCGCAGTCGTTGCCGGTATTGCTCGTGTTTCGCGCGCTGCAAGGGTGCAGCGCGGGCGTGGGATTCATCGTCGGCCGCGCGATCATCCGCGATTGTTTCGAAGGTGCGCTCGCGCAAAAGTTGATGGCGCAGGTCAGCATGATTTTCGGATTGGCGCCGGCGATCGCGCCGGTCGTCGGGTCGGTCCTCGTTTTGTTCGGCGGATGGCATGCGTTGTTCTGGGCGCTCGCGGCATTCACGTTCTTGCTGTTGTTGATGTGCGTCGGATTTTTACCTGAGACACATCCGCCGGAAAATCGCGTGTCGCTGTCTCCGTCGCATCTTGTGAAAACATATCGCGAGATCATCGTCGATTCGCAGTTTCTTCCGCTCGCCGTCGCCAACATGGGAAATTTCGGCGGGTTGTTTTTGTACGTCGCGATCGCGCCGGCGTTCGTATTCGATGTTCTGCATCTCACGCAAAACGATTTTCCGTGGCTGTTCGTGCCGGCGATTTTCGGACTCGTTCTCGGTTCCACGCTGGCTGCGCGGTTGGCGGGTCGCGTCAACACGCACATCGTCATCAACTGCGGTTACGTGATCATCGCGTGCGCGGGCGTGCTCGGGTTGCTCATCAGCTGGCTCGTTGTGCCGGCGCGCGTTCCATGGGCCGTCATTCCGATCGGATTGGCCGGCTTGGGCATCAATCTCATTTCGCCGACGCTGAATCTTTTGGTGCTCGACCGGTTCCCACGACATCGCGGTGCAGCGTCGTCGGCGCAGGCGTTCATCGTGTTGTCGTTCAACGCGTTGCTCAGCGGCGTGATCGGACCGTGGTTCAGCGATAGCGCGATGCATCTCGCCATCACCTCGATCATTTTGTATACGCTGGGATTCGTGGCGTGGAGCTATTACCGAGCCGTGGCAAAACGCGAGCCGCGCACGGGAAGCATCGAACATGAGGTGCTCGATGCGGGAAAATTGTAGTTACGTCGACGCGCCGCTTGCCAGCAGCGATTTCATCAAGCCCAGGATTTCGTCTTTGTTGCCGGTGACGGTGAGTTGACGATCGCGCGGAATATCAAGTCCGAGATTCACGGCAAATCCCACGCCGCCGTCGGTGGACCCGGTATCGTCGAGTAACGGAAACGTTTCGACTTTACCGACGAGGACCACGCGATTGGCGTCGATATAGCGGCCGTCTGGGAGTTTCAGCCAACGTTGCATAGCGAGTGTTCCTGATGCGAAAGTGCGCAGGCTAAAGCGCGGCGGTGCTATGCGCAAGCGTCCGGCAACAAATCGCGCGCGATGAGCCATGTGCGGGCGTCGTCCGCGTCGCGTTCGAACCATGCGCGCGCCGAGCCTAGACGGAAGGTGTAACCCCACGTGTCCATGTCTTTCTGGATGCGTTCACGGCTTACGCCGGGGATCGCGTCGCCGAGAACGATTTGCAGATAGCACGCAGCATCTTCTTCGGCTTGCGACGTCGACGCATCGGTATGGATCGCCTTGCGTCGTTCGGGTGCGATCGCGATCAGATGACAAGATTCATGTAAAAGCGAGTGCAGCGGCGTGTCGTGGCGGGCGTAAATCGTGGTGCCGATCAAGCCGGCTTCGGGTTCGCCCCAATAGGAGCCGGGAATCGGATCGCCAGCGGCGACGCGAGCGAAGTTCAATCCGTAGCCGCTGAGCAACAGCTCAACAAATTCGGCATCGATTTCGCCGAGTGTGAGCACGTCCGCCGACGTGTCGACGTTTAGTGCAGATGCCGCCGGCACAACGCGACTAACTCGCGCCGGCGACGCGTGCGGCGAGCATCGGCGATTTTCGTTCGCGCTCGGCGAGCCAAGGCTGACTGGGCAGCGCGCCGGTCGCTCCTTGCAAATAGGTTTCGAGAACGAATGGATAACTGGGAAGATCTTTCGCTAGCAGGGCAACGCGCCGATTCACGATTCCCATCAATTGCTGACCGACTTCCTGGAATCCATACGTGCCGTGGAACAGCACGGACACATCGTCGCGCGGTTCGAGAAACACTTCGCACGCCAGCAATGGAACGCGCACTTCGGCGTAGCTCGTCACATCGGAATAGAAAATCCGGCCAAGCCCCAAGCCTTGGTATGGGCGCGCGATGACGATGCGGTCGATGTACAGGAAATTCTTATAGCGTTCGCGAAACCACAGAAAATTCGGACTGCCATAGTCGGCGTCTTCGCGCAGCGCGATCAGAAAACCCGCGATGTTTCCGTCGACGAGCGCGAGGCGGAAATAGGCGCCTTGTTCGTTCAACGTCAGTAGTCTTGCCTTGTCCAACGGCAATATCGTCGTGCCCGCGGCGTTGTTCAGTGCGAGCACGGAATCCAATTCTTGCTCGCGTACGTCGCGGATCGTGATAGTCATTCTGGCTTTCCTCTGTACGCGCGGACGACAGCGCGCGACGAATTTTCAGAATGTGATTATCGCACGCGGTCTATATCGGAGCCATGTCGGCCGGAAGGCTTTTTCGTTAAAACGGCGTTGCGCCATGAATGACTTAGGGCAGGTTGCGCCGCCCCCGCGGCGGTCTATGATGCACAAAATGCGCGTTTCCTCCCTCAACTACATTCGACTTCTGCGTTACGCGGGATTGTTCACGTATGCCTGCGTCGGCATTCCATTGCTGTGGGACGCGGTGCGACCGGTCGATGAAGCCGGTGATCCGAATGATCGGATGTGGTGGTTCATCTCGTACGCCGTGTTCGGTTTGGCATATTGGTTCGTCACGCGTGATTTAGGCAATCGAAAACCGTGGCAGCTGAAGATTCCGCTGTTGCTGCTGATGAACGTCGCGGCGATTTCGATCAGCTATTTCAGTCAGAGCCAGCTCTCCATCATCCTGATGCTCGTCATCGCGGGCGTTCTTCCGTGGATGATTCCGTTCTGGCCCGGCTTCATTTGGGTAGTCGTTCAAAACATTGCGCTGGCGCCGGTGACGGCCATGCAACCGATCTATTCGCATGGCGAGCCGACGGGCGAATATTACGGATGGTTCGTCGCGCTGATGCAGAACGCGATTTTCCTTGGATTTTCCAGTTATACCTACGTCACTTCCGTCATCGCCCGCCAGCAAGCCGATTCGCGTGAAGAACAGCGTCGCTTGAATTCGGAACTGCGTGCGACGCGCACGTTGCTGACGGAATCCAGCCGCATCGCCGAACGTATGCGCATCTCGCGCGAGCTGCATGATCTGGTCGGTCATCATCTGACCGCATTGAGTCTGAACCTCGAAGTCGCCAGCCATCTGGCGCACGGCGCGTCGCTCGATCACGTCAAGCAGGCGCAAAGCGTCGCGAAACTTTTGTTGGCGGACGTGCGCGAGGTCGTCAGCCAATTGCGCGACGACGACAGCATCAATCTCACCGACGCGCTGACGACGCTGATCGAAGGTGTGCCAGGCATCGACATTCATCTCGAATTGCCGCCGCGTTTTTCCGTGGACGATCCGCGCCGCGCACAGGTGTTGCTGCGTTGCACGCAGGAAATCATTACCAACACGGTTCGTCACGCCAACGCGCGCAATCTGTGGCTGCGCTTCGAGCGCACGCCGGCCAACGAACTGGCCTTGCACGCGCGTGACGACGGTCGCGGCGTAACCGATCTTCGCCAAGGCAACGGATTGCTCGGTATGCGCGAGCGACTCGCGCAAATCGGTGGAAGGCTTAATATCACGACCGAGCGCGATCACGGTTTCACGCTCGACGCATGGCTGCCATTGGAGGCGACGCGATGACATCGAGTTCGACGACATCGGGTTTGACGACATCGGGCCCGACAACGTCCGGGAAGGTTTCGGTTTGTCTGGTCGACGACCAGACCCTGGTGCGTCAGGGCATCCGCTCGCTGCTCGAACTTTCGGACGATATCCGCATCGTCGGCGAAGCGGCCGACGGCACGCAGGCGCTGGACCTGATTCCACAAACCAAACCCGACGTCGTTCTGCTCGACATGCGCATGCCCGGCATGTCCGGACTGGATGTGCTCAACGCGTTGGCCGCGCGCGGCGACCTGCCGCCCACGATCATTCTCACCACGTTCGACGACGACCAGCTCGTCCTCGCCGGACTCAAAGCCGGCGCACGCGGTTATCTGCTCAAAGACGTTTCGCTGGAACAACTGGTCAACGCGGTGAAAGCCGTCGCGTCCGGTGGATCGCTCGTGCAGCCGGTGGTCACGCAGCGTTTGCTCGCAGGTCTTGAGCGGATGCAGAACGAATTCACGAGTCTGGACCGTCCCGATCCGCTGACCGAACGCGAAACCGAAATCCTGCGCCTGATGGCCGGCGGCTATAGCAACAAGGAAATCGCCAATTCGCTCGGCGTCGCGGAGGGAACCGTCAAAAATCACGTCTCAAACATCTTGTCGAAACTCGGCGTACGCGACCGTACGCGCGCCGTACTCAAGGCCTTCGAGATCGGTATTGTCTGAGAGCCGCAGGCGTCGTCCCGTTGCAAGGATTGCGTTATCCTGCATCGAATTCACCTGCGTCGAATTTTGTCGCGTTCGCGGACCGCCCCGCCCATAGCCTTCCCGACGCGGAGCAAGTAACATTCGCGACCGGATATCGTGGAGATTCGCGGAATGACTCGTCTGCTCGAGATACTCGTCGCCCTGGCCATCGTTTTCGTCTTGGCGGTGGTATTTGCCGTCGCTCTACCGAGCCATCGGCATATCGACCGGTCGGTGGAAGTCAGCGCGCCGGCGCGGCAGATTTTCGATGTGGTCGACGGTTTCCGCACCTTCCCTTCGTGGAACGCGCTGCGTGCATACGATTCGCGCGTGCAGCTCAACTTCGCCGGCCCGCCGATGGGCGAGGGTGCGGAAGTCACCTGGACCAGCAACGACAAGCGCATCGGCAACGGCAATTACACGGTGGCGAAAGATCCCCAGCCGCAGCAGGACGAGCAGGTCACGTGGGATGTAGTCAATCCATGGCGCGGCGAAGACAAGAAAATCACCATCGACATCAAGGCGTCTACCAACGGCAAGACGACGCGTATCACGATGGGTTACGACGTCGATTACGGTTGGGATCTGCTTGGCCGTTATTACGGTCTGTACTTGGACGGCGATCCGGCGACGCAGATCCAATTCCAGCTCACCGCGCTGCAGAACATGCTCGCGACGTTCCCGACGATCGACTACAAAGACCAGCAGATCGACGTGAAAGACGTGGCGCAGCGTCCGACAATTTTCGTCTCTACGACAGCCGAGCGCACGATCGATGCGGTCGTCGATGCGACCGACAAGGCGATGGCCGCGCTCCAGGCAGCCGTCAAGAAAGAAAAGATCAACGTCACCGGACCGCGCATCACGATCACGACGAATTTTGGCGACGAGAACTACGATTTCGACATCGCCTTGCCAGTCGACAACGCGAACTATGCCGTCGCCGACCCGGTCAAGATCGGCCAGATCGGCGGCAGCAAGGAATTGGTGACCTCGACGTCCGGCGCGTCAACGCAATTGCCGCCCGCGCGCGCAGCGCTCAAGGCTTATGCCTACACGCATGGCTACAGTTTTGACGAAAGTTCGGAAGGTGCGGGCCGCTTCTACGAAGAAACGACCAGCGATCCGAACGCACCCGCCGATCAGCAATCGTGGATCGTACACTTGCCGATACAGATTCAGTAATTCTCCGAGTTTTCGATATGGCGAGCGGCTTCGGCCGCTCGTTGTGTTTTTACGGGAACTTTTTTAAAACTTTGCGGTATTTTTCCGCGACCACGACGAATCGTTCGTCGCGGTGAGGGGTCGACGCCCAAGGCTTCGGTACGAACGCGTCGAACAGTCGTTCATCACTTCGGTAATCTGACCATGATCGAAACCAGGCAGCTGACCAAACGTTACGGCGCGCTCACGGCCGTCGATGGCATCACCTTCAAAGTCGAACCGGGACGCGTGCTCGGTTTTCTCGGCCCGAACGGTGCCGGCAAATCCACCACGATGAAAATGATCGCAGGCTTTCTCGCGCCGACATCCGGTAGCGTGCTCGTCTGCGGCCATGATGTGGCGGATGATCCTATCGCCGCCAAACGCGCCATCGGCTACGTGCCCGAGGGCGCGCCGTCGTACGGCGAAATGAATCCGCGGCAATTCCTCGACTTCATCGCGGATATTCGGGGATTGACCGGCGCGCACCGCCGCACGCGACTCGACGACGTGATCGAGAGATTGCGCCTCGATCCGGTACTCGAACAACCGATCGAAACATTGTCGAAAGGTTTCAAGCGGCGCGTCGGGTTGGCGCAGGCGATTCTTCATGATCCCGCCGTACTGGTCATGGACGAACCGACCGACGGTCTCGATCCGAATCAGAAACACGAAGTGCGCACACTAATCAACGCGATGTCGCGCGACAAGACGATCATCGTGTCGACACATCTGCTCGAAGAAGTGCACGCCGTGTGCAGCCGCGCCATCATCATTGCGCACGGAAAAATTCTTGCCGACGCGACGCCGGCCGAACTGGAAGCGCGTTCGCGTTACTACCAAGCCGTTTCCTTGACGACGCCGGACGTCGCAGCCGCGCGCGAAGCACTGTCGCGCGTTGCCGATGTGCAGACGGTGGAGATCGATCCGCAAGACCATCGCATCACCGCGTTTCCGAAGCCGGGCAAACAGATATTCTCGGCCGTAAGCGAACTGCTGCGCACGCAAGGCATCAAGGTCAGCGAACTTCAGCTCGAAAGCGGACGGCTCGATGAGGTCTTCCGCACGATCACCACACAAGAGGTGACGGCATGAGCGCGATAGCGACCGTCTTCAAGCGCGAACTGGCGAGCTACTTCGCCACGCCTGTCGCTTATGTATTCATCGTCATCTTCTTGGTGCTCGCCGCGACGTTTCCGTTTTATCTCGGCAATCCCACGTTCTTCGAGCGCGGACAGGCCGATCTGTTGCCGTTCTTCAATTTCCACCCGTGGCTGTATTTGTTTTTAGTGCCGGCCGTCGGCATGCGGCTGTGGTCGGAGGAACGCAAGAGCGGCACGATCGAATTGCTGCTCACGCTACCGATCACGATGTGGCAGGCAGTCGTCGGCAAATTCCTCGCAGCGTGGGCGTTCATCGGTATCGCGCTGTTTCTCACGTTTCCGATCTGGATCACGGTCAACTATCTCGGCTCGCCGGACAACGGCGTGATTTTCGCGAGCTATATCGGAAGCTTTCTGATGGCGGGCGCGTTTCTCGCCATCGGCTCGTGCATCTCCGCGTGCACACGCAATCAGGTCATCGCGTTCATTCTGACCGTCGTAGTTTGCTTCCTTTTCTTGCTCGCCGGTTTCCCGCTGGTGCTCAATGCGTTTAGTTCCTGGGCGCCGCAAGGCGTCGTCGACGCGATTTCGGGATTGAGTTTCCTCACCCATTTCGCATCCATCAGCAAGGGCGTGATCGATCTTCGCGATCTGATCTACTTCCTGCTCACGATCGCATTCTGGCTGTACGCCAGTGCCGTCGTGATCGACCTGAAGAAAGCGGACTGAGGAATTAGCCATGAATAATCGCAAACTATTAACGGGTGGCGCCCTGGCCGTTCTCGCCGTTCTGCTGGTCGCTGTCATCCTGATCAGCAACGTACTGTTCCGCGGCGCGCGCGTCGATCTCACGCAAGGCCGTTTGTATACTTTGTCGCAAGGGACGAAAAATATACTTTCGTCGATCGACGAGCCGATTCATTTGTATTTCTTCTATTCCGACAAAGGCTCGCAGGATTTGCCGCAGCTTCGCACGTACGCCACGCGCGTTCGAGAATTGCTGGAAGAAATGGCCGGTCGCGCGAAAGGCAAGATCCAACTCGAAGTGATCGATCCGCTGCCGTTCTCCGAAGACGAAGACCGTGCGACCAGTTACGGTCTGCAAGCCGTGCCGACCGGTCAGCAAAACGACAAGATTTTTCTCGGCCTCGCCGGCACTAATTCGACGAACGGCAAATCGGTGATCCCTTTCTTGCAGCCGAACAAAGAAGCGTTTCTCGAATACGACATCGCGAAACTGATCAACGATCTCAGGCAGACGAAGAAACCTATCGTCGGACTGATTTCCGGATTGCCCATCACGACGGGATTCGATCCGCAAACGCGCCAGATGCGCGATCCGTGGGCGATCGATCAACAACTGTCGCAATCGTTCGACGTGCGTCAGTTGAATGCGGGTTCGGTTAAGTCGATCGATAAGGACATCAGCGTCCTCATCATCGTCCATCCGAAAAATCTGAGCGACGACACGCTGTACGCGATCGATCAGTTCGTCATGCGCGGCGGTCATCTCGTTGCGTTCGTCGATCCGGATGCAGAATCCGATGACACCGGCGCCGATCCAAACAATCCGCAGGCCGCGATGATGGCTGACAAGTCATCCGATATGGCGAAGCTCTTCAAGGCATGGGGAATTCAATACGATCCGCATCAGATCGTGCTCGACCGCGGACATGCCGTGCAGGTCAGCGTCACGCAGGGCGGACCGCCGGTGCGCGATGTGGCGATCCTCGGATTCACCAAGCGGGATTTGAATGCCGACGATGTGACGACGGCAAATCTCGACAGCATCAACGTTTCATCGGCGGGCTTTTTTCAACTTGCCAAAGATTCGAAGAACAAACTCGTGCCGCTGATCCAAACCGGCACGGATGCGATGACGGTGCCTTCCGAACGCGTCAAGTTCATGCAGGATCCGTCGCAGTTGCTCAACGGATTCACGCCGACGCAGATCAACTATGTCATCGCCGGTCGTCTCGAAGGAAAATTCGCCACGGCATTTCCCGATCGCAAAGACGAAGGCCATCTCGCCGAAGCGAAGGACGATGGCGAGATCATCCTCGCCGCCGACACCGATATGCTCACGGATCGTCTGTGGGTAAACGTGCAACCGTTCTTCGGACAGAAATTGATGAACGCGTTCGCGAACAACGGTGACTTTTTCATCAATGCCGTCGACAACCTCACTGGCTCGTCGGATCTGATTTCCATTCGCGGCCGCGCGATTTCGCAACGTCCGTTTACTCGCGTCGACGACATGAAGCGAGCGGCCGAAGATAAATTCCGCGGCGCAGAACAGGAACTGCAGAAACAGCTCAGCGACACCGAGCGCAAATTGACCGAGCTGCAAAGCGGCAAATCGAAGGGCAGCGAAATGATCATGTCGCCCGAGCAGCAAGCCGAGATGCAAAGCTTCACGCAGAAGAAAGTCGAGATTCGCAAACAATTGCGACAAGTCCAACTTGGCCTCGACGAAAACATCGACGCGCTCGGCGCGCGACTCAAACTCATCAACATCGGTCTGATGCCGTTGCTGATCACCATTGCGGCTTTGAGTTTCGCCTTTTGGAAACGTCGCCGAGCTACGAGTGACGCCGCGACGAGGGCTCGCGCATGAAAACAAAAACGCTCTATATCCTGATCGCCGCCGCCGTGTTGGCGCTAATCGTCGCTATCGTTATCAATCATTCGAGCGCGCCGGTGAGCGGCGTGTCCGAGCAAGCCAAGCCGCTCGTGCCAGGCTTGAAGGAACACGTCAACGATGTAAGCGGCATTACGTTTGCCGGTGCGGGCAACAAGACATTGCTCACATTGCGTCGTGAAAAAGACGGATGGGTGATCGCGGAAAAATCGAACTATCCCGTCGACATCGCGAAGATCCGCGAATTTTTGCTCAAGTTGTCGCAGGCGACGTTGCTCGAAGAGAAAACGTCGAATCCGAAACGTTACGCCGAACTCGGCGTCGATGACGTGAAAGAAAACGACGCGAAGGGTGTACTCGTCGATATCGCAGGTTTGCCGCAGCCGGCGAAACTCATCATCGGCAATTACAACGGCGGTGGCGGCGGCGGAACGTTCGTGCGTCGCGATGGCGACGCGCAGAGCTGGCTGTCGAACGAAAACCTGACCGTGGCGAAAAATGCCGCCGATTGGGAAAAGCGCGATCTGACCGACATCGCCGCCAATCGCGTGCGCTCGGTGACGTTGACTTCGAGCGACGGTAAAACGCTAAAAGTATACAAAGATCAGCCGACCGATTCGAACTTCAAGATCGCCGAAGTGCCGAAAGGCCGCGAGGTGAGTTCTGAGTTCGCCGCGAACAGTTTGGGATCCGTACTCGCGAACCTGCGAGCGGACGATGTCGCGGCCGCGAAAGACGTTCCCGTCGCCGACAAACCGAGCAAAGCGCAGTACGTCACGTTCGACGGGCTGCAACTCGACGCGACGATCTGGCAGAAAGACAACAAGGATTACGCACAATTCTCGGCCAGTCGCGACACAGCTGCGGCGAACGCCGGCATCGACAAAGCGCAAGCCAAGGCGAAGACGGATTACGACGCAACTGTCGCGGCCAATAAAATATCGGCGGACGCCAAGACGGAAACCGCAGACGCAAAATCTGTGGAGCCGCCGAAGCCGCTCGCCGTTTCTGATCCGACAAAAGATCGCCAGGAAAAACTCGACGCGTTGAATGGCGAAGTCGCTTCGTTGAACAAAACGTTCGCAGGTTGGACGTTCATACTGCCGACCTTCAAATACGCCGACATGACCAAATCGATCGACGACATGCTCAAGCCGCTCGAGACAAAAAAACCTGACGCGAAAGACGGTAAATCGCCGGCAAAAACGCCCGCGTCGAAATAAGCGATCGTGATTCGCAATGTTGGAATAACGGCGGCGGCTCTCGGAGCTGTCGCCGTTTTGTTAGGCGCGTTCGGCGCGCATGCATTGCGCGGTCATCTCGACGAAAACGCGTTGTCGATCTGGCACACAGCGGTGGAATACCAGTTCTGGCACGTCGTCGCGCTGTTGGCGATTGCCGGATTCGCGCCGCCGAATGATGCGAGATGGTTGCGAGCGGGTTGGATTTTGATCGCGGGGATAATTCTGTTTTGCTCAAGTCTCTATGCGCTGGCGCTCGGCGCACCGTCGTGGATTGGTGCCGTTACGCCATTCGGCGGCGTGCTTCTGATGATCGGTTGGATTTTCGCCGGTGTCGCATTCTGGTGCAGCGCGTCAAATAAATAAGCGCATTTCGTCTTTGCGCCACTGATCGGACGGCGCATAATCGCCCTCGAACGAGCGTTTGGTTTTTGTCATTCGAACGACCCTGGGAGGGGAATTCCATGTCTTTTTCGCGCGCCGGCGTCCGTCGGTACCGTCGTATACTTCTTGCTTTATCCATTTGTGCAACATTTGCCTTGCCGGCCGCCGCCGCGACGATTGCCGCGCCGGGACTGTCGCAGCCCGGAACGATCTCTTACGATGCGCTTGGTACGCCGACGATTCGCGCGGCCAACCAGGACGATGCCGCCTTTCTGCAAGGTTACGCAGAAGCGCAGGCGCGTTTCTTCGAAATGGATTTCGATCGTCGCGCCGCCGCTGGCAATCTCGCCGAACTGGTGGGCATCAACGCGTTGGCGAATGACGTGCAAAGTCGCACGCTCGGACTTGGCCGCGCGGCCTGGACAACCTGGCAAGCGCTCGACGAAGACACGCGCGGTTGGCTGCAAAGTTTCTCGAACGGTGTGAATTTCTGGCTGCAGACGAATTCGCTGCCCCCAGAATACGGCGCGCTCATGCTCTCGCGTGCAGAACCGTGGACGCCGGTGGATTCCATCACCGTCGGCAAAGGTCTCGCATTCCAGCTTTCGTTCGATCTCGACATTCAGAACACGATCGATTTCGGCGCTTACACTCAGGCAGCCACGGCGGCAAAAGTCGACGTCAACGCATTGTTTTTCGGCGACACGCATCGCTTCGCGCCGCCTGATGGCCATGTCACGCTTCCCACGTTTTCTCCGAGCGGATCGGACGTCGTCGCGAGCACGAATTCGCTGGTGGCTTCGTTCAGCGGAATCAAGACGAACCCGACCGCACTTGCGCTCGCGCAATCGTATCGCCAAAAAATTGCCACCAATCCCATGATCGCGCCGTCGTTGCATCCGCGTCTTGGCCGTGGCGGCAGTAATGAGTTTGCGGTGAGCGGTGCCAACACGGCCTCGGGTCTTCCGATCATCGCGAACGATCCGCATCTGACGCTCGCGTTGCCGCCGATCTTCCTCGAGATGCATCTGATAACCAACGACGGCCTCAACACGACCGGCGTTAGCGTTCCCGGCGCGCCCGGCATCATCCAAGGCTGCAACAGCAACATCTGTTGGGGTAGCACCGTCAATCCGATGGACGTAACCGATACGTTCCTGGATACGTTCACCGTCAACACATATGGACTTCCGACTGCGCTCGTGCGCGCCGACGGCACCACCGAACCCGTGCAGTGGGTCTTCCAAAGTTTCTACGTCAATCAAATGACGAGTGGATCGTTCGACAACATCGCACGCGATAATTCCATCGGCTATACGAACGGCGCGGTGACGGTTATCGTTCCTCGCCACAACAACGGTCCCGTCGTTGAAACCTCGACAACACCCGGCTCGTGTTCGCTCAATGGAGAGACGACAAGTCCTGCGGTCACTTGCGGACTGTCGATCGCTTACACCGGCTGGGGCGCGACGTTCGAGTTGAAGGCGTTCAAGCTGATCAATCTTGCGAAGAATGTCGACGATTTCCAGAACGCGCTTACATTCTTCGATTTCGGCTCGCAGAATTTCGCGTATTCGGACACCGCCGGCAACATCGCATATTTCACGAGCGCGGAAAATCCGATTCGAGACGATCTGCAGAACCTCGGTCAATACGTCAACTCGCCGCCGTTCTTCATTCGCGACGGATCGGGCGCGGCGCACAACGACTGGCTGCCGGTTTCGCATCCGCAACCGAATCAAGCCATTCCGTTCGAGATCATGACGGCGGCGGAAATGCCGCATTCGATCAATCCGTCGGCCGGTTATTTCGCAAATGCGAACAACGATCCTATCGGCGTCACGCTCGATAACGATCCGTTCAATCAGACGCGTCCAGGCGGCGGCATCTATTACCTCAACTACGCCTATGACTCGTATCGCATGGGACGCATCGATCGTTCGCTGTCGTCAATGATCAGCGCGGGCCACAAGATCACGATGACCGACATCGAACAGGTGCAGCTGAACAATCAGCCGGTCGATGCGCAACTCGTGTTGCCTTATCTGCTCGCCGCGTATCAAGACGCGTCGGCGGGTGGAGCGTGGGCGCCGCTGGCGCAGCTTGCGGCGGATCCGCAGATTACCGAAGCGATCTCACGCTTGACCGCGTGGGATTTGTCGACGCCGACAGGTCTCACACAAGGCTTCGACGCAGGCGACACGCCCGGCGTCGCCAAAATCGTAACGTCGGCGCAACTCGACAACAGTGTTGCCGCCACCGAGTTTTTCATGTGGCGCAGCAATGCGATCAAGAACACGATCGATGCGACGCTCACGGCCATCGGTCTGGCCGATTACCTGCCCGGCGATGACAGTGCGTATACCGGATTCAAATTCCTGCTCGATGCATTTCCGGTGCTTGGTGGAAAAGGTGCGTCCGGCTTGAATTTCTTCACCGTACCCAATGCGCCTGATGCGGCATCGGCACGCGACTATGTGCTGCTGAAGAGTTTGCAGGATGCGTTGAATCAATTGTCGGGCGATTCATTCGCGGCGGCTTACGGCAATTCGACGGATCAATCGACCTATCACTGGGGCGCGTTGCATCGCTTCGTGTTGGTGCATCCGTTGGGTGGACCATTCAATATTCCGGGTCCGAATCCTTATGGGTTCACCGATCTTTCGCCCGACCTGCCGGGACTTTCGCGCGACAGTTCGTATGAAACCGTCAATCCGGGTGGTGGGACGCTGCGCGTCAGTGGCGTGAACGATTTCATGTTTAGCGGGTCGACGGCGCCGGGTCGGCGCTTTGTTGGGCAGATGAATAGTCCGATCAATGCCGTGGAAGTTATTCCGGGTGGCGAGAGTGCGGTGTTGGGTGATCCGAATTATGCGAGCCAGCTGTTGTTGTGGCTGACCGGCAATTATCATCCGCTGGTTGTTGATCCGAATGCGTCGACTCAGGGACAGACTGTTGTTAGTTTTACACCCTGATTGATCGTATGGCGCGGCGCGTTTAGATCGCGCCGCGCTGTACACCGATCGTCATTCCGGCGAAGGCCGGAATCCAGTGACTTCGCTCTTGTCCTCGATGTATTAAAGCCAAAGCTTTCACTCGCTGCGCGAGCGAGTCACTTTCTTTGCTGGTGCAAAGAAAGTAACCAAAGAAACACCTTTTTCTTCACGTACG
>OLMB01000159.1_pt1 | contig 42265 bp, 33 predicted proteins | sample 1604691 | NCBI WGS metagenome assembly OLMB01 (sample SAMEA104055722, study PRJEB20765) | soil metagenome | isolation source: soil
TTCACGCCGGCGATCAGCGCCGACGGGCGTTTCGTCGCGTTCAATTCGACAGCGACGAATCTCATACCCGGCGGCACTACGGGCACGCAGATTTTCGTGCACGACCGTCAACTCGGCACCAACGTTCTGGCAAGCGGCAACGATGGCGGCACGGATACGGCTGGCGGCGGCACATCCGAACTAGACGACACTATCCCGCATTGGATGTCCGGCGACGGCCGTTATGTCGTATTCCATGGCTACGCCAAGCTGACACCGAATGCGACGAACGATCACGTGCATCTGTATCGACGCGATCTTGTCGCGGGCAGAACCGAACTGGTGGACGTGAATCCATCCGGCGTGAATGCCAGCGGCGACAGCGACGGCGGATCGATCTCCACGGACGGACGGTTCATTCTTTTCGTCTCGTACGCGAACGACATCGTCGGCACGAGTCCGTATTTCGTCGCCAATCTTTATTTGCGCGACATGGTGCTCGGCACGACGATATCGATAACACCCAACCTATCGACTTCTGGCTTATGCCTTGGCGAAAGCGGCGACCCGCCGGTCTACAATTTATCGGCCAACGCGCGCTTCGCGGCGTTCTATTCAACGTGCCCGGACATCGCTGCCGGACAAGATCCGAACGACTATATTTTTGCGCGCGATCTATCGCTCGGCGTCACTTCGCCACTCCGGTTGAACGACGATGGCACGCCGGGAGCCAGCGGCACTTATGTAAGCATTGCGGATAGCGGCCGCTACGTCGTTTTCTGGTCGCAAGCCACGACGATCATTACCGGAGCGACCCACCTCGGCGATATCTATATGCGCGATCGCAGCGCTGCACGCACGTATCGCCTCAGCCAACGCGTCGATACGGGCGCTGCGGCCAACGGTGCAAACGGATGGCCAGTGCCGAGCAACAACGGGTATATCGTATTTACGACATACGCGAACAATCTCGTCGACGGCGACACGAACGGATATGCCGATGTTGTGGTCGCTACACTGGATTCGTTATTCGCCAATGGCTTCGAATAGCACGCGCTCACACTTCTAGGCGATCGTCCGATCGCGCGACGAGTGTGTACAGCGCCGACATTGGGAAAATACTGTGTTGATTTGCGGAGAATATTGAGCCGCGGTTTGCGCTGAATCAAATGCGACGGAATCCCCCACTCTTAATGGGAGTGGCGCAATGTTCATGGCTCAACTTTCAATGCAAATTCCCTTATGAATTGGCTCATTTCAATGTGAAAATCAACAGCCATATCTTCAAGCATCGAAAGGCCAGCTCTGTGCTGGCATTTTTTCGACGTGGGCGAATTAATCAACCTGCCTCGCTTGCGGCTAATGCGATCGCACCAACGCGTCGCTGTGAATCGCGATCTGCGCGTCCTCTTCGGAAGAAATCACGTGCACGGCGACATTGGAATTTTCAGCGCTGATCGAATCGCGCGCACCCGCGTTGCGTGTTTCATCAAGAGCAATGCCGGTCCATTCCAAGTAGCTGCAAATGAGCATTCGGGTGCGCCCGTCGTTCTCACCGATTCCACCGGCGAAAACGAGAAGATCGACGCCCTTGAGCGCTGTCATCATCGCCGCGATTTGTTTGGCGACCGAGTAGCCATACATCTGGATGGCCAGTGCCGCATCCGCATCGGTGTCGGCCACGTTGCGCAATCGACGCATGTCGCTGGTAGTGCCCGATAACGCGAGCAGCCCGGAATGATGGTTGACGAGATTTTCGATTTGATCCACATCGAAACTTTTCTCTCGCATCAAATAGACGAGAAGTCCGGGATCCAGGTCGCCGCTTCGCGTGCCCATGATGACGCCGCCTGTCGGTGTCAGTCCCATGCTGGTATCGATGGAGTGCCCGTCGCGCACAGCCGTGATGCTCGACCCATTTCCGAGATGCGCGATGATGAGCCGATGCGGAAGATCACGGCCAAGTTGACGGACGATCGATTCGCAGGAAAGACCATGGAATCCGTAGCGCTCGATGCCTGCCGATCGCAGCCACTCGGGCAACGGCAGCGTGCGGGCCACGGCAAGCATCGTGGCGTGGAACGCTGTATCAAAGCACGCTACGTGTGGAACGTCGGGAAAGTGCTCGCGCGCGAATCGAATCACGGCCAGTGCGGGCGGCATGTGCAGCGGCGCGAATGCGACTGCGGCTTGCAGTGTCACGAGCACGGCTTCGTCGATCAGACAATGCGCGCGCAGTGTGGGGCCGCCATGAACGATGCGATGACCGACGCAGGTCGGCGCGGGCGCGCCCCATTCATCCAGCAGTCGAACGATCCGCGCGAGAACATCGTCAGGACCGCGCATTGAAACCGTTTCATGAACGTCGCGATGGCTGCGAGAATCGTGGGCGAGAAAATCGCCGCTGTCGCTACCGGTCGATTCGGCTATACCGGATATCAACAATGCAGTCTCGGATGAGCTGACGCGATATAAGCCGAACTTCAGTGAGGACGATCCGCTGTTGAGTGCTAAGACGAGTCCGTTTGCGGCCGCCGCGTTTTGCTCAAGCGTTTGGGGCTCGCTCACGGATTCCAGCCGGACACTCTCATGATCGTCGAGTTTTTTACTGCGCGCACTTCAACGTTCTCCCAGTTGCGCTTTTGATTCTGGCGCGACTAGGAATCGCGTCTCGAATTCGTCGATCGGCACCGGCTTGCAGAAAAAATATCCCTGCATCTCATCGCAATTGAGCAATCGCAAGAGACGTGATTGCTCCTCAGTTTCCACACCTTCGGCGACCACATTGAGCTTCATTGAATGAGCGAGGTTGATGATGGTGGAAACCAGCGACAGTCCCGACGGCCCGGCGCTCATATCGGCGATGAATGATCGATCGATCTTCAACGTGTCCACCGGCAACTTGGATAGATAGCTGAGCGATGAGAATCCTGTGCCGAAGTCGTCGATGGTTATGGCGACGCCCATGTTGCGTATCGCATTGAGAATCTCAATATTGTGCTGAACGTCTTCCATGATCAGGCTCTCGGTAATCTCCAGTTCCAATCCTGACGGCGCGTGAACATCCACTTGTACTTGTCGCTTGATTTCGGCGAGGAAATTGCGGTGTCGAAGCTGAAGCGGCGACACGTTCACCGCAATGCGCACAGCGGCCAATCCATTATGCAACCAGCGCAAATGGTCACTGATGGCCTGGCTCAGTGCCCAGCGGCCCACTTCGTGGATCAGTCCGGTTTCTTCCAGAATCGGAATGAACCGCCCGGGCAAGACCAGACCGGTTCGCGGATCGTTCCATCGGACCAACGCCTCGGCGCCGGTAAGCTTGCCGCTTGAAAGGTTGATTTTTGGCTGATAGTGCAATACGAATTCATTCTTGTTGAGCGCTTCGCGCAATTGGTTTTCCAGCGTTACCTTGCTGGCCAGCGCGTCGGTCATTTTCTGTGTGTATGACAAAAAGGGTTCGTCGGTTTCTTTGGCCTTCTTCAATGCCGCCTCGGCCTTCTGAAACAACGTCTCTGCGTCGCGGCTATTGGCAGGAAATAATGCCGCGCCGCTTTTGAAGCCGATGCGGATCGGCGACCCATCAATATAAAACGCGTGACTCCGAAACGCCTGTCGTTTCTTTTCGAGCAGGTGCGTAACGTCGTCTTCGTGGATGATGTCGGGAAGCACGAGTGCGAAATGGTCGGCGTCAACGCGCGCCACCAGGCTTGCATCGCCTGCACTATGCACCAGCCATGCAGCCACTTGCTTTAGTAACGCGTCACCGGTCGGCTGACCGAGACTATCGTTGATGTTCTTGAACCGCTCCAAATCGATGAGGACGACGGCAAGCTTTTCGTCGGCGGCACCGGCACCGCGCATGAATTGCGCGAGGCGTTCGAGAAACAGACTGCGGTTCGCTAGTCCCGTGAGCACGTCGTAATAAGCGAGATAATTGAGCCGCTCGCTTTTTTGGATGTGGTCGATCGCGAACGCAACGTCGTTCGCGAGCTGGTTCAACAGTTTCATTTCTTCTTCGTGGAAGAAATCGTCTTCGCTGGCATACAACGCGAGCACACCGATCACTTCCTCGGCAATAATGAGCGGGACAATGACCATCGAGCGCACGCCGAATTCGACGTGCTTGTCGACGAATGAAACGCGATCGTCGCGCTGGGAATGGTTTGCAACGACGGCTTTTTTCTGTTGCATCGCCGATATCACCAGCGGCGTTAGCGCACCGCGACTCGTCGATAAAATATCTCTGATCGCCTCCACGAGTTTGGGGTTTCCTCCCGCCAGCGCGACCAGTCCGATGGTTGCGCTGGCGCGATCGATGACACCGATCAATGCGGCGGGAAATCCGCCCGCATCCACCGCAATCTGACACACTTCCTTGAATAGTTCGTCGCGCGTGCCGACGCGCACTGTCAGCGCGTTGATGCCGCTGAGCACTGCGTAGACCCTGTTCAGATGCATGATCTGATTTGCGGCGACTTTGCGATCCGTAATATCGCGCACAAAAGCAAAATCGTATTCGCGGCCTTCGAACTCGAACCAGTTCAGGTCAACTTCCACAGGTAAAACATGACCGTCTTTTCTCTGGTGCTGCGTCTCGAATGTCATGCGCTTTCGTTTGCGCAATTCCTCCCAGTGTGCTGGCCACCGCTCCGTGGGAAATTCCGGATCCAGATCCGTAATGGACAGATTCAGAAGCTCCGCCTCGGTGTAGCCGAGCTGCTCACACGCGGCGCGGTTCACACGAAGAATACGAGCATCGGACGCGATCCAGTAAGTCGAAGCCGATGCGTTGTTGACGGAAAATTCGCTGAGCCTGAGCGCATCTTCGGCTTTTTTGCGCTCGGTGATGTCGCGTAACACGCTGACGATCAGCCAGTCCGGCCCGGAGCGGTAAGCTTGACGGCGTACTTCGACCAGTAGAAGGGTCCCATCTTTCCGCAGGATCTGGATTTCCGCCAACTCATCTGACGGATGACGTGCGATCACGGCATCGTAAACACGTTCCAATTGCTCGAGCGTCATCATCGATGTCTGTACCCGACCGATTTTCATTAGCTCTTCGCGCGTGTAGCCGAGCATTGCGCAAGCGGTCGTGTTGGTGTCGACGAACTGCATCGTGGTGCGATTCACCAGGAAAATTGCGTCACCGGTTGTGTCGAGCGCCATCCGAAAGCGATGTAAGTCTGCCGTGCGCACCTTGACCTTTTCTTCGAGGATCGCGTTGTGATTCTCCACAAGATCGCTGTGAGCTTTCAGACGCAGCAAATTTCGGACTCGCAGCACGAGTTCGCTACGATCGACCGGTTTCGTCAAGAATTCTTCCGCCCCAGCCGCGAGACCGGCAAGGCGAGCGCTACGATGTTTCTGCCCCGTCACCATGATGACGGGAATATTGGATGTTGCGGTATTGAGTTTGAGTGCGTGAACCATCTGGGATCCGTCCATGCCGGGCATGACGAAGTCGATCAGAATCAAATCCGGCGCGGTTTTGGCGATAAGAGCGAGCGCCTCTTCGCCGCTGCCTGCACTTGCGGTGACATATCCTTCGCGAGCAAGCAGTGTTTCGAGCAACTTGCGATCCAAAGCTTCGTCATCGACGATGAGGATTGTCTCGCCAGCGCCGGTCAACGCTCGATTCGGCCCAAGCTCCACTGAGAAATTAGGCAGAGCCGCTTTGGGAAAGCTGTCAATAGCTGGTTGTAATAGGGAAGTAGGCATGATCTCTTTGACACAAACTGCATCGCCTTTTCATTGCGACATTTATATTCGAACCGCAAGCAAGTTGTTTCGGTGCTTGCCGCGGCAAAGAAGCCGCGGCGATTTAAAATTTTGGGGTCAATTGCTTATGTTGTGGTGGTCGCGGATGCCAAGCGAATCTCCGGTAATGTGCGTTCCGCGAGGTAGCGCAGTTCCATTAGCGTGTGAACGAGCAATGAGCCGGTCGCTCCAGTCACTCCGACATTGCCAGTCTTGATCGCGGAAAAGGCCTGCATGGCGCTATCGACCAACCGGGCGTATTCATCCGCAAACGCGCCCAGACGTGTGTGCAAGTCTTCCGCTTGATCATTGATCCGAATCTGACGCGCCAGTCCGAACGATGTGACCGCGTCCGCAATAGCATTGTCGAGACAGCGGTTGAGAGTGCGAAATTCGTCCGTGGAGATTTGTATCTTCTCTTCCACCGCCAAGTCCGTGACCGATTGGCAGACATCACCATATTCGTGGACAACTTGGTCAACCGTGAATCCCAGGCGCAGCATCTCTGCGCCGTGCATCGCGGCAGCACGTCCAATCTCTGAATCAAATGGAGTCGACTCCGGATGAACAATGCCACGCGTCGGCGTCGATTGCTCTGTGCGAAGCGTATCGGCCAGCTGCTGCAGGAACAAAGGCACGCCGTGATCCATAGCGGCAGGAGTCTCGGCGGGCTCAAATCTCTTGGCCACCTTTTCCTTGCAACGATCAATCAATTCGCGATGATGAGACCTTAAGAATTCATGGAGCATCTCAAAACGATACTCCATGACCACCTTCTCGTATGTACGTTGCCGAACGAAGTATCTAGTTCGAGAATTTGCAGTGGGCAGATAGCTACGCTCCTCGCTCCTCGCATCTCGCTCACTGATTCAGCCGAATCGAAATGGATAGAGAAGTTGCGCGACGGCCGTTTTTAGCTTTAGCGCGCGCACCGACGGACTCAGCTGCGAATGTGTCGTTGCCCTCTTGGTGCGCCTATTGGCAGTAGAGCGAGGCCGCTATCGGACTGGCAATGGCGCTTGCCGAGGTGCCCATGATCTCGGTGCTGTAGCCGTCTCCAGCCACAAACGTCGTGGCACTTGTCGCAATGCAAGTTTTGGCTGCAGCATTGATAACGCAAGTCGCGATGATGGTGCTGGACCCGGACGTATTGTTGGGGCCAGCGTAATGGTGTGCGGTAAATGTGTAAACGACGAGTGCGGGAACCGCTTGCGCGACAATGCGCAACGTTTGCGACGTGCAGCCGACCGGGGCAATATAAATCGCGTTCCCTTCCAACCCGGCGACGCCATTCTCGTTCAACCAGGTCGGCGATCCTAGCATGCCCGCACCGACACCGTTGCCGATGACGTCGCTAAACGAAAATCCGCCGCCCGCTGCACCGGTCGCGCCTTGCGTACCGGCAGTTCCGGCCGTCCCTTGCGGACCCTGCGCGCCGGTTGCTCCGTCAGCTCCATTCGCTCCATTGGCCCCATTCGCTCCGTTCGCTCCACTCGGCCCTTGGTTGCCCTGCGGACCCGTTGCACCTTGAGTACCCACTAAGCCTTGGGGACCGCTGGCGCCCTGAACACCAGGCGTTCCTTGTGGACCAACAGCACCTTGCACACCCGCTGTACCTTGCGGACCGACCGCACCCCGGCGCGCCAGAAACGCCCAATTGCCATCGGCATTGGCTACGCTCGTATCGGGCTCGTCGCCTGCGTTGGCAGCCAGTGCGATGTAGCTTCCGCCGCCGAAGAAAACCGCATCGTCGACGTTATATGTCGTGGCGCCGTTCCATGTTCCTTGCCAGTTGAGGCCTTTCGCACCCGTTGGGCCTGTCGAACCTTGCCCACCCTGCGTTCCATCGATTCCCGTTGCGCCTTGCGGACCTTGCGCACCTGTCTCGCCGTTCACTCCCGCCTGCCCTTGTGGACCTTGGCTGCCTTGATTACCTGGCTCGCCCTGCGACCCTTGCAAACCAGTGATTCCGGTCGCGCCCGTTGCACCGGTCGCACCTTGCAGAGCCAACAATTCCCAATTGCCATCGGCATTGGTTACGCTTGTATCGGGTTCGTCGTCAGTGTTGACGGCGAGCGCGATATAACTCGATCCGCCAAAAAACACGGCGTCGTCGACGTTATATGTCGTAGCGCCCCTCCACGCTCCTTGCCAGTTCAGTCCGGTCGCACCTGTCGCGCCAGTCGAACCTAAACCACCCTGCGTTCCATCGATTCCCGCCGTACCTTGTGGACCTTGCGCACCCGTCTCACCGTTCGCTCCCGCCTGCCCTTGCGGACCTTGGTTGCCTTGATTGCCTTGATTGCCTTGCTCGCCCTGCGGCCCTTGTAAACCGGCGATTCCTGTCGCGCCTTGAGCGCCCGTTGCGCCGGTCGCACCTTGCAGAGCCAACAATTCCCAATTGCCATCGGCATTGGTCACGCTCGTATCGGGTTCGTCGTTGGTATTGACGGCGAGCGCGATATAACTCGATCCGCCAAAAAACACGGCGTCGTCGACGTTATATGTCGTAGCACCGCTCCACGCTCCTTGCCAGTTCAGCCCGGTCGCGCCCGTCGGACCTTGCCCACCCTGCGTTCCATCGATTCCCGTCGCACCTTGCGGGCCCTGTGCTCCGTTTTCACCATTCATGCCCGCTTGGCCCTGCGAACCCTGCGCTCCCTGACTGCCTTGTTCTCCCTGTGGGCCTTGCACGCCATTGGCGCCGGTTGCTCCTTGAGGCCCGGTGGCGCCGGTCGGTCCCGCTGCTCCGGCGGGCGAGTTCAATGCGTACTGCGCTACGGGTACGGCGTCGATCGGTTGCCGCGCCGACAATTCTTCCTCGTTGGTGAGGGTGGTCCCTACTTGAATGTCGAGCCAATATTGCGTGCCGTTGAAGATTTGTCCGAAATCCAGGTCGGTCGTGAACAAGCCGTTGATGACTTGAACGCTCTGCTGGATCGGCACCGTTCCGCCAACTACCGCGCCGCCGGTGGCCGCGTCGTACAGAGTGAACGTGAACTGATATTGGCCCGTGGGAAATACGCCGCCGGCATTGAGTTGACCTTGATAACTGAACGCAGTGGTCTGCGGTACCAGCGGCGCGGCCAGCGCAACGTCCATGACCGCGGACGTTATTAACAACGACGCGATGAGTACACATAACTGTTTGCGTTTCATGATGAGCAATCCTCAAATCCGTTGTAGAAAATCTCGTCCGAATCCGCAGCGTCCGCGTTCACCCAATAGCCGGCGATCAGTGCATAAATACTTCCGCTGGAATATCCCGGCGCTGGTTGTCCGACCGTGCCCGACAAACGAAAGCAACTCCCTTGCAGCGAATGGCCGCCGGCGCCGATGACGTGGAAGTCGATGCTGTACATCGAGCTGGCGCCAGCACGCGCATCCGCCCAATACAACGCAGTGGCCCACATCAGTACCGTCGCGACGACAGCGCGCAAACAAAACCCGGAGCTGACCCGCATGTGAGCACACTTCATTGGATGGGTTCTCTGAATACCGAGCGGTGGCAGGCACCATGCGCCGGAACGGACGCATCGTCTGTTCGCTAAAGCACACAGGGCGACGCAATTGCGAACTTGCTTCAGCACCATCCGAACGAAGACGATCGACGTCGTCGGTCCGCAACGCGATGATATGCTCCGCATCTCTCGCGGCGACGCCAGCATGATTGCATGGAACACAACTTCGAACTGCTGATGTTTCTGAAGAGACTCGCGATGGTCGTGCTCTTCGGCGGTTTCGTCGTCGCGTTGATCGCTGAAATGGTTTTTCCCACCATGAATTCCGCGCGCGGCGCGCGTCGTTTCGCGCACGCTTGTCATAATCTGTTGCTATGGCTCGCGGGCATCGTTCTGATGTCTGTTGTGTTTGGTGGAATGATTTGGTTGATCTTGCAGTGGCTTCAATTCCGTCGCATCGGAATTCTTTACTTTCTGCCTCTGCCGGTTTGGCTGCACGCGATCGCGGCATTTATGCTGCTCGATGCCGCCGATTACATGTTCCATCGGCTCAGCCACAACGTGCGCTGGCTCTGGTTGCTGCATTCGGTTCACCACTCGGATACGCATGTCGACGTAACGACAAACTTGCGTCAACACCCGCTGCATGTCGTGCCGACTGAACTTTGGAATCTCGTGGCCTGCGCGGCGATCGGAGCGCCGGCGTGGGTATTTCTAGTCCATGAAATCGTCAGTCTGGGCTTCGCGCACCTGCATCACGCGGCCATTCGTTGGCCGCGTTGGGCGGACAAAGCGTTGGGATGGATCGTGGTCACGCCGCGTATGCACTGGGGCCATCATTCGCCGGTCATGGAACACACGAATTCGAACTATGGTGTGATTCTGTCGGTGTGGGACCGTTGGTTCGGGACCATCAAAGCACCGGTGTCCGGCGAACCGGAATTCGGTCTGTCAGCGCTGCACGACGATCGTTGGCACAGCGCATGGGGCATGCTCGTCACCCCGTGGCGAGCACGCACGCTGAACCAACTGTAGTCGCTTGCGATTCTAAATGCGTTTGCGGCTAGCGAAATACACGCCGATGCTGAGAAGCAACGAGCACAGCAGCGTCAGCATCTTCGGATCGAGCATCGGGATGGGACCGAGCACCGCTGCGACGACGGCTCCGATCAGAGCAAACATTTGCCCGCTGACGCCGTTGCACGACAACGAAAATCCGCCGACCAGGCCGACGGTAGTGCAACTCCCGTCGAGTGCAGCCGATTCATCGGCCGTCGTCGTCGGCGTGTAGCGAACGATTACGGTGCAGCTCGTGTTGCCGTTGCTAAGGACGGTTGTGCCTGCCGCGCACGTTCCGCCAACGATCGCAAAATCATTGGCGTTTGCGCCGGTAAAGGACAGCGCATTCAATGAGGCGCCAAAGGTTGTCGTACCGAAAGCGCCGAACGTCAGCGTGACTGTCTGCGTAGTAGACGTACCCACACCCGTCGACGTGAAATCCACGGCGGGACCCGTGATGATTCCGACCGTAGGATTGCCGGCCCAGGCAGAAGCGCATGCGAAAAGCGCGAGCACGGCGGAAAGGTAGCGATACCGTTGCAGCAGACTCATTGCAGTTCTCCCCGATCAGAATGGTCGACCGACGCAGATAATAGCATTTGCGATGGCGATGCCGCGTGAGCGAATTGCCGAGCATGTAAACGATTACTCGTTTCACGTCGATACGTCAGACCCAAGTCACCGCGTTTTGCTGAGATGAAATCGTCACCTGCCATCCTGCAAAATGGCAGGCCACAAGTGCATCAAGTTTCATTTTGCATTTCGAATCGAAAAAAATTTGCTGCGAACGCAGCAAGTCCGTCAAAATTGACGCGTGGCATAAGCGTTGCTCGCGCATGCGGATGCAGCGAAATACCACGCGGCACCTAGACGCCCGTAATTCCGCTCGGTACTTGCTGATGATCTCGAAAAACAACCTGTGCCGAAACGCCGCCAGGCGATTGCCACTGCGCGAAATCGTTTTAGTTATTGCAACTTTCACTTGCAATTTTGTGCATGCGTTCTCTTTCAAAGACGTCGACGCGCGCGCGACGCAACGTGCTGCGGCCACTTATCAACGACCCGACGCAACCGTACCGGACGCCTTGCGCGATCTCGATGAAAAGCGCTATCACGCCATTCGGTTTGAACCGAAGTCGACGTATTGGCAAAACGCGAAAACACTTTTTACCTTGCAATTTTTTCACGAGGGTTGGCGTTTCATCGATCCCGTGAAATTGAACGAAATCACGTCGACGGGCGTGCACGAAATCGTATTCGATGCGAATCGCTTCGACTACACCGGCAGCGGCATCACTCCCGACGTCGCTAAAGGAACGGCGTTCGCAGGATTTCGCGTGCACTACCCGCTTAACAGTGTCGACAAGAAAGACGAAGTTCTGTCTTTTCTCGGCGCCAGTTACTTCCGCGCGCTGGGCAAAGATCAATCGTACGGATTGTCGGCACGCGGTTTGGCGATCGACACCGCGCTTTCTTCCGGCGAAGAGTTTCCGCGCTTCGTCGAATTTTGGATCGAGCGGCCAAAGCCGAAATCGACCAGCCTGACGATTTACGGTCTTCTCGACTCGCCGCGCGCGACAGGCGCTTACGAGTTCGTTCTGACGCCTGGCGACGAGACGGCGATGCGCGTCCACGCGCGTCTGCATCTGCGGGATAGCGTCGGCAAGCTCGGGATCGCGCCGCTGACGAGTATGTTTTTTTTCGGCTCGAATCAGCATGCGGCGCATGACGACTATCGACCCGAAGTCCACGACTCGGATGGTCTGTCGATTCACGCGTCGAGCGGCGAATGGATCTGGCGACCGCTGGTCAATCCGAAACATCTTCTCGTCACCTCATTTGCGCTGACCGATCCCGCCGGTTTCGGATTGATGCAGCGCATGCGCGATGTGCACCGATACGAAGATGCGACAAATCCGTACGAGTCCCACCCGAGTGGCTGGGTAGAACCGGCAGGCAACTGGGGCGCGGGACGTGTCGAACTCGTCGAGATTCCGTCGCCGGACGAGACCAACGACAACATCAGCGCGTACTGGCTATCGGACCAACCGGTCGGCGATATTTCCTATACGCTGCATTGGCAGAAAATAGCCGAGACCCGTCCGACGTCGGCGTGGATTTCGCAAACGCTGCGTGGCGAAGGGTACGAACCGAAACCGGATGGAAGTATCGGTTTCGTCATCGACTTCGAAGGCCCAATGTTCGCCGATGGCACGCCGGACCTTCCCGTCACTCCCATCGTATCTGCGGACGCGAACGCCGTCATCGTATCGAAAAGCATCGCGCGCAATCCGGCGACGAACGGATGGCGATTGTTTGTTCGTGTAAAACGGCAGGACGACAAGAAATCCACCGAGATGCGCGCCAACCTGCGGCGCGGCGAAGCCACGTCGGAAACGTGGAGCTACGTGCTGCCACCTGAATGAACCCGACTCCGAAAACTTATACAAGTGGAGAAAGCTACCTTTTGCGCACGACGCGCTTTAGCCAATCTCCACAAACGAGCGTTGATGCGAGCGCGTCGATGCTGGAATTGCATCGCTCACTCGCCGGCGATGCGCCCGATCCTGAAAATCCGGCGCTCGCGTCGACGCTGCCGAGATTGCGTCTTGCGGGATTCGGCGCAGGCAAAAGTGCACGTGGTGCCGTGCGTTGCCAATCCACGCCGCCGCTGGCAAGAACGCCAATCGCACCGATCCACGCCGCGTTCAAAGGCTTTTTCGCCGTGCGCAATAAAACAAAGGCGCAGCGCAAACCGTGGAATCGCGCGGCGAAGGTTCGACGTCGCATCCTGCTATTTTTACTGTTAGCGCAAACGTACCTCGCCACGGCGTTCATGGCGCAAGTGCTGCCCTATCACGGACGGCAGCCGATGGAGATCGCGATTCTTTCGCTGTTCGCCATTCTCATCGCGTGGGTATCGGCGGGATTCTGGACGGCGATGGCCGGACTTCTGATTCTTTTGCGAGGACGGGATCGTTACGCCATTTCCGCAACTATTCGCGGCGACGAACCCATCGATCCGGCGGCGCGAACTGCCGTGATCATGCCCATTTTCAACGAGGATTCGATTCGCGTTTTCGCCGGCATGCGTGCGACATTCGAATCCGTCGCGCGCACGGGCAAACTCGACGCGTTCGATTTCTTCATGCTCAGCGACACAAGCGATCCCGACACAAGAATCGCCGAACGCAGCGCGTGGTTCGACGTGTGCAGGCGCACCAACGGATTCGGCAAAATTTTCTACCGGCTGCGCCGTCATCGCATCAAACGAAAAAGCGGAAACGTCGCCGATTTCTGCCGCCGTTGGGGCAAAAATTATCGCTACATGATCGTGCTCGACGCCGACAGCGTCATGAGCGGCGATTGCCTCGTGAACCTCGTGCGCATGATGGAAGCGAACGCCGACGCCGGGATCATCCAGACCGCGCCGCACGCGTCCGGCCGCGAAACGTTGTATGCGCGCGTGCAGCAGTTCGCCACACATGTCTACGGTCCGCTCTTCACGGCTGGCATGCATTACTGGCAGCTCGGCGAATCGCATTATTGGGGCCACAACGCGATCATCCGCGTCGAGCCGTTCATGCGTTACTGCTCACTGGCGCGGCTGAAAGGCCGCGGCGCTTTGTCCGGCGAAATTCTCTCGCACGACTTCGTGGAAGCGGCACTGATGCGTCGCGCCGGTTGGAGTGTGTGGCTCGCTTACGATCTGCCCGGCAGCTTCGAAGAGATGCCGCCAAATCTGATCGACGAGTTGATGCGCGATCGTCGTTGGTGCCAAGGCAATCTGATCAATTCTCGATTATTCTTCACACAAGGTCTGCACGCCGCGCACCGCGCCGTATTTTTCACAGGCGTGATGGCGTACGTGTCGGCGCCGCTATGGTTCTTGTTCTTGTTGTTGTCGACAGCGAACCTCGCCATACACACCTTGGTCGAACCGGAATATTTCACCGCACCCGCGCAGTTGTTTCCGATGTGGCCGGAATGGCATCCCGACCGCGCCATTTTTCTTTTCACGATGACGGCGATGCTGCTCTTTTTGCCGAAGCTCGCGAGCATTGCACTGCTGCTTACGGCACGGAAGGCGCGCAGTTTCGGCGGCGCTGCTAAATTGATCGCGAGCATGTGCTTCGAATTTATCTTTTCCGCGCTGCTCGCGCCGATTCGCATGCTCTTCCATACGCAATTCGTGTTGTCGTCATTGCTTGGCTGGAAAATCGCGTGGAAGTCACCGCCGCGCGACGACGCGCAGACGCCGTGGTCGCTGGCGGTTCGCCGTCACGGCGTGCACACATTGATTGGCTTGATCTGGTCAGTCTTCGTCTATTGGCTGAACCCGGCGTTCTTGTGGTGGCTGCTGCCGGTCGCAGGCGCGTTGGCGTTATCGATTCCGATTTCCGTATTTTCGAGCCGAGTATCGCTCGGCCGGCGTGCGCGCGCGGCACGATTGTTTTTGATTCCGGAAGAAACCGCACCTCCGCGCGAATTGCGTCGCATGCGCGCCTACACGCGCCACGCGACGAGTGCCGCCGGATTCGTCGATGCCGTCGTCGATCCTCTGCACAATGCGATGGCGTCCGCGAGCGATTTCGCGCGCACGCGAATTTCAGATGTCGTACGTCGCGCAAACCATGCGCTCGTCGCCCGCGCGCTAGTGCATGGGCCGGAAGCGGTCGACGCAGACGAAAAGAATTCACTGTTGGGCGATGCGATCGCCTTGTCGAAATTGCATTTCGATGTCTGGAATTCGACGGACGCACATGCCACATGGAAAATCGCGCGTGAGTTTCGCGCCCCTGCCAAAAAGCACTCGCACGAGTCGATCATGCCTTACGAGAATTTGACATTGTCACAGCCGACAGTTACGGAAATTCCAAAAACGCCCACGTCGAGCGACGCGGTCGGATCGCCATGAAACGACGCGAATGGTTGATCGGTTCCGCCGCGGCCTTTGCTGCCGCACCGTTTTTATACCGCGACGCCAGGGCGGATTCTCACTCCGATTCCGCGCATTTCGACTATGCGTGGCTGAAAGGACATGCGCGCGCGATCGCAGGGAAACCCTACGACGCATCGGCGCAAACACCCGCGCCCAAGTCGCTGACGGCATTGACTTGGGACGAGTACCAATCGATCCGTTTTCGGTCCGATCATGCATTGTGGGCGAATGACAATCTTCCCTTTCGCGTGCAGTTCTTCCACTTGGGATTGAACTACGCAAAGGCCGTGCGCATTCACGAAGTCGTCAACGGCAACGCGCGTGAGATTTTGTACGACTCGTCCGCGTTCGATCTCAGCCATTTGAAAAAGAGTCTCGACCCGCTGCCGAAGAATCTCGGCTTCGCGGGATTTCGCGTCAACTTTCACACCGATTTCGTGCGCGACGTCGCCGCGTTTCTCGGCGCGAGTTATTTCCGCGCAGTCGGCGGCGAACTTCAATACGGTTTGTCGGCGCGCGGCCTCGCCATCGATTGTGGCATGCAGCGTCCGGAAGAATTTCCGGATTTCACGGCGTACTGGATCGATCGGCCCAAGGCGGATTCCGATGCGTTGACCGTGTATGCCTTGCTCGATTCGCCCAGCGTCGCTGGTGCGTATCGCTTCGAGATCCGGCCCGGCGCGACATTGACGATGCGCGTCGACGCAGCGCTTTATCCACGCGTGGAAATCGAACGTCTTGGCGTGGCCGCGCTGACCAGCATGTTCTTCGTGGCCGAAGACGATCGCCGCATCGCCGACGATTGGCGTCCCGCGATTCACGACTCTGATGGCCTGGCGATGGCGACGGGCAACAACGAATGGATCTGGCGTCCGCTAAACAATCCGGCGGCGCCGCGATTCAACGCGTATCTCGACGAAAATCCGCACGGTTTCGGACTTTTGCAGCGCGATCGCAATTTCGATCATTACGAAGACGACGGCGCGTTTTATAACCTGCGTCCGAGTTTATGGGTCGAGCCGCTGTCGGGTTTCGGCAAAGGCAGCGTGCAGCTTCTCGAGTTGCCCGCGCACAACGAAACGGACGACAACATCGCCGCGTTTTGGAATCCCGCAACGAAACCGCAGGCGGGTCAGGAACTGCTGTACGCCTATCGATTGCACTGGGGATCGAAGATGCCCGCGAATCCGCCGCTCGCATCGACCGCGATGACATGGACCGGAATCGGCGGCGTGGTCGGCTGGAAGCACGATTATTTTTCGTGGCGATTCGTCGTCGATTTCGCCGGCGACGATCTCGCGTCGTTGCCGCATGACGCGAATGTCGAATCGATCGTCACCGCATCGAGCGGGACTCTGGAATTAGTGTCGGCGCGTCCGCTCGCTTCGATCCATGGTTATCGCGCCATGTTCGACGTCAAACCGGTCGATGATCGACCCGTGGATTTGCGCCTGTTCCTCCGCAACAACGGACGCGCGCTTACCGAGACGTGGATGTATCAATGGACCCCGCCGCGCAAACCGTAGCTCACGTCGGTGTGGCCACGTTCGTTGGTGTGTGAGTCTGAGTCGATACTTTCAGTCGTTGGCCGATTATTTCCGCTCCGAAAAAGAAAACGACGGAGGAGTAATACACCCAGACCAGCAGCACGATGAATGCGCCCGCCGGGCCATACGATCCACCAACGCTGCTGTGCGAAAGATATTCGCCGATTAGAAATTTGCCCACCGTGAACAGCACGGCCGTGATGAAACCGCCTTCCAGTGCGCTGCGCATTTCGATTCGTCGCGCGGGCAGATAGCGAAACAGAATGCCGAACATCAACGTGAACACGGTGAGCGCGAAAATCTGATCGACGAGCTGCCAGAGTATGTCGGCCGTGCCGAAAATCCACGTCAGGATTCCGCTGACGACGAGTGTGACGATTAACATGAAAATCGCCGCCGCCAACATTCCCACCGACAACATCCGCTGCTGAATCCATTGCAGCACGAAAGCCGAAGGCTTCGGCGGGATGTTCCATAAACTGTTGAGCGACGATTGCAGTTGCGCGAAGACGGCACTCGCGCTGATCACGAGCACCGTGATGCCGACGATACCGGCGACGGTTCCCGCGCCAGGATTTTGTGTCGCATGATTGACGACGATTTGTGCCGCTACGCGAACATCGCTTCCGCCGAGCAATTGCAATTCGTTCAACATTTGGCGCTGCGCGTCGTGGCCCAACGACGCGGCGATCCACAAACTCAAGGCAATGGTCGGCGCGAACGCCAGCGTCACGTAAAACGCCAATGCCGACGCGAGCGTGAGTCCGTCGTGATCCATGAATGACCATGCGGCATTCTTGATCGTCGTCCAAACTCCCTGTTGGTCAGCCACGCCGTGTCCTTGAAATCGCGTATGCATGCATCGTAATTCAAAATTTGTGAAAAAATCTTCAGTTGCAACTTGCATCTGCCATTGCGACGGCATCATGCAAATTGCCGACCATTTTTTCGCTTCATTCCGAGTTGGAACGGGATCAATGACGATGGCATAGGTCCTGCTGACGGCCCCATCAACCTTTCTTTGAAATAGCTTCGTACTATGCAATGTACTTCATGCCGACTTCAGTCCGACAATCTGCGCGAATACTCGCGCGCCGTCGATTTGGGCGACAACCGCAAGACTATCGACACTATTTTTCTCTGCCCCGCTTGCCGGGTCATCAACGCGCTCAATCCAAAATATATTGCCAAGCGAATATATGTCACGCCGGTCCCGGCGTCATCGGCGAGCGCTTAGTATCGAAAGATGTGACGTTTAGTAGCCGCCGACTGGTCAATGTCAGCGGCTGGCTATAACCTGCTTGCGAATGACATTACCGCCCGCCGAGGAACCCATCGAATTTGCCGAGCTCGTTGCCGAAGCGGCGGCTGAGCCACGTGCATCGGCACGATTTCGTGTTCTGATCATTGTAATTATCGTCGCCATCGTCGCGGCGATCGCGGTGTCATGGTGGGTGACGCCGTTGCGGCATTTGATCGACGTTGACCATCTTACGGCGTTCTTCGATCGGTACGCCGGCTCGCCGTTGGCGCCAATCTTGATGATCGCGCTCTTCGTCGTCGGGGGACTGATCATGATCCCCGTCAACGTGATGATTGCTTTGAGCGTTCTCGTATTCGGCGCTATTCCGGGTGCGATTTATGCGCTGATCGGTTCATCGCTGAACGCGCAAGTACTGTATGAAATCGCGCGCCGTCTTCCATTGCAAACCGTAAAAAACCGCTTAAGTGGCCGGCTCGGCACTATGCACCAACACTTCGTTCGGCACGGCGTACTGGCCGTCGCACTCGTGCGTGCGGTTCCGGTCGCGCCATACACCATCGTCAATCTTCTGCTCGGCGCGACACGAATCGATCGATTGCAATATATCGTCGGCACCGCGCTTGGCATGACGCCGGGAATTGTCGTTAACGCGTTTTTTGTCGATCGAATCCTCGCTGCCGTACGTGCGCCGACGCCGCTCACTATCGCGTTGCTCGCGTTTGCGACGCTGGTCGTCATCGGACTTGCGTTATTCGTTCGCAAGCGTCTGTCACGCACAAAGATCCTCGGATAAACGAAATGACGTTGCGCATCGCGACGTACAACGTTCATGGCTGCGTCGGTCTCGATCGGCGATATAACCCCGCTCGCATCGCGCGCGTTATCGCCGAGTTGGATGTCGATGTGATCGCACTACAAGAACTGCAATCGCGCGGCGATTCAAACATGCTGGATATTCTGCAGCGCGCGACGAATATGTTCGCAGTCGCGGCCACCACGTTCCGCACCAAATTCGGCGATTTCGGCAACGGCCTTCTCAGCCGTTTTCCCATCCTTTCGAGCGAGTGCATCGATCTGAGCGTTCAAGGACGCGAGCCGCGCAATGCCATCGATGCGAATCTGGACTGTAAAGGCGTTCCATCGCGCGTCATCGGCACGCACTTGGGACTCCAATCGTCCGAACGTCGTGAACAATCGGCCCGGTTGATCTCAGCACTGAAGCGGCATCCTGAAGTGCCGACTGTTTTGCTGGGCGATATCAATGACTGGACGATGCCAAGCCGAGCCGTGCAGGCGCTGCACGCGCATTTCGGCGAATCTTCCGCCCGCGCCACGTTTCCATCCTTGATGCCTGTATTGGCGCTCGACCGCATATGGGTTTCAGCGCCATCGATGCTCGTTCGCGTGCATGCACACGGAAGCCGCACAGCGCGCGTGGCATCGGACCATTTACCGCTGATTGCGGATCTGGAATTGCGTCCGCCTGAACCGCCGCACACCAAATGACGTCGGTGCTCTTGCGTCGGGCCCTTCGCGTCAACAGAATCGGCTCCGGAAATACAGGGAAGAAACACCGATGACGGCGAAAGGACTAGCACGATGAATAATCGTTGGCCGATTCATGCCTGCCTATGCGCGCTCGTCGTTGTGCTCAGTTCGTGTTCGTCGTTGCGCACGCGCTATGTCAAATCCTATTCGGACGCATTCGCCGCGCCGAAAAATACACCGACGACGCGCTATGTCGCGTCGACAACAGCCGGTCACGCCGGCGAATCCGGATTTCGCCTGCTCACGAACAACAACGATGCGTTGATGAGTCGCGTCGTGCTCGCCGATCGCGCGACACAGTCGATCGATCTCCAATACTACATTTTCGATGCCGATCCGACCGGCCATCTAATCGCGCAACATCTGCTCGCCGCCGCCGACCGAGGCGTGCGCGTGCGCTTGCTCGTCGATGATCTCGATTCCGGCGATGCGGAACATATGCTCGACGCGCTCGATGCCCACAAGAATATCGAAGTGCGATTATTCAATCCGTTTCACACGCGCAATCCGTCGATCTTCTCGAAGATCGGTCAGTTCATGATCGACGGTCCGCGTCTCAACCGGCGCATGCACAACAAATCGTTCATCATCGACAACACGGCAGCCATCGTCGGCGGCCGCAATATCGGCGACGCGTATTTCGAAACGGGCGAAACGCAGCATTTCCGCGATCTCGACGTGATCATGATCGGGCCCGTAGTCCCGGAAGCATCGCGCGCATTCGATACCTATTGGAACGATAAGGCATCGTTTCCCGTGAAGGCATTCGATACGACGCATGCCGACGGCACTGACGTCGACAAACTGCGCGAGCGTCTCAAAACGGACGCGCGGCCACTGTCTCAATCGGACTACGCATCCGTGCTCGTCGACGCGCTGCCCGGCGGTCGCAACATCGATCACACCGGCGAATGGGCCTGGGGACCGGCGCGCTTGGTCGCCGACAATCCACTAAAGGTCGACAACGAGGACGACGATCCGTCCGTGCTGATACAGCCGAAGCTCGACACGATGATCGGCTCGGCGCAGAGCGAGGTGATCCTGATCTCCGCGTATTTCGTTCCCGGCGAAGAAGACACGAAATATTTCACGGCGCTGGCCAAGCGCGGCGTAAAAGTGCGCGTGCTGACCAATTCATTGGCGGCAACCGACGAACCGCTCGTGCACGCCGGTTATTCGCGTTATCGCCGCGAACTGCTGGAAGGCGGCGTTGAGCTGTACGAACTGCGTCCGCTCGTGGGCAATCAACCGGCTGCGCACGGCGCGTCGTCGGGCGTGAGTCTGCATGCGAAGTGCATCGTCGTCGATCGCCAACGCATTTTTATCGGTTCGATGAACATGGATCAGCGATCGAAACTTTTGAATACCGAAATGGGCGTCGTTACTAACAGTCCGGATCTCGCGTCGGCAGTCGGCGACTATTTCGACCGCGCGATCCAGCCGAAAAATACGTTCCGCGTCGCGCTAGACGGCAATGGATCGCATGCATCGATGATCTGGCAATCCATCGACGAGCAAGGCAATCCGATTACTTATCGTCACGAGCCGGATGTTTCGATGTCGCGACGCATCGAGGTAAACGTATTGCGCTTGTTGCCGATCGACGGTCTGCTCTAGGAGTTTTCCGAGTCTGCAATATGTATCTCGTCGCGCGAGCCCAAGCCGCCAAGACCCGTACATTCTGTCGTAGCGACGACAGCCCCCGTGAGCGCCGCGCGCAACGCCGCCCATGGCAAAAGCGCGCATTTGCGGCGTGACGCCTGATGGCGCAATTCCGCGAACGCACGCAGATCGCCGAGCGATTTTTCATGGCAATCGTCGCCCTCGATGAACCTGGCAAATCGATTCGCAAGCGCGTCGATGGCTGGCCTCGCCTGCCCAACCACCATGTCGCTCATAATCGATGCGCTAGCAATCGCCACCGTGCATCCCTCACCTGAGAAACGCACCGCGACCAGCTGGTCATCCCGATAATCGATTTCCAGTTGCAGCCGGTCGCCGCACATCGCGTTGATGCCTTTCGAGGTATGCGTGTGTTCGGGCAGCGTTCCGAAATTATGCGGATCGCGTTGATGTCGCAGCAGGATGTCGCGGTAGAGAGAATCGGGTTCCATCGCCAAAGTATACGATGGGTTTGCGAATAGTCTGGCGGGGAAGATCGCGCGCGGCGATAATTATCTGTGTTTCAGCAATTCCGAAATGATCGGCGGCACTTTTGCAGTTGCCGTTTCGAGATTCTTGAAAATACCCTCGATGCTTATCTCGGCTTCGTCGCCGCAACCGGCCGCCCAGTTCGCGATCAATGCAATGCATGCATAGTCGATCGACAATTCCCGCGCAAGCGCCGCTTCCGGCATGCCGGTCATGCCTACAAGATCGCATCCATCGCGCCGCATGCGCTGAATTTCCGCTCGCGTTTCCAGTCGCGGGCCTTGCGTGGTTCCATAGCAACCATCGCTGACGATGTCGATAGAAGCTCGCGACGCGGCGGACAAAACGCTTTTGCGCAAACTGTCGCTGTATGGTTCGGAGAAATCGATGTGCACCACTTTCGATCCTTCCACATCGCTGAAACTGCTCGCACGGCCGGAGGTGTAATCGATAATCTGGTCGGGCACGGCGACCACGCACGGCCGCATGTCGGCGCGAATACCGCCGACGGCATTGACGCCGACCATGCGACGCACGCCCACGCTGTGCAGAGCCCATACGTTCGCGCGATAGTTGACGCGATGCGGTGCGAGCAAATGATCTTCGCCATGCCGCGCCAGAAACGCGATCGGCTGGTCGGCAATTGATCCGATGACGATGGGACCGGAAGGCGGCCCGAACGGCGTATCGATTGCGCGCTTTTCCACATGGTGCAAACCGGGAAAATTATACAAACCGCTACCGCCGACAAGCGCAAGATCGATGCTCATGTCGTTTCTCTCAACGCGTAGATTCCCGGCAAGTTGCGCCCTTGTCCGTGATAATCCATGCCGAACCCGAACACGTAGCGATCCGGCACTTCCAGGCCGCAAAAATCCGCATGAATGCCGGGTGCGGTTCGGCCGTGATTTTTACGGCACATCACGGCAATCAATACGTGCTTGGCGCCGCGCTCGAGACAAAAATCGCGAATGGCGCGCAAGGTGTAGCCTTCGTCGAGAATGTCGTCGGCAAGAATCACGATGCGTCCGGTTAAATCCACATCGGGTTTTTTTATCCAGACCAATTCGCCACCGGTAAGTGCGCCGCGATACCGCGTGGCGTGCACGTAGTCGAAATACAAATCCGTCGATATGCACAGCGCGAGCGCGCCGGCGAAAATCAAACCGCCGTGCATGATGCTAAGAAAAATCGGAACTTCGCCATTGAGCGCGGCATCGATTTTCGCGCCCATTTCGATGATGGCTGCGTTGAGTTCGGGACGACCGTGAACCAGATCGGCATGCTTGACGGCGTCGGCGATGAGCTTTTGAGTCATAAAACGGGCGTGACGTTGGCGGAGGTTTCGGCAAGCACAGTGACGCGCGCCAGGCATTTCTCACGTTGCGGATTGTCGACAAGGTCGTCCCACGTTTGTGCTGCGGAACCGCGCAGACTTGAAACTTTGACAGCGTCGCACGGCGTCGACCGCGCGTGCGCAGCGAGCGCTTCCTCAACGACATCAGGCTTACAAACGAGAACGAGATCGCAGCCGGCATCGCGATGCGCCGAAATTCGCGCACCGATGCTGCCTGCACCTTCGGCCGCGGCCATGCTGATGTCGTCGCTGAACACGACGCCGCGAAAATTCATCTCGCCGCACAAAATAGTCTCGATCCAGATTCGCGAATATCCCGCGGGTTTCTTGTCGACGTTCGGATACGTCACATGCGCCATCATCACCGCATCGGCGCCGGCAGAAATCGCGTCGGCGAATGGAACCAGTTCGGTGGCGCGGATTTCGTTCAACGAACGCATATCGCTGGCGCTCTCGACGTGCGTATCTTCGAGCACGGAACCGTGACCCGGAAAATGCTTGATCGTCGCCGCCATGCCGGCCAGTCGCATGCCGCGCATGTAAGCCAATCCCAGTCGCGATACGACGGCGGGATCGGCGTCGAACGAGCGTTCGCCGATGATGCGATTGCCGCGTGCGAGATCCAGAACCGGCGCAAAACTGATGTCGATATCGATGGCTCGCATCTCAGTCGCCATCAGCCAGGCGTGCTCTTCAGCGAGCTCGATCGCCTGGCTCGGATCGCGCGCATAGCGTTCGCCAATTCGCGCAAGCGCAGGTAACCGGGTAAATCCGTCGTTTCGAAAACGTTGCACCGGACCGCCTTCTTGATCGACGCAGATTAGAAACGCATCGTCGCGCAGCCTGCGAATGTCCGCGATGAGCTCGGTGACTTGTGCTCGCGAAACGAAATTGCGCGTAAACAGAATGACGCCGCTGACGATCGGCGCTAGAATCCATTCGCGTTCGCGCGCCTGCAATTGCGCGCCGTGTACTCCGATGATCAGCATTGTTGAGAAAACGTCCGCAAGCCAAAGCGCATTGTATCAATCCTACGTTACGATCATTTGCGATCGAACACCGCGATCGATTCAACATGGGCCGTATGCGGAAACATATCCATCACGCCGGCGCTTTTCAGGACAAATCCATGGCTATGCACGAGCGTTCCCGCGTCGCGCGCGAGCGAACCGGGATGACAGGAGACGTAAACGACGCGTCGGGTCGATCGTTTCGGCAAATACTCCAGAACGGCGGCGGCGCCGCTGCGTGGGGGATCTAAAAGTACTAGATCGTGCTCCGCTCTCGCCCAAGGCGTCCCTTGCTGGTCGGCGGCAAGGTCGGCAGAGAAAAAGTGCGCATTGTGGATATTGTTGCGAATGGCATTTTGTTGCGCGCGCTGCACCAAACCCGCCTCGCCTTCCACACCCGTGACTTCCTTGGAACGTTTGGCAAGCGGCAGCGTGAAATTGCCGAGACCACAAAATAAATCGAGAACGCGATCGTCCGGCGTCGGCGACAAAAGATCGAGCGTCAAATCAATCATGCGTCGATTCATGCCTGCGTTCACCTGCACGAAATCGAGCGGCCGAAATTCGATGTCGAGATCGTTGGGTAGTCGATACGTGAGTTGTATCTGCTCGGGCCACAGCGGCATAACGCTATCCATGCCACCGCTTTGCAGGAAGATACCAAGTCCGCTGGTTTGCGCAAACGCCGTCAATGCGGCGAGATCGTGTTCCGACAGCGGACGCATATGTCGGATAACCAAGGCGATCAGATCGTCGCCGGCCGCGACTTCGATCTGCGGAATCTCTCGTTTCGCATCCAGCGAATCGACCAGCGCCGTGAGCGCTTCTATTCGTTCACCGACTGCCGGATGCAAAACTTCGCAGCGACGAATGTCGGCGACGAAACGGCCTTCGATCTCGCGAAACCCGACCAGAACGCGGCCTTTCTTTTCGACAAATTTGACGCTTAGGCGCGCTTTGCGCCGATAGCCCCACGGTTGATCGGTCAGCGGCGGCAACATGTGTTGCGGCTCGACCTTGCCGATCCGTTCGAGGTTTTCCATGAGTACGCGCTGCTTGCCGGCAATCTGCGCTTCTGGACTCAGATGCTGAAGCGCACATCCGCCGCAAACGCCAAAATGCGGACAGCGTGGCGTGACGCGATCCGGCGATGCAACAAGAATTTCTTCTACAACGGCTTCGTCGTAACGCCGATGCTTGCCTGTGAATTTGATTTTGACTCGTTCGCCCGCCAATGCGCCGACGACGAAGATCGCCTTGCCGTCGACATGCGCAACGCCGCGGCCATCGTGCAAAAGGTCAGTAATATCCGTTTCCAGAACGGTCATGCGAACGCCAACGACCGGGAACGGTCACAAAATCGGGAGCAGCGGCGATAATAGCAGGCAACGGATTGCAACGAATACCTTCAAAGGATTGCGCATGACGGATGGATCTAACTTGCCGCGCGTGCTGATCGTCGATGACGACGAGATCACGTTGCGCTTTTTTCAGGGCGCTCTGAGTCGGCTCGCGGAATGCGTCATTGCCGGCGACGGCGCAACGGCATTGTCGTTTGCAGAGCAGAACGCTTTCGATTTATTTGTCATCGATTTGAATCTACCGGACATGCGTGGCGAACAATTGCTGAAGAATCTGCGTCCGCGTCACGCCTCCACGCGCGCTATCGCGACGAGCGCGGAGGTCGACGCGCGAATTCGCAAAGAAATCGCCGAAGACGGCTTCGACGACATTATCGAAAAACCGATTGCGCTTGATCGACTGTTCGCCATGATCGGCAAATATCTCAAGCGTAGTGTGTCCTCAACCTTGCTCGATGACGATGCCGCGCTGCAATCGCTCGGTGGAGATCGCACATCGCTTCATGCGCTGCGTGGTTTGTTGGCGATCGAGCTCGACGACGTGCAGACGAAATATAGAGACAGCGCGACGATCGATCGCGAAGAACTTTCAGGACGACTTCACCGTTTACGCGCATCGTGCGGATTTTGCGGTGCCACGGCGCTCGCGTCCGCCGCTGCGAATCTGCAGCAGTCGTTGCGTACCGAACCATCCGTCGATCAGAATGCGATCGATCGTTTTGTAAAGTTGTGCGGAACTACGGCGAAGGCGCTGCGTTCGTAGTGCTTCTCAAGCTGCCGAACAAATTCCATGCGCGCAGTTCGACGCCATCGAGATGACGGAAAATCAGCGCACGCAAAAGTCTTCGCAGCGAAGCCATGTCCTCGGCGCTTGCCGGTTCCAGGTCCTGCGCGAGTGCCATCAACGCCGATCCGCGCAGCTTCAATCCGTCTTCAGTTCGTTGCCAGGGAACCGGGCCGTGCTCGAATCGGTAGGCATAGTGGGCGTCTGGCAATAAGGGATCACCGGTTTCGGCTTCGCATTCCAGGACAAGTCCATAACCAAGGTGCGCGAGGAGATCGCGTTCGAAACGACGCAACGTCCACGCTGGAGAATCGGCTTCGGCCAATCGCGCAAATGTCGTGAAGTAATCCTCGAAAATTTCCGGATGCGGATCGTTGCGCGGGACTAATCGCGCGACGAGTTCATTGAGGTAGAGCGCACACAACAACGTTTCCCCGTTAGCCTGAAGCACCGCGCCCGCGGCTTCGGCGGCGAACAAGGTCGACAATTCGCCGCGCCCGGACCAGCTCAGGCTCACGGGCGTCAACGGCTGCAGCGATGCGCGAGCGAATCGGGAGCGCGCCGTCCGCACGCCGCGCGCGACTAAACCGACTCGCCCGTAATCGCGTGTCAGCGCCTCGATGATGAGTGATGTTTCGCGCCAAGGTCGCGCATGCAGAACGAATGCGGGCTGCTGATCGACACGCATGGTTAGTCGGAATAACCGAATTTGCGCAGCGCGTTTTCGTCGTCGGACCAGTTCTCGCGCACTTTTACCCACAACGTCAAATGCACGCGGCGTTCGAACAGGCGCACCATCGCTTTTCGGGCAAATGTGCCGATGGATTTGAGCATGGCGCCGCCTTCGCCGATGACGATGGCTTTCTGGCTTTCGCGTTCGACCCAGATCGTCGCATCGATTTCGGCGCGCGCTTCGCCTTCGCGAAAGTTGTCGATTTCGACCGTCGTGGAATATGGCAATTCCTGCGCGAGTTGTCGCATCAGTTGTTCGCGGATAAGTTCGGAGGCCAAAAAACGCTCACTGCGATCGGTGATTTCGTCTTCGACGAATGCGGGCGGAGCTTCCGGAAGATGACGACGAATGCCCGTGATCAATTCCTGCAGGCCATCCTGGCGTTGCGCGGAAACGAGATAGATATTCTCGAAGCTGTGTTTCGAATTGATATCGGCAAGAAATGGCAACAGCGCGGTTTTATCTTTTTGCGCATCGACTTTGTTCACGACGAGAAGTCTCGGACGTTCCTGCGCCGATATCGCGTCATAAACGGCCTGATCTTCGCCGTTCCATCGTCCGACTTCGATCACTTGAACGACGACATCGGCTTCGGCGATCGATTGCCTCGCCGCTTTGTTAAGCTGACGATTGATTGCGCGATCGCGCGGTTTATGCAAACCCGGCGTGTCGAGAAATAAAATCTGGCTATTTTCATCGGTAAGAATGCCGAGAATCCGATGCCGCGTCGTCTGCGCTTTCGGACTTACGATGCTCAAACGCCAACCGATCAGCGCATTGAGCAGCGTCGATTTACCGACGTTGGGGCGACCAACCAACGCCGCGGTGCCGCAACGAAACACAGGCGTCGTTTGCGTCTCTACGTTCATGCGTGACGTTTCTCTTCGATTTTGCCGATGGCATCTTTCGCAGCGGCTTGTTCCGCGATGCGTCGGCTGGAGCCCGACCCTTCGCCGCGCACGTCGAGCGACGTGACGATGCATTCAACTTCGAACACTTTCGCGTGGTCCGCCCCGCTCGATCGCACGAGTTCATAATTCGGCAGCGATTCACCGCGCGCTTGCAGCAGTTCTTGCAGCCGTGTCTTCGGATCTTTTTCGCTGGCATCGCCTAACGTCGCGCACAACGGTTCGAAAATCCTGCGCGTGCAATCCCGGCATACTTGCCAACCACCATCGAGATAAATCGCGGCGATCAACGCCTCTAATGCATCAGCCAGAATAGAATCGCGCCGATGTCCACCGCTTTTCAGTTCGCCGGGACCAAGCAGCAATTGGTCGCCAATCTGCAATTCGCGCGCGATGACAGCAAGAGAAGGCTCGCTTACGAGACGCGAGCGGAAACGCGTCAATTCGCCTTCGTCGGCTTTCGGATAGATTTCGTATAACAGTTCAGCGACGAAAAGATTGACAAGACTGTCGCCGAGGAATTCGAGTCGCTCGTTGTTGCGCGCGCCGACGCTGCGATGGCTCAGTGCGCGCTGGCGCAGCTCGGGATCACGAAACGGATAGGTGAGCTGCGCGGTCAAGGATCAATAAGTGGCGCCGTGCGAAAGATCGACGGTATTGTCGAAATGCACCAGGAAGTCCACGTTGTAGATAAAAGGGATGTCTCGATCGTAAGCGATGCGCAGACTATGGGAGCCGTTTTGCGTGATCATGGTCATCGCAGCGGGAGGCACATTGGCTTCATCGACATATTGCAGATCGAACTGGACGTTCAGTTTACGACGGATTTCTTCTAGCGAAGCGTTCTCGATACCCGCCTCGGTCTGTAAAAGTTTCATCGATTTCTTAACGCCGAAATTTTCGATATACGCAGGAACCAGTTTCATTCCGGCGTAAATGAAAAACCCCAATACGCATACAAGAACCGCAAATCCAATCAGCGTGATGCCTGTCTGTTTGTTTCTCGAGTTCATGCAATTCCCCGTGTGCGCTTATTTGATCAACGTGCCGATGCGTTTGAAATCGATACCGCCGTCCCAGTTCATCCAGATCGCAAACGCTTTACCAATGACATTCTGCTCGGGGACGAAACCCCAGTAGCGGCTGTCCTCGCTATTATCGCGATTATCGCCCATTGCGAAATAGTGTCCAGGGGGAACGTGCCATGTCCCCTCGCGGCCAGCCATCAGCATGCTCGATTTGAGCAGATGATGCGTCGCTCCGGGAATCATCTCGTCGTCCACCTCGGCGCCGGCCATTTTGCGGCCTTCGTCGCCCGAACCGATGAACGGGCCAACGTAGGTTTGCGGAATTTCCTTTCCATTGATGAACAGCGTTTTGTTCTGATACTTGATTTCGTCGCCGGGAAGTCCGATCACGCGCTTGATGTAGTCGATGCCTTCTTTTTTCGGGTCGTGTTCGGGATTCGGGTAGCGGAATACGAAGACGTCCCCGCGCTGCGGCTCACCAACCGGCAGGATTTTTGTGCCTAAAACGGGTAAGCGCATGCCGTACGAAAATTTATTGACCAGGATGAAATCGCCGACGAGCAGGGTCGGCATCATCGATCCGGATGGAATCTTGAACGGTTCGGCGATGAACGAGCGGAATAGCAATACGATCAAGATAACGGGGAAAAACGATCGCGCATATTCGACGATCACCGGCTCGCGCATCGCTTCTTGAGCGCGCTGCTGACGTTCGGCCTCGGTACCGCCGGCCTGCGCGAGCGCCTCGGCGCGACGTTTTCGTCCACCGGCAAGAAACACGCGATCGAGCAACCAGATGATGCCGGTCGAAAAGGTCAGGATGACCAGCAAAAGTGCGAAATCGAAATCCATCGTTATTCCTAGCGGGTTTGTTTTCTATTTATCGACTTGCAGCACAGCAAGAAACGCTTCTTGCGGAATCTCGACGCGTCCCACCTGTTTCATGCGTTTCTTGCCTGCTTTCTGTTTCTCGAGCAATTTGCGTTTGCGCGTTGCGTCGCCGCCGTAGCATTTGGCGAGCACGTTTTTACGCAACGCTTTGACCGTCGTGCGCGCGATGATCTGCGCGCCAACCGCGGCCTGGATCGCGACGTCGAACATTTGGCGCGGAATCAATTCCTTCATGCGCTCGGTCAGTTCGCGACCGCGCCGATCAGCCTGTGCGCGATGCACGATCATGCTCAACGCATCCACGCGGTCGCCGTTGATCAGCACATCCAGGCGAACGAACGGTCCGACCTGGAACCGTTCGAAATGATAATCCATCGACGCATAACCGCGCGACACGGATTTCAGCTTGTCGAAGAAATCCATGACCACTTCCGCCAACGGCAGCTCATAGCTGATTTGAACTTGCGTCGACAAATAGTGAATCGAGCGCTGATTGCCGCGTTTTTCTTCGCATAATTTGATCACGTTGCCGACATAATCGGGCGGCGTGAGAATGTTCGCGACGATCATCGGTTCGCGAATCTCTTCGATGTTCGGGCTCGGCGGCAATTTCGCCGGATTGTCGAGTTGCAGGACTTTGCCGTCCGTCTGCAGGATTTCGTAGATAACGGTCGGGGCGGTCGAGATGAGGTTGAGATCGTATTCGCGCTCGAGGCGTTCCTGCACGATTTCCATGTGCAGCATGCCGAGGAATCCGCAACGGAATCCGAATCCCATCGCTTCGGAACTTTCCGGCTCGAAATGCATGGCGGCGTCGTTGAGCTTGAGTTTCTCCAGCGCTTCGCGAAACGCCGGGTAATCTTCGGCGTCAACGGGAAACATGCCCGCGAAAACGCGTGGCTGCATCTTTTGGAAGCCTGGTAACGGCGTTGGTGCAGGTTTGCTGGCAAGCGTCAGCGTATCGCCGACCGGTGCGCCGTGCACGTCCTTGATCGCCGCGGTAACCCAACCTACTTCACCAGGTCCGAGCGCGGCCTGCGGTTTGCGTTTGGGCGTAAAGACGCCTACCTGATCTATCTCATGCGTGCGGCCGGTCGACATGACGAGAATCTTGTCGCGCGGTTTGATCTCGCCTTGCATCACGCGCACGAGCGAAACGACGCCGAGATAATTGTCGAACCACGAATCGATGATCAACGCCTGCAAGCGATCGGTGTCGCCAGGTTTGGGCGGCGGAATTCTCGCGACGATCGCTTCCAAGACATCCGGCACGTTTTGGCCGGTTTTGGCGCTGATCGCGATGGCGTCGGTGGCGTCGATGCCGATGACGGCTTCGATTTCGGTTTTCACGCGCTCGATATCAGCGGTCGGCAGATCGATCTTGTTCAAGACCGGTACGACTTCCAGTCCCATCTCGACAGCCGTGTAGCAGTTGGCGACGGATTGCGCCTCCACACCTTGCGCGGCATCGACGACGAGCAGCGCGCCTTCGCAGGCAGCCAGCGAGCGGCTCACTTCATATGAGAAATCGACGTGGCCGGGTGTGTCGATGAAGTTGAGCATGTACGTCTTGCCGTCGCGCGCCGTGTAAGGCAGCGAAACGGATTGCGCTTTGATGGTGATGCCGCGCTCGCGCTCGATGGGATTCGAATCGAGGACTTGCGCTTCCATTTCGCGCGCTTCCAGGCCACCGCACAATTGGATGATGCGGTCGGCCAAGGTCGATTTGCCATGATCGACGTGCGCGATGATGGAGAAATTTCGGATCAGATTCATTAAACGCGAATAGTCAGAGCCGACGCAGGCGGAATGGGCGTCGGCAAAGCGCACATTATCGCAGAAAGCGGCATCTAACGCGCCGTTTTTTCAGAGGAAATCGACGGAAACAAAAAGGGGCCCTTTCGAGCCCCTTTGCGAATTGCCGAGTTTCTCGCCGATCAGCCCTTGCCGGTTTCGCTCTTCGGCACAGTGATGGCGACGAACTGCGTCGTATCTTCGCGCTTGACGAGCAACATCACGGAATCGCCAGTCTTGGCTTCTTTCACGGCGTTGTTGAAATCATCAGCCGATTTGACGGACTTGCGGCCCACCATCAGAACGACATCGCCCGGCTGTAATGCACTGCGGCGCGCTGCGGCGCTCTTGATGTCGGTGATGACGACGCCCTGGTCCTTGATGCCGAGCTGTTTGCGTTGCTCCGCAGTCAGATCGTCGACGATGATGCCAAGCACATTGCCGGTCTTTGCTTTGTTCGTGTCGCCGCCGTCGGTGAAGCTGGCCAGCGTCGCCTTGTCTTGCAACGCGCCGACGACGAGCGGGAAGTGCATGGATTTGCCGTCGCGGAAAACGGTGAGGTCGGCATTGGTGCCAGGCTTGGTGCTACCGACAAGCGGTGGCAGATCGGACGATTGCACGATCTCGTGGCCGTCGTACGAAAGGATGACGTCGCCGACTTGTACGCCGGCCTTGCTGGCGCTGCTATCCGGCGTAAGGCGATTGACGAGCGCACCACCCGTGCGTGGTAAGCCGAGACTCTGCGCCATCTGACGATCGACGTTCTGGATCTGCACGCCGATCATGCCGCGCGCGACGTGTCCAGTGGTCTTCAACTGATCGACCGCATTCATCGCGATGTTGATGGGAATCGAGAACGACACGCCCACAGAGCTACCGGTATTGCTGTAAATCTGCGAGTTGATGCCAACGACCTGACCATCGAGATTGAACAGCGGGCCGCCGGAGTTGCCGCGATTGATAGGCACATCGGTTTGGATGAATGGGACGTACTGCTGATCCGGACCGCCGAAGCCACGCCCGACATAGCTGACCACACCGTGCGTCACGGAGTGATCGAAATTGAACGGCGAGCCGATCGCGACGACCCATTGCCCGGGTTTCAATTTTGACGAATCGCCGATAGCCACGACAGGCAAATTCGACGCATTGATCTTGAGCAACGCGATGTCGTATTGAGCATCGGTGCCGACGACTTTCGCGTCGAGTTCGCGACGATCGGACAAGCGCACGGTGACTTGATCGGCGCCGTCGACGACATGGTTATTCGTCAGCACGTAGCCGTCGGCAGAAAGAATGAATCCCGAGCCGAGCGATATGCGCGTGCCGTCCTGATGCGGATTGACGCGCGGTCCGTTGGGACCGCCCGGTCCGAAGAAGTGGCGGAAAATTTCCGGCACTTCCTCATCGTCGGAATCTTGCTCGTCCGACTTCGCGTCGCCGGTGTGCGTCGCCTGCACATTCACGACGGCCGGCGCGTTGTGTTCGACGAGCTGCGTGAAATCGGGAAGGTCTGCGTAGGCAGCAACGGAAACAAACGAGAACGCAATCAGAATTAAAAAACTGCGAAGTGATTTTGTATACATTTGATTGACCTTAGTCGAAAGTGCGTAAGGAACAAAGTTGACGCTTAGATCGCGGCATTATGCGCGAGTTCCAAAATGCGGCTACCCGATTAAGTGACGTTCAGCCGAGAGAATTTCAAGCCGCAATTATCGTTGCTGCGGAGCACCTTCCGGTTCGGACTGCGTAGCCTTTTGCGGCAATGTGCTCAGCACGTAGGGTCCAAAATCGTTGAAGCGTTCGGCAGCGTCGTTGCGATAGCGCATGTAGCGCGGAATCGAGACGACACCATTCGTGTAAGGGCTGTAAGAATCGAAACTCGCCGGCTGCGTAAGATCGATCGCAGGGAAATTCGGTAACGTTCCGGACGCCGATTGGGTTTCCACGCGAGAGGCCGGTAGTGTCGCATTCGCAACGGCCGCGATAGTGGGTTGTCCAGGCTGTGGGTCGCTCGAGGGTCGCGTCGCCGTCAGCGCAAACACGGCAACCGCTGCGGCGATGGCACCGCCGCCGGCCCAACGCAGCAATCCGCCACGTCGCGCTTGATTTTTTTCCACGGCGATCGCTGCCATCACCGATTCGGCGAAATCCGATTTCATCGGCGTCGCGAACCGTTTCTGCATCACCTGGCTGATCACGTGATAGTTCGACCACGACTGCATCAGTTGCTCATCGGCGTCGAGCCGGCGCAACAGAAATCGGGTTTCATCGCGCGACAATTCACCATCCATCAGCGCGGACAATTGTTCCTGGAAATTCGTACTCATGAGTCGGATACCTTCGTGTTCGACACCGCTGTGTCCGATAGCAACGGACGCAGTTTCTGATCGATGGCATCGCGCGCTCGAAAAATTCGGGAACGAACGGTGCCGATGGGACAATTCATTTTTTCAGCGATTTCTTCATAACTCAGACCATCGACTTCGCGGAGTGTTATCGCCGCTTTCAAGTCTTCCGGCAATGATTCGACCGTGTCGAAGACCGTTTGTTCAATTTCTTGACGAAGGAGTTCACGCTCGGGTGTGGCGCGGTCGCGCAAGCGCATGCCGCCGTCCAGCAGCACGGCATCGTCGATGGCGATATCGTCGGTCGGCGGGCGCCGGCCTTGCGAGACCAGATAATTTTTGGCGGTATTGATGGCTATCTTGTACATCCACGTATAGAACTGACTATCGCCTCGGAAGTTCGCCATCGCGCGATAGGCGCGAATGAATGCTTCCTGCGCTACGTCCTGACACTCGCTCCAATCCGATATATAACGCGAAATCACCGCGATGATCTTCTGCTGGTATTTAAGTACCAGCAAATTGAACGCGCGTTGGTCTCCTTTTTGTACCCGCTCGACTAGGGCTTGATCCAACTCTACATCGCCCATCCGGGCTGCACTCCGTTTGCTGGCGGCCCGGCCACGATCCGTTAAATGACCATGCTCGGCGCCATAAGTTCAATGGTTGTTAACGCTACGACGTCGTCGTTTCAGCCGGTTGCTTCTTGTTGAAAACCCGCTCGCGCTCGACGAGGAGATTCTCGAAACTGGCGGCCGGCAGCGGGCGGCAAAAAAGGTAGCCCTGCAACTCCTCGCAGCCCAATGTGCGCAAGAAATCGAGATGCTCTTCGATCTCCACACCTTCGGCCACCACGGCCCGATTCAGGCTGTGCGCCATACCGATCGTCGCTCGAACGATCGCTTCGTCATCCGGATCGACGCCGATGTTACGCACGAATGTCTGATCGACCTTGATGCGATCAGCTGGAAATCGTTTGATGTAATCGAGTGAAGATTGCCCCGTACCAAAGTCGTCGATCGATATCTTGCAGCCGAGATCGCGCAAACCTTGCATCGTTTCGAGCAGATTCGGAATCGTCTTGACGTTGATGCTTTCCGTCACCTCAAGATCGAGCAGTTCGGCATCGAGCCCCGTTTCGCCGAGCACTTGCGCTACGAGTTGCACGAGCGTTTGCTGCTGTCGCAGCTGCACCGCCGACAGATTCACGCCGACGCGCAAGCGCAGTCCGAAGCGCTCGTCCCAGCGCTTGGCATCGGCGCAGGCCGTTCGCAAAACCCATTCGCCGATGGAAACGATCAATCCGTTTTCTTCTGCGAGGGGAATGAAAAATCCCGGACTGATCATGCCCAATTCCGGATGCTCCCAACGAATGAGCGCTTCCATGCCGGCGATATCTTCGCTCTCGGTTTCGACTTGCGGCTGGTAATAGACGCGCAACTCGCCATTCTTTTCGGCGAGACGCAATTTCGCTTCCAGGGCGAGCCGCTGCTGATGCGATTCTTCCGGCACAGCGACGTACGATTGGAAATTATTGCGGCCCAACCCTTTTGCGCTATACATCGCGACATCGGCATGCTTCAGAAGACGTTCGGCACTCGTCGCGTCGTCCGGATAAAAACTGACGCCGATACTGGCGGTGATGTGCAATTCCGAACCGTCAGCGAGCGTCTGCGGCACTTCCATCACGCGCACGATCTTTTCGGCGATGCGCATGACATCGTCGCGCTGCACGATATGGCGCAAAATCATCGTGAATTCATCGCCCGCATAGCGCGCGACGGTGTCGGACGCGCGCACGCTCGCGCGCAACCGCTTCGCGACCGCCATCAGCACTTGATCGCCGACCGAGTGACCGAGCGAATCGTTGATGTTCTTGAATCGATCGAGATCGACGAACAACACGGAAAACATTTCGCCGGTGCGATGCGCTTCTTTGATGGTCAGTTCAAGGCGATCGTTGAACAACAAGCGGTTCGGCAATCCGGTTAGCGCATCCTGCAAACCCTTTGCGCGCCCCTGCTCTCGCGCGCGACGCAATTCGAGTTCGAGCGACAGTCGACCCGCGATCATGCGCAGCGGCTCGATGACGAATGCATCCGCCGGCAACGGCGCACGCCGACCAAGAAGAATGGCGCCCAGCGTATTGTGCCGTTCGTCGCGCAACGGCAGGCCGACGAACATCTCGTAACGGAAAAATGCGAGAAACTGATCCTGTTCGACTTCGTTCCACGCGCGCTCGCCGTGCACGATGCGTTCGCCATCGAGCAGACGCTTCAACGTCGGCTGTTTGAGCGGATCGGGCGCTTCCTGCGGCTGACTGGCGCGGTGATACGTAAGCAACGGCTGCGCTTCCGCCGTCTGCTCCGGCCGCGCGGATACCACCATCGCGAAATCCAGTTCCAGCCATTCACACAAAAGTTTGATCAGGCGATTCAGCCCCTCGTCGCCGCCGCCACATTCCGCAGCCGCAGCGACGAGCCCGAGCGCCGCCTGATATCGCGCCGTCTCGGCGGGCTCGCGAAATGTCGTGACATGGAGCAGGCGACCTTGCTGCACGACAAGCCGCATATATGCATCGATCAAATTCGAACTGCCATCGCCACGCGCGCGGCGACAACGGAACTTCACGCTGCCCTCTCGCGCGAGCGTGCTGATCAACCCCGCTCGCTGCTGTTTATTGTTGGTGAGATCGAGACCGTCCAACGGCTGACCGATCAGCTGCGCGCGCGAAAATCCCGAACGCTGTTCGAATGTCGTGTTGGCATCGACGATGTAACCGGTTTTCGGATCGGAAACGACGATTTCGTCGAGATTGCTTTCGAACGCAAAAAGATAGCGCTCGGTCGTCGCAGCCGGCGATGCGTTGGATTTGCTCTTGCGTGACGTGAGCACGTCGCGGACACGTCCGAGAATTTCGCCAGCCTCGACCGGACTGCGCACCCAATCCACGACGCCGATCGGCGCATGCGTCCAATCCCAGCGCCGCTGCGACGTATCGACCGACGCGATGCCGATAACCGGTACTTCGGCCAGTCGTGCATCGCCTTTCAACTGCGCGCAGAACGCGACGGCTTCGGGCGCATCGCCGAGAAATTCCATCACGACGACATCGATCTGCGGATCTTGCTGCAAGAACGACAGCGCCTGCGGCAGATCTTTGGCCGTATAGACGGCTTCGAAGTTCTGCGCATCGAGTGTATCGAACAGCACGCGCCGGTCGTCGCGTTGCGTCGTGACGATCAGCACCGAGCTCTGGCTGGATTCGTCGTTGGACATCAGGTTACCCAGCGTCCATCGCGCAATCGCGGCTTGCCGGCGATTTCCGGCGTGTGCTCGATGCGATCGGTGAGCACATCAAGACCTTCCGGCATCGTCACGCGCTCGCCGACGAACACGACTTTGCGTCCATTACTCGAGCGGCTTCGCGCAATCTGACGCAACAATCCGATGTTGGGCGCACGCAAATGCTCGTCGTAATCGGTAAACAAATAGACGCCGAATTGCATGCTTTGCAAAATGTAGCGCAACGCTTCGGTCACGCGCTTTGAACCCGGCACGCGCACATCGCGCTCGCGCAGGCTCGTAATACCGGCATCGACTTGCCAGTAATATACGGATTGCCCCGTTCGCATCGCCAGAAGCCGGAATTGCGCGATGACGTCGTCCGCATGCGCCGTTTCGATGGCAATGAGGTTTTGCTGCGATTGCACGATGCGATCGAACAGCTTTGGCGTGACGAATACGTCGGCGGCCGCGGTATTCACTGAGGTGAATCTGAAATCAAGGCAGGCTCCCCGGCCCATTTGACCGCAACGGCGGCTTGCGCGGATTATAGCTGCCCTACTTTGCGTACGCTTGAGGCTGACCATGTTCGAAGGACTGCGATTCTCCAACTGGAAAGCCGAAACCCAGGTCGACGGCATTGTGATTCTGACGCTCGACCGGGCCGACGCATCGGTCAACGCCCTCAATCACGCCACGCTCGAAGAGCTGGCGCAAATCGTCGAGCGATTGTCGATCGAGCCACCGAAAGGTGTTGTGATCCGTTCCGGCAAAAACAAAGGATTCGTCGCCGGCGCCGACATCCGCGAGTTCGAGGTTTACGAGAAACAGGGTTCCGTGCTCGCCAATATCGAATACGGACAGCGCGTGTTCCAAAGCCTGTCGCGCCTGCGCTGCCCGACGGTTGCGGCCATTCACGGCTTCTGCATGGGCGGCGGCACCGAGTTGGTGCTCGCCTGCCGCTACCGCGTCGCCACGCGCGATCCGAGCACGAAGATCGGCCTGCCCGAAGTCATGCTCGGCATCCATCCCGGCTGGGGCGGCACCGCACGTTTGCCGCGACTGATCGGCGCGCCGCAAGCGTTGCAATTGATGTTGACCGGAAAAACAGTCGGTGCGGAACAGGCGAAGGCACTCGGCCTCGTCGATGTATTGACGTCGCCGGAGTTGCTCGTCGAGACGGCGAAGGAACAAATCCGCCATCCGCACGGACGTCCTTTCATGCAAGGACTTCGCGCGTGGGCGACGAACATCTGGCCGACGCGGCAGATTCTCGCGCCGATCGTTCGCAAGCAAGCGGCGGCGAAGGCACGTCCCGATCAATATCCCGCACCGTTCGCGTTGATCGAAGTGTGGCGTCGCGGCGGGCCTAGCATCACGCAACGCCTGAAACTCGAAGCGCGCTCCGTCGCGAAGCTCGCGCAGACCGCGACGGCGAAAAATCTCATCCGGGTATACTTTTTACAGGAACGTCTGAAAGGTCTAGGCGCGGGCGCGGATTCTGGAATCAAGCATGTGCACGTCACCGGCGCAGGTGTTATGGGCGGCGACATCGCCGCGTGGTGCGCTTATCGCGGTTTCGATGTCACACTGCAGGACCGCGAAATGAAATTCATCCAGCCTGCGCTCGACCGCGCGCAGGATTTGTTCAAGAAACGACTGAAAACACCGGATCGCATCAAGCCGGTTTCCGATCGATTGAAAGCCGACGTCGATGGCGCAGGTGTCGCCACTGCGGATTTACTCATCGAGGCCATCTTCGAAAACAAGGAAGCGAAAGAAGCCCTTTATCAAAAAGCCGAGCCGACGCTGAAACCCACTGCGTTGCTCGCGACCAACACATCGAGCATCCCGCTCGACGAACTTCGCGTGACTGTGAAATCGCCCGGCCGTTTTCTGGGCTTGCACTATTTCAATCCCGTGGCGCAGATGCCGCTCGTTGAAATCGTGCGTCAGGACAAGCTCGATCCCGCCAACGAAAAACGCGCGATGGCTTTTTGCAAAGCGATCGACAAGTTGCCCGTTCCCGTCAAAGGCACACCAGGGTTCCTCGTCAACCGAATCCTCATGCCGTATTTGCTCGAATCGATGCGCATGTTCAAGGAAGGTATTCCCGGACCGGTTCTCGATAAAGCCGCAAAAAAATTCGGCATGCCGATGGGCCCGATTGAACTTGCCGACACGGTTGGTCTGGACGTCGCACAATCCGTCGGAAGAGAACTCGGTCCGTTTCTCGGACTGGAAATTCCGGACGGACTCGACGAACTTGTCGCCGCCAAAAAACTCGGCAAGAAAACCGGCGAAGGTTTATACAAATGGGAAAACGGCAAACCGATCAAACCTGACGTCGACCCGAACTACCACGCGCCCGACGACATTACGGATCGCATGATCCTTCCGATGCTCAACGAATCCGTTTCATGTCTGCACGACAACGTCGTCGACGACGCCGATCTTCTGGACGCCGGCGTCATCTTCGGCACCGGCTTCGCGCCATTCCGCGGCGGACCGATCCAATACATCCGTTCCGAAGGTGTGGAAAAAATCAAAACGCAACTCGATGCACTAGCCGCAAAACACGGCAAACGTTTCGCGCCAAAAGACGGTTGGGACAACCCAGCGCTGCGCGGTTAAAACAATCAATTCGCGGCGACGTCGATGGCGCACAGGATGTGCGCCGTTCGCCGCGCGGACATGGATGTCCGATCGGCGAACACACCGTACGTGAATAAAATGGTGTTTCTTTGGTTACTTTCTTTGCACCAGCAAAGAAAGTGACTCGCTCGCGCAGCGAGTGAAAGCTTGGCTTTCTAAAAGTTAGAGACAAAAGCAAAGTCACTGGATTCCGGCCTTCGCCGGAATGACGAGCATATAGAGAGCAAAGAGCTGGATTCCAGCTTTCGCTGAAATGACACGCTTTTGCTTGGACTAATCGTCTTCGAATCGCTGCGAGCCAAACGCCTTCGACATTTTCCGCACAGGCGCGGCACCAGCCGCAACCGCCTTCCAAACCGCCAACGCATCCCGCGTCTCCGCGACATCATGCACCCTCACGATCATCGCGCCCTTCTGCACGGCAATCATCGCCGCCGCCGCAGACCCGACCGCTCGCTGATCAACCGAGCGCCCCGTCAACGTCCCGATCATCGCCTTCCGCGACAACCCAACCATCAACGGCACACCGAGCGCCGCAAACTGATCGAGCGCACGAAGCAGCGCGAGATTGTGCTCAAGCGTTTTCCCGAAACCAAACCCTGGATCGACGACGATTTTCTTCTTGTCGATGCCTGACATTTCGCACGCAAACATCCGTTCCGCGAGAAATCGTCGAACATCGGAAACGACATCGTCGTAATGGGGATCGTCCTGCATCGTTCGCGGCTCGCCGAGCATGTGCATCAGGCACACGGGTACTTTTAATTCAGCCGCAGCATCCAGCGCACCGTCCAAACGCAGTGCATACACGTCGTTGATTATCCCCGCGCCCGCCGCGACCGCCGCGCGCATCACGTCAGGTTTCGACGTGTCAACGGAAATCGGAACCGAGGTTTGTTTCGCGAGGGCTTCGATCACAGGCACGATACGCGCGATTTCATCTTGCGCAGAAACTGGTTCAGCGTTCGGTCGAGTCGACTCGCCACCGATGTCCAGAACATCAGCGCCTTCTTCGACGAGTTTCAAACCATGCGTGATCGCCGCTGCTGAATCGACATGCAAGCCGCCATCGGAAAACGAATCAGGCGTCACGTTTATGATCCCCGCGATGCGCGGGCGGTCTAGCGTAAGCAGGCGGCCTGCGCAATCGATGACGCGAGTGATATCGAACATGCGTGGAGTTTAACGCACTCCAAAAACGATCATCCCCGCGTTGGCGGGGATGATGGCGTTCGGTCAGTGTTGCCCGGCAGGTTCGCCGATAGGCGAGACGGGCTTGCCGACTGGCGCGTTACCGCTCGGACCTTTGTCGCTCGGCTTTGTCCAATCTTTCGGCGGACCGGGCTGGCGGCCTTCCATGATCGCAGTGATCTGCTCGCCATCGATGGTTTCATACTGAAGCAATGCTCCAGCCATCGTGTGCAGTTTTTCGATATTCGTCGTCAGCAGATCGCGAGCGCGGTGATAAGCCGTATCGATCACGCCGCGAACGACCTCGTCGATTTTTTTGGCCGTATCTTCCGACACGTGCTTGTGCTGTGTGACGGCACGGCCGAGAAACACTTCGTCTTCTTCGTCGCTGTACGTCATCGGTCCGAGTTCCGGCGACAAACCGTATTTCGTTGCCATGTCACGCGCGAGTTGCGTAGCGCGCTGAATGTCGTTCGATGCGCCAGTCGTCACTTTGTCATCGCCGAATATCAGTTCTTCCGCGACGCGTCCGCCGTACAGACTGGCAAGACGGCTTTCGAGGAACGTCTTGCTGTGGCTGTAGCGATCGGCTTCCGGCAGAAACAGCGTGACGCCCAACGCGCGACCGCGCGGAATGATCGTGACCTTGTGTACGGGATCATGATCCGGCACGAGGCGCCCGACGATCGCGTGTCCGGCTTCGTGATACGCGGTGAGTTTCTTTTCGTCTTCGCTCATCAGCATCGAGCGGCGCTCGCTGCCCATCATGATCTTGTCTTTGGCGCGCTCGAAATGATCCATGTTCACGTCGCGCGAATTACTGCGCGCGGCGAACAACGCGGCTTCGTTAACCAAGTTCGCGAGATCGGCGCCGGAGAATCCCGGTGTGCCGCGCGCGATGATCGTCGAATCGACGTCGGCCGCGATCGGGACTTTGCGCATGTGAACTTTGATGATCTGTTCGCGACCGCGCAAATCCGGCAGCGGCACGACAACTTGGCGATCGAAACGGCCCGGACGCAGCAGCGCCGGATCGAGCACGTCAGGACGGTTCGTAGCGGCAATGACGATGATGCCTTCGTTGCCTTCGAAACCATCCATCTCGACGAGGAGTTGATTCAGCGTCTGCTCGCGTTCGTCGTGACCGCCGCCGAGACCGGCGCCGCGATGACGGCCGACCGCGTCGATTTCGTCGATGAAGATGATGCA
>OLMB01000218.1_pt1 | contig 41164 bp, 33 predicted proteins | sample 1604691 | NCBI WGS metagenome assembly OLMB01 (sample SAMEA104055722, study PRJEB20765) | soil metagenome | isolation source: soil
GCGATACGCAATCGCAGCGTTGAACAATGGCAACGCTGCTCTTCGCCCAGCGTTGGATGCGAAAAATGTGCATATATCCTGCTAAACCCGAGTCGTCGGTGCGACGTGCCGAGCGCATGAACTATCGCAACTCTTCACGCCCGCGCATCATGCCTATCCAATTACGACCGCTTCTACCCGATCAATTGGTTTTGACTCGAGGGTCGTCGCGCGCAGGAAGCGCGCGGTCCGCAGCCAGCATCAGGGACGTGCTGTCTGCGGACAACACCCTATGCGAACCACAAAGGTGTTTTTTGGTGACTTTTTGTCACCGGACAAAAAGTTACCCGCTGCGCCGCAGCGGAAGCTTCAAAACGTGACGCCTACTTCACACCGACAACCCCAGCAATTACCGGCCACACATTTTCGAGAACCTTCGGCTCACCCGTCGCGAGCGGATGCAACCCATCCTCCTGCATCAATTTCGGATCGAGTGCGACGCCCTCCAGAAGAAACGGCACGAACGGCACATTGAATTCCTTCGCCGCATCCCGATACATGTCTCTGAGTCCCACGCGGTATTGCGTGCCGTAGTTGACCGGCAGCTCGATGCCGAGCAAGACGACCTTCGCACCCGCGTCACGGCTGGTTTTGATAATGGCGTCGAGGTTGGTGCGAATCTGATCGAGCGGCAATCCGCGCAATCCATCGTTGGCGCCGAGTTCCACGACGACGATGCCGGGTTTGTGCTGCGTGAGCAACGCAGGCAGGCGCGCCAGACCACCGGCCGTCGTCTCACCGCTGATGCTGGCATTGATCACCGCGATAGTCGGATCGGTTTTTTTCAAACGTTGCGCGAGCAGCGCCACCCAGCCTGCGTCGGCATCGATGCGATACGCGGCGGATAGCGAATCGCCGAGAACGAGAATCGGACGTTCCGCTGAGCGCGCAGACGTCGCGGTGACAATCAGTAAAACGAAAAGGAAGCAGTGACGCATGAGCAGTGATGCCGAAATCGAAATCAGAGCGGTCGATGTTAGCAAAAGCGTGGAAGGGCCTGAGGGGCGCATCGACATTCTCACCGATGTGAATCTCGATGTGCGGAAAGGCGCGAGCCTTGCCATCGTCGGCGCGTCGGGATCGGGCAAGACGACGCTGCTCGGATTGCTCGCCGGACTCGACACGCCGACGCACGGCGCGATCACACTGGCGAACACGCGCATCGATACGCTCGACGAAGAAAAGCGTGCGGCGTTACGACGTCGCAACGTCGGATTTCTTTTTCAGTCGTTTCATCTTCTTCCCGCGCTGACGGCGGAAGAAAACGTGATGCTGCCACTCGAACTCGATGGTCGTGCGGACGCACGCGATCTCGCACGCGCCGCGTTGCACGATGTCGGACTCGATGCGCGTCGCAGTCATTACCCGCATCAACTCTCCGGTGGCGAACAGCAACGCGTCGCATTGGCGCGCGCGTTCGTGCATCGTCCGCGGATTCTTTTCGCCGACGAACCGACGGGCAATCTCGATCAGCGCACGGGTCGCGTCGTCGGTGATCTATTGTTCGAATTGAATCGCACGCATGCAACGACGCTGGTGCTCGTGACGCACGATCTTACGTTGGCACAGCGTTGCGCGGTGAATGTCCATCTCGATGGCGGCAAGTTGCTGGAACAGGCGCCGGCATGAAGCCGCTGTCGTTCGCATGGCGCACGCTGCGCCGAGAATTTCGCTACGGCGAACTGGCGACGTTGGCGATTGCGCTGGTTCTCGCCGTGGCCGCGCTCGGAGCCGTCGCGACATTGGGTCAGCGTGTAGAGCACAGCGTCGTCGCATCGGCTGCGGAATTCATCGGCGGCGATGTCGGCTTAAGCTCGCGCGAACCACCGTCAGCAGACTTGATGGCAGAAGCATCGCGCCTCGGTCTCCGCACGAGTACTACTGCCAATTTTCCAACGGTGTTGTTCGCCGGTGGCAAGAGTCAGCTCGCCGATATTCGCGCCGCCGATGCGGATTATCCGTTGCGCGGCGAACTACGCGTTCGCGACGCGGAGGGCAAAGAATTCGCGGCGCACACACCGACATCCGGTAGCGCATTCGCCGAGCATCGCTTATTGGCTGCGCTCAATTTAAAACCGGGCGACTCGATCCAAGTCGGCGACCGCACGCTTCGCATCGAAGCTGAAATCGAACGCGAACCCGACGGTGGCGAGCTGTTCGCGCTGGCGCCACGGGTCATCATGACGCTCGACGACGCACGCAGCGGCGGATTGCTTGCGGTCGGAAGCCGCGCGCGTTATCGCTTGATGGCGGCGGGCGACGAACGCGGCGTTGCGGAATTTTCCACATTTATAAAAGCGCACAAACCGGATAGCGGGGAACTGATCACTGTTGAGCAATCGCAACAAAACCTGCGCAGCGCATTCGACCGCGGTGAAGCGTTCCTGCGACTCGCGGCGCTGCTCGCAGCGTTGTTGTCCGGCATAGCGGTGGCACTCGCATCGCAACGTTATGCGCGGCGCAAGACGGACGAAGTCGCACTGCTGCGTTGTCTCGGCGCGAGCGGCAATGAAGTAACAATCTCAATTGCAATGACGCTGGCATTGCTCGCGATTCCGGCGTGCGCGATCGGCGCGGCGATCGGACTCGCGTTGCAGGAAGTCGTATTCGCTTTCGCGCGAAACTTGTTGCCGGTGACGTCGAGCACTATTCCTCTCATGCCGAGCATCGCGGCGTTCGCGGTGGGTCTTGCAGTATTGTTCGGGTTCTCGCTGCCACCGTTGTTGCGATTGCGCGATGTTCCGCCTGTGCGAATTTTTCAGCGCGCTGCCGGCACGCGTGTGCGGCGATTCGATGCGCTTTATCTCGTCCCGTTTGCGGTGAGCGCACTTTTGATCTACGTCGAAAGCGATACGCCGAAACTTGCACTGATTTTGAGCGCGAGCTTATTCGGAGTCGCCATCGTCTCGCTCATCGCCGGATCGATCTTGATGCGCATCGTTCGCGGTGCGCATGGTTTGGCCGGTGCGCTGCGATTCGGGCTCGCCAATCTCGCGCGACGTCGCGCGTTGAGCTTGTTGCAAATCGTCGCGCTGGCGCTCGCGATCACCGCGCTGGATTTGCTTGCCGTCGTCGGCCCATCCCTACTATCGGCGTGGCGAGCGGAGTTGCCGGCGAATACGCCGAATTATTTCCTGATCAATATTCAACCCGAACAGGCCGATGCCGTTACCGCCAAGCTCAATGCGGCGGGCGCGGAAAACATCAATGCGTTGCCGCTTGCGGTTAGCAAACTCGTCGCGATCAACGGCAAGCCGCCGCGTGCGGAAGATTTCGAGGATCGCCGTGCCGCGGGATGGATCAACGGCGAAACGCGTTTGTCGTGGAGTGCAGACATTCCGCCGTCGAATCGCGTCGTTGCCGGAAAATGGTTTTCCGCGCAGCCTAGCGAACCGGAAATTTCCATCGACGAAATGTGGCGCGACATGTTCCATCTGAATCTCGGCGACACGCTGACGCTGCGTATCGGCGATCGCGACGTCGTCGCACGCGTCACCAGCGTTCGCGGTGTGCGTTGGGATTCGTTTCGCGTGAACTTTTTCGTATTGCTCGATCCGTCGAGCGCGCAAGGCATCGCGTACAGCGACATCGCGAGTTTTCATCTGGCGCCGTCGTCGGCTGACGCGCTAGCACCATTGACGCGCGATTATCCGAATCTGTCGCTCATCGATCTCAACGCATTGCTCGATCGCGTCCGCGACATCATCGCGCGTGTCGGCACAGCGGTGACGGCGGTACTCGGATTCAGTCTGGCCGCCGGCATTCTCGTGCTGTTCGCGGCGTTGACCGCGACGGCGGACGAGCGACGTTTCGAGGCGGCATTGCTGCGCACGCTAGGCGCGAATCGTCGACAACTCGTGCAGGCGGTGCTTGCCGAATTCGCCGTCGTCGGATTGCTGGCGGGTCTCATCGCGGCGTTCGGGGCGGGCGGCGCGGGATTTTGGTTGGCGCGCAGCGTATTCCGCATTTCATCTTACGTTCCGCCGCTGGCCGCGTTGACGGTTTCGGTCGTTGCCGGTGCAGCGCTCGTCGCGCTTGCCGGCCTGGCCGGTACGCGACGCATCACGCGAACGTCGCCGCTGTTGGTGCTGCGTCGCGCCTGATCGTTGCTCGCTATACTTTCCAACGTGTAACGAGAACGCGATCTGATGCCTGACGAGCCGCTCATAGAATTCAATCCGCAACCGCGCATCGAGCGTGTGGTGATAAACGATTCGCAGTCGTGTTTCGTGATTGACGATGCGTTGGTCGATCCGGAGCGTCTCGTCAAATTCGCGGTAGACCAGCAAATCGATTTCCGGATGGTGGACTACAACGCCTATCCGGGACTGCTGTTGCCGACGCCGGGCGAAATCACGGAGAACCTCAACGCGTTCTTCGTCGCGCACATTCGGCGACAATTCGACGCACGCAGAGTCGCACACATGCACAGCCGACTCGCGATGGTGACGTTGCCACCCGAATCGCTTCGGCCGTATCAGCGTATTTGTCACAGCGATGATTTCCAGATCGACGCACAGCATTCGCTGCAGGCGTCGGTGCTTTATTTGTTCAAGGATGCCTCGTTGGGCGGAACGAGTTTTTACGAACCCGCTGTACCGCTGAGCGAATTGGCGCAACTGTTCGCGGATGCGGCCACCTTGCCGAATGCGCAGTTTATGCAACGTTACGACATGCAGCCGGGTTATCTGAGCGCGTCGAACCGTTATTTCCGCCGCATCGGCGGCGTCGAAGCAAAATGGAATCGTCTGATTTTCTATGACGGCGGGTTGCTCCATTCCGGCGACATTGCCGTGCCGGAAAAATTGAGCGCGGATCCCATTGCCGGACGACTCACGTTGAATGGCTTCTTCACGTCGCGCCGTCATGCGGCGTGAGTGACCAATTGCATAGGACGCCGTAGCGCGATGCGTGTAGAAACGTCGCATCCATCGAGGAAGCATCATGACGTTCTCACGGCGGCAATTTCTGCACACGGCAGCGGCGCTTGGCGCTGTCGCTACCTTTGCGACGCATGGCGCGGCCGCGTCGAAAACATCGTGGACGGAACGGCGCGATCTATTTCCGGAAGGCGTCGCGTCCGGCGATCCGACATTCGATAGCGTCATCTTGTGGACGCGCCGTCCTTCGACTGATCAGAAAAAAGTGGGACTCGTTTGCGAAGTGGCGGACGATGCAGCATTTGAGCGCGTCGTCGCCACGACGCACGTCGACGTTTCTGCGGAATCGGATTGGACATGCCGCGTTCTCGTCGGCGGCCTGAAACCGCGAACGGAGTATTGGTATCGATTTGCCGACGCGGACGGCGCGGGCAGTCGCGTGGGCCGCACGGTCACGGCTCCTGCGGAACACGATGCGCGCACAGTGCGGTTCGCGTTTGTCTCCTGTCAAAACGCGAACGACGGTGCGCAAAACGCGTATCGGCGCATGATCTTCGAAGACGAACACGCATCGCGCGAGGACCAGCTCGGCTTCGTTTTACATCTGGGCGATTTTATTTACGAACTGGTTTGGTATCCGGAAGATCGTCCGCAAGGCATGTACGATCGGCAAATGCGCGATGTCGTGCGTTACGCGAACGGCGAGAAGCACGACGATTTTTACATCCCGACCACCGTCGACGATTACCGCGCCGTGTATCGCGGCTATTTGCGCGATCCGGAATTGCAGGATGCGCGCGCGCGGTTTCCGTTCGTGCCGATGTGGGACAACCACGAATTCAGCTGGCAGGGCTGGCAGAGTTTTCAGGAATTCAACGAGATCACGAAGCCTGCGCAGACGCGCAAGGTCGCGGCCATGCAGGCGTGGTTCGAATATCTACCCGCGCGTGTCAAGAAACCGTCGGCGGGCCTGGAGAAGTTCGATGCGCCGCATGTCGTCGATGCGCCGATCGCGCATTTCGACGACAACGGTTTGGGCACAGAACCGAACAATCTCGCTGCGCTGAAAAGCCTTACCGGTTATCGCGTGCTGCGTTGGGGACGCAATGTCGATCTCGTCATCACCGATCAGCGCAGTTATCGATCGCGCGACCCGATGGGTCGAAAAGAAGCCGAAGCTTTTTCGAGCAAGGATTTTCCGCAGTTCATTCCCGAAGAGGCGCAGCAGATTCTCGACGGCGGCCGCACCTATGCGGCCGGTCATCCGCCTGCTGTCATCCGTTATGGCGATAAGGAAGTCGACAACTTCGCCAAGAACGATCCCGCGCAAACGATTCTCGGCGCGGAACAGAAAAAGTGGTTCTTGAATCAGCTCAAGTCGTCGCGCGCGACATGGAAAATATGGGGAAATACGACGGCCACGCTCGACATGCGTGCTGACCCGCAAAACCTTCCGCACGATTGGCCGTATAAATGGCCAGGCGCCGGTTATGCCGGATTCGGCGGCGGCGATCATGGCAGCGCGTACGTCGAGCGTGGAGAAATCTACGACTTTGTCGCGCACGAAAAGATCACAGGCTTCGCGACCATCGCTGGCGATCGGCACAGCTTCTGGGCGGGCTACGCATCGAAAGGATTGCCGCCGCAGAAATTCGAACCGGTCGGCGTAGCGTTCGTCACAGGATCGATTTCGGCGCCCGGGTTAGTCGAGGCGTTTGAGCACAAGTTTCCGAAAGATCATCCGTCACGGCCGTTGTTTCTTGCCGATCGAGTGGGAAAAGAAAAGCCGGAGGCTAGCGTCAATATGCTGCTGCGGCACGGCGTGCGAAGCTGTCTAGACTATGCACGTAACGGCGACTTGGCAGGGGCAAAGGCGTTGTCGAATCCGGACAACGCGCCGCACCTTTCTTTCGTGGATATGGGCGGGCACGGTTATTCCATCGTTCGCGCGAGCGCCGACGCGTTGGCGGTGGAATTCGTGTGTATACCAAGACCCGTCGAGCGCAGCAGCGGAGCCAACGGGGGACCACTGCGATATCGCGTGATCAATCACGCAAAGCTCTGGGAGTCAGGCGAAAGACCGTTGATGCAGGTTGAAATTGTCGAAGGCGATGCTTCGCTTTCAACGTAACGATTTCCTCATGTTTATGTTGCGTAGCAAGAGATCGATACGCAGCTTTCGCAACATTTAACAAAAAAAAGCGATTCACGGCGACGTGAAGCCATTTCCCAAGCCACAAAGCAATTATGTTGCAGTGCTTTTGCAATCCGTTATGCAAACGTTTACATTCCGCCGCGCCGCAACTTTGCAAAATTTTTACATGCAATGCGCGGCCAGGGGGCGGAGATTGCATGGCCGTGACAATTAAAGACGTTGCGCGGGAAGCGAAAGTATCCGTGGCTTCAGTGTCGAGGGCACTCAATAACAGTGCGAACGTCACCGAGATCACGCGTCGTCGCATCATCGGCGTTGCTGAAAAGTTGCGTTATGTGCCGCACAGCGCGGCGCGCAGTCTCATCACGCGTCGCACGCAGACGGTGGGCGCGCTTCTTCCCGATTTGTTCGGCGAGTTTTTCTCCGAGTTGATTCGCGGCATCGACCTCGCGGCGCGTGCGCGCGGTTTGCATTTGCTCGTATCCAGTTCGCACGGCAATCCGTCCGAGGCCGCGACGGCGCTCCGCGCGATGCAAGGTCGCGTCGATGGCGTGTTGGTAATGTCGCCGCACATCGACGCGGAGTTTTTGACGGAACATCTTGCCGATTCACTGCCGGCAGTATTGATAAACACTGCGACGCAAACGGATAAATATCCCACGCTGAATATCGACAATTACGGCGGCGCGCGTTCGATGACGCAGCATTTGCTCGCCAGCGGTTTCGATTCGATCGCTTTCATCACCGGCCCTGCCGGAAACTTCGATGCGAGCGAGCGTCTGCGCGGATTCAACGACGCCGTCGCGGCCAGCGAATCACGTATCGACGTACAAATTCTCCATGGCGATTTCACCGAGGAATCCGGTTATCGCATCGGCCAGACACTGTGTGCGCAGAGCAAGCGACCGCGTGTCGTGTTCGCTGCGAATGACATGATGGCGATCGGTTTGCTGCTCGCGTTGAACGAAAACGGCGTGCGCGTGCCGGACGACATTGCGCTGGCCGGTTTCGACGACATTCCAATTGCGCGTTTCGTAAATCCACCGTTGACGACCGTGCGCGTGCGCATCGCGGAACTCGGTCGCAGCGCGCTTGAACAGCTCGCGCTTCATCTCGATATGCCGGCAGCGAACGAATCGCCCGGCGAAAAACCCAGTTGCGACATCGTTGTCCGCGCGTCGTGCGGCAACGCGAACCATTCTGCGACCGGCTCCGGCAACACCGGACTGTCGGCATCGAAAAAAGAAATAGAAATCCCCGGGAGGAGAGTATGAGAAAGCATTTACCGTTGCGAAAGAAACTATTGGCGTCGCTGATCAGGACTGCCGTTATCGCCACCGCGATTGGACCGACGATCAGCTGGGCGCAAACCGCCGATGCGACCTTGCGCGGCAAAGCGCCCGCCAATGCGACCATCACCGCGAAAAACATATCCACGGGTGCGGTTCGTAGAACTGTGGCCAGCGCTGACGGCGGATACGCCTTGGTCGGCTTGCCGCCGGGTGCGTATTCGGTCGATGCCGGACCAGGCACCGAACAGAATGTCACGCTCTCGGTAGCATCGACATTGTCGCTCGATCTCACCGCGGCGCCGACCGCAGCAACGACGACCACCACCACGCTGGATGGCGTGTCGGTGACAGCGACGACGCTGCAAGAAGTGAAGACCTCGGAAATCGGAACTGTGGTCTCGCAGCGTCAGATCGAAACTGTTCCACAGATCACCCGCAACTTCCTGGAGTTCGCCGACACCGTGCCGGGCATGGTGTTCTCTATCGATCCGCAAGGTAATACGAGTTTGCAGGGCGGCGGCATCAGCACGTCGGGCATCAACGTGTTCATCGACGGCGTCGGTCAGAAAAACTATGTGTTGCCGAGCGGTCTGACAGGTCAGACAGGAAGCCAGGGCAATCCATTCCCGCAGTTGGCCATCGGCGAATACAAAGTCATCACGTCGAACTACAAAGCGGAATACGACCAGATTTCCAGCGCTGCGATCACAGCCGAAACGAAATCCGGAACGAACGAATTCCACGGTGACGTGTTCGGCGACTACACCGATTCGGATCTGCGCAGCCATACGCCGGCGGAAACCGCAGCCAAGAAGAAGACCGACAGTCAGCAGAAAGAATATGGGTTCGACGTCGGCGGGCCGATCATCAAAGATACGATGCATTTCTTCCTCGCGTATGAATCGAAGAAATTCGTCACGCCGGTGGCCGTCGTTCCGGGCGGCACGGTTGGTTTGGCGGATGAACTGCCCGATAGCGCGAAGGCACAGCTTGGACCGACCAGTTTGCCGTTCGACGAAGATTTGTGGTTCGGCAAGATCGATTGGGAATTGTCTGATCGCGACAGGATCGAACTGTCCGGCAAATACCGCGACGAAACGGCGATCAGCGGGGTGAGCGGCGCGGTTGCACCGTCGGCGGCGATCAACACGATCAATACCGACAAACGTTACGACATCCGCTGGAACCATAGCGCCGATGCCTGGTTCAACGAATTGCTTTTCACGTATGAGAATTCGTTCTATAACCCGACATCGCTGAACTTTGGCGCGGCTGCGGTCTACACGGAAGTGGCGCCGAACAACCCGGTCGTTCTGGATACGGGTCCTGCGGATCCTCGCGCGACACAAAACAAAGGTCAGAAGGGTCCCGCCATCGCGGACAACCTGACGTTCAACGATATCTCGTGGCACGGCGACCACGTCGTGAAGATGGGTTTCAAGTTCAAATCCGTGAAGCTAACCGCGGCGGATGCGGGTGATTTCAATCCGCAATTTTCCTATGACGTGACGCCGGATGGAACGCTGTCGACTCCTTATCAGGTGTTGTTTCCGAACCCTGCGCCGGGCACGAATCCCACGGCGCAAACGACGGACAAGCAATACGGCGGATATATTCAGGACGATTGGTCGGTCAACGACAAACTGACGTTGAATCTCGGCGTGCGTTACGACTATGAAAAGACGCCGTCGTATCTGAACTACGTGACGCCCGCGAATGTGGTTGCGGCGCTGAACAGTCCCAACAACGATCCCAGTGCGCCCGCCGGCCAGACCTATGCGCAAGCGTTGGCACTGGGTGGCGTGAACGTCAACGACTACATCAGCAACGGTCACAACCGCAAACAGCAGAAAGACGCCATCGCACCGCGTCTTGGCTTCTCGTACGATTTCCTGGGCGACGAAGCTCACGTATTGCACGGCGGTGCGGGACGCTCGTACGACCGCGACATTTTCGAAATCTTGCAGCTGGAACAGACGAAAGCGTCGCTTTCCGAATTGACCCTGACGTTCCCGAACCAGTTCCATACCTGCGCACCGGGTCCGAACTGTCTTCCTTTCGATCCGTCGTTCATGGATCTCGCTACGTTGCAGTCGTTGTACTCCAGCAGCACGGCCGGCAAGGAAATCGATGCGATCAACAACAATTTGAAGACGCCGTATTCGGACCAGTTCAGTCTCGGTATTCGCAACAAGGTAGGCGACTGGAACACGGACGCCACAGTGCAGCACATCATTGGAAAAGACGGTCTGGTCTTTACGCTCGGCAATCGTTATCCGACCGGGGCGTTCTGGCAGAACGGCAGTCAGCCGTGGGGTAACGGCGTACCCGGTTTCGGCAGCTTCATTATCGGCAACAACGGTGTCGAAACGAAAACCACGCAGGTTCTGTTGTCCGCCGAGAAGCCTTACACCAAGGAATCCGGTTGGGCCGCAACGCTGGCCTACACCTATAGCAACACGAAACAGAATAACGACAACAACAATCTGACCGATCAATATGCGTTCGACCAGGCAACGATCGGCGACTATCCGTTCATCGCGTCAAAGGTTGCCAAGCATCGCTTCGTCGCCACAGGTTCGGTGGACGGACCGTGGGATATGTTGTACTCGATGAAGTTGACTTTGGCCACGCCGCTGCCAGACGACAACAACGCATGCTACGGCTTCGGCAGCAACGGTGCGCCCAACATCGCGTTCCCGACGGGAAGTTACTGCACACCTAACGCATCGTTCCCCGGCGGCCAGTCGTTCATCACCGGCGGAAAGATATGGGGCTATCGGTCGATCGACTTGCAGGCGACGAAGAATTTCGATCTCACGGCCGGACTCAGCGCCTACATTCGCATCGATGCATTGAACGTGTTTAATTTCAAGAATTACACCGACTACATTGAGAACTACGGCAACAATGGTGTTTTGAATTCTCATCCGGTGGTCTACAACACGAATGGCAATATCGACGGCGTGCCGCGCACGTTGAAGTTCTCGGTTGGTTTCCGCTTCTGAGATCGATGGCATTCGCAAGCGTTACGCGATAAGTTTGCCAACCACAACAAAGCCCGCAATTGCGGGCTTTGTTTTTAGCGCGGGGACAGTATGCACGGCTCGAACATAAAAAATATCGTCATCGTCGGCGGCGGTACGGCGGGCTGGATGGCTGCGTCGGCCTGCGTAAAAGTGTTGGGTGCGCAGTATTCGATTCGACTGGTCGAATCCGAGGAAATAGGTACCGTCGGCGTGGGTGAAGCCACGGTGCCGCATCTGAAGTTGTTCAACAATTTACTCGAGATCGACGAAATCGAGTTCATCAAGAAAACCCAAGGTACATTCAAGCTCGGAATTCAGTTCGTCGATTGGGGCAAGATCGGCGACAACTACGTGCACGGGTTCGGGACCATCGGACACGACTACGGATTATTGGCGTTCCATCAATTCTGGATCAAAGCGCGCCAGCAAGGTTTCGCGAACGATATCGCTGCGTATTCCATCAACACCGCCGCGGCGCCGCTGAATAAATTCATGGCATCGGCAGAGGATGTGCCGCCATCGTCACCGCTCGCGAACATCGCTTATGCGTATCATTTTGACGCGGGGTTGTACGCCAAATTCCTACGCGGCTACGCCGAAGCTCGCGGCGTGCGGAGGACCGAAGGCAAAGTCGCGCAAACAATGTTGCGCGAGCCGGACGGTTTCATAGAAGCTATCGTGCTGGAGAGCGGCGAAAAAATCGCCGGCGATCTTTTCATCGATTGTTCTGGTTTCCGTGGGCTGCTCATCGAGCAGGCGTTGAAAACCGGCTACGACGATTGGACGCATTGGCTGCCGTGCGATCGCGCGATGGCGGTGCCCTGTGAAAAAGTCGAAGCGCCCACGCCATTCACACGTTCGACTGCGCGCTCGGCAGGTTGGCAATGGCGCATCCCGCTGCAGCATCGCACCGGCAACGGTTACGTCTATTCGAGCAAATACATCAGCGACGACGAAGTCTCCGCGACGCTGCTGAAGAATCTCGATGGCAAGCCGACGGTCGATCCGCGCATCCTGAAATTCGTCACAGGACGGCGCAAAAAAGCGTGGAATAAAAACTGTGTCGCGCTCGGCTTGGCGAGCGGCTTTCTCGAACCGTTGGAATCTACCAGCATCTTCTTGATCCAGTCGGGAATCGCGCGCCTTCTCACGTTGTTTCCCGACGACGATTTCAGCGACATCGTCATCGATCGCTACAACGCGCAAACGACGTTCGAAATCGAAAAAATTCGGGATTTTCTGATCTTGCACTATTGCGCCACGGAGCGTGACGACAGCGATTTCTGGAATTATTGCCGCACCATGTCCATTCCTGATTCGTTGGAAAACAACATTCGTCTATTCCGGGACAGCGGCAGATTTTTCCGCGACGCCGAGGAAATGTTTGCGGTAACGAGTTGGGTGCAGGTAATGATCGGTCAGCACATAAACCCGCGCAAATATCATCCGCTAGTCGATCACCTGTCGGATGCCGAATTGAGGAAGTTCGTGTCGGGCGTCGAAAAAGTCATCGCCACCTGCGTCGACGCGATGCCGCAGCATGAAGCATTCATCGCGCGCCACTGCGCCGCCGCAAAAATCTGAAAGGAGTCTGTGCGGGCATGCACATGAGCGTCACAGAAATTTTTCTTATTGCGATGGTGATGATTTTCACTATTCCGTATGCCATATGGCGCGTCGGACGCACCGAGTATTACGCGCCGCTCGTGGTGGTACAGATCATCACCGGGATTTTGCTCGGTCCCGGCATCATCGGCCGTGTCTTTCCCAACTATTACGCGTTCGTATTCAATCCAAACGTCGTCCAAGCGCTCAACGGCATCGCGTGGTGGGCGGTGATGATGTTCGTATGGATCGCGGGCATCGAGCTCGACGTGAAAAAAGTCTGGCAGCATCGTCGCGAAAGCGGCGTCACCGCCGGACTGGCGCTCGGCGTGCCGCTTATCTTCGGGGCTGCCGCCGCGCTCGTTTTATTGCGTACCGCCGGATGGATCGGACCCAATGCCGCGTCGTGGCAATTCGTGCTCGGCATCGGCATGGCGTGCGCCGTGACGGCGCTGCCGATCCTCGTGCTGTTCATGGAAAAACTGGAAATTCTGCGCAAGCCGATCGGTCAGCGCATCCTGCGTTACGCGAGCATGGACGATGTCGCCATTTGGGGCGTTCTCGCCATCATCCTGCTGGATTGGCAACGCGTCGGAAAACAAGGCGGATTTCTGATCGGTTTTGCGATCGCCAGTTTTCTGTTTCGCCGTTTTATGCGCTGGCTGCCGGAACGTGATCGCTGGTATGTGAGTTTGATCTGGCTCGCCGTCTGCGCGTTCGGCGCGGATTGGTCGGGACTGCATTTCATGGTCGGCTCATTCCTCGCCGGTATGGTCATGGATTCGGAATGGTTCGATCAAAAACAACTCGATGCATTGCGACATCACGTGCTGCTCATCGTCATGCCCGTGTTTTTTCTTTCGACAGGCTTGCGCACGAATTGGACAATGGGCGGCGTGGCGGTGTTGCTCGCGGCAGCGCTTCTGCTCGTAGCCACGGTCGTGGGAAAACTGATCGGATTGAAAATCGCCGGCAAGATTCTGAAATGGCCCGCAGCGGAAAGTTCTTTGATCGGCTGGCTACTTCAGACCAAGGCGCTGATCATGATCATCTTCGTCAACATTCTTCTCGACAAAGGAATGATCACCAGCGAAACATTCACTGCGCTGTTGCTGATGGCGGTGGCGAGCACGATGCTGACTATTCCGATGGTCGCGCCCAAACTCCGTCGCATGCAAGAGTTGATTGCGCGCGACGCATGAAGAAACGCTGAATCGTGATGCTGCAACGAGCGGCGCAGTCGGCTAAACTCGACGTTCGATTTTGCTATCGATCAAACGCTGTCTCGCACATCTGGCGACGGCAGCAGGGGCGACAGCCAACATGTCGTGTCCCGTTCCTTCCGACCATGAGTGAGCGCAAGACATGACCGAAAAAAAGAAAATTACACATCGGTATGTAAACGTTTTCATCTTCATTACCGCAGTGTTTCTTTCCAGCGTTTCCGCGCCGCTGTGCGCGGACGAGGCCAGCGCACAGACACTGCGTGGTGGCGACTTCAGAGATCTGCCCAAAGCACAACAGGCGATGCTCGACGATCTCGAGAAGCGCACGTTCGAATGGTTTCGCGATAGCGAAAATCAGAAGATCGGCATTACGCCGGATCATTGGGGTCCGGATATCGAAGGCGACTATTTCGCGTCGATCGCATCATCGGGATTCGGACTCACCGCGTATGGCATCGCCGTCGAACGCGGCTGGATGAAACGCAACGAAGCGGTGAAGCGCACGCTCACCACGCTGAAATTTTTTCACGACGCCAAACAAAGCGACGATGCCGACGCGACCGGCGATCACGGTTTCTTCTATCACTTCCTCGACATGGAAACCGGCAGGCGCTACGGACCGAAAACATGGGTCGAACTGTCCACGATCGACACGACATTGCTGCTCGGCGGCGTGATTTTCGCCGAGTCGTACTACGACAAGAACACGAAAGAAGAAAAAGAAATCCGTCGTCTCGCCGACGAAATTTATCGCCGCGTCGACTGGCAATGGGCGACGCCACGCGCGCCGCTCGTCGCGATGGGATGGACGCCGGAAGCGCAATTCATTCACGTCGATTGGCAGGGCTACAACGAAGCGATGCTGCTCTACGTGCTCGCGATCGCGTCGCCCACGCATGGAATCGATCCGGCCGCATGGAAGGCATGGACGCAAACTTACGACGCAAGCTGGGGCAGTTTCCAAGGCCAGGAACATCTCGGCTTCGCGCCGCTATTCGGCCATCAATACACGCATGTGTGGATCGATTTCCGCGGCATTCAAGACGATTACATGCGCGGTCATGGCATCGATTACTACACCAACAGCCAGCGCGCAACGCTGTCACAACGCGAATACGCGATCCACAATCCGATGCAATGGACCGGCTACGGCCCAAACGTGTGGGGACTGACCGCGAGTAACGGCCCGCGACGATCGTTGCGGCCCGGTGAAGTGGACCGTTACGTCAACGACAAGAAAACTTTCTACGGCTACATCGCCCGCGGCGCTGGTCTTTATCGCACGATCGACGACGGCACGATCGCACCGACCGCTGCCGCGTCCTCTATCGCGTTCGTTCCGGAAATTTCGATTCCCGCCATCGCCGAGATGGAAAAGAAATACGGAGATAACCTCTATGCGAAATACGGATTCGTCGACGCGTTCAATCCCAGCTTCACGTATCCCGACCGACCGCTGCGCACAGGTAAAGTGGTGCCGGATGTCGGCTGGTTCGATACCATGTACCTGGGCATCGATCAGGGACCGATCATCGCGATGATAGAAAATTACCGCAGCGGTTTGGTGTGGAACGTCATGCGCAAGAATCCGTATATTCGCGATGGTCTGAAGCGCGCGGGATTCGTCGGCGGATGGCTCGATCAGCCGGTCGCGCAGCCGAAAAAATGATTCACGCGCGCCGCATGCGATGGATCGCAGTCGGCGCCAGCCTGCTGCTCGCTGCGTGCGCCGAAAAGAATTCGAACGAAACGCGCCTGAAATTTTGGACGATAGGTCGCGAAGGCGAAGTCGTCCAACAACTCTTGCCCGAATTCGAGCGCACGCATCCGGGCGTACGCATCGACATCCAGCAAATTCCGCTCACCGCCGCGCACGAAAAATTGCTCACCGCCTTCGCGGGCGACGCGTTGCCCGACATGGCGCAACTCGGCAACACGTGGTTGCCGGAATTCGTGTCCGTCGGCGCGCTCGAACCGCTGCAAGCAAACGTCGATAAATCAGACGTGGTGAAAGCCGCGGATTATTTTCCTGGCATTTGGGACACCAACGTTATCGATGGCATTGTTTACGGCGTGCCGTGGTACGTCGATACGCGCCTTCTTTTTTATCGCACCGATTTGCTCGCGCAAGCGGGGTTCAATAATCCGCCGAAAGACTGGACGGAATGGGCATCATCGATGGCGGCGATCAAATCGCAAGTCGGCGCGGACCGATTCGCCATCTATTTGCCGCTGAATGAATTCGAGCCATTGCTGAATCTCGCGCTCGAAGAACCCGATGGACTTCTGCGCGACAACGACACGCGGGGCAATTTCGAAAGCCCGGGTTTTCGGCGAGCGCTCGCGTTCTACGGCGACGCGTTCGACAAAAAATGGGCGCCGGCAATCAGCAATATCCAGATGCCGAATATCTGGGACGAATTCGGCAAAGGCTTCGTCACTTATTACATAAGCGGACCATGGAACATCGGCGAGTTCAAACGTCGCGAACCGCAACTCGAAGGCAAGTGGAGCACGGCTCCGCTGCCAGGTCCGGACGGGCAAGGCACGGGAGCAGCGGGTGGATCGAGTCTCGTCATTTTCCACAAATCCAAAAATAAACAAATAGCGTGGGAGCTCGCCGAATTCCTTTCGGCCGTTCGACAGCAACAAAAATTCTATGAATTGACCGGCGATCTTCCGTCGCGACGCAGCGCGTGGGATGCGGCCGCGTTGGCGAACGATTCGTACGCGCGCGCGTTCCACGAGCAACTCGAACGCGCCAGGCCGACGCCGAAAATTCCCGAGTGGGAACGCATTGTCAACGAGATGCAGCTTGCGGCCGAGCGCGTCGTGTTGGGTCATCAGCCGGCAGATGTGGTACTTCGCGACCTTGACGCGCAAACCGACGCGATTTTGGAAAAACGCCGCTGGGTGCTAGCGCGGCACGCGCTATGAAAGCGCTCGGCAATCCATGGATGTTCGTCGCGCCGGCACTTGTCGTCATCGGTACCTTTTTTTTGTTGCCCGTCATTGCCGCGCTCGCGCTCAGTTTTACGGACTTCGACCTGTACGCCTTGGCCGATACAAAAAATTTGCGGCTCATTGCGTTCGATAACTACATCGATGTGCTGCGTACGCCGTTGTTTTGGCAATCGCTCGTCAACACGCTGTATTTCGTCGTCGTCGGCGTGCCGTTGTCGCTTTGCGCATCGCTAGGTTCGGCGATGTTGCTTAACTCGCCACTGTCTAAACTCAAGAGCGTTTTCCGCACCGCACTATTCGCGCCTGTCGTCACCACCATCGTTGCCGTCGCGTTGATCTGGCGCTACATGTTCAACACGCGCTACGGCTTGATCAATTACGCGTTGGTCTATTTCGGCCTATCGCCGATCGATTGGCTTGGCGATCCGCATTGGTCGATGCCCGCCATCATCTTGTTCGCCGTCTGGAAAAACTTCGGCTACAACATGATTATTCTGCTGGCCGGTTTGCAGGCGATTCCACAGGATCTCTACGAAGCCGCGCGCATCGACGGCGCATCGGTGTGGGCGCAGTTCCGGCACATCACGCTGCCATCGTTGCGGCCGGTCATGTTGCTCGTATCGATCATCACTGTCGCCGGCTATTTCCAGTTGTTCGCCGAGCCCTACGTGATGACGCCGATGGGCGAACCCTTGCATAGCACTTACAGCGTGATGTACTACATGTTCGATCAAGGCTTTGCGTGGTGGAATCTGGGCCGCGCAACCGCGATCGCTTTCTTGCTGTTCGCGATCACGTTGGCCGCGACGCGCGTGTTGTTGTGGCTCGGCCGACGCGGAGAGCGCGCGTGAATCATCGCGGTGCATCCATCGCTATCAACGGCGCACTCGGCATCGTCGCATTGATCGTAATTTTTCCGCTGCTGTGGATGGTCTCGGTTTCGTTCATGCATCCCGGTGAAGCGAGCGCATTTCCGCCGCCGCTGTTGCCCGCACACGCGACGTGGGAAAACTATCACGAGCTGTTCGAACGTGCCGGCATGGGTCGTTACCTGCTCAACAGCTTTCTGATCGCAAGTTTGCTGACGTTCTTTTCGCTCGCATTCAATCTGAGCGCGGGCTACGCGTTCGCAAAGTTGCAGTTCCGCGGACGCGATCGTTTATTTCACACGTTGCTCGGTGCGCTCGTGATTCCCGCGCAGGTCGCGATGATTCCGCTGTTTCTCATGATGAAATGGCTGCATCTCGTCAACACGTACGGCGGAGTCATTTTACCGACGCTCGCCACCGTGTTCGGCATTTTTCTCGTGCGCCAATATGCGCGGTCCATTCCCGACGACCTGCTCGAAGCCGCACGACTCGACGGCGCCGGCGAATGGTATATTTTTATACGCATCGTCGTGCCGTTGCTGAAACCGATCGTCGTCACGCTCGCCATCTTCACGTTTCTCGCCAGCTGGAACGATTTCATGTGGCCGTTGATCGTGCTCAGCGATCAGGAATGGCAAACCGCGCCGGTGGCGATCGCCGGACTATCGCGCGAACACGTGCAAGACAACGAGTTGATGATGGCCGGTTCGGTCGTGACGGTGTTGCCTGTGCTGATTTTGTTTTTGATTCTGCAACGTCACTACATTCAAGGTTTGCTGTTGGGAAGCGTGAAAGGATGATGGCGCGTCTGATTGCAGCGCTGTCGCTTTTCGTGTGCGCGACGTTGTACGGGCAAACGCGCACGCTCGACGATTTCGACAAAATTTCTGCCTGGCAAGTCGATCACACCGACGATGTAAAGGCGAATTTGAACCCTGTTGCCGGAAAGATCGGCAACGCGATGCGACTGCAGTTCGACTTCGCCGGCGTCAACGGCTACGCAACGGCAAAACGCAAATTGCCGCTCGATCTTCCCGATAACTACGAAATCTCGTTTTGGATTCGCGGCGATGCCGGTGTCAACAATCTGCAATTCAAACTTGTGGACGACAGCGGTGAAAATGTTTGGTGGCTGAATCGCCCCGACTTCACGTTTCCGCACGATTGGCAGCAGATCAAAATCAAGCGACGCCAGATTGCTTTCGCGTGGGGTCCGACCGAGGATCGAACGTTGAAGCACGTCGCATCGATCGAATTCGTCGTCAGTTCGGGACGAGACGGCGGAAAGGGTAGCGTCGATATCGATCGGCTCGAACTAAGAACGCTGCCGCCGCCCAATCCCACGCCGCCAAAACCGGTCGTCACATCCAATTCCGAACACATCGGTATGCCCGCCGCGTTTGCGATGGACGGTGACGAGCAGAAGACGTGGTCGAGTGATCCGAAAACCGGCAAGGAAATTCATCTCGATATCGATTTCGGCGAACCACGCGAGTTTGGCGGACTCATCCTGCATTGGGCCGAACATGAGGGCGCCGTCGATTACGACGTGCAGTTTTCCGACGATGCGCAACGATGGCGTACGATCAGGACCGTGACCAACGGAAATGGCGGTGTCGATGCGCTGCTGCTGCCGGATTCGGAAACGCGTTACGTCCGTTTGGCGATGCATCGCGGACAAGTCGGTCTTTATCGCATTCGCGAAATCGTCGTAAAGCCGGTGGAATTTGGCGAGACGCCCAACGCGTTCTTTTCCGCGCTCGCGAAAGACGATGTGCGCGGCAGTTATCCGCGCGGATTCACCGAACAACCTTATTGGACGATCGTCGGCGTCGACGGCGTCGGTTCTCCGGCGCTGATGTCGGAAGATGGCGCGCTTGAGCCGAAAAAAGGCGGCTTCTCGATCGAGCCGTTTCTCGTCATCGACGGCAAATTGGTGACGTGGGCCGACGTGACGCCAACGCAAATGCTCGCCGAAGACTATCTGCCGATGCCGTCCGTTGTGTGGAAAAGTGGAAATGTGGAATTAAGCATCGATGCGTTTGCACAAGGTAAGCGCGATCAATCCATGCTGCTCACGCGATATCGTTTGCGAAATCTCGGCGACCACCCGCAAAACGCGTTGTTGGCGCTCGCGATACGACCGTTTCAAGTCAATCCGCCAGCACAATTCCTCAATTCTGCGGGTGGCACAAGCGAAATTCGCGACATCGATGTGCAAGCGGATACGGTGAGCGTCAACAAGGTGCCGAGCGTGCTCGCGTTAACGCATGCCGATGCATTCATCGCGAGCTCCTACGATCAAGGCTCCGTCGTCGATCGATTGCGCGTGCGCATCGAGAAAACACCGGCGAACGTACACGATGATGTCGGCTTCGCATCGGGCGCGTTGCTGTATCGCGTGGTATTGGCGCCGGGCGAAGAAAAAGAAATCGATCTCGCCGCGCCGACGACCGGCGCGCTTCCGAAGATCGACGTGCGCGACAATGAAGCACGGACCTGGATGGATGGCGAGCGCGACAAAGTCGCGCAGGAATGGCATCAGAAACTCGATCGCGTTTCGATCGCAGCGCCCGCACAAGCGCGGCGTATCCTTGACGCGCTTCGCACGAGCGCCGCGTATGCGCTGATCTCGCGCGACGGGCCGGCGCTGCGCCCCGGCACACGTGCTTACGCACGCTCATGGATACGCGATGGCGCGATGATCGAGGACGCGTTGCTCAGTCTAGGCAATCTCGACGCGGCGCGTGATTTCGTCGACTGGTACGCGGCGCGGCAATTCAGCAACGGAAAAGTGCCGTGCTGCGTCGATCATCGCGGCGCCGATCCGGTGCCGGAAAACGATAGTCATGGCGAATTGATTCACGCCATCGCCCAACTTTATCGGTATGGCGGCGATCGCGCGGAGTTGCAGAAAAATTGGCCGCACGTCGATGCAGCAGTTCGTTATATGGATCTTTTGCGCGCTAGCGAAACCGGCGCAAACAATCCGGCGTTTAAAGGAATGATGCCCGCATCGATCAGCCACGAAGGCTATTCGTCGAAGCCGATGCATTCGTATTGGGACGATTTGTGGTCGCTCGTCGGTTACAACGATGCCGTCGACATGGCGAACGCACTCGATCGAAAGGATGACGCGCAACGCATCGCGAAATCCCGCGACGAATTTCGCGTGGATTTGTTCGCATCGATTGCATCGACCGTCAAATCGCACGCAATCGATTATTTGCCGGGCTGCGCTGAACTCGGCGATTTCGATGCCACGTCGTCGACGCTCGCCATCACGCCGGCAGGTGAGCTGTCCGATCTTTCTGCTCTGATCCATGGAACATTCGAGCGCTACTGGGAAGATTTCGAATCGCGCGCAAACGGGACTCGTGCCTGGAAAGATTACACACCGTACGAATGGCGCACTGTCGGCAGTTTCGTTCGTCTCGGCTGGCGCGATCGCGCACAAGCGGCGATCGACTTTTTCTTCCGCAGTGGCGCCCGCCCGCGTGCTTGGAATCAGTGGGCGGAGGTGGTGGGCAACGATGCGCGCGAAATCCGTTTCATCGGCGATATGCCGCATATTTGGGTCGCGTCGGATTTCATTCGCTCGGCGCTGGATCTATTCGCTTACGATCGCACGTCCGATCACGCGCTTATCATTGGCGCGGGATTGCCGGCGGCGTGGATCGATTCGAACGAAGGCGTTGCCATGTCGGGATTGCGCACGCCGTATGGATCTCTTGGCTATCGGATCCGTAACGAGAATGGGCACGTCGCGCTTCACATCGACGAAGGCGCCACGCCGCCAGGCGGTTTCGTTTTCGAATCGCCTTACGATTTGGCCACCAATGTTCGCGTCAATGGAAAAACTCGCGAATGGAAAGATCATTCGTTGAGCATCGAATCCGCACCCGCCGACGTAACGTTCGACATCCCAACGGCGCATTGATTTTCGGAGAACCAGATGCGAATTTTATTTTCGTTTTTGCTCGCTGCGTTAGCCGGAAACGTTGGCGCCGCGGCCGTCAACGACAATGCGTCGTTGAACGGTGTCGATTACCGCATCGACATTCCCGACGATTGGAACCACGAACTCGTCGTCTACTATCACGGTTATTCGATTGATCCGGTGACGTTCACGGGCGAATTGTCGCCGATGTTCCAGCCGTTCCTGCAACGTCATTACGCCGTTCTGCAATCGGCGTATTCGCAGACGGGATGGGCGGTAGAGCAGGGTTTCGCCGACACGGAAAAACTGCGCCAATACTTCATCAAGAAGTACGGAACGCCGAACCGCACGTTCGTCAGCGGTATGTCGATGGGCGGCGCGCTAACGGCGATGACGATCGAAAAGAAACCGGAAACGTATGCTGGCGCGTTGTCGTTATGCGGCGCGATAGAACCGACGAGCCGTTTCATGCAACGCGATTTCGCGCTGCGCGCCGCGTTCGATTTCTATTTTCCTGACGTGCTCGGCTCGCTGGTTCCACCATCGAACTACGTACCGAACGATGCAACTGAAGCGAAAATCCAAAACGCGCTTTCAAAAAATCCGCGCGCCTTACAAGATCTTCTCCATATTTACGGCGCCGCGAATGAAAACAACTTGGTGCCCGTGATCACGTTCATCGGTTACGAGACCATGGAATTGCAGCGTCGCGCTGGCGGCAATCCATTCAACAATGCCGACATGATCTACACCGGCACGTCCGACGATTTCGCATTGAACGACGGCGTAAAACGTTATCGCGCCGATCCGAAAGCAGTAGCCTACGTCGTGAAATGGTATTCGCCAACCGGCAATCTAGTGCGCCCAATGCTGGCGTTGCATGACAGCGGCGACCCATTAGTTCCCGCATCCAGCGCCTACGAATACGCCATACAGGCACAACGCATGGGACACGGCGACAACTTCGTACAGAAATACGTGAACCACGAAGGCCACTGCGTATTCTCTCCGAAAGAAATCGGCGCAGCGTTCGACGAACTCGTCACATGGACCAACACCGGCAAACGGCCCGAATCCGGCAAACTAAAACCATAAGGGCGCGCGAAGCTTTTCGCGAACAACTCGCGACAACGGTTATCGCGCGCTGGGAGCGCGCGGTTCGCAGCCAGCACAAGGACGTGCTGTCTGCGGACAACACCTATGCGAACAAAAAGACGGTTTTTGGTGACTTTTTGTCGTCCAACAAAAAGTTACCCGCTGGCCGCAGGACAGCGGAAGCTTTGCGCAAATTCAAGTGAAACAGCGAAGTCACTGGATTCCGGCCTTCGCCGGAATGACGAGCGGAGAGACAGAACAAGAAGCTGGATTCCAGCTTGACCAGCTTCGCTGTTGTGGGGCTCCTCGCCGGAATGACGAGCCAACCGCTCAATCGTTCAATGAGTCGCCATTCGTAGCAATCACTTTCGAGTAGTGATGCCCACTCGCCTTGACTGTCCGCGTCTGCGTTGCAAAATCCACATGCACAATCCCAAACCGCTTCGCGAACCCTAGCGACCATTCGAGATTATCCATAAACGACCACGCCATGTACCCGCGAATATCGCACCCCTGCTCAATCGCATCGGCGACAGCACGCAAATGCTTCTTCTGATAACTCACGCGCAACGGATCATCCAGCACACCATTCTCAGCAACCGGCGGATCATAAAACGCCGACCCGTTCTCCGTAATGTATACAACTGGATTCTTATACCGATCGCGAATCCACGTCAGCGTATCGGTCAATCCTTGCGGAAAAACTTCCCAGCCGGTTTCCGTATACGTCGCCGTTTGCCGGACTGGCGACACCTTCAACGGATAGTTTTGCTCGTTGTGCTTCGTCACACTGCGCGTGTAGTAATTCACGCCAATGTAGTCGATGGGCTGCTTGATCAAATCGAAATCTTCTTGTGGCCACAGCGGCCACGCGTCGCCGAAAATTTCTTTTAGCTCGTCGGGATATTTGCCGAGAAAAACCGGATCGAGATATTGCCGATTCATATACGCATCGGCGCGACTCACCGCGGCCGCATCGTCTTTACTCGACGACGCCGGATATTTCGGTTCGATGTTCACGACGATGCCGATCTCGTGCTTGCCCACCGCGCGATACGCTTTCACCGCCGCGCCATGCGAGCGCAGCAGATGATGACTCGCGATCGGCGCTTCGAATTTGCTGCGATGTCCCGGTGCGAGAACGCCGTGCAGATAACCGCCGTCGGTGACGACCCACGGTTCGTTCAACGTCGCCCACTTCTTCACGCCGCCATCGAGACGTTTGTACATCACCGTCGCGTAATCGGCGAACCACGACGCGATATCCGGATTCAGCCATCCGCCGCGATCGTCTAGCGCTGTAGGCAAATCCCAGTGATACAACGTCGCGAGCGGTTCGATACCGTTTGAAATTAGCGTGTCGACGAGACGCGCATAAAAATCCAATCCCTTCTGATTCACCGCGCCTTTGCCCTGAGGCATCACGCGCGCCCACGCGATGCTGAAGCGATAGGCTTTCAACCCCATCTTCTTCATCAGCGCGACATCGGATTCCATGCGGTTGTAGTGATCGCACGCGATGTCGCCGTTGTCTCCGTTGGCCATCATGCCGGGCGTGTGCGCGAAACGCTGCCAAATGCTCGGACCCGCACCGTCGGCGAGCGGCGAGCCTTCGATTTGATAAGCAGAGGTGGCGGCGCCCCAAAGAAAACCGTCGGGAAAAATTACCCGTTTTGTCATCGCGAATCCTGGCGAATTGGGCGAAACGAATTTGTCAGCAGAGCTGAAAACGATAACATGGCAGAATACCCGAACCGTCACGCTTTTTGTAGCGAAACGGATGTCGCACGGCACACAATGGAACGGATATGGCTTCGGTGACGCTGGAAAAAGTGCGCAAGGTTTACGCGGGCGGCGTGGTGGCCGTCGCCGGCGCGGATTTCAATGTGGCGGACGGCGAATTGCTCGTGCTCGTCGGACCCTCCGGCTGTGGCAAGACGACGACGTTGCGCATGATCGCCGGTCTGGAAACGATCACGTCCGGCACATTGAAAATCGGTGATCGCGTCGTCAACGATGTCGAACCGAAAGATCGCGACATCGCGATGGTGTTCCAGAATTACGCGCTATATCCGCACATGACCGTCGCGGAGAATTTGGGATTCGGTTTGAAATTGCGCGGCGAGTCGCGCGAGGAAATCGCCAAGCGCGTGAAAGAGTCGGCGGATCTGCTCGAACTCGGTCCCTATCTCGAACGTCTGCCGCGCGCCTTGTCGGGCGGACAGCGCCAGCGTGTCGCGCTCGGTCGTGCGCTCGTGCGGAGTCCGCAGGTTTATCTGCTCGACGAACCTCTGTCGAATCTCGATGCGAAATTGCGTTTGTCCACGCGCCAGGAAATCGCGCGCCTGCATCGTCGCGTACAGACTACGATGATTTACGTCACTCACGATCAGATCGAAGCGATGACGCTCGGTCAGCGCATCGTCGTTTTCAAGTCCGGCGAGATTCAGCAAATCGATACGCCGATGAACTTGTACCGCAAACCGCAGAACGCATTCGTGGCCGGATTTCTTGGCAGCCCGGCGATGAATTTATTTCGCGGCAAATTGATTCGAGCGGACGGTCTTCAACTGCAAGTCGGCGATGCTAAATTGCCGCTCGGCGCGATTTCCGGTTTGGAGAAATTTATCGATCGCGATCTCATCGCTGGCATTCGACCGGAAGATTTCAAACCGACAGTAGGCGAGGCGTTGCAAATCACTGCTCAGCTCGACGTTATCGAACCGGTAGGCAACGAAGTATTTTTGCATCTGCAGTGGAATGGCAACGAAGTCGTCGTGCGCGCGCCGATCACCGAACTGCCCGACCGAGGCGCTTCGATCACGCTGAGTTACGCATCATCGAAACTGCATTTCTTCGATGCCCAAACCGAGCAGCGCATCGACGTTCCGTGAATTCTTGAACCTTACTTGTTCCGCAATCATCCGCCGATTGCGTCGAAAAAAATTTCGTCGACAGGAAATCCCGTCACGCGAAGCAACGTCGTTCCTAGAGGTCGCAGCGTCACATTCACTGGCGTTCCATCGGGCGTGAGCAATGAACCGCTCAGCCCCATCAACGGCTTCGTCCAAGGATCGATTGGGTCGCCATCTGAAAATGCGATCGGCGTGAACGTCGAATGCGCGCCAATGACGTAGTTCGGCGGGCTCGAAGCGGCAACGTATTCGGTATCTTGAAACTCCGGCGTGGCCGGTGCTCCGTCAGCGCGAGTAATGCGGCCGGGTGTGACGATCGCATCGACGGGCAGCGCGAACAACAGCGGACCGTATGCGAATGCCGCTTCGCCATTACTGTCCGACACTTGATGTACGCCGAATGCGAGATGCAGAGACACTTGTTGGCTGGAAGTCCACGTGCCGTTTACTTCGAATCGATCGGCAAAGCGTGAGACGGTCATGCCGGTCGGCGCGACGATGGTCGCGTTTTGCGCGTAGTCGGGAATTCGCAGCGTCAGCGTGAACGCCAATGATTTTTCCGGCGATATGGTGAACACCACGTCGTCGGAAAACGGAAAGGCGGTCTCCTCGACGATATTGACGGACGTCGTGTTCAACGTCGTATCTAATGTCGAAGGTCCGTACAGACGCGCAGTCAATCCTGTTCCGTCGGACGACTTGAGCCACATGCCTTCGACGTAATAAGGCAAGAGTCGCGTGGAATTGAGCGAGCAACACGCCGCTGATAGATGTGACGCGGAATACAGCGGCCGATCGGCGTACTCGTCGGTTTGAGTGGCGGACAACCGATTGTCCGCGGTGAGATACGAAACGGCCGTAGCGGCCGTGTGCAGGCGCGCGCCTTGGGCGCTATTCAGTGCGATGCGTTCGGCGATATCGCCCGTCGTCATCTCGTCGCGAAACTGTGCGAGACGATTGAGCGATGCGATCGTTTCCGTCATCGAGCAATATTCCGAATTCAACTCGAATGAGCCGATGCGTCCGTCGACGGATTCATCGCCGACGGGTCCGCCTCCTGGATTGGAATAGCGTTTGAGTTTCTCCAAAACTTGGTCGGCCGCCGGCGCGTATTCGCTCGGTCCGCCGTACGCAGACGCGATGGCCGGCATCGACAACGCTTCGGCAATATGAGGTGTGTGCGCATACCACGGCCGCTCGGGATCGGAAAGGTATTGCGGGATCAGATCGTTGGTGGTGACGTTGCTGCTCGCGTAGTCCGCGTACAGCCAAAGGTAGCCGTTGCGAAACGTGTCGTCGCCGGTGATGCGGTATAGCCATTCGAGCGTGTCCGAAAATCCGACGCCGTGCTCCACGCCGCCACCACCGCCGTCCGGGCGCCAGAAATAACTCTTGTCCGCATACGCAGATAACGTGAGCTTCGCGGCGCTCTCGACGGCGTTGAGGATACGGACATCATTAGTCGCTTCGTACCAAGCGAGCAACGCCTGAAACATTCGGCTCTGAGTCCACAGTTCGCCGTCGTTCGAATCCTGTTCTCCAAATCGCTTATCGACGAAATACACGCCGATGTATCCGCTGCGATCTTGGGCGGCCAACACGTCTTCGAGGCGCGCGACGGCGGCGTTCCTGGTCGTGACATTTCCGGCCATCCAAGCGAGCCGAAAAAGCCCATCGGCGTAATAGCCTTCGTGTTCGCCGAGCCACCACCCCGGTTCGCCGAGCGCGTCCGGTTGATCGGCCTGTTGTACTTCGAACTGCCGCATGTTCACGGTGTCCGATATGTCCGTGTAATGCCCCGCCAAACCATCATCGAGGTCGGCTTGCATTTGCCTCAACATCCAACCCGATGGCTTCGTTTCACCGAATCGTGTCAACGTCAATTCGGGTGTCGCGGCGGCGGCAACGCCGACGCTGACGATCAAGCCCAAACACGTTGCGTGCAATGCATTGAGAAGTATTTTATTCACGGCGGGCATATAAACAAGTTTAGCCGAACACAACCATACTCTGCCGGCTCAACGCCGTCGCCGTTCCGTCTGGTGCATAGATGATCGTCGACTGGCTCGAATACCCATCGCGCGCCGCGACCATTTCGGCTTCGATTCGCCAACCCTGCAACGGTTGTGCGGTGAAGTTTGGATCGAGCACTTCGAGCATCCACGTCATCGAACTTCCCGGAGTCGGCTTCGGCATCCAGGAGAGCGCGACGGGCGGAACGAAGTCCGCAATCGCGATCAAGTGCGCCTCGCTTGCGTTGCCTTGTTCTTTCATGCCGATCTCGAATACGTTGCGTATCGCGCGCGATCCAGAAAACGGCAGACCGCCGTCGAGAAGAAGCACATCAAAATGTTGCATGAAGTTCGGTGCGATGCCCGATATGAAAGGCAGTCGCGTTCCTCCTTCGTGCGCGTTCGGCACGTGTTGAATTTCGCGCAGCACGATCGACTCGCGTGCTGTGCCGAATACCGCGATGGCGTGCGCGAGCACATCGCCGCCATGCTCGATGCGAGCTTCGACGTGCATCGTGTTTTTCCCCGCGCGCAACACGCGGGCACGCGTGACGGCATCGCCGGCGCCGACCGGTGCTACGAACGTCATCTGAAAGGTGCGCAAGGGCATCGCTTCCGGAACGAGCGTACGCATCGCCCAAATTGCGAAGGCGCCTTGCAAGCCGCCGAATGCGCTGCGGCCTTGCAGCCAATCGTCGTCGACATGCGAGGTGATCGATCCGGATTCCACGCGCAGCGCTTGTTTGAGTTCGGTGAGGGTCACGCGACATTCCTCGCGGCGAATCGTTGGACGATCATGTTAGCGTCCGTCGCGTTCCGGATACAGCATTCTGGAATAGTCGGCGGGCGATTTGCCAATCAATTTTTTGAAATCGCGAATGAAATGCGCCTGATCGGCATAGCCGAGTTCTAGCGCGATTTCGCTCCATCGCACATGAGCCGACAATGCGATTCTTGCGGCCGCTTCGTGCAGCCGGAAACGTTGAATCATCCATTTCGGACTCACGCCGACGTAATCGTCGAATGCACGCTGCAATGTCCGTTTTCCGATATTGAATTCATCGACGATTTGTTCGACGCGCGTAATCGTTCGATCGTCGATCACACGACTCGCGATGCGTTGAACGAGAAGGAGCGAATCGTCCGCGCATGGATGAAATGCGCGCAGAAAATTCTCGATGACATCGATCGTCGATTGATGATCGGCGTGCGCTAAAGCTCTGTTGCACAATCCGCGGGCCGATCCGCCGAGAACCTCCGATAAATCGAATACGCGATTGGACAACGTAGAAACCGGTGCGTCGATGAAAGGCCGAAAACCACCCGGATAAAACTTGACGCTGAACACGCGGCTTTTGCCTTCGATGACGCGCGTGAATTTACTCGTCGCGACACCTGCCAGTTCCTCGTTGCGTCCTTGCTCGAGAATCAAATGCACCGATGGATGCGGCAGCGTTTCGCGCACGATCGGTTCGGGTACATCCCATTCGATCGTCCAGTAATGCTCGACGAACGGTGCCAGATCGGCCGATGGCCAATAGCGCCACATGCCCGGCATCGGTTCGTCGGCACGGACGTTGAGAATGCCGCGCGGTTTTTCGAGTTTTGGGCGCGCCATGTCGCGTTTCTTCAATCCCGGTTCGGAACCGCGCGTTAGCATCGATCTCACTTGATGCGGAGACGATTTATGCAATGTCGACCATACATCATACTCGGCGCAATTCTTACAGCCGCTGCGGTGAATTCGAGCATCGGCGCATTCGCGTCTCCATCCACGACGACTGAAAACGGAGCTCATCTCATGCACGCGCAAGGACCTTTCGACGTCAAGATCAATCCGCTCGATCCATACAACAAAGACGACGGCGCGGCGCTCAGTCGCATGTCGATCGACAAGCAATTCCATGGCGATTTGGGTGCGACGAGCAAAGGCGAAATGCTCGCGACGATGGACAAGGCGACGCAATCCGGCGGCTACGTCGCGATCGAACGAGTATCCGGCACGCTAGACGGAAAAAAAGGCAGCTTCGTTTTTCAACACAGCTCGACGATGGCGCGCGGTCAGCCCAGTCAGAGCATCATCGTGGCGCCTGGTTCGGGTACTGGGGAACTGGTTGGTTTGAGCGGATCGATGGTCGTCAACATCGCGGCCGACGGCGCGCATTCCTACGATTTCGTGTACTCGTTCAACGACGATAAGTGACGTGCTTAACACTCGCTGTCGGCCTTTACGTTACTTTGCAAATTGGTCCGCTGAAACGCGACGAATTTAGCGCCGCTTCAGACCAATTCGCGCAGTATGGCAAGCGTCCACATAGCGAGGTCACTACCGTGTTACGCACTAAGTTGTTTCTGATGATGACGTCCGTTGCCATGTTCGCCATGGCCACCGTGGCGACGGCTCAGACGCAGGTTACCAACGATCCTCAGGCAACTGCGCCTGTCCAATACGACAATGGAAATGGATCGAATGCGCCGGTGGATTGCGGCTTGGATGACAATGGACGTCCGTTGCCTTGTCAGGGCGACGTGCGGTACTCCGACGACAACCAAATGTATGCGGGCGACAACGACTCCGCATTCGCGCCGGATTACTACGCTTACCAGGATTATCAATACTACCCGCCGTTTTACGCTGGCGTGAACTTGTGGCCCTACGGTGGCTACGGCTATTGGCCGGGTTACGCGTGGGGCGGTTGGGGTTACGGCTATCCGTACTACGGATTTGGAATCGGCCTCAGCTTTGGATTCGGTTTTGGTTTCGGATTCCACGACCACTTTCATGGTCCGTGGCGTTACGACGGTCACGGCCGTTACTGGGATAACCATGCGGCGTTCGCGCATAACGATCGTGGATTTAATGGACGCGGTTTCGGTACAGAGGGCCGTGGTTTCGCAGGCCACACCGCTTCGTCGAATTTTGCGGGCGGACGCTCATTCAATAATCAAAACTTCAATCGCGGCAACTTCAATCATGGTGTAAGTAATTCGCAGGCGTTTAGTGGAAACCGCACAGCGCTACGTTCGTCGTCGTATTACTCGAATGCGCGCGGTGTAGCCAATTCGCAATCGTTCAATCGCGGCAATTTCAATGCAAACGCGCGCGGTAATTCATTCGCGAACAATAATCGCGGAATGAATTCGAACCCGCACGTCGCTTCGATGCCCAGCCGTGGTTATGCGCCACAAAACGTTCGCACGAACGGATCGATGAATCGTTCGTACGGCGTAAATGCGCAACGCGGCGGATATGGGGTGTCGTCGCAGCACTACGGATCGGCAGGTTACGCACATTACGCCGGCAACGGGCGCTCGGCGACCTATGCTCGCTCGAACGTCTCGGGTCATAGCGGCGGGCCGGTATCGCATTCACCGGGCGGTGGCGGACATTCCGGCGGCGGTGGTGGGGGCGAAAGTCATCACCATTGATATACCGTGACAATTCAGTCCAAGCCCGCCTCGCGCGGGCTTTTTTTTGCGAAAATTTCGATGCTTGTCCAAATGCCGCGCGCTTGAGCGTCATACGACTAGCGGCGCATAGTGCTCGCTCAAGAAATCTAGCGGAGAATCGAAATGCAGTATTTGCTCTTGTTGTATTCGGACGAGAAAGGTTGGAGTCGGTTGACGCCCCAACAACAGAAAGAAGGCGAGGCGGCCTACACGGCTTATACGCAGGCGTTGCACGAAGCCAAAGTTTATGTTGGCAGCAACCGCCTGCGTTCCGTATCCGACGCCACCACCGTAACAAAACAGGATGGGAAATCGCGCGTGCTCGATGGTCCTTACGCGGATACGAAAGAACAACTTGGCGGTTATTACCTGATCGATGTACAGGATCTGGACGCGGCCATTTCGTGGGCCAATCGTTGTCCCGGTTCTGGTCACGGCACGATCGAAGTGCGTCCCGTCTGGGCTATGTGAGGACGAAATTCGTTTGCTTTCGTCGATGAATCTTGAAACAAGTGCACGCGCGACCGCTGAGGCGATCGCGCGTCGCAGCTATGGAAAACTCGTCGCATTTCTCGCCGCACGTCTGCGCGACGTCACTGCGGCGGAAGATGCGTTGTCCGAAGCCTTCGCCGCCGCGCTGACCGATTGGCCAGTGAGCGGCTGTCCGGCTAATCCCGAAGCGTGGTTGCTGACGGTGGCGCGGCGCAAGTCGATCGATGCATCGCGCCGCCAACGCACGGGCGATACCGTCATCGACGAATTGCGAAGTCTCGACGACGCTCTCGATTCGTCTCATGGGCTCGATAATGAAATTCCCGATCAACGTCTCGGTTTGATGTTCGCGTGCGCACATCCGGCGATCGACGCGTCGATCCGCGCGCCGCTGATGTTGCAGACCGTGCTCGGCGTCGACGCGGCGACCATCGCGTCTGCATTCCTCGTTTCATCCGCGACGATGGCCAAACGTCTCGTGCGCGCCAAGGAGAAAATTCGCCGCGCTGGCATTTCGTTCGCCATTCCTCAGCGCGACGAACTCGGCGGTCGTCTCGATTGTGTGCTCGACGCGATTTACGCCGCGTATAGCGAGGGTTGGAATGATCCCGTCGGAACGGAAGCGGCACGTCGCGAACTCGCCGAGGAAGCGATGTTTCTGGGCGGCATTATGGTAGAGCTGGCGTTTGACGAACCTGAAGCGTTGGGTTTGCTCGCGCTGATGTTGTATACCGAGTCGCGCCGAGACTCGCGTCGCAGCAGCGACGGCGACTATGTGCCGCTCGATGAGCAAGATCCGTCGCGTTGGGATTCGTCGAAAATCGCAGCGGCCGAAAATTTGATGAAGCGTGCCGGCGAATTGAATGCACCTGGCCGATACCAACTCGAAGCGGCGCTGCAATCGGCGCACGTGCATCGTCGCATAACGGGTTACTCGAATTGGAAAGACATCGTCGTTTTATACGATGCGTTGCATCGGATATCGGATTCGCCGGTCATCGCGATCAATCGCGCGATCGCGATCGCCGAAATCGATGGCGCCCATGCCGCGTTGGCAGCGCTTCCGGATACGGCTTCCGAGCCGAGACTTCTGGAATATCAGCCGTACTGGGCAGCGCGCGCATCACTACTTGCACGAACATGCGCGATCGACGAAGCGCGGCGCGCTTATGACATCGCGTCCGGGCTCGAGCACGATCCGGCCGTGCGTAAATTTCTGCAACGTCGCAAAGACGCCTTGTCGAACTGATCTCGCTCAGATTGCATCCAGCGCGACAGTGAAGGCCGCGATTTGCACGGAATAACGCGTGAGTTCGGGCATGCCGCTTAGATGAAAGCGGCCTCGGCACATGGCACGGCGGTTGCGATACAACCCGCGACGCAGTGCCATTTCTGGCTGTATCGCACGTAATCAAACGTAAAGGAGATTCACGATGCATTCGCAATCTCAGTCGCGCGTGTCATGTCATCGCGCGCATTCGAAAAGAAAAATAATAGTACCGACGTTGTTGGCGGCTACGATAGCCATGACGTGCGGCAGCGCCATCGCGGCGCCGTCCCGCCTTCCGCCGATCAGCGAACCGGCGACCCACGAACATCACACCGGCAAGATCGTGTTGGTAGAACTGGTCACGCCCGACCTCGACGCATCCAAACGCTTCTACTCAGGATTGTTCAATTGGACATTCCACGACACGCAAGCAGGCAAACTCCAATCTGCCGAAGCGATGCTCGACGGACGGCCCGTCGCCGTTCTGGTTCACAAGGACTTGCCGCCCGGCGACCAACGTAAACCGGCCTGGCTGAATTTTATTTCGGTCAAGGATGTCGATGCGGCAAAAAGTGCTGCCGTGTCGCACGGCGCCAAAGTGTTGTTCGACACGCACGCGTTGCCCGATCGTGGCAAAGAAGCGGTGCTCGCCGATCCGCAAGGCGCGGTGTTCGCGGTGGTTGCATCCAGCAGCGGCGATCCGCCGGATGAGCTGGCCGATCCCGGCGAATGGATCTGGAGTTCGCTCATCACCAGCAATGTCGACGCGGGCGCCGCGTTTTATCAAACGCTGTTCAATTACGAAGTCTTTCCCGTCGACGACGATGGCGACGGAAATTCTGATCACGCTGTGTTCGCCAGTGAAAACTACGCGCGCGCTAGCGCAAACTCGCTGCCCGAAAAGCGTCCGGACGCACATCCGCATTGGCTCAGTTTCGTGCGCGTAACCGATGTCGACCAGGCAGCTGCAAAAGTGACATCGCTCGGTGGACGCGTCGTCGTCGAACCTCACGCGGATCGTCAAGGCGGCAAGCTGGCCGTCGTAGTCGATCCGCAAGGTGCCCACTTCGGTCTGATGGATTGGAACGAAAACGCGCCCGACGGCAAAGGCAACAAGGAGGTGACGCAATGACTATCTCGCGCACAATTCGCAATGCCGCGATCGCACTGACGATCGCCGCGGGTTCTATTGCGTTATCTAGCTGCGCCGTCGATGGCGGTGGCGGCGGTTATGGTTATGGTCCGGATGTCGACGTAGGCGTCGGTTTCGATTACTACGATACCGGGGGATATTACGGCGGCTGGGGTCATGGCTATCGCGTCGGACCGGGACGCGGCGTTCATCACGATGATCATGGCGATCATGGCCATGGCGGCGGATCGCATTCGTATCGCGCCGCGCCCTCGGGACGATCCGCACCTTCGATTCCATCGCATGGGCATAGTGGTGGCGGAGGCGGTGGGCACGGCGGCCCGCATCACTAAGCCAAAACGTTGAAGTAAAACGACGCCGGTGCGAGAAATCGCATCGGCGTTTTGGTTGTCCGTCGATGCTGGCGGCCGCATGATGAAAACGAAATTCTCGATCGGCGAAAACAACATGATTGGGCTGCATTCGCAAAAGTAGCCATTTCGCCCAACCGCTCTCGACCCTCGGCTATCGTGATTTCTTGCGCGACCTAGCGCTCTTGTCCAACGAAACAACTAAGGGTTGATGTCCTGATCTTGTCCGATTCGCGTCCGACACGGATCCCAACGCGTGATCTAGATTGCGAGGCATCGCAGTTCAACGTTCGGGGAGACGACGATGCGCAATTGGCAAAGAAACGCCGCAGTTATTGCAGTTACGATCTTTGTTCCGCTGTTGAGCGAGCAGGCACTCGCTCAAAATTTGCTGACAAACCCACACTTCGATTCTTCGCTCGATGGCTGGAGCTTTTTTCCGACACCTCCGCCGCCGCCTGGCACAGCTCAAGTGTTTTGGACGAGCACGTTCAATCACGACGAAGAAGGAACGGGCGCGGGCGGTTCGATCCATTTAGCGACATCGACGACGGAATCCTTCGGGGCGCAATGCGTGCCGATCAACACGAGCGAAACGTACGCGGCTAGCGCATGGGTTTATTCGACCTGCGTGGGTTCCCGCTTCTATGTTTTCTGGGCGAGCCAGGACGATTGCAAAGACACCGGAGATTTCGCCGCGGTCAACGTGCGAACGACGAAGGCGAATGTCTGGGAACAGGTCTCGCTTTCAGCAATACCCGCAAGCACGCCGAAGGCCGCCACCAAGGCAGTAGTGACGTTGGTGAATCCGGGCGGATGCAGTGATGGCGCTTATTTCGACGATGTGTTCTTCGGGCCTGAAGAAATCTTCAGCGACAATTTTGAAGGCGATGCGCTATTATGAATAAGACGAAATCCTGCTCGCGTGTAATCGGAATTTTGGCGTTGCTACTCGCCGCTACAGCCAGCGCTCAAAACATTCTCGACAATCCTTATTTCGACGATGGTCTGAATTCGTGGCTGGCCCTCGCTCCCGAACGCGTGACATGGACCAACTCGATGGATTTTCATGTCGACGACAGTATGGTCATCGGATCGGCGGAACTAGACTCGCATGAAGGAATGGCAGTTCTTGCGCAATGCGTGCCGGTCAATGACGAAGTCTATGTCGCTACGGCCTGGATGAATTCCAGTTGTCCCGGCCAGACGTTGGAAGTTTTTTGGGCGGACGACGGTTGCATCGTCAGTCCGGCCAATATCTCCGCGCAATCGACGATCACAAATGCGTGGCAACAAATCACCGCATTCGGCGCTCCCACGCCGGGTTCCACGCATGCCGTCGTGACGCTACTGAATCCAAGCGCTTGCGGCAAGTCTGCGTTCTTCGACGTCGTCTCTTTTCAGCCGGATTACATTTTTGCGGACAATTTCGAAATCGCCTTCTAATCGCCTATTTCGTACTGTTCACTAGATCGGATGCAAACGCCTTGCAGTCTGTCGGCGTGCGCGATACCCGAGCGCGTCCCAGCGCACCCAATTTTTGCGCGAGGTGTTATCGGATTCTTAATCCCGGCTATTGTTCGAATTGCACCGTGCCCGCCGTGTCGCAGTGATCGGGCGAAGGTGTTTTGTTGCGGTCGTCGGTGTTGGTGCTCCAGCAATCGTCGTACACCGAGCAATAGCAAATATGGATCTTGAAACGCGACTGCGCGTTGTGGAACGCTCGCGCAAGCTCCGGCTCGGTGAGTTTCACCATCTCCACCGTCGTCTCGCGGTTGAGACTCGGCGGCAACACCAGACCATTGACCGACGATTGCGCTGCATGAAACGGACGATCCGGCGCCAGCACGGCCGCCACGGTTTTCCAGTTGCGATACGGTTTGTCATCGAGACTTACTTCCACCGACTCGATCTTCGCCGGCCCGACGCCATTATTGTCAACGCGCCAGGCGAACATGTCTTCGGTGGGCGTATGCGTATCGTTTTCGCCGATCGAGATCGACGGCCACACGCTCGCGCGCGATTGCACCTGCATGAGTTGCGTTTGATCGCGCATCAGCATCGACTGATACGCGCTCGTGGCGAGCGCCAGCATGCTGAGCGCGACGGCGACGAAGCTGGCGATGTCGCCGATATCGCGGCGTTGGGGTTTTTCGGCAGCGGGCGCGGGCTCGTTCATGCGCCGATGTTACGACATGCGACTAGATCGCCGCATCGACCATTTTTGCTAATTGGGATTTCGACACCATGCCCACTTGCGTCGCTTGCACGGCGCCGTTGCGGAACAACAGCAGCGTCGGCGCGGCGCGCACGCGAAACTGCATCGCCGTTTTCTGGTTCTTGTCCATTTCCACTTTGACGACTTTCACGCGACCGGCATATTCCTGCGCGAACTGCTCGAGCATCGGCGCCATCGCTTTGCAGGGGCCGCACCATTCGCCCCAGAAGTCGACGAGGACGGGGAGAGTGGATTGGAGGACTTCGGCGTCAAATGTGGAATCAGAAGACGACTCGACAGTGTTACTAGGAGTCATGGTTAATCTCTCAAGTCTCTTTAATCTTAAGCGCGCTGTCCTTCACAAACTTTCGCTCACTAAATCTATTCAAAACAGGCAGGATGCCATTCCCATAATCACGAGGTTTTGCTCCGTTGAACGCAAATGCGCCTCGTAATTGATCATTTTGATTGTATGCCGAAATAATCTGGTCAATCTGATCTTCATCTAGGTGTTTGATGTTTGGTAGCAATTGTCCGAGATTGTTGCCATCGCCAAAGCTATGGCATTGACTTAACGCGCTGGTGAAGGCGTTGACCATTCGGTCACTTACTATGAGGAGAGACGCTATTTGAATTGCAGCGTCATCCCAACTCGCTCGAAGCGCCTGAAATTTCCCTATAAAGCCGTATGGATCGCGATCGAGGCGAACCGCAATCAAGGGTACATTCCGTGCCAATGCGAATCCGACCTCTTGATCCGTCCAATTGCTGGCGTGAAAATCGCTTGTTAGAAGCGCGACAAATCCGTCCATGGTAGCAAGCGCATTTTCAATCTCTTCCTGCCATTCCTTTGTAGGCTGGATATTCTCGTGGGCGACAAAAGCGGAAATGCCGAAGATCGCCAGCTGTTCGCTAAGTTCGGACGTTTCCTTCTTTACTTCTGTTTTGTGACTTAGAAATAGCCTAAAGCGATTCTCGCCCCAAATGCGTTTCGCCGCGTCATCGTGAACTAGGCGCACTCCACTAAGCAGTAATCCAGAACGCTCTCGCCAATTCGGGTCTTCGGAGTCTTCCAGATCTAAGATTATTTCCGCGACAAATTCATTTTCGACGCTGTGCAGTTCATTCAAATCGTCACGGACTTGTGTCTGAACTTCAGTTTTTTGTTTCCTTACACGGAGAAATAAGGACTCTGGCAGAACTAGATGCACCGCGTGACCGAAAGCACCGCCATTCCAATTGTCAGCAGTCCACGCTTCGTTGATCTGCACATGAGCATTCACAATTAGCTCTTGCAGATCGCGCTTACCGTCTTTGGCGTAAATTGATGAGAGGACAGCCAAGTATTTTTCGATCTTACGAGGTAGATCGAATTTGATTGGCTCGGTCACTGTTGGTCCGCTCAATTTGATTTAGCGAGACAAATGTGCGAGCAACTAAATCATCCGCACTTGCTATAACCGCAATTCAGACACGTAGCACACCCATCCATCAACACCGTCGCATTCGTATTGCACTTGTGACACATCGTCGCGCCCGGCGGAAACGCGGCGCTGGAGGTTTCGGTGGTGTCGCGACGCACAGTGTCGCCCATCGCGCCGGCGAGGTCGGCGCTGATGGTGGCGTCGGCCGGTTCGCTCAGATCAGAGTTTTTTTTTGAGTCGTGCTGGCTCACGCGCGCTTCGTACGCGGAGCGTTTCTCGGCGATGAGCTTGCGTTGTTCGTTGCTCATTTCCGGATCGTGCATGAGGCCGATCGATTTCAGATGCTGCTCGATCAGCGCGCCGAGTTCGGCCACGATGCTCGGCATGTATACGCCGCCGGCCTTGAAGTAGCCGCCGCGCGGATCGAAGACGGCTTTCAGTTCTTCGACAAGGAACGTCACGTCGCCGCCCTTGCGAAATACGGCGGACATGATGCGCGTCAACGCCACGATCCACTGGAAGTGATCCATGTTCTTCGAGTTGATGAACACTTCGAATGGACGGCGCAGTTCGTGTTCGGTGCCGGGGTTGAGCACGATGTCGTTGATGGTGACGTACAACGCGTGCTCGAACAGCGGCGATTTGATTTTGTAGGTGGCGCCGATGAGCGTGTCGGGGCGCTCGACCTTTTCGTGCATCTGGATGACTTCGGCCTTCGGCTGAAGTTCGATGGCATCGCGCGGATCGGGAAGCACGCTCGGTGGCATGGCCGCGGCTCCATCGGCGCTGCCGACGCTGTAGCCTTTGATTTTCTTTCCGATCTTGATGGCCATGCTCTAACTCCTGAATCGATTGCTGACGACGGCGCTGAAAGCCGTCGTCGATTGGCGTTTAGAGAGTCACCGCCGATCGATCGCCGTGCGCCGATCGACGGTGCTTGGTTCTCTAAAACTACTAACTACTTGCGACGACCGCCTTTCTTGGCCGCTTTCTTCGTTGCTTTTTTCACCGCGCGTTTGGCGCTCGCGGCTTTTTTCGCAACTTTCTTGGCCGCCTTTTTCACGGTCTTCTTCGCGGCAACGGCTTTTTTAGCCACTTTCTTGGCCGCTTTCTTCGCGACTTTCTTCACCGCCGCTTTCTTGGCGCCGACTTTTTTCGCGACCGACTTTTTGACCGCTGCTTTCTTGGCTGGCGACGCCGCTTTCTTTGTCACTTTCTTGGCCGACGTGACACGCGTGACGACGGCCTTCTTCACCGCCGCCGCTTTCTTCGCCACGGCATGACCGGCCGCCGTCGCGCCTTTCACGACTGCGTCTTTCACTTGTACCGCGCGCGTGGCTGCCGCATCACGCACGTTGGCTGCCACTTCACCGGCCTTCTTCGCGGCCGCCTGGCCTACCTGTTGCGCTTTATCGACTACTGCCGCACCGACTTCCTGGGCTTTCTCCACGACTGCATCGACTGCATTCGCGGCGCCTTCGCCCATCGGTGTGTGTTCGTTTTGCATAGAACCTCCGACGATATTTCTTCGAGCTGTTATGAATGCCGAAATTGCAGCAATTTATACAATGCAGCAATTTACCGTATGTTTACCTGAGACCGATTTTGGATGAGACAAAGTCCTAGAACTTTCCGTAATAGCCTTCCTTGAGTGCATCGAAAAGATTCGCGGCGGTATGCGTTTCACCGTCGTATTCGATCTCTTCGTTGCCCTTGGCCTCGACTACGGTACCGTCTTCCAGCTCGAAGCGGTAGAGGGTATTTTCGAGATCCGCTTCCTTCACGAGCACACCTTGGAAGGCGGCCGGATTGAAGCGGAACGTGGTGCAGCCTTTCAACCCTTGCTTGTGGGCGTAGGTGTAGATGTCCTTGAAATCTTCGTAGGCGTAATTGGTCGGTACGTTGGCCGTCTTGGAGATGGACGAATCGATCCATTTCTGCGACGCGGCCTGGATATCGACATGTTCCTTCGGCGAGATATCGTCGGCGGACACGAAATAGTCAGGCAATTTCTTGTCGGCGTCGTCGCTGAGTGGCATGGCGTCGGCGTTGATCAGTTCGCGGTAGGCGAGGAGTTCATAACTGAACACTTCGACCTTTTCCTTCGACTTCTTGCCTTCGCGGATCACGTTGCGGCTGTAATGGTGCGCGAATGACGGCTCGATGCCGTTGCTGGCGTTGTTGGCCAGCGACAGCGAGATCGTGCCGGTCGGCGCGATCGAGCTGTGATGCGTGAAGCGCGCGCCGTGTTCGGCCAGTTGCGCGACCAGTTCGGGAGCCACTTCGGCAACGCGCTGCATGTAGCGCGAATATTTTGCGTGCAGCACGCGGCCGGCGATCTTGTCTCCGACCTCGTAGCCGTCTTGCGCCATTTCCGGACGCTGACGCAGCATCGCGGCGGTGACGTCGAACTGTTCCGTCATGATCGGCGCCGGACCTTTCTCCTGCGCCAGACTCAACGCCACTTCCCAACCGGCCAGGGCCATTTCGCGGCTCACGTCTTCGGTGAATGCACAGGCTTCGGGCGAACCGTATTTCATCTTCAGCATCGTCACCGTCGAACCCAGACCCAGAAAGCCCATGCCGTGGCGGCGCTTGCTGATGATCTCGTTACGCTGCTGTTCCAGTGGCAGGCCGTTGATCTCGACGACGTTGTCGAGCATGCGCGTGAAGACACGCACGACCTCTTTGTATTCTTCCATGTCGAAGCGTGCTTTCGGGCCGAACGGATCGCGCACGAACGTCGTCAGGTTCACCGAACCGAGCAGGCACGAGCCGTACGGCGG
>OLMB01000076.1_pt1 | contig 39017 bp, 36 predicted proteins | sample 1604691 | NCBI WGS metagenome assembly OLMB01 (sample SAMEA104055722, study PRJEB20765) | soil metagenome | isolation source: soil
TGGCGAGCCAATACCGATTCATGCGCTGGAACAGCCGCGACGACCGCCGCTGCTGACGAGCGCGGCGTTGGATTGATGCTCGGCAATGGACGTTGTACCGAAACGGGCGTCTTCTGCCCGACCATCGTCGCCGCCGCAGGCGAAAGTTTCGTCTGCAGCGTGATCGGTCCGCCTTTCGCGACGAGCGGATGACGACTCAAGTCATCGATCAGTTCATGACAACTCTGGTAACGCTCGGCGGGATCTTTCGCCACCATCTTGGTGAGAATGCGCGACAGTTCGGGATCGACGTCGGCATTGAGCGATGTGATGTCCGGAATTTCGGCCTTCACTACTTCGAGCATCAACCCGAGCGGCGATTCGTCGGTGAATGGCATGCGTCCGGCCAGACACTCAAACAACACGATGCCCAGCGAGAAAATATCCGAGCGTTGATCGACCGGTTTGCCCTGACACACTTCCGGCGACAAATAGCCGGGCGTGCCGACGAATTCGCCGGTCGACGTTAGCTTCTTCGAAAAGTCCTGTGCGCTGAGTGCGATGCCGAAGTCGGCAATTTTTACCGCGCCGCGGCTCGACACCATCAAGTTGCCGGGTTTGATGTCGCGATGAATCACACCTTTGTCGTGCGCGGTGCTTAAACCCATCGCGGTCTGATAAATGATCTTTGCGGCTTGCTCGGGCTTCAGTTTCGTTTCGCGCTTGAGCACCGAACCGAGCGATTCGCCGTCGACGAATTCCATCACGAAATACGTTTGGCCTTCGTCGTCGCCGATGAAATAAATCTGGATGATGTGCGGGTCGTTGAGCGCCGCCATGCTTCGCGCTTCGCGCAGGAAGCGTTCCTTGACGCTTTGATCGTGCGCAAGCGAATCGGCCAGCACCTTGATCGCGACGTAGCGGTTGAGCGACGTCTCGTATCCCTTGTAGACCACACCCATACCACCGCGTCCAAGTTCCGCGACGATGTCGTAGTGACCCAGTTGTTGCTTCATGACCCCACTCCGCGGCAGAAAGTGCCGGTTGACAGTGCAGAAATACTACCACTGCGGTGTTTCGCGCACCGTGTGGCGCTATGCAGGCGTGCAGTTATGCGCTTGGCATCCCGACTGCCAAATGAATCACGTTTCGACTGCGGTTGTGGCTGTCGTCGTCGGCAGCCTAGACTCGGGGTTTGAGGCTCAATTGCCGAGATCGTGCCGCCGAAGATCCCTCCTATCAACGATTACCACCGACCGCGCTGGCTGTTTTGGGCGCTGATCCTATGTTTCGCGGTAGGCATGCTGCGGGTTTTGCCTGTTCTTCTGCATACGCCACTCATCGCGCTGGCCAACAGTTACGACGAAGTTCGGTATAGCGCCTGTTTCGATCTTTATCCGGATCGGCCCGTCGAGATCAGCCCGATGCTGAACAGTCCGGAGGCGCCGTACTCGCACTATGCGTTCCGTCAAACCGAACAACCGATCTGCTACTGGTCCACCGAATGGATCGGCCAGGCTGCGGCGGCGACATTCTTCAAGATCCAGCACGCGGTTAGCGGGCAGACGTCGTTCTCGGTGCGTTGGCTCGGCCTGTCGAAATTCGCTGTGTTCATGCTGGTGTGGCTGTTCTTCACCATTGAATGGTGGCGTCGCGGACCGCCAGCGCTGACGCTTGCCAACGGACTTTTATTTCCATTGCTGCTGTGCGATCCGGCGAACACGGTTTACCTCAATACTTTCTACGCCGAATTCACCGCCGTGGTGACGTTGTATCTGATGATCTGCGTGATTCTCGTTTATCACGAACGGCCGAAAAGCGTTCACGCGATGGTGCTGCTGACGCTGGCCGCGTTCGCGCTCGGCATGAGCAAGATCCAGCACCTGTTGCTGCCGATGATGTGCGCGGCCACCGTGCTGCTGTTCGACTACGCGAAGACGCATCGCTCGTCGTGGCGCGCGACGGCATTGTTCGTCGGTGCGTTCGCCGCGCTGCTCGTGCAGTTGGCGCAACTGCATCGCGACAACGCTGCCATGCGCGACATCGACATGTTCAATCGCGCCGACGTCGCCTTCACCGGTTTGCTGCCGAACGCGAGCGATCCGCAGAAAACCGCCGACATCCTTGAGCTGGACCACGACTGTTTGCGCTATGCCGGGTTGCGCGCGTGGCAATTGCCCGGCTATCCGCCACAGGTGTGTTCCAGCATCGCCAACGTTTCGCGCGGACGCGAACTCAACGCGTTGCTGCACGACCCGCTGATGGGCGTGCGGCTGTTCGCGGGCGGCGTCGCTGCGTTGAATCCGTGGCTCGCACCGGGACTGGGCATCGTGGAAGGCGGCCACTTCGCGCCGTTGCCGCCATGGATGCCGACGGCGAGTGATGCGTTTGCCGCGTCGGCGATCGTACGTGCGATTCTGCTCGGCGGTCCGGTCGTCGCGATGTTCGTCCTGCTTTTCTGGCGTCGTCGGCCGTCGGGTATGCGGCGTTATACGGTGCTCACGGTCGCGGTCATGTTCACGACGCTGACGGTCACGGTGCTGGGCGATGGTCTCGCCGATGTCCCCAAGCAGGGACATCTCGTGATCAACGCGGCATTCGCCTGGTGGATCTACATGCTGACGATCGCACTGGCGCGTTTGATGGGCATGCACACCAGTTCAACGCAACAACGAATCTCAGCCGCTGTGAATCCCGTCAATCTCAAGCAATAACTCGGCGCGGCAGATATCGCCTTGCAACAATAGCAGCGGGATATCGTCGCCGAGTCGACTGCGCAATGCCGAGTACATCCATTTCGCATCGTCTGCGCGACGCACGTATACCTTCAAGACATCGCCCGGCCCTTTGCCGAGCATCGTCTTCGATTGAGCCGACTGCAGCAGACTTTCCAGATTGGTCAGCGTCTCGTCCAATTGCGCCTTGATGTCGTCGGCGTGATGGGATTCATGCCCGACCACGGCCGCCGTTCCCGAAATGTATAATTGTGGAAATTGCGTAGGCGCTCGCATCGCTCGTGCGAAACCCGGCGCTGTCGGTCCGTACTGGCGCGGATAACGCCAGGCGCTGCATTGACGCGGATTCTCGACGGGCACGCCGGAGGCTCGCGATGCGAGCGCATAGACTTGCAGCACGTTTTTGCCGCTGCTCGTCCCGATCGCAGACGCCGCCGGATAGTTGCCGACGAACGCCGCACCAAGTCCTGCCGCGCGGCCGCTGCAGAATTGCCGATAACGCTCGTCGTCGTCTTGCCCATCGTTGATGGCGTCGAAATAATTCCAGACGCGAAGCAAATTCGGCGTCGCACTCGAACGCACCCAATCAATCACGCTGACGTAGGCCAAGCGCGCCGCCTCGGCGATTCCGCCATGATCGGATTCGGGCAATTCGACGATGGCGATCGAATACGTGCCGTCGCTCGACCAGCGCACATGACCATCGATGTCGTGCGTCACGTCGCCGCGCGTCCGCCAGACTTCGCGACGCGTGTCGCCGGCCGTCAACGGTTCCAGCGCGACGTTCAGAAAACGAGGATCGGTCGATGTCGCCTCGCGACCGAAACCGATTACGGCAAGAACGGACGCGTCATAAACGACGTCGCTTTCGTAACCGACTTTCAGAATCGGCAAAACGTCGCGCGTCGAAACGGCATCGTCGGCGACGGACATATCCCTATGTGAAGACGGCTGGCGCATGCAACCTGCATGATACACTGCATGCCCGCACCGGCTGGTGCTCAAGCGACGCACACGTTCACGGATTTCGCCGCTCATGACCGCACAAACACCCGCCGAACACGAACTTGCAGAACTCATCGTCAGTAGCCTGAACCTGGAAACTCGGACGGCCGTGGACATCGATCCGGAAGCGCCGTTGTTTGGCGGTGACTTGGGTCTTGATTCCATCGACGCGCTCGAACTGGCCCTGGCCGTATCAAAAAAATACGGTTTTCAGCTTCGTTCCGACAATCCGGACAACAAGCGCATCTTCTCCAACTTGCGCCAGCTGTCGGAACACATCGAGCAACAACGAAAGCATTGATCCGATGATTCGCGCAGTCGGCTGGCTGTGCATCCTGGTGTTGGCGATCGGCGCACATTGGTACGACAGCGACATTCTCCGCGGCGCTTGTGCGTTCGGCGCGCTTGCCTTGCTTGCCATCACCGCGCCGGCGTCGCTGCGCATCGCGTTAGGCTTCATCGCAATTCTTGCCGGCGCCGTCGTGTTTATTTTTGGATCACGATTATTTTTCGACACGCTACCAGCAGTGATCGCGGCATTCGTCGCTTATCTATTCGGCAGAACGCTGTTGGCCGGACGTCGTCCGCTCATCGCGCGCGCCATCGTCAGCATCGATGGACCGCAATGGCTCGACGATCCGTTCGTAGTTCGTTATGCGCGACGTCTCACGCTGATCTGGGCGGTTTATCAAACACTACTCGCCATCGCTGCGCTGTTAGCTGTATTGACGCAGCAAGGATTTTTCCCTGCTTTGTATTTCGTCATGCCCAGTCCTCGTCTGTTCGGCGTGATCTTGCCCGTGGCTGTTGCGTTGTTATTCGTGATCGAATTCGCCATGCGACCTTTGCTGCTTCCTCAAGCTCCGCGACACAGCTTGATTTCGTTTGCGCGGCGTCTGATTCTCGCGTGGCCGACGCTGCTCGACGACGGCATCATTTCACCGAAAGCATCGATTCGATGATCACGACGACATTCCAGATTTCCACAGCGCATCCTGCGTTGCCGGGACACTTTCCCGGTCAGCCAATCGTTCCCGGCGTCGTGCTTCTCGACCGGCTCGCCGCCGAAATCGAACGCAGCGTGAACGCGCGCTTGCGCAAATTGCCGCAAGTAAAATTCATGCGTCCGCTCAAACCGGGTGAAGGCGCTCGCCTGACTCTCGACTACACCGCGCCGAGCGGCCGTTTCGTTATCGAATGCGGCGACGATGTCGTCGCCAAAGGCACGTTCGAGGTGAACGCGTGAGCGAACACTGGAGCGAGCGTGAGGAAGGCGGCGGGCGATCCGCCGTTCGACTGATCGTTTTCATCGCGCTGCGGCTGGGTCGGACAATCGCGCGCACACTGCTCTATCCGATCACGCTCTATTTCTTTTTGCGGCGCGGACCGGAGCGCCGTCAATCGCGTGCGTTTCTGACTCATGCGCTGGGACGGCCCGCTACGGCGTGGGACATCATGCGCCACCTTCACGCCTACGCCGCCGTCCAAGTCGACCGCATCTTCATGCTGGCGCAAACGACCAAACGCTTCGACATCCGCGTGCAAGGCCTTGGCGAACTAGACGCGCTCATCGAGCGCGGCAAAGGCGTGCTGATGCTCGGCGCGCACATCGGCAGCTTTGAAATATTGCGCGTACTGGCCACTGAACGCCCCGACGTAACGACGCGGATTCTGATGGATCGCCAGCAGACTCCCGCGCTAACCGAAGTGCTGCTTGGGTTGAATTCCAAAGTGTCCGCATCGATCATCGACGTTGGCGTCGGCGACACCAGCATTGCCCTCGACATTCAAGATGCTGCGGAACAAGGCGCATTGATCGGCATGCTCGCCGATCGCTCGCGTCCGCAGGAGGCGACGACGACGGTCCCGTTTTTCGGACGCCCTACCGAGTTTCCGATTGCGCCATACCTCATCGCGTCGCTGCTGGACTTGCCGATAACACTCATCTTCGGGTTGTACCGCGGTGGTGATCGCTACGATCTATACTTCGAAACATTCGCCGAACACATTTCGATTCCCCGCCGCGAGCGCCAAGTGTTGCTCAACGAATGGGCCGCGAAATTCGCCGCGCGACTGGAACACTACACGCGGCTCGACCCCTACAACTGGTTTAACTTTTATGATTTTTGGCATCGTCCTGACGACCGCACTCCTCCTCGCAGCGAACCCGCCGTCCGATCTGTCGCCTGAAACGGCGACGCTGATCGCCAGTCTCGCCCGACCTGCGCCGGCGCGCACACCGTACACCGAAGTCCATTTCGCGAAATTGTTGCGCGAGCCGTTGACGTTGCACGGCCAACTCGATTACAGCGGAGGCGACAAACTCGGCAAACGTGTCGATTCGCCGTACAAAGAAACCACAACGATCGCCGACGGCAAAGCGACCATCGATCGCGAAGGGCGCGGCGCGAAAACATTCGGACTGGATCGCGCGCCGGATCTGCAAGGCTTGCTTGCCAGCTTCAGCGCGCTGCTCAGCGGCGATTCGGCGACGATGAATCGTTACTACGCAATCGACGAGACCGTCGATGAAAATCATTGGACGTTGACGCTGCTACCACGCGCCGACGCACTCTCGAAACATCTCAAGACGGTCGTCATCGATGGCGCCGACAAAGAGCCGCGATGCTTCACGATGGTGCAAGCCGACGGCGACGCCAGCGTGATGTTGCTCGGCGATCTCGCAAAGGCAACGTTGTCGACACCCGTGACGCGCGAGTCGCTCGAAAGTCTGTGTCGCCACGCGGCGCAGTGAACGCTTACTGGCGCGGCGCGTGGATCGTCGTTTGGTGGTCGCTGCTCGCCGCGATAGCCATTGCGATTTCTCACAACGTGAAAATCAGCGGCGACTTGCGCAGCTTCATGCCGCCCGCCCAAACCGACGACCAAAAACTGCTGATGGACGAAATCGGCAATGGTCCGGCGTCGCAATTGCTGCTGTTGGCAATCGGGGATGCGTCCGAAGAAAAACTGGCGACGTTAAGTTCCTCGCTCGCGCAAAAGCTCAAAGACGATCCGAACTTCTCACGCGTCATCAATGGTGAAAATTTGGACGTCCAACTGGATTCCGAGTTATTGCCGTATCGATATCTACTGTCGCCGACGTTAGATTCGAACGTCTTCGACACCGCGTTCCTGCACGAAGAATTGCAACAACGTGTCGAAGATCTAGCATCGCCGGCCGCCGACATGCTGAAAGACATTCTGCCGCGCGATCCGACGCTGGAAGTGTTGAAACTCGCGCAACGCTGGATGCCGGCGAAAGTGCCCATGGCTCGCGACGGCGTTTGGTTTTCGCCGCGCGGCGAAGCGCTCTTGCTCGCGCAGACGAAAGCTGCCGGTTTCGATCCGGGTTCGCAGACGGCGGCGATCGCGTCACTCAACGCGACCTTCGATCAGCTGCCCGACAAAGGCGGCGCGAAGTTAACCATCAGCGGACCCGGTTACTTCGGCGCAAAGGTCGCCGCGACCACGCGCAGCGAAGCCGAGCATTTGAGTGCGATCGGAACGGCCGGATTTCTATTGCTGCTCCTCATCGCATACCGCAGCGGCGCTGTGATTGCGCTGGTCGGATTGCCGTTGTTGAGCGGCGCGCTCGCCGGACTCGCCGCGATTGCGTTCGCGTTCGGCGAAGTGCATGGAATCACGCTTGCGTTCGGCTTCACGCTGCTCGGGGTCGCGCAGGAATATCCGATTCGCGTATTCAGTCATCGCCGTATGGATGCGACGACGCAACAGAGCGTCGCCGCCGTCTGGCCGCTGTTGAGACTCGCCGTCGTTTCCGCATGTATTGCCTACCTAGCCTTTTTTGCGTCCGGCGTGCCGGGACTTCAGCAGCTTGCGGTCTTCACCATCACGGGATTATTGATCGCCGGTGTCGCCACGCGCTGGCTGCTCCCGTCGTTGCTGCCGACACGATTCCACGATGCCGCCGCATTGCCGTTCATCGAACGGGTTCGACTAGTGATTGCATCGATTCCAAAACCGCGATGGTTGCCTTGGTTCTTGCTTGCGGTCGCATTGCTCGCGATGTTTATCGCGCCGACGCCGTTGTGGCAAAACGATCTCTCCGCGCTCACACCGATATCCGCCGCCGATTTACAGCGCGAAGGCGAATTGCGCGACGCGCTCGGCGCTCCGGATATTCGCTATCTGCTCGTGCTGGAAGCGAACAGCGCTGACGGTGTGCTCGCTTTGTCCGAGCGAATTTCTCCACAAGTGGAAAAGTTGATTTCTTCGCATGCCGTCGACGACGTGGAATTGCCGAGCCGTTACCTGCCGAGTGATGCAACGCAGAAAGCGCGTCAAGCCAAATTGCCGGATCGAGCATCGTTGTCGCAGATGCTCAACGAAGCGGTACGCGATCTTCCATTTCAAACCGGCGTTTTCTCGCCATTTCTCGACGACGTCGAAAAAGCACGCACATTGAAACCGTTGACGACGGAAGAATTCGAGAAGTCACCGTTCGGCGCGCGTCTGCAGGCAATGCTCGCGCAACGAGGACAGCGCTGGTTTGGCGTCGCGACATTCAGTGGCGTTCACGATGCGCAGGCGTTGCAAACGCTGGTCGACCAAACAGGCGAGGTTCACGTTCTCGATTTGAAGGCGGCGTCCGAATCGCTGGTCGCGCAATATCGCGTACGCATTCTTCAAGCACTCGGCGTCGCGCTTTTATTGCTCGCGGTCGCGGTGGCGATTGCATTGCGCGATCCACGCCGCGCGTGGCATGTCATCGCGCCGATGTCGCTGGCCACGTTGCTCGTGCTCGCGGTTCTGCGCGCGAGCGGTGTGTCGTTGTCCTTGTTTCATCTCGTCGCCGTTACGCTGGCGGCGGGTTTGGGATTGCACTACGCGTTGTTCTTCGAGCGACGCGTCGATACGCTGGCTGAAGCGCGGCGCACGTTGCACGGCACGTTGGTATGCGTGATTTCCGCGGTCCTCGTGTTCGGTTTGCTCGCAACCTCGTCGCTGCCCGTGCTGCGCGCGATCGGGTTAACCGTGGCGCTCGGTGTCGCGTTTCATTTCTGTTTGTCGATTCAGATGGCGCAGCGAAAAGACGATGCTCGCTAAAACGCAATGGCAGGATTTGATTCCGCATCGGGATGCGATGTCATTGCTCGATTGCGTCGTCGATTGGACCGACACGGAAATTCATTTGACCGCATCGTCGCATCGCGATCCGAAAAATCCTTTGCGAAGCGATAACGTGCTGCGCTCCGTGCATCTGTGCGAATACGGCGCACAAGCGATGGCTGTGCACGGCGGATTGATTGCGCAAGCGGCTGGCACGGTCGCGTCGCCGGGTTTTCTTGTTTCGCTTCGCGGTATCGAATTATTCGTCGCGCGAATCGATGATCTACCCGAAGATCTTCACGTCTATGCAGAGAAATCGTCGGCGGACGATTCCAGTCTGCTCTACACATTCCGCGTCGAACACGCAGGCCAACGCATCGGCGAAGGCCGCGCCATGGTGTCGCTGACGTCGGCCGCGAACGACGTTCAGCGATCAGCTATTCGCGGCGAGGTTTCGCGAAAAGAATAACTCGCGTAAATAATGCAGCGCCAAGACGATGGCGCCGAGCAGGAACGGAATCATCGCCAGATGGCGTCCATCGATGCCAAGCCAAACCGGCGCTTCGTCGAACTCGAAAAATTCCGCCGTCATCCACCACGCGTTCGCGGTGATCCAGAAAACGACGGCAAGGTTATGCGCGAAATCGGTTCGGTTGTGTCGCGCACGCCATGTGATGAAGATGGCCGCGCCGAGCGTGGGCACGATCATGATCATGCCCAACGTTCGCCACATCAGACACCAGCTGATGTCTTTCATCAGCCAGAACACGATGTGGAGATTTTCGGTTTTGCGATAACGCAGCGGAATGCTGTACATCGGCTCGATCATGGCGCGATTCCCGAAGTGATATCGCATGATGCCAGACGCGCTCGGTGTGCAAGAATGTGTGCATGACCAACACCCATCGACAACGGCGAGCGCTCGTCACCGGCGGCAGCGGCGATATCGGCGGCGCCATTTGCCGCACGCTCGCCGCGCAGGGCTGTTTCGTTTATGTGCACGCGAATGCAAACGCGGATCGCGCGCGCGATTTGGTATACGAAATCGGCGGCGATGCGAAAGCGGTGACGTTCGATGTGACGGACCCTGACGCGTCACGTGCCGCGATCGAAGCGATGCTCGCCGACGGACCGATCGACATTCTCGTCCACAACGCCGGCATTCACGATGACGCGCCACTTGCCGGCATGACCACGACGCAATGGCATCGCGTTATCGATGTCTCATTGCACGGATTTTTCCACACAACCCAACCGGTGTTGTTGCCGATGGCGCGTGCGAGGTTCGGGCGCATCGTTTGCGTGTCGTCGGTGGCGGCGGTTCTGGGCAATCGCGGACAAGTGAACTACGCCGCGGCAAAAGCGGCTTTGCATGGCGCTGCGAAATCGCTGGCGCGCGAAATGGCCTCGCGCGGTGTCACGGTGAACGTGGTCGCGCCCGGCGTGATTGCAGGACGCGTGGCCGATGCGTCGTTCGACGCAGATCAAATCAAGCAAATAGTACCGGCGGCGCGCGCGGGATCGCCCGACGAAGTGGCCGCCGTCGTCGGTTTCCTCTGTTCGGACGCGGCTTCTTACGTCAACGGCCAAATCATCGGCGTCAACGGCGGTATGGCGTAACTGCGACGTCACACCGACTTCCGCGTCTGCGGCGCGGTCGCTATACTTCGCGCTCCGTTTGGCCCCGAATTACTGCTTGGTGAGTCCGTGACCAACCCCATTACCGATAGCGACCGCGTCTTCCTCCGCCATTTTTCGATGGTGATCGGCTTTTTGGTGCTGGTCATGTTCGCCCTGATCTTCCTGGCGATGCATCTGTACACCGAACATCCGGCGGCGACTGCGCCCGATCAGGAAAAACAAGTGGTGGCACGCGTCGCGCCCGTCGGCGCGGTTTACGCTGGCGACACCGGCAAGGCCGCACTGCTGGCCGCGCAGGAAGCGGCGAAGAAAGCAGCCGAGTCGCAAGTCGCCTACGGCGGCACGAAAGATGGCAAAACGATTTTCGGCAACCTCTGCCAGACCTGCCACACGAACGCCGCCACCGGCGCGCCGTTGATCACCGACAAGGCCGCATGGGCACCGCGCGTCGCGGAAGGTTTGCAGACGTTGGTCAGTCACGCCATCAACGGTTATCAAGGCAAGGACGGCAAGCTGATGCCGGCCAAGGGCGGCAATGCGTCGCTGACCGACGATCAGGTCAAGGCCACCGTCGAATGGATGGTTTCGCAGGTTAAGTGACGTTGGCGCACGGCGCCGCGTACTCCATGAATTCCTTCTGGCCGGATCATGTCCGCCATTGAGCTACCCAGCGCGTTTCCATCCGATTCCGCCAACGTGACGTTGCGTGGCGCGGCGGGTGCGATCGAGGCCATCGTCAGCGCCCCTGACATTAAAGACGCGCGCAATGGCACGGCAATCATCTGCCATCCGCATTCGCTGCAAGGCGGCACGATGCACAATAAAGTGGTGACGATGATCGAGCGCTCGCTGCGCGAACTGGGGTTAGCGACGATCATTTTCAATTTTCGCGGTGTCGGCACATCGGAAGGAACATTCGACGACGGCCGCGGCGAAACCGACGACGTGCTCGCCATCGCCGAATGGGCGCAGCTCGTGCGTCCCGACGATGCGTTGTGGCTGGCCGGATTTTCATTCGGTTCGTATGTCGCCGCGCGCGCCGCGCCGCAATTGCCGGTGCGGCAGATGATTTCCGTCGCGCCGCCAATCGGGCGTTGGGATTTCAATTCGCTGGCGTCGCCGTTGTGTCCGTGGCTCATCGTTCAGGGCGAAGCCGACGAAGTCGTCGATCCGGAAGCGGTTTATGCATGGGTTGCCGCGCATCCCGATCCGCCGACGCTCGTGCGCATGCCGGAGACGGGACATTTCTTTCATCGCCGTCTCATGGATTTGCGCGGCGCGATCAAAAATGGCGTGCGACCGAATCTTCCACCGCGTATCGACCGAACCACGGATTCCACGCCGGATGGCGACTGACGATAGCGCGCCCAGCGCGCTGTACGCGCGAGGTGTCGCGGAAAATCGATGGGAAGACGATCCTTCGCAGCGTGCGGCGTTGTCATCGCTCGACCGCATCCATCGCGAATTCGTGCATCAGCGCGCGGCGGGATTGTGGAAAAGTATACAAATGCGATTGTCGCCGAAGCCGGTTCGCGGCTTGTACTTGTGGGGCGCCGTCGGACGCGGCAAGACATTTCTCACGGACCTTCTTCTCGAATCGTTGCCGCAGGAAAAAAAACTGCGTCTGCATTTCCACCGATTCATGGGGCGTGTGCACGCGGAACTGACAAAGCTGGAGGGCAAAAGCGATCCGCTGCGCGACGTCGCCGACCATTTCGCGCAACAGGCGCAACTATTTTGCCTCGACGAATTTTTCATCACCGATATCGGCGACGCGATGATTCTTTCCGGATTGCTCGAATCGCTGTTCGAACGTGGCGTCACGTTGGTCACGACCTCGAATATTCAGCCGGACGCTTTATACAAAGACGGATTGCAACGCGCGAAATTCCTGCCCGCCATTGCCTTACTGAAAGCGAACTGCGAGGTTCGCGAATTGCAATCGGCGCAGGATTTCCGTCTGCGCACGCTGACGCAGAGCGGCGTCTATTTCGCGCCGGATGATGAAGCCGCCGAACAATCGATGGCCGCGATGTTCGAACACATCGCACCCGGCTCGCGCCGCAAGGAAACGCCGGTGCGGATCAACGGCCGCGATATTGCGGTGAAGCGACGCTCCGATGCCGTGATCTGGTTTTCGTTCGATGCGCTATGCGCCGGTCCGCGCGCGGTGTCGGACTACATCGAATTGGCGCAAAGCTACAACACGGTCCTGATTTCCGGCGTCCCGCAATTAACCGTGCTGACGGAAAACGAAGCGCGCCGATTCATCAATCTCGTCGATGAGTTTTACGATCACGGCGTCAATCTCGTAATCGCCGCCGCCGTCCCGATCGGCGATCTTTATCAGGGCGATCGGCTGCGCGCGGAGTTCGAGCGGACGAAAAGTCGCTTGATTGAAATGCAGAGCGAAGACTATCTATCCGGTGCGCATCGCCACCATTAATTACCTCCGACCCATTGCACCAGGCGCGATGTCCTATTATCTTAACCGGCCGGTTTATTATTTAGCCGCCATTCCCGGATAAAATCAGGTCCGGGGCTCGTTCAGCCGCACATCGCAGGCATCCGCCATTCTCAGGATCGAGATATGACCTTCTTTACGTTGCGTAAGTCGACCATCCTTCTTGCCGCCGCTCTGGCATTGGCGGCCTGCGGCAAAGGCCAGCAGCAACAGCAACAAGCGCCGCCGCCGCCCGAAGTCGGTGTCGTCAAAGCGCAAGCGCAAGCCGTTCCGCTGACGCGCGATCTCGTCGGTCGTCTCAGCCCGACGCGCACCGCGGATGTTCGCGCGCGCGTCGCGGGCGTCTTGCAGAAGCGTCTTTACACGGAAGGCACCGATGTCAAAGAAGGCCAGCCGATGTTCCAGATCGATCCGGCGCCGCTGAAAGCCGCGCTGAATGCGCAGACGGCGAATCTCGCATCGGCGCAGGCGACGTACACGAACAATCACGTCGCTGCGGAGCGCGCGCGCTCTGTCGCTGACAAAGGGTTGCTGTCGAAGACCGATCGCGACAACGCCGAAGCCGCGGAGCGCACGTCGGCCGCAGCGGTCAAACAAGCGCAGGCGACTGTCGACAGCGCGCGCATCAGTCTCGGTTATGCAACGGTAACGGCGCCGATTTCCGGACGCGCCGGTCAACAGCAAGTCACCGAAGGCGCACTGGTCGGACAAAGCGACGCCACGTTGCTCACGACGATCGATCAGATCGATTCAGTCTATGTGAACTTCACGCAAGCGTTCGGCGACATCGATTCGCTGCGTGCCGCAGCCACGAAAGGCAGCGTGCAACTGGTCGATCAGAACAAAGCAAAAATCGAGCTGCTGCGCAGCGACGGTTCGCCCTACGGCAGCGAAGGCACGCTGGACTTTTCGGACGTCGCGGTCGATGCATCGACCGGCGCGGTCAGCTTGCGCGGCGTCGTGCCGAACCCGAATCACGTTCTTCTGCCGGGTCAGTACATCAACGTGCGGTTGACGCTGGGCACGCTTGCTCACGCCTGGCTCGTCTCGCAAACCGCCGTACAGCGCGATGCGACCGGTCCGTATGTTTTCGTTGTCGGAAGCGATACCAAAGTGGTGCAGAAGCGCATCACGGCCGACACCTTGCACGGCAATGATTGGATCGTCACCGATGGATTGGCCGATGGCGATCAGATCGTCGTCGCCGGCGTGCAGAAAGTGAAACCCGGCTCACCGGCGAAAGCCGTATCGCCCGACCAGGCCAATAAGCAAGGCGGCGCGCAAAACGCACAAGGCGGCCAGCCGGCGGGCGCTCAAACGAATGGCCAAAACGGTCAACAATCGTCTGGTCAGCAACCGGCTGCGCAACAGACGGGGCAGAAACCGAGCGATCCACCGAAAGACGGACAGCAGACCGACAAATCTGCGCCCGCGAATCACTAAAGGCGCAGCGTCATGTCTAGTTTTTTCATCGACCGCCCCATTTTCGCATGGGTTCTCGCGATCCTGATCACGCTCGGCGGCGTGATTGCGACGCTGAATCTCAGTATCGAATCGTATCCCGCGATCGCGCCGACGCAAGTCGCCATCAGCGCGAACTATCAAGGCGCCGACGCCGAGACGGTGGAAAAGACCGTCACCCAGGTCATCGAACAGCAGCTAACCAGCATCGACAATGTGCTGTACTTCAGTTCGAGTTCCAGCTCCAACGGCGCATCGACGATCACGCTGACGTTCGAACCCGGCGCCAATCCGGACATCGCGCAGGTGCAGACGCAAAACCGCGTCTCGCTCGCCACGCCGCGTTTGCCGACCGAGGTCACGCAGCAAGGCATCACAGTGCTGAAGACCAATCCGGACTTCCTGATGTTCTTCGCGCTCACGTCGGACGACGGCCAGTACGATTCGTATGCGCTGAACAACTTCATGTCGCAGAGCGTGTCCGATCAAATCGCGCGCATTCCCGGCGTGGGCCAGACGCGTCAGCTCGGTTCCGAATATGCGATGCGCATTTGGCTCAACGCCGACAAACTGCACGGTTATGCGATGTCGCCCGCCGACGCGCTCAAAGCCGTACAGGCGCAGAACTTGCAAATCGCAGCCGGTTCCATCGGCGCCGAACCCTCGCCGATGGGCAACGGCTTCACCGCGCCCGTGATCGCGGAAGGTCGTTTCACGACGCCTGAGCAATTCGAGAACATCATTCTGCGCACCAACAAAGACGGCACGTCCGTGCGCCTGAAAGACGTCGCGCGAGTCGAACTCGGGCCGTTCTCGTACGGCTTCCGCTCTACATTCGATGGCAAAGGCGTCGCCGGTCTTGGCGTGCAGTTGTCGAGCGGCGCCAACGCGCTTAACGTGCGCGCGGCGGTGATCGCGAAACTCGAAGAACTCAAATCGACGTTCCCGCCTGGCGTTACGTACAAACTCCCGTACGACACGACGGACTTCATCAAGATTTCGATCCGCGAAGTATTGCAGACGCTGGCCGAAGCCATCGTGCTCGTGTTCATCGTCATGCTTATGTTCTTGCAGAATTTCCGCGCGACGATCATCGCGACGATGGTCATACCCGTCGCATTGATGGGCGGATTCTTGTCGATGTACGCGGTCGGGTTTTCGATCAATCAGCTCACATTGTTCGGCATGGTGCTGGCGATCGGTATCGTCGTGGACGACGCGATCGTCGTGATCGAGAACGTCGAGCGAATAATGTCCGAAGAAGGACTATCGCCGAAAGACGCTACGCGAAAAGCGATGGATCAGATTTCCGGCGCCGTTGTCGCGATCGCGTTGGTGTTGATGGCCGTGTTCATCCCCAGTGCGATGCAGTCAGGCTCAGTCGGCGTCATCTACAAACAGTTCGCCCTGACGATCGCGCTGTCGACGGCGTTCTCCGCATTCCTCGCCCTCGTGTTCACGCCCGCGTTGTGCGCGACGATCATCAAGCCGGTCGATCAGCACAGACAAAAGAACTTTATTTTTCGCGGTTTCAATCGCGTATTCGACTGGGTTCGCGATACCTACACGCACCATGTCAGCGGCGCTATTCGCCGCATGGCATTGTGGATGGGCGTCTTTTTGGTCGTGTGCATCGTCTGCGGGATCATGTTCAAAGTTTTGCCGACGAGCTTCGTGCCGGACGAGGACCAAGGCTATGCCGTCGTCATCGCTACATTGCCGTCAGGCGCGGGTATTCAACGCACCAACGCCGTGCTCGATCAGATTTCCGAAACGGTGCGCAAGGATCCGGAAGTCGCCGACGTCTTCGCGATTTCCGGTTTCAGTTTCGTCGGCAGTGGTGAAAACGTCGGCATGGCGTTTATTCGCCTCAAGCCGTGGGACGATCGCAAAGATTCGGCGATGGATCTGATCCGCAAATTCCAGGGCCAACTCTACGGCGGCGTGAAGGAGGCGATGGTCTTCGTCGTCAATCTGCCGACGATTCGTGGACTTAGTCAGTTCGGCGGTTTCGACCTGTATCTGCAGGACCGCTCCGGTGCCGGCCACGCCGCATTGATCAACGCGCAGAACATCGTGCTCGGTAAAGCCGCCGAGCAGAACAAGATTCTCGCCGGCGTTCGCCCGAACGGCCTGCCGGATACGCCTCAATTGCAGATGACTGTCGATCGCAATCAAGCGCAGTCGATGGGGCTGTCATTGACGGACGTCTATACGGCCATTCAGTTGATGCTCGCGCCTGTCTATGTCAACGACTTTTTCTACGGTGGCCGCGTCCTGCGCGTGAACATGCAAGCCGATGCGCCATTCCGCGCCTCGACGGAAGGCTTGTCGCGCTTCTTCCTGCCGAGCGCGGCGCAAACGTCGATGAGCACGGCGGCGAACACACAATCCATCGTCGGAGGCACGCCGAATAACGTTGCATCGATGATCCCGTTGTCCAACGTCGTGCGAACGAACTGGACGATGGGCTCGCCTGCGCTAATCCGCTACAACGGTTTCGAGTCGATCGAAATCGTTGGCGCCGAAGCGCCCGGCAGCAGTTCCGGCGCGTCGATGGATGCGATGTCCAACATCATCAATCACGATCTGCCCCCCGGCTTCGGTTTCGACTGGACCGGTCAGAGTTTGCAGGAAATTATTTCCGGCAATCAGGCGCCGATGTTGTACGCACTGTCGATTCTCGTCGTATTCCTCTGCCTCGCCGCACTCTATGAAAGCTGGTCGATTCCGGTCGCGGTGTTGCTCGTCGTACCGCTCGGCATCACGGGCGCATTGTTGACGACGTACTTCCGTGGTCTGAGCAACGACGTATATTTCAAGATCGGTATTCTGACGATCATCGGTCTCGCGGCGAAGAACGCGATCCTGATCGTCGAATTCTGCGTCGAAGAGCAGCGATCGGGCCGCAAGCTGGGCGCGGCGGTCATCGATGCGGCCCGACTGCGACTGCGTCCCATTTTGATGACGTCGTTCGCCTTCATGCTCGGCGTTTTCCCGCTCGCGATCTCGAGCGGTGCTGGCGCCAACGCACGCCACGCGATCGGCACCGGTGTCATCGGCGGCATGTTGTTCGCCACGTTCCTCGGTCTGTTGTTCATCCCGGTGTTCTATGTGTTCGTGCGGCGCTTGCTCGGCGAAAAACTGGAACCGCGCGAAGAAACCGACAAAGTCGTGGCAGAAGACGCGCATCCGCATCGATGAGCCGTGAGTTGGCGCGGCGTTTCCTCTTCGCCGCGGCTATCGCGCTCCTCGCGACATGCAATGCACCGGCGGCGTCGCTCACCGCGCCGCTAGTGCTCTATACCGACATCGCGTCCGGCCCGAACACGGGCGGAGAAAACGGCAACGGTGCTTATCTCTCGATCTTCGGCAAGAATTTCGGCAACGCCGAACTCGGCACGAAAACGAAAGTGACGATCGGTGACGTGGAAGTCGCGTCGTATCGTTTTATCGGCGCATCGAAAGCGCGACCCGACGTGCAGCAAATCAGCGTACAGATCGGCGCGCTGACCGGCGTGACTCTTGGAACCGCATTGCCGGTTCGCGTTTCCGTCGACGGCGTCGCGTCGAATACCGACATGACGTTTGTCGTGAATCCAGGCCGCATGTTGTTCGTCGACAACGTCAACGGCAACGACGCGACGGCGGTCGCCGGCAACATCGCCAAACCCTATCGGCATGTGCAGACGTCGGATACATCGCAAGCCGCATTCGGCGCGATGAAGCCGGGCGACATCATCGTCATTCGCGGCAAAGGAACGACGTGGACCGATCAAGGCGACGACAGTTATTTCATCAAATTCATAAATAACGATGGCACGGCGCCGACAGGCGCGAACGGCACCGGTCCGTTGACACTCATGGCCTATCCCGGCGAAGACGTCTTCATCGATGCGGAGATGCCGCAGAAAGGCGCGATTTCAGGCGTCGATACGACCGGCGGCTTTATCGGCGGTCATTACGTGACGATTGCCGACTTACGCGTGAAGTCGGGAGGAAATTCCGGCGTCATCGCCGTCCAAATCGCCGGCGATCACTGGCGCATCGTCAACAACGATCTTAGCGCGGCGACGGCAACGAACAATGCGCTTGCCGGCGGTATCAACGGCAATGCGACGAATTCGTTTTGGTACGGAAATTACATCCACGACATCGCCGGCGGCTCGGCGCAGGAAAATCACGGCATCTACGTCGACGGCGACGGTTCGTACGACATCGCGTTTAACCACATCGCGAACGTGAGCGGCGGCAACGGTTTTCAGATTTACGCGGACGAAACCGACACCGCGAATCACGTGCATTTCCATCACAACCTCGTGCACGGCGTGTCGAAGCATGGACTCAACATTGCCGATGGTTCGCAAAACGACATCGCGTTGTGGAACAACATCGTGTACGACACCGCGTATTCGGGATTGCGCTTCAACAGCGAATCGCTGCACGGTGCAAAAATATACAATAATACTTTTTACGGCGTGGATACCGCCGGTACGAACGGCAACTACGCCGCGATGTCGAACGACGCCGGCGTGCCGTCCGACGCATTCGACATCCGCAACAACATCTTCGAACCGGTGAGCGGAAAACCGTACGCGGGCGGCAGCGTCGGTTTCGGAGGAAGCGTTGGTACGATCGGAACGAATCTTTGGTTCGGCGGGACGGGGTCCGTCAGTTTCGACAGCGATCCAGTTAGCGGGAACCCTGCGTTCGCCAACGCGCCCAGCGATCTGCATCTCACAGCGACGAGCTTCGCCATTGATCGCGGCACCGGCGCGACCTTCGCCCTTGTCATCAACGATTACGATGCCGTCGTGTCACGGCCGGTCGGCGCGGACATCGATATCGGTGCATATGAATTCAATGCCGCTTACGTTTACGACCGGATTTTCAACAACGGTTTCGAGTGAACGTTAAGTCCAGTCGTTGACGGGCAAATGCTCGAACGCGCTGCGTAAGCCGTCTTCCCATCCTTTGCGGATGGTTTCTAGGTACGGATCATTCTCTTCCAACCGCCGCTTCATGCCGATCTGCAGACTGTCGATGTCGTAAATCAATAAATCGATCGGCGCGCCGACGGAAATATTGGAACGGATCGTCGAATCGAACGAAACCAGCGTGCACTTCACCGCGTCGGCCAGCGTGGAATCGCGACGGATAATGCGATCGAGAATGGGCTTGCCGTATTTGATTTCACCGATCTGCACGAACGGCGTGTCGTTCGAGGCTTCGATGAAATTGCCTTCCGAATAGACGAGAAACAAGCGCGGAACTTCTCCCGCGATTTGCCCGCCCACGATGAAGCTGGCCGAAGCATCGATGTATTGCGCACGCAGATAGCTTTCATCGCGGGAACGTACTTCGCGCATCGCGTCGCCGACCAAGCCCGCCACTTCGAACAGTGATTTCGCGTTCCAGATGTTCAAATTCTGCGGTTCGTTGCGCGCACGCAGCTCGAGCAGGCTTTGTGCATTTTGCGTCACCGACAAATTGCCGGCCGACAATGTCACGATCATTCGATCGCCGTCTTTGGCGAAGACGCGCATCTTCTCGAAACGCGCGATGTTGTCGACACCGGCATTCGTGCGCGAGTCGGACGCGAACACAAGCCCGGCTTCCAGATTGATGGCCACGCAGTAAGTCATGTTTCGAAATCAGATGAGTGGGCGGCGGCGAAGTCTAGCAATCGCGCGATCAATTCGCGACGACATCGATCGATGTCATGAACTGTCGCACGATTTCCAGTGTGAGTGTGTCGATCCGTTGCATCACGCCATCGAGGAACGGCTGCATGCCTGCTTCGAACACATCGTCGATGCGGCCGTAACGGAATGACGCGGAGAGCGATCCGGCCAGCCGCGAGGCTTCGATCGCTTCGCCGCCCGACAGTTTCTGCAGAATCGAATGCATCGCCTCGCAACACGTCGCCAGCGAGCGCGGCACGTCGTTGCGGTAAATCAGAAGCTCGATCACGCGTTCGGCCGTCACCGTGTCGCGATAAATCTTGCGATACGTTTCGAAGGCCGAAATCGCCTGCAGCATCGCGCTCCATTGGTAGTACTCGACGATATTGCGCTCGGCATTCATCTCGTCGTGCTCGGCTTGCGCGTATTTGATGTCGAGCAGTCGGACCGTGTTGTCCGCACGCTCGATGAAGGTGCCGAGCCGCATGAAGTTGTAGCCTTCGTCACGACCCATCGTCCCCACCACTACGCCGCGAAACGCCGCCGAGCGCGTCTTCAGCCATTCGAGGAACGGCGTGACGCCGTCGCTGACGATCTGGCCCCACGCCATTTCGTTGATCTCGAGCCATGACGCGTTGAGATCCTGATACATCTCGGCGGAAATCGCGCCGCGCTGCGCACGACCATTCTCGCGCGCGTAACGCAAGCAGTTGTAGATCGAGGTCGGATTGGCCGGATCGAGAATCAGATAATGCAACACGCGCCCGCCCGTCGGCGGACCGTGCGCTTTTTCATAAGCTTCGTCGAGACCGAGCGCGTCGAGCGCGCGTTGCCAACTCGCCGCCTCCGCGCGACGCGGGTCCAGCCGCGCAGGCAATAGCGCGATGCGTTGCGTGAAATCGATGAAGCGCGCCGTGTTCTCCGCGCGTTCGATGTAACGCGAAAGCCAATACAGATCGCTAGCGGTCCGGCACAACATTTACGCCTCCAAGACCCAGCTGTCTTTCGTGCCGCCGCCTTGCGACGAATTCACCACTAGCGAACCGTCGCGCAACGCAACGCGCGTCAATCCGCCCGGCACTACGACAATATCCTGCCCGGACAACACATAAGGCCGCAGATCGATATGCCGCGGCGCTATGCCGGCATCGACGAACGTCGGACATGTCGACAACGCCAGCGTCGGCTGCGCGATGTAACGCGCCGGATCGGCCTTGATGCGCGCGCGGAAATCTTCAAGCTCCGCTTTCGACGCCGCCGGTCCGACGAGCATGCCGTAACCGCCCGCGCCATGAACTTCTTTCACGACGAGTTCGTCCAAATGTTCCAATGTATACTTACAGTCGTCCGGTTTGCTGAGCCGATACGTCGGCACATTGATGAGGATCGGATCTTCGCTGAGATAGAAGCGGATCATGTCGGGAACGAAGGGATAGATCGATTTGTCGTCGGCAACACCCGTGCCGCACGCATTGGCCACCGTGACGCGGCCCGCACGCACCGCCGAGAACAAACCCGGAATGCCAAGCACCGAGTCGGCGCGGAAGACGGTCGGATCGAGAAAGTCGTCGTCGACGCGACGATAAATCACGTGCACGCGTCGCGGCCCGCGCGTCGTTCGCATGTACAACGTTTCGTCGCGCACGAACAAATCCGGTGCTTCGACGAGCTCGATGCCCATCTGCTGCGCAAGGAACGCGTGCTCGAAATACGCCGAGTTGTATTGACCGGGTGTGAGCAACGCGACCGTTGGTTGCTCGGAACCTTCCGGAGCCACTGAACGCAGCGTCGCCAGCAATTCATCCGGATAGTGTTCGACCGGTGCGACGGCCTGTCCCGCGAACAATTCCGGAAACAGGCGCATCATCATTTTGCGATTTTCGAGCATGTACGACACGCCCGACGGCACGCGCAGATTGTCTTCGAGCACGAAGTACGCACCCTCGCCCGCGCGTACGACATCAATTCCCGAGATGTGCGAGTAAATCTGATTCGGCAAATCGAGCCCGATCATCTGCGGCCGATACTGCGAGTTGCGCAGCACAAGCGATTCTGGAATCACACCGTAAGCAAGAATGCGGCGACCGTGATAGACATCGTGCAGAAACATGTTCAGCGCACGCACGCGCTGGCGCAGACCCGCCGCCAATACTTTCCATTCGCCGTGCGGGATGATGCGAGGGACGACGTCGAACGGGATGAGCCGCTCGCCGCCGGATTCGTCGCCGTAAACGGCAAACGTAATGCCGACGCGATGGAAAGACACTTCCGCCTGCTTGCGCTTCTGAGCGAGCTGCGCCGCGGGCGTATGGGCCAGCCAATCCGCGAACGCAGCATAATGCGGCCGCACGCTGCCGTCGGGTTCGTACATTTCGTCGTAGGCGGTGTTCTGGCTCAGCGGTCGTACTCCCTGAGTCGTTCACCTGCAGACTAGCAGCCTATGCTGCGCTGCGGAAGTATTTCCGTCCGGTTACATCGCGCTTGGCTGCGCCGCGGGAATCGACCAAAATACACGTTCCTCGCTGCGCTTCGCCGCAACGCGTATCACCTCGGAGATTTCGATGACGGAACCCACGCTCACGCCGCCCAGCGGTGGCGCCAAGATCACCATTTCAAAAAGCCGATTGAACGTTCCGGATCAACCGATCATTCCGTTCATCGAAGGCGACGGAACGGGCCCGGATATCTGGCGGGCGAGCGTCCGCGTGTTCGATGCGGCTATCGAAAAAGTATACAAAGGCAAACGCAAGATCCACTGGATGGAAGTATTCGCCGGCGAGAAAGCGTTCAAGCAATACAACAACTGGCTGCCGGACGCGACGGTGCAGGCCTGCCGCGATTATCTCGTCTCGATCAAAGGTCCGTTGACGACACCGGTCGGCGGCGGCATCCGTTCGCTCAACGTGGCGTTGCGCCAGATGCTCGACCTGTACGTCTGCCTGCGTCCCGTGCGCTGGTTCAAAGGCGTGCCGTCGCCGGTGCGCGATCCATCGAAAGTCGACATGGTGATCTTCCGCGAGAACACGGAAGACATTTACGCTGGCATCGAATACGAAGCAGGCAGCGCCGCCGCGCAGAAACTTCTCGATTTCGTGCAACAAAACGATCCGAAGGGATTCGACAAGATTCGTTTCGGCACGAAGGCGAAAGCCGAAGAGTGGCAAAAACTGCTCGAAGGCATCGGCATGCCGCATCGCGACGTCGGTGTGAGTGTCGGCATAGGCATCAAGCCGGTAAGCCAGCTCGGCACCGAGCGTATCGTCCACAGCGCGATTTCCTATGCGCTGCAAACCAAGCGCAAATCGGTGACGATCGTTCACAAAGGCAACATCATGAAGTTCACGGAAGGCGCATTCCGTAACTGGGCATATGAAGTCGCCGAGAAGTTTTTCCCCGGCAGAGTTTATACGTGGGAACAGTGGGAAAAGACCAAGGCGGCTAAGGGCGAAGACGCCGCCAATGCGGAACAGAAAACCGAGCTCGCCGCCGGAAAAGTGCTGATCAAGGATTCGATCGCCGACATCACCTTGCAGCAAGTACTGACGCGGCCGAGTGAGTTCGACGTAATCGTCACGCTGAATCTCAACGGCGATTACTTGTCGGATGCGCTCGCGGCGCAAGTCGGCGGAATCGGCATTGCGCCCGGCGGCAACATCAACTATCTCACCGGACATGCGGTGTTCGAAGCGACGCACGGTACGGCGCCGAAGTATGCGAACTTGGATAAGGTAAATCCGGGGTCGGTGATTTTGTCGGGCGAGATGATGTTGCGCTATATGGGATGGACTGAGGCGGCTGATGCGTTGATCAGCGCGATGGATAAGGCGATCGCGGCTAAGACGGTTACTTACGATTTTGCGCGGTTGATGGAGGGGGCTAAGGAAGTGAAGTGTTCTGAGTTTGGGGACGCGTTGATCAAGGCGCTATAGCGGCGGCTCGCTCGTAGCTCGTTAAACGTATTCAAGTGCCCTTGCTCCACTGCTCGTCATTCCGGCGAAAGCCGGAATCCAGTTCCTTGCTTTGATCTTTGGCGTGTGAGAACAAAGGCATTTCACTCGCTGCGCGAGCGAGTCACTTTCTTTGCTGGTGCAAAGTAAGTAACCAAAGAAACACCTTTTTTCACGTGCGGCATGTTCGCCGAATGGACTTCCATGTCACTTGCGGCGAACGGCGCACGTCCTGTGCGCCCTCACGCGCGAGGTGGATTCTTTTTAGTGCGGGATTGCTAGGCGGGGCCAAGGGAGTTTCTTTTTCTGTTTTGGTTTCGCTGTTCGCACTGTTTCGCCGCCTTTGCGATTCGCAGTCAGGCGATCGACTGCTTCTTTCGAGAGATAGCCGCCGCTGAATAGCTGGCCTTGTGCTAACTGTGCGAGATTTTCCCAGAAGGTTTTCATGTGCTGCTCCAATCCGTTGCGTGCAGCCAAGATAGTTGCCGGCGAGCGTTAAAAAAAGCGATGGTTTTGCAATCGAGAAGTGAATTTTTCTCACTTAAGTCCGGTCATAGAACGGATACGGCGTCGAGCGCGTGAATCCGCGTCGGCGTATCATGATCAGTCACCGCTTGCGATCGACCAGGAGCATCTCATGAAGTCTTCGATAGTTATACTTTGTAGCTTTTGCAGCATTTTAGCGTTGAACGCGTGCAGTCAAACGAATGCGCCGGCACCCGCCCCAGCAGCGCCAACGCGCGCGGCCGATCAACCCGCCAATCCGCCGCCACCACAAAGCGCAACGCATACGATGGACGCGAAACTCGACGTCGTTCTCGCCGGTTCGTGGCGCGAAGCAGTTAACAAGGCGCGCGATCAATATCGTCATCCGAAGGAAACGCTCGGTTTCTTCGGCCTCAAACCCGGCATGAACCTGATCGAGATCACGCCCGGCGGCGGTTGGTATTCGGAGATTCTTGCACCCTTCCTGAAAGGCAACGGCACATACACCGCGGCGATCACGATTCCCAAGAAGCCAAAGAGCGAAGACGCAACCGACAAAGACGCATTGCACACCAAATTTGCCGGCGACGCTGCCGATTACGGCGATGCGAAATTCGTCGAGTTCGACGGCTCGGCGCCGAACCTTGGACCGAATAATTCAGCCGACATGGTCGTCACGTTCCGCAACGTGCACAACTGGGTTATGGCCGATACCGCACCGCAAATGTTCAAGGCATTCTTCGCCGTACTAAAACCGGGCGGCGTGCTCGGCGTCACCGATCACCGCGCCGCGCCTGGCGCCGATCTCGAAAAGATCAAACGCACCGGCTATTTGCCTGAAGACTTCGTGATCAAACTCGCCACCGACGCGGGTTTCAAACTCGAAGGCAAGAGCGAGATCAACGCGAATCCGAAAGACACCAAAGATTATCCGCAAGGCGTCTGGACATTGCCGCCGACGTACGCATTGAAAGATGTGGATCACGACAAATACGCCGCAATCGGCGAGTCCGACCGCATGACGTTGAAGTTCTTGAAACCGGGCGCCGATCAGATTTTCAGCGGCGCATCGGACTCGGCAAAACCTGCCGCCAAGCCGTAACGACGATCACGGCGGGCGATGCGAACGCGTCGCCCGCTTACCGGAATGCTCGTCGCACTCAACAAGCCGTTCAACGTGCTCTGTCAGTTCACGGACGATCACGTGCCGCCGCGCCGTACGCTGGCCGATTACGTAAAATTTCCCGATATCTATCCCGCCGGCCGGCTGGATTACGACAGCGAAGGTTTGTTGTTGCTCACCGACGAAGGAAAACTGGCGAAGCGTCTCACCGATCCGCGTCGGGGCACCGACAAATCGTACGCTGTGCAAATCGAAGGAACGCCGCGCATCGATCAATTCGCGCGATTGCGCAAAGGTATACTTTTGAATGATGGCATGACCATGCCCGCCGACGTGGAGGCTATCGAAAGTCCGACATGGCTCTGGCCGCGCGATCCTCCGATCCGCGTCCGCAAAACCGTGCCGGACACATGGCTCGTGATCACCATTCGCGAAGGACGAAATCGACAGGTGCGTCGCATGACGGCCGCCGTCGGATTGCCCACGCTAAGGCTTATCCGGACCCGCATCGGCGATATCGAACTCGATGGACTGGAGCCAGGATCGACACGAATCGAACACGCATGACGTCATTCAAAGATCACTTTTCCGGCCACGCCGACATTTATCGCGAAGCGCGACCGACCTATCCACCCGCATTGTTCGCGTGGCTTGCGCAGCAGGCGCCCAATAATGCGTTGGCGTGGGACTGTGGTTGCGGCAACGGGCAGGCGACTTCCGCGCTGGCCGAGCATTTCGCGCGTGTCATCGGCACCGATCCGAGCGCCAACCAGATCGCCGCGGCAGAACAAAAGGCGAATATCGAATACCGCGTCGAGCCTGCGGAACATTCGTCAATTGCCGGATCAAGCGCCAGTCTGATCACGGTCGCGCAAGCGTTGCATTGGTTCGATCACGCAACTTTTTATTCCGAGGTGAAGCGAGTACTGGCGCCGGCCGGCGTATTTGCTGCGTGGGCTTATTCCGACTGTTCGACGGGCGACCCGAACATCGATCGCATCAAAGACACGTTATATAACGATCTCACCGGACCGTTTTGGCCGCCGGAACGCACGCATGTCGACGCCGGTTATAAAACGTTGCCTTTTCCCTTTGTGGAAATTGCCGCACCCGTGTTTCCTATGATCGCGCGGTGGACCGTCGAACACTTGCTCGCTTATTTCCGGTCATGGTCCGCGACGCAGCGATACATCAAGGACAAAGGCGCCGATCCCGTCGCGATCATCGAACCTCCACTGCGCGCCGCTTGGGGCGGTGCCCACGACGTGCGCGAAGTTCGCTGGCAATTCCATCTGCGTTGCGGGAGAAACAGCTAACCAGCGCAGCTAAATTCGGAAAATCGCAGCGGCAGATACGTTGCTAGTAGCGGCGCACGATATTATTCCCGCAGACGATTCAACCTTCGAGTGCCATGAACGCAAGCACTGTGCAGACGACACGCGATTGGATCACGCCGATCGAGCTGATCGCGCTCGGCGCTATTTGGGGCGGATCGTTTCTTTTCATGCGTGTCGCCGCGTCCGATTTCGGACCGTTCGCGCTGGTAGAAGTGCGCGTCATTCTCGGCGCGGCGACATTGTTGCCGTTTCTCTGGCGAGTACGCGCGATGCTCACGATGGGACATTGGCTGCGCATGGCGATCGTCGGCATGGCGAATTCAGCGATTCCATTCACGTTGTTCGCCTGGGGCGCTGAGCGCGCACCGGCGGGCGTCGGCGCGATCACGAATTCGATGACGCCATTGTTCACCGCGCTGGTTGCGTTCGTCGTTTGGCGCGACGCTATCAGCGTGCGCAGCGGCATCGCATTGATTGTCGGCTTTATTGGCGTCGTCATCCTCGCCGGTTCACATGTCGAAGGCGCCGACGTTCTGCAAGCCGCTATCGCCGGAACGATTGCGTCGTTAAGTTATGGCGTCGCTGCCAATCTGACGAAACGTTGGCTCGCCGATATTCCGCCGGCAGCCGCTGTCGCGGGAACGTTGAGTTGCGGCGCGCTACTGATAGCGCCGTTCGCCATGACGCATTTGCCGAACGCGCCTATCCCTGCGCAATCGTGGTTCGCCGTGGCAATGCTCGGCATTCTTTGCACGGGAATCGCGTACGCCTTGCTGTTTCGTCTCATCGCGCGCGTCGGCGCTCCGCGCGCGATCACGTGCACGTATCTCATCCCATTATTCGGTGTCGGCTGGGCGTGGTTGTTGCTCGGCGAATCGCCGACGCTCACGATGCTGATCGCCGGTGCGCTGATTCTCGGCAGTGTGATTTTGAGTCAGCGGCAACCAAAGAAACCCAACTAGCGATTCGTCAGCTGGATTTCTATGCGCCTGTTTTTCGCGTAAGCGGCTTCGGTGTCTGCAGCGTCTAACGGCTGAAATTGCCCGAATCCGTTGGCCGATAAACGATGTGCCGGGATTCCCTGCACGACGAGATATTTCACGATCGCCACCGCGCGCGCCGTCGACAATTCCCAGTTCGACGGAAATTGATCGGTATGGATCGGACGTTTGTCGGTGTGGCCATCGATGCGGACGACCCAATCGAGGTCGGATGGAATCTCCGCCGACACCGCGTTCAACGTCTCGGCCAATTTGTCGAGGCTCGATTGCGCGCCCGGATTCAAATCGGCCGAACCGGTGTCGAACAGAACGTCGGTAGGAACGACGAAACGATCGCCGATGACGCGAATATCGGCGCGCGAGCCGAGCACTTCGCGCAACTTCCCGAAAAATTCCGAGCGGTATTTTTCGAGTTGATTGACCTTGTTTGCCAGCGCGAGATTCAGTTGCGCGCCCAGATCTGCAATTTTTATGTCCTTTTCTTTGACGTTGGCATTGGCCAGATTGAGAGCAGCCGAAAGTTTGTTGAGCTGATCGCGCACGGCGGCGAGCTGACGATTCAACAACTCCACTTGCGCGGCGGATTTCGCATTGAGGTCGGTTGCGGTGACGAGATCTTTTTTCGATGTATCCAGTTGGGCCGCCAAACTCGCGACTTGCTGCTCCAGCTGCTTCTTCAATTCGCTGAGTGCAGCGATATCGGCGTTGAGCTTCGCTGCCTCGGCGCTGGCCGCGTCGAGCTGACTTTTGATAGCGTCACGCTCGCTCGTGGCCGAGCCGAGCGAAGCCGATAATTCGTTTGTTTTCGCTTGCAGATCGCGATTGGCGCCTTCCGCCAGCGACAGTGTTTTCGACAGTTGCGCTATCTGTGCGTTGAGTTGCGCGAGCGCTTCGTTCTTGCCCGCGATCGTCGTCGACAAGACGAACTGGCCGATCGCGAATAGCAACAGCACGAACACCATGACGAGAATCAACGACGATAACGCGTCGACGAATCCAGGCCAGATGTCGAGGGTGCGCCGACGACGTCCGAGCGAATTCACGGATTTGCTCCGCTGCGTTTGCCATCCACCGCGGCGGCGATCGTTCGCGAAAGCAATCGCATTTCGCTGCGGAATTCATCGGAAAGCCGCGCGCCGTCATTCGGTGACGCGGCGAGAGTCTTGAGCACGTTCTTCAGTTCTTCCTGCGTTTCCGACATGCCTCGCAACTCACGCGATTCGCGGCCGAGCACATCCGTTAGCCGCGTCAGTTGCGTGTTCAATTCGCTCAATTGTTCCGTCGAGCTGCGGCGTTCGCGTTCGGATTCCGTCAACGCGCGTTGCATGCGCTCAAGTCCGTCGGCGGTTTGTTCGAGCAGCGCTTGCACGTAGGCCGGAACGCTGGCTTCGCCATCGGATTGCAGCGAGCCGGACGACAGCTTCGTCATACCCGAGAGCCAATCTTCCAGTTCGTTATAGAAACGGTTTTGCGCGTGGCCGGCTTGCAGATCGAGGAATCCAAGCACGAGCGAACTGGCCAGACCGAACAGGGATGTCGAGAAACTCGTCGACATACCCGACAGTGGCTGTTTCAGATTTTCCTTGAGCTGCGTGAACATCGCGACAGGATCGCTGCCGACGCCGAGTGAGCCGATGATGTCGGCGACGGAACGAATCGTCTCGAGCAAACCCCAGAACGTACCGAGCAAGCCGAGGAAAATCGCGAGTCCGACTAAATAGCGCGAAAGATCGCGCGATTCCTCCAGACGCAAATACACACTGTCCAGAATCGAGCGCAGCGATGGCGTCGACAGCGAAAACTTTCCGCGCTCGCGACCCGCAAACATGCGCGCCATCGGCGCGAGCAATTTCGGTTTGGTGGGAAGTGGACGATCCGGCGGCGACCGCTTGAACAACTCGATCCATTCCACGTCGCGCGATAAAAGAAAAACCTGGCGGATGTTGACGACGATACCCGCTACCAGCACCGCGAGAATCACGCCGTTGAAAAACGGATTCGCTTGAAAGTTCTGAACGAGTTTTCCGGCCATTAGCACCGCGAGCAGCGCGACGGCGACGAGAAAGCCGAACATCCAGATGAAGACGTTTGAAGGTTTGGTCATGACGAGTCGGATCCGGTGCCGGGTTGGATGCGTTCTAGGTGAGACTGGTTGCGCGGCCATTTGTTCCGCACCGTTGCGCGTCAGAGTACGCCGCAGATATGAAAAATCGGGGGCAGCGGCGCGGCAATTTCCTCACGTGCCGCGCGGTTTGGCGCGATGCGTCGGCTTCGCCGACCATGGATCGTCGGGCCAAGGGTGTTTCGGATAGCGCCCTTTCAGTTCTTTTTTCACTTCCGGATACGTGCGCTCCCAGAAGCCGCGCAAATCCTGCGTCACCTGGATGGGCCGTTGTGCGGGCGAGAGAAGATGCAACGTCACGGCAATCTTTCCGCGCGCGATGCGCGGCGTATCGGCGAGCCCGAACAATTCCTGCAATTTCACAGCGAGAACGGGCGACTGACCGTCGTGATATTCCAGATGCCGCGTGTTGCCGCTCGGCACCGCGATCGATTCCGGCGCCAGTTCGTCGACCGCGCGACGTTGCGCGTAATCCAGTTTCGCCGCCAGCGCCTCGCTGACGAGTTGCGGCGTCAGCGCATCCAACCGCGCTGCGTTGTTGAGGTGCGGCAGCAACCAATCGTCGATCGAGGTGCGCAGTGCGTCGTCGCATAAATCCGGCAAGCCGAGATCGGGACACCATTCGCGCAAGCAATTCACCCGGGTGCGTAACGCGCGTGCTTGATCGCTCCATGGCAATTCGTCGATGCGCATATCGCGCACAGCTTTCAACACACCGACGTTCGCGTCTTCCGGTCGCGCCGGCACGCTGCGTCGTTCGAGCACCAGTTCTGCGAACCTCACGACCTCGAACGCTTCGATGGAACGCGTCGATTCTTTCCATCGGACGATTCGTTCGCGCACGATGCGGTCGGCGAAGTCGCGTTTGAAAACTGCCGCATCCAAAGGCGCGGCGGAGAGAATCAAACTGTCGCCTTCGTCGAATCGCAGATCGACGACGACGAGCCATGGTTCGCCGACGAGCGCGCTGTTCTTATGAAGGTGTGCCCCGCGTCCGTTGCTCAGGCGATAACGCTTCGGGTCGTTTTCGTCCTGACGCGCGATACGATCGGGGAATGCATGAATCAATAGATCGCGGTTCTCACCTTGCGTCCGAGCGCTTCGCCGCGGCGACGCCAATTTTTCGAGGCTTGATCGATTGCCGACAGCATCGACACATCCGCGTTGTACGATCGCGCGCCGCGCGCGCCGTCGCGACGATAAGCAGCAAGCGCCGCATAACGGGACTCAAAATCGTCACTGCGCGCCTGATCGCCACGCAGTGGATTGCGCGCGTCGATGAGCGCGATTAGATCGCACGCCAGTTCCCATCTCGCATCCGGCGCGCGCGATAGAGCGGCAGCGAGTCGCGGCGTGGCGCCCGTCGCGAGCATCGCTTGGCCGAATGCGGTGATGTGCTTTTCGACGTCGAGCACGCCGAGCAACATCAGCAAATCGCGCGCACTGGCCAACGCGCCGCTCGGGGGCGGATCGAGCCAGCGCAAATCGTTCGATCCCCACGCGGCCATATCCAAAGCCAATCCGGACAATTCGACTTGGCTGATCTCCGCGCGACGCGATGGTTCCCGGCGTTGGCTTTGTGGCCATAAGCGATAAGCAGTGCCGGCTGCGACGCGTCCCGCACGTCCGGCGCGTTGATCGGCGGATGCTTGCGAAATTGCGACCGTTTCCAAGCGTGTGAATCCGGAATTGGGATCGAGGCGCGGTTCACGCGCGAGTCCCGAATCGATGACGGCACGAATGCCGGGCAACGTGACGCTGGATTCGGCGATGTTCGTCGCCAGCACGATGCGGCGCTTGCCCGATGCGGCGGGCGCCAACGCAGCGTGTTGTTCGGCGAGCGAAAGTTCGCCGTGCAACGGTACGAGTTCGATGTCGCTCAGCGCATGCAGCGCCATGCCGGCTTGCTCGATTTCACGTCGGCCGGCAAGGAAAACGAGCACATCGCCATCGTTTGTTTTCAGCGCCGTCTCGACGGTGCGACGCAGATGCGTCGGCCATTCTTCGTTCGGGCGCGTCGGTGGATATTCGATGCGAACGGGAAAGCTGCGCCCCGCACTCGTGATGCGCGTCGCGTCGAACCAGCGTGCGATACGTTCGCCGTCCAGCGTTGCCGACATGATGACGAGTCGTAGATCAGGTCGAAGCGATGACTGCACGTCGAGTGCGAACGCGGCGCCGAGATCGCCTTGCAAGTGACGTTCGTGGAATTCGTCGAAAAGAACTGCGCCGATACCGGTCAGTTCCGGGTCGGATTGAATCAACCGAGTGAGGATGCCTTCCGTCACCACTTCGATGCGCGTACGCGACGACACTTTCGATTCGAAACGGATGCGATATCCGACTGTGTCGCCGACCTCTTCTCCATGCTGCTTCGCCATGAATTCGGCGGCGGCACGCGCAGCGATGCGGCGCGGTTCGAGCATGAGGATTTTCTTGCCGCCAAGCCACGCCGCATCGAGCAACGCGGGCGGAACCTGAGTCGTCTTACCGGCGCCGGGCGGCGCTTCGATAATCAAACGCGAATGACTGGCGAGCGCCGCCGTTATCTCCGGCAGAATCTCGCTGATGGGAAATTGTATAATTGTATCCAAGTGGAAAATCGGTGACGCATCCGTGCGGCTTGACGCGGCGAATCCGATCCCGCCAGGTAGGCGAGATCGGATCGGTCAAACGAATCTTACTGGCAAGTCAGTCCGTTTACTGTCGTGAAACGCTTCCACGTTCTCGTACCGGTTCCTGTCGGCACAGTGCTCGGAATACCGGTTCCCGTCGTGTCGTAGGTGAACACCATCGTGTTGCAGTCCGGGAAACTAACTTGCATCGTGCCCCACAACGCTTTCGTGGCACTCGGACCGAAGTCCCCAGCAAAGCCACCGTTGGTCGTATAAGGCAGCGTGACCGACACGGTGTTCGGCGCGACGAACGTTGTGGGATCGAGCGTGACGACGCCGCTACCGACAAGCCAATACGGCGTGCCCGTCAAATCATACGTGTACCAGGAAACGCTGAGAAAACGCTGCGTGCCCGCTGTGCCGACTTCGCCCACTTCCGTCTGAATGCCTTCGCCGCTGTGCGTGCTGTCGTACCACGTGCCGGTCAGATAGCCACTGATCGGAAGCGCTTGCGACGCAGCGGTATACAGCGCGGGATTGTAAGTGGGGATATCGAATTCCTGCGTGTCGGCGTTCGAGTTCGTGGTCGGCAAAAGGTTATATACAAATAACGCGAATGCCGGATTGAAATCAAACTGCAGCTCGGAAAGATACGTGTTCTCGATAACGAACACGCTGCTGCTGTACAGAGGTGTGCCTGCGACGTTATCGGAGAGATAGGTATTCGGATCTTTAGGTGTACGAAGCGCAATGCCCGTCTCGACGCCGCTCAAATCGACGTTGACGTATACCGCCGGATATACGGGATAAACCGAGGTATCGCCATCGAGATTCGACGGACGATCGATTTCGAGCAGTAGTGCTGAGGTACCGCCGGAGCATGGGACTCTGAAAACGGTGACGGTATCGCTTTCCAGATATTGTTGTTCGGCAGTGGTGGAGCCGTATGCATCGCCTGACAACGTGATCGTGTTTGAGACGCGCGCCGGATCGTTTGCGAACATGCCGGTCAGAAGAGGAGCCTGAAGGCAGCTCGGTGGATAAGCACGATCCTGATTGGCGATTATTTCGCTCGGCGTAGCGCCGATCGGCGCAATATGCGCCTGCGTCGATGCGCGAATCGAGGACAGCGACGGTAGGTTGCCGGAACTAATTTTATTGACGCCAGCCGCAAACGTCGGCAGCGAGACGACAAAAAACAGACTTGCGCCCACTAAGGCGCGAGTAAAGGTTGAGCGCATGTTCTTCCTCCAATTGCAACGACACGGTGCGGAGAGTGTCGCCGTTTCAGTTAATCGAGCGTGAATATCATCGCATCTTGGCATAATCGCGCATCGCTAAGAAATGTAAAAAAATGCTCATCGATATCGGCGCCAACCTTACACACAGTTCGTTTCAGAGCGATCTCGACGATGTACTGACGCGTGCGCGCAAAAACGGCGTCATGCAACTCATCGTCACGGGCGCGGATGCGCAGGGATCGCGCGATGCGTTGACGCTCGCGCGCAAACATCCGTCGGCGCTTTACGCGACAGCCGGCGTGCATCCGCATCACGCCAAGGATTTTCACGGCGAAACAGAAACGCTGTTAGCGGAGTTGCAGACGCAGACGGAAGTCGTCGCCGTCGGCGAAACCGGGCTGGACTACAACCGCAATTTTTCGCCGCGCGAGGCGCAGTTGTTCGCATTCGAACGCCAATTGGGACTCGCCATCGATTGCGGAAAACCGGTGTTCTTGCATCAGCGCGACGCGCATGCAGATTTTCTTTCCTGTCTGGACAACGTACGCGACCGCATCAGCCGCGCTGTCGTGCACTGTTTCACCGGCGAGAAAAAGGAATTGTTCGATTATCTCGACCGCGATTTTTTCATCGGCATCACGGGATGGATCTGCGACGAGCGTCGCGGCAAACATTTGCGCGAGCTCGTGAAGAGCATTCCGGCCGATCGACTGATGCTCGAGACCGATGCGCCGTACTTATTGCCGCGCGATTTGAAGCCGATGCCATCGCATCGGCGCAACGAACCAATGTATCTGGCACATATCTGCGCGGAAGTGGCGCGGAATAGAAACGAAGAATCCACTATCACTGCCGCTAACGCGACGCAGACGGCGCAGAAATTTTTCGCTATCGGTTAAGTGCGCAAACCTACGCCGCGGCTCAGGAGATTCAGGCAAAAAGCGCCGAATACCACGACGAATCCCAGCATGACGACATACGCCCAGACGATGTCAATGTCCGACGTGTTGAGCAAGCCGTAACGAAACGCGTTGACCATATACAAAATCGGATTCGCGTAAGAAATCTCTTTCCACGGTGACGGCAGTTGCGCGACGTTGTAGAAAACGCCACCGAGATAAGTAAGCGGCGTGAGCACGAACGTGGGGATGATCGCCACGTCGTCGAACTTGCGCGCGTAGATCGCGTTGATAAACCCGAGCAACGCGAAAATGATGGCGGCGAGCAGCACCGTCGTCAGCGTCACGAACGGATGATACAAATGGATTTTGCTGAAAAATAAAGAAATACACAGCACGATGGCGCCGACCATCAACCCGCGCAGCACCGCGCCCGCCACATAGCCGCCCAGGATCGTCCACCCCGGCATCGGCGACACGAGCATTTCCTCGACGAAACGCTGAAACTTCGCGCCGAAGAACGAACTCGAGATATTGCCGTACGAATTCTGGATCACGCTCATCATCACCAAACCCGGCGCGATGTATTCGATGTACGAAATTCCCGGCGCCATCTCGCCGACGCGTCGACCGATCAGGCTGCCGAAAATGACGAAGTACAGCGTCATCGTGATCGCCGGTGGCAGCAGCGTCTGACTCCAGATGCGCAAAATGCGCGTTACTTCGCGACGAACGAGCGTCCACAGCGCAATGAGTGTGCCTTCACTGTTCATGCGGCTACCTTGTCGTTGGCCTCGATGAGCCGCACGAATAATTCTTCGAGCCGGTTCGCCTTGTTGCGCATCGAAACTACCGTTATTCCGCGTGCCGTCAACGCGGCGAACAGCGAGTTGAGATCGTGCGCCCGCGACATTTCCGCTTCCAGCGTGCGCTCATCAACACGCGTGATCTTTACGTCGGTGACCGTGGGTAAATCCGCGACAGGATTGGCCAGATCCAGCACAAACGTCTCAACGTCGAGCTTGCCGAGCAAATTGCGCATCGCCGTATTCTCGATGATGCGGCCGTGATCGATGATCGCGATATTGCGGCAAAGTTGTTCGGCTTCTTCGAGATAGTGCGTGGTCAAGATGACGGTGGTTCCCGCGGCGTTGATACTTTGTATAAATTTCCACATCGACCGACGGATTTCGATATCCACCCCGGCGGTGGGTTCGTCGAGAATCAACAACCGCGGTTCGTTCATCATGGCGCGCGCGATCATCAGGCGCCGCTTCATGCCGCCCGACAGCGTGCGCGAAATCTCGAAGGCTTTGTCCCACAGCGCCAGTTGCTTCAGGTATTTCTCGGCACGCTCGGCCGCGACCTTGCGCGGCACACCGTAGAAACCGGCCTGATTGACGCAAATCTGAAATGGCTGCTCGAATAAATTGAAATTCATTTCCTGCGGCACCAGCCCGAGCATCTGCATGGCTTCGCTGCGACGTTTGCGGATCGGGATGCCGAACACGCTCGCTTCGCCGGATGTCGCATTCACTAACGAGCTGATGATGCCGATCAACGTGGACTTGCCCGCGCCGTTCGGACCGAGAAATGCGTAAAAATCGCCGACCTGCACGCTCAAAGAAATACCTTTGAGTGCTTCGACGCCGTTCGAGTAGATTTTTCTGAGGTCGCGGACTTCCAGCGCGGGAATCGTGCTCATGGGCTGCGCAATTGAGACAAGGCAGCTAGTATAGCGACCCTTTCCGATGCATTGACGTTTCCACGTGGCAGAACATTTTCAATTGCGACTGGCCGAAAGCCGCATGCTTGCACCGAGCGTGCGTCACATGGTGTTCGAACGCGCCGACGGCGCCATGTTCGATTTCATTCCAGGGCAATTTATCCAAGTGCATTTCCATTACCCGGATGGCAAGCCGACCAAGCGCAGTTATTCCGTCGCGACACTCGGAACGGCCGAAGGCAGTGCCGTGCGGCGCGTCGAAGTGGCTGTGTCCTATGTCGACGGCGGCGCGGCGACAAATCTGCTGGGCAATCTGGCGGAGGGCAGCGAGATCGAAGCGAGTGGTCCGTACGGACGTTTTTGCCTGATGGATACGGACGCCAATCATCGCTATCTTCTGGTCGCGACGGGTACGGGCGTGACGCCCTATCGCGCGATGTTGCCGCAACTGGAGAAGATCGCGGCACGCGGAGCGGAAGTCGCGCTCGTCTACGGGGCGCGCAACGAATCGGAACTTTTGTACGGCGACGAATTCGAAGCGTTCGCGCAACAGAATCCACATTTCCACTTTTATGCCTGCTTCAGCCGCACACCGCGCGCGCAACCGCGAGCAAACGATCGCAACGGTCATGTGCAGGTTGCGTTATCCGAATTGAAACCCGATTCCGCGCATGACATCGCTTATCTCTGTGGCAACCCGGACATGGTCGATCAAGCGTTCGCGCAATTGAAAGAGGCCGGTTTGCCGGTTCATCACATCCGCCGCGAGAAATACGTTTCGTCGCGCTGAAACGCGACACTCAGTACGTCACGGTTACGGTGATTTTGTCCGTGTAGTTCGTCGCCGGCACTGCCGTTTGTGGCGGAACGCGGCCGTACACGGTCAACGTCTGCGCGGTACCCGTGCCCGTGCCCGATTGCGTATCGGTGTTCAACGTGTTGCCCCAGCGCTGGGTGCGGTTGAGGTCTCGATACAATTCGTAAGTCACATAGTTGCCGCCGATAGTCATGCGCCGCGTGTTGCCCGACGCGTTCAGGCCGTTGTCGAGACCGAGCTGCCACGATGTGTTGGCGCCGCATGTGAGACTGATGCTCGATGTCTGATCCACGTTGCTGGTCAACAGACCCGGCGCAGAGCCGAAACCTAGGTCGGTCGCCGTCGTGATTTTGCATTGCGACTGCACGAGGGCGCTGACGTTGAAAGCAAAGTTGCCCGTACTTTCGCCGGTCGCTCCGTTCGAGCAACTGCTCGGTTTGCCGCCTAGGCCGAGAAAGTCTTCGTTGTAGCCGAAATTGATCTGCGCGTTTGCGCCCGCGAACAGGCTCGAATAATTGCCGGAGCCCAGTGTGGTCTGTCCTGCGGGAACCTGTCCGTATAACGTCAACGTGCCGCTTTGCGATCCATTTCCATTTATTTGCAACGATACCTGCGGCGGTGTGATGCCTCCGGCAAAAAGTGACCCCCAGACCAGCGAGCGCGACGGATCGGTATACATTTGGAACGACATCGCGTCGTTGCTCGCGTTCTTCATCACGCGCGGCGTGAGGCTGGAACCTTGCGATCCAGAGCCGATGCTGAAACAAGCCGAGATGTAGTCGGTATAAAGCGCGCCAAGTGCAGCGTTGAAGGTACATGAGTAATTCAGCGTAGCCGACGCGTTGACGAGACTGCCGCTGGGATTGACGGTGCCGAAGTTAAGATCCGTCATCGTGGCGCTGCAGGTTGTGGTCGCTTGCGCGCGGCTACCGAAGGCCAACACGGCGCACGCGAGAATCAGAAATAGTGAAACCAGCCGCAGAAATTTCATCGTGACTCCAACACACACGCCAGCGGACCGATTTCCGGCACACCCTCGACGTGGATGGGGTAATCGAAACGCGTCCGGCATTTTCCCGCCGACGTTTGTGCGGTCAAGATGTTGTGCATCGTCAAAGTGTCCAGATAGACCACGCCGTCGAAACCCACCAATGCATTGCTGTCGGGTTGATCGTCGAGCTGCACTTTGCTGCCGACCGGCAGCGGTTTGCCGTTGCCATCGTGCAGGACAATCGTGGCCGCGCGAACGGTGCGCATGCCGAAGCGGGCAATCGATCCTGCGCGATCGCTCGGCGTGACGATGGCGCTGACGGTGTCGACGCGCATATTCACCGGCAGATCCATCGCGTCGATGCCGAGCTGATTTTTCTGATATGCATTCAAGCGTGTGACCAAAAGCATGCCATCGCTGTCGGTGTTGCCGACAATTCGATTTTCCAGTGTCACCGGCACATTCGGGACGCCGTCGGTAGACACCACGGCGAATGCATCGTCGACGTGACGCGTCGCGAACAAATGTCCCGCCATGAACACGAGCGAACCCGTTGCATCGACGTAGGCGTAGCGGCTGTCGCCTGTCGCGCTCACGCCAGTCGTGAACTGACCGCGATCCAGAAGCCAGCTCGCTTCTGCGACGCCACCACTCTGATCGACACCATCGC
>OLMB01000220.1_pt1 | contig 39005 bp, 29 predicted proteins | sample 1604691 | NCBI WGS metagenome assembly OLMB01 (sample SAMEA104055722, study PRJEB20765) | soil metagenome | isolation source: soil
TGAATCCGCCGCCACCGCCACCGCCAAACCCTCCGCCACCGAATCCGCCGCCGCCGCTCCAGCCGCCCGATCCGCCGCGATTGGCGAATCCCCCGCCCATCCCGCCGACCAGTCCGATAACGATGCCGAAAATGCCGAGTCCCACCGAGGCGATCATCAATCCGCTGAGGAACCATGCGACTGCCGCTGCGATGGCGCCGATAACGCCCGCGCGCGGCACGGACGGCAGTCCGCCGACCAGTCCGCGCAACCAGAAAATGCCGAAGATGAAAAAGACAATATTGTTGAGGAAGAAATGCGAATATTTGTGTTCGGTTTCGTTGTTGTCGAGCGGCGGCGGCAACGGTTCGCCATCGATGAGTTTGCCCAACGCGTCGACGGCGTCGCTGATACCGCCCTCAAAATCGCCGCTGCGGAATTTCGGCGTGATGTATTCGCGAATGATGCGCGCCGACGTGACGTCGGGAATGGCGCCTTCGAGCCCGCGTCCCACTTCGATTCGCACGTGATGATCGTTTTTGGCGACGGTCAACAGCACACCGTCGTTGACGTCTTTGCGCCCGAGTTTCCACGCGTCGGCGACGCGATAGGAATACTGCTCGATCTCTTCCGGTTGCGTCGTCGGTACGATCAGGACAGCGACTTGCGATCCTTTGCTTTGTTCGATCGAAGCGATCTTGGATTCGAGCGCCTGTTTTTCATACGCGCCCAGCGTTCCCGTCGTGTCCGTGACGCGCGCGACGGGTGGAATCGGAAGCAAATTATCGGCGCGCGCGACGCCCGTCAGCAGCACAAGGCTGCACAGCAATCCCAGCCATCCGCGCATCATGCGCATGGATACGATTTAGGGATGCGCGGGTGCGGGTGGTGGTGTGGGTGCGGCCGGCGCGGGCTTGCTGAAATCGATCACGGGCGCCGTCGAAATTGCTTTTTCGTTTTCGACGCTGAAATTCGCCTTCGTCTTATAGTGGAAGATTCCGGCCGTCAGGTTTTGCGGGAAGCTGCGAATGAACGTGTTGTAGTCCTGCACGGTGGCGATGTATTTGTTGCGCGCGACGGCGATGCGGTTCTCAGTGCCTTCAAGCTGCGCCTGCAGGTTCTGGAACAAGGCATCGGCTTTCAGGTTCGGATAGTTTTCCGACACCACCATCAGCCGCGACAACGCACTGCTCAATTCACCTTGCGCGGCCTGAAACGCCTTCACTTTCGCCTCGTCGCTGAGATCGTCGGTGTTGAGAGTCACCTTGCCGACGGATGCGCGCGCTTCGGTCACTTTCTCCAGCACTTCTTCTTCGTGCTGCGCATAGCCTTTCACGACACTGACGAGTTGGGGAATGAGATCGGCACGGCGCTTATACTGATTCAGAATTTCGGACGATGCCGCATTCACGGCTTCATCTTTGCTTTGAATCGCGTTGTAGCCGCAACCGGCGAAAAGGAACAGCAAGGGCAACAGCAGCAGACCGCGGATCGTACGCATTCGATGGCTCCCCCGTCAGCGCGAGTGCTGACTGCGCGCACATCATACCTCGCCTACAGAGAATCGGGAGGCCCATTGAGTTGCGACTGCATCAACGCCTTTCGCCGCGCTTTGCGCAGCTTGCGCTGTCGTTTTGCGGCCAGGTTGAGCGTTTCGACGACAGCGGAGAACGCCATCGCGAAGTAAAGATATTTGCGCGCAATTGTCACGTCGATGCCTTCGCCGATGAGCATCACGCCGACGATGATGATGAAAGCCAGCGCCAACATGCGGATGGTCGGATTGCGGTCGATGAAATCGCCGACGGGATCGGAAGCGAACAGCATCACTGCGACCGCCAGAACGATCGCCGCCACCATCACCGGAATATTGCGCACCATGCCGACGGCGGTGATGACCGAATCCAGCGAGAAGACGATGTCGATCAGCGCGATTTGCGCGATCACCCAAGCGAATGTCGAGGCGGACGCTTCGGTTTGTTCTTCGTCGGGCTCGGTGAAAACCGCATCCCAGATTTCCATCGCGCCTTTGACGAGCAGAAACAGGCCGCCGCCGATCATGATCAAGTCGCGCACGGAAATGATCTGTCCGAACAGCGTGAACAGTTTCATGCGCGTGTCGTCGAGCCGCGCCAAATGCGCCAACGCGAGCAACAACAAAATGCGCGTACCGCACGCGAGCACGAGGCCGATGCGGCGCGCATTCGAGCGGCGCGCTTTGGGCAGACGACCGACGGCGATCGAGATGAAGACTAGATTGTCGACGCCAAGAACGATCTCAAGCGTCGACAGCGTCAGCAGTGCGATCAGAATTTCGGCGCTGAAAAAATTCACGGAAGCGGCGATCCCTGCGCAGGCATCATAAGCGTTGCGTCAGTATGAGCGTCCAGCACAAAATCACGTTCACCATGAGCAGGAAGACGGCAGCCGAACCCATGTCCTTCGCGCGGCCGGCCAATTCGTGGAATTCGGGACTTACTTTATCGACGACCGCTTCCACGGCCGAATTGAGCAGTTCAGCCGAAAGTACTAAAAGTATACTTCCGCACATCAGCGCTTTTTCCACGCCGCCGTGTCCGAGCCATAAGCCGAGCGGAAACAGGATGATCGTCAAATACACTTCGAGGCGAAACGAGGCCTCGAATTGCCACCCCGCGCGCATGCCTTTCAGCGACCAGATGAACGCCTTGTAGATCTGCTTAGGACCGCGCGGTTCGGTGCTTGGCATTGCGGTCCCCCAACCTAGAAGTGAAGTCGCAATCAGACGCCGGCGGGCAGTGCGGTGTCGGCGGCTCTGATGTGCTGATGTCGCCAAGCCACATCCAATTCCTTCGCCGCTTTTACGTCGTCGAGCCGTCGCACGGGCGTCGTCACTGGCGCATCGCGCATCGTTTGCGGATGCGTTCCTGCGAGCGTCAGCAATTGGCCCATCACGTTCACGAATTCGTCGAGCGTTTCCTTGCTTTCGGTTTCGGTCGGCTCGATGAGCAGGCATTCGGGAACGAGCAGCGGAAAATAATTCGTCGGCGCGTGGATGCCGTGATCGAGCAGCGATTTGGAAAAATCGAGCGCCGTCACGCCATGTTCTTTTTTCTGCTTGTTCACGGTGACGATGAATTCGTGACTTGCGCGACGTTTGGGATAAGCCAGGTCATAGCCTTTCGCCGCGAGCGTATTGGCGAGATAGTTCGCGTTCAACGTGGCGTATTCGGCCACGCGCGGCATACCTTCGCGACCGAGCAGACGCGCGTAGATGTATGCGCGCAGAAGAACGCCTGCGTTGCCGGCGAACGTCGTCAATCGTCCGATCGTGTGCGGACGATCTTTCTTGCGCACCCAACCGAATTGGCCATCCGCACGTTTCTCGATCATCGGAGTCGGCAGATAGGGTTTCAAACGCTCCGACACGCCAACCGCGCCCGCACCCGGGCCGCCGCCGCCGTGCGGTGTCGAGAACGTCTTGTGCAGATTCATGTGAATCGCGTCGAATCCCATGTCGCCCGGACGAACCTTGCCGAGGATCGCATTGAGATTCGCGCCGTCGTAATACAGCAACCCGCCGGCTTCGTGTACCAATTTAGCAATTTCCACAATGCGGCGTTCGAACACGCCGAGCGTGGACGGATTCGTCAACATGATGCCGGCCGTTTTCGGGCCGAGCACTTTCTTCAATGCTTCGATATCGACGTCGCCATTGGCATCCGTCTGGATCTCGCGGACGGTGCAGCCGCACATTGTCGCCGTAGCAGGATTGGTGCCGTGCGCGGCGTCGGGAACGATGATTTCCGTTCGCTCCAAATCATTGCGATGACGGTGATACGCCATGATCATCGCCACGCCGGCGAATTCGCCTTGCGCGCCGGCCATCGGCGCGAGCGATACGCCACCTTTCATGCCCGTCACATCGGCGAGAATTTCCTGCAAGTCGTGCATACACGAGAGAAATCCCTGACTCAGCGATTCCGGCGCGTACGGATGACGCGCCAGAAATCCATCGAGCATCGCCAGCGAATTGCAGGCGCGCGGGTTGTACTTCATCGTGCACGAGCCGAGCGGATAAAACTGCGTGTCGATGGAAAAATTCTTGCGCGACAGATTCGTGTAATGCCGCAACGCCTGCAATTCCGATACTTCGGGCAAGCCGATCGGATCTTTACGTTTCAGGTGTTCGGGCAGATCGTCGGGAAGCGGAGAATCGTTAGTGACTTGCGCCGAAGCCATTCGGCCCGGTTGCGATAACTCGAAGATCAGCATGGCGTCGCGCTAATGGAAACTGAGGCCGATATCATGCCATATTCCGCAAAAAGCGGCGCCGCGCCGCGTGCCCTCATTTCTTTTTCCTCTGCGAGTGATCGATGAGCGATCTGCTGAACGTCGTTTTGCTGGGCGTAATCGAAGGCATCACTGAGTTTTTGCCCATATCGAGCACAGGACATTTGCTCATCGCCGAACACTGGCTCGGCGCACGGTCGGATACGTTCAATGTCGTGATCCAGGCCGGCGCAATTCTCGCTGTCACATTCATCTATCGCGCGCGTTTGTGGGAACTGGCGACGCACTTTGCGCAACGCGAGAATCGCGACTACGCGCTGAAACTGACGCTCGCTTTTTTGATCACGGCGGTCGGCGGATTCATCGTGACCAAACTCGGTTTCAAACTGCCCGACAAAATCACGCCCGTCGCGTGGGCATTGTTGATCGGCGGCGTGTGGATGATCGTGGCCGAGTATTTCGCGGCGAAACGTGCGGACAATAAAAGCGTGAGCTGGCTCGTCGCGGTGTTGGTCGGCCTCGCACAAATCGTCGCGGCGATTTTTCCCGGCACGTCGCGCTCGGCGGCGACGATCTTCATCGCGATGCTCGCCGGAACTAGCAATCGTCCTGCCGCGACGGAGTATGCGTTTCTCGTCGGCATTCCAACCATGTTCGCGGCCAGCGGTTATGAATTGCTGAAGCAATTTAAGGCTGGCGACGTACACGAAGATTGGACAGCGCTCGCCATTGCGTTCGTCGTGTCGACGATCACCGCGTTCGTCGCCGTAAAGTGGCTACTCGGCTACATCCGCTCGCATAAATTCACGCCTTTCGCGATCTATCGAATCGTCGTCGGCGCAGCACTGTTGCTGCTGATGCCGAACGCGTGAGCTGTGGCATCATCGCCTAATGAATAAACGCGCGCTCGTCATCATCGCAACCGTCTGCGCGGCGATTTCGCTGATCAGCATATTCATGCTCGATCAGACGATCGCGATGGCCGTGCACAATTCCGGATTTGAGAACACCGCATTTTTTGCCGACGGACGTTCGTTTCTCGACATTTTCACTGGCCGCGGACTCGTCGGCAGCCACGTGGGACTCGGACAATTCCTGCTCGGATCGCTGTTCGTCATCATCGGTTTCTTGTGGTGGCTGGCACAACGATCAAGCTATGCCGCGCGGGGAATCCTCTTCGCCGGCGTCGTACAACTCATCACCATCGAACTGGCTTGGGTGATCAAAGACGTGTTCGGCCGGATGCGTCCGTTCCAGCTGATGGAGAAAAACGACTGGAGCCACATCTGGTTCATGGGCAGCAACTCGTTTCCATCCGGACATAACGCTTTTTTCTGGGGGCTTTTCCTGCCATTGATGTATGTGTTCCCGCGCTATCGCATCCCGTTGTTGATTGTTCCCATCTTCATCGCGCTCGCGCGCATCGACGAGAACTATCATTTCTTATCCGACGTTCTTGCATCGATCGCGCTGGCTTCGCTAGTAACGCTATGTGTCGCGCTAATTTTTGGCGGATGGCTTAGTCTGCAAATTGGTAATCAGCGCAAGAATTAATAGCCGCTTTCACACATAAATCCTGCGAGAACGCCGAGGGCGCGCAGGATGCGCGCCGTTCGCCGCAAGTGACATGGATGTCCATTCGGCGAACACGCCGCACGTGCAGGAAAAGGTGTTTCTTTGGTTACTTTCTTTGCACCAGCAAAGAAAGTGACTCGCTCGCGAAGCGAGTGAAAGCTCCGGCTCTTAGACATCGAAGGCAAAAAGCAAAATCACCGGATTCCGTCCATCGCCGGAATGACGAGCGAAGGATTCCGCAACCGCACACACATCCCCCCGCGACTTACGATACCCTTCGCCTTTCCACCAATCCGGCCGCCAAATCGTTATGTCGAACCTGAACTCCACACCGTCCCAAACCAAGTCGTTCTCGACCATTTTCCTGATCGAGCTGTGGGAGCGCTTCGGCTTCTACGGCATGCAGGCGCTGATCGTCTTCTACATGGTGCAGCGGCTCGGCTTCGACGACACCCGCGCCAATCTGGTCTGGGGCGCGGCGTCCGCACTGATTTACGTCGCACCGGCGATCGGCGGTTGGGTTGGCGATCGCATCTTGGGCACGCGGCGAACCATGCTCACGGGCGCCGCGATTCTCAGTTTGGGCTACGGCCTCATCACGCTTCCGACTGAAAACGTCAATTTCCTCTTTATCGCACTCGGCGTGATCGTCGTCGGCAACGGTTTGTTCAAACCTAACGCCGGCAATCTCGTCCGCAAAATCTACGATGGCGACGACGCGCGAATCGACAGCGCGTTCACCATTTACTACATGGCCGTGAATATCGGATCGACGTTTTCGATGATTCTTACACCACTCGTCAAAGATTGGGTCAACGGCGCGTATCAAAATCAATTCGGCTGGCACGCAGCATTCGGTATGTGCTGCGCAGGATTGATCGTCGGGCTCATCAATTTCTATTTCATGCGTGCATCGATGGCGCATGTCGGTTCTGATCCGGACGCGCAGCCGTTCAACGTGATGAAGCTGCTCAAAGTGCTCGGCGTCGGTGTGGTGTGCGTGCTGATCGCGACGGTCATCCTGCAGAATCGCGACATCGCGCGCGCCTTCGTCGTCATCGCCGCGATAGCGATGCTCGGCATCTTCGGTTATCTGATCGCGAAGAGTCATCGCGACGAAAAAGCCGGTCTCATCGCCGCGCTCGTGTTGACGATCCAGACCATCTTCTTCTTCATTTTTTATCAGCAGATGTCGACGTCGCTATCGCTGTTCGCGCTGCGCAACGTCGATCCCGCGCAAACGCTGTTCGGCTGGCACATTTTCAATTGGCTTCCCGCACAATATCAGGCACTGAATCCGATCTGGATCATGTTGCTGTCGCCGCTGCTCGCGTGGGCTTACACGGCGGCCGGCAAGCGCGGCAAGGATTTGCCGATCGCCGGAAAGTTCGCGTTGGGTTTTGCCGTCGTCGCGATCGGATTTTTCGTCTACGGCATCGCCGGTAAATTTGCGGACGAAGCGGGAAAAACATCGTCGTGGGTGATGATCGGCGGCTACGGTTTGTATTCGCTCGGCGAATTGCTCGTGAGCGGACTCGGTCTTGCGATGATCGCCCGCTACGTGCCTGCGCGCATGGGCGGCTTCATGATGGGCGCGTATTACGTGGGCGTCGGCATCTCGCAATATATCGGCGGCTTGGTTGCAAACTATGCAGCGATTCCGTCGGACATTACCGATCCGTTGCAATCGCTGCCGATTTACACGGCGCTGTTCAACAAACTCGGCGTCGTCGGCATCGTCTGCACATTGATCGCCATCGCCGTGTTGCCGCTGATGAAGAAATTATCGGCGACGCATCACGACGCCGCCAACCCATCGACACCGCCGCTGGTCACAGCCATCGCCGAAGAATGATCGTCGCGGTCACGGCAGCGTCTGCGACGACGTTGCCGACGTTCCGTCGTCGCGAACGAAGCTGCGTCGGATTTCACTCTCACTGTCACTGCCCGCATTTTGCGTAACGATGCGCAAATTCATCTTTTTGCCGTCGTCCGACAACGTGTAGTACTCCGCGATCGTGCCACCGCCGTCGGGGTGCATTTCGATCACCATTTCCGGCGCTTCCCACGTCAGCGTGACGGTGCCGCCATATGGCGCGCCGTAATTGTTGCGATTGTCGAAGCGATAGGCCAGGCGCTGTCCGCTAGCGGCGATGTCGAAGACAGTATCTGACTGCCGAATCGTCAACGAATGCGCATGCAGACGCGGATCGGTCGGTGAATTTTGCACGTTCGAGTTCGACGATCCGTTCGAGTTATCGCTCGAATGATGATGTCCGCCGCCACCCATGCCGTGACCACCACCGCCGTGACCTCCGCCGCCATGACCGCCGGATTGCGGTGTCGAATTCGAATCGGATTTGTCGCCGTCGCTCGACGATTTGTCGCTGGCGACCCATTGTCCGCTGAAGTCCACCGGCGAATCCGCGAGCGCAACCACCGTCGTCAGTGCCAGAAAACAAAAAATCAGCGAAACTGTGCGCATCGCGGCAACCTCGAATAGGCTTGACGCATCTTAGCTTTGGCGACCGTAGACGACTGCAGCGAAAGCGCAAATCACGGTAAGCAAAAGTAAGCGAATGCAAAGACAGCGACACAACGCCGTTTGCGCCGTATCCTTGCCCGTGAAATGGACGCACCGACAATGAATGACGCCAGGATCCTGCTTGCCGACGACGACGAGGAGTTGTGTCAGCTCCTGCGCGATTTTCTCGTACGCGAAGGCTTCGAAGTCGACCTGGCCCACGATGGCGAAGAAGCGCTGCGCCGCGCCTATGCCGGCGGTTACGACGCGGTGATTCTCGACGTGATGTTGCCGCAACGTTCCGGTCTGGAATTGCTGCGCGAATTGCGTCGTTCGTCGAAGCTGCCCGTGCTGATGCTCACGGCGTTGGGCGAGGACATCGATCGCATTCTTGGTCTTGAGCTCGGCGCGGACGACTATGTGCCGAAACCCTGCAATCCGCGCGAAATCGCCGCACGCTTGCGCGCGATATTGCGTCGCACGCAAGGCGACAACGAAAGTCATCGCCTCACCGATCTGACCATCGGCCCCGTCGCATTGCGCGCGGCATCGCGCAACGTCACCGTGCGCGGCGAACCGATCGCGCTGACCGGTACCGAGTTCAACATCCTCGCCGTCCTCATGCGCGAAGCAGGTCGCGTCGTCAGCAAAGAAACATTATCGCAAGACGTGCTCGGCCGTCCGCTCGGACCGTTCGATCGAAGTATCGATGTACACATTTCTAAATTGCGGCGTAAGCTCGGACTGGCACGCGACGGCGAATCGCTGATCGGCACCGTTCACCGCGGCGGCTATATCTTTCGTATCGTCGAGGAATAACCATGTCCCACACAGCGCGGTTGCACTGACATGCGCCGCCTGTTCTGGCGAATCTTTGGTCTGTTCTGGGCGGCGACCGTCGTCCTGATTCTGGCGATCGCCTGGATCACCTCGTTCAATTTCGAAAACGAAAAACTGCCCGGTCTCGACGTGACCCGCATGGATTTCGTCTTGAACGACGAACTTCGCAGCGCCCAACGCGCGTTTCGCGAAGGCGGCGTCGATCAAATGAAACAGCGCATGGACGAGATGCAGCGGCTGCGCGGCATCGAAATCTATGTGCTTACTGCCGACAATCATGATGTTCTCGATCGCGACGTTCCCCCAGAAGTACTCGACGCCATCGCCAACCCCGTAACGGACAGCGAAGGCATGCACAACAACCGCATGCGCCTGCGCAAGATAACCGGCGCCGATACCAAACCGGTCTATACGGCGGTCGCAAGTTACAAGGGGTCGCCTTTACTGCGAATGATGTATCGCCGTCCGAGTACGTTCTGGACGCATGTGTTGATCGCCATGGTGATCAGCGCCGTGTTCAGCCTGCTGCTCGCCGCTTACATCACCGCGCCGCTGGCGCGCATCCGCAGCAGCGCGCGCCGTGTGGCGCGTGGCGATCTTTCGGCGCGCGTCGGCAAACTGCCGTTCGGACGCAGCGCGGAAATTCTCGCGCTCGCGAACGAATTCGATCAGATGGCGGCGCGTCTGAAAGATCTCGTCGAAGGTCAGCAACGATTGATCCGCGACGTATCACACGAAATGCGCTCACCCTTGTCGCGCATGCGCGTCGCGCTCGAACTGGCGCGCTCGCACGAAACCGACGAAACGCGCGCGCAACTCGACCGCATCGAACGCGAAGCCATGCGCCTGGAAGAAATGATTGGCCAGGCGATTCAACTGTCGCGCATGGAAACCACGTCGCAGACGCGCGCGGAAGATATCGCGCTCGACGAACTCGTTGCCGATATCGCCGCCGACGCCGCGTTCGAGGCGCAGGCGCGCCCCTGTTCGCTGCACATTGCGCAGACCGCACCGATGCGCGTGCACGCCGAAGCGGATTTGCTGACCAGCGCCATCGAAAACGTGGTGCGCAACGCCGTCACCTACACCAGCGCCGGCAGCACGATTGACCTGCGCCTGGATCGCGTCGAAACACAGGCCCGCCTGCGCGTGCGCGACGCGGGCCCCGGTGTTCCGCCTGGCGATCAAGCACGCATTTTCGAGCCGTACTTCCGCACAGACGCCGCGCGCCAGCGCAAAAGCGGTGGTAGCGGATTGGGACTCGCCATCGCCAAGCGCGCGATCGAACGTCAGGGTGGACGCATTCGTGCGCATAACGCGGACGGCGGTGGACTCGAAGTCGAGATTTGTCTCCCGCTGATTTAAAGATTCGCGTCGACATTCCGCGAAATTCGCCGCTCGCTACCAGCGTGCAGGCATCAATGAAACACCTTCTTCGATAAATCCCACTTGCACGGCACGCCGACGCGTGTCCGCAACGCGTCCTCGCGACGTCCGTTTCGCACGCCTCGAACAAAGTAACTTGCGCCGCCCACAACTGTCCGGCGGGGAGGCCGGAGTAGCCAAATCCATTTCTATCAAAATCCACAAAGTGGTCCGACTCCACATCGTGGTGCGGATCATTCCAAATCAAAAAAATAGACGGAAACTTAATTTCATGCGAGTTCAAACATTGAATTTATTGAAGCGATCCATTTTTTATTCTCTCTGCGTTCTTCCATTGAGCGGCATCGCGGCGCCGCAGGAAACCTTCTTGCCTCCGCAGCGCATTCCCGTCGACGCCAATGTGTTGAAGATGGTCGTCAGCGATGTGAACGGCGACGGTTTCGACGACGTCGTCACGCTGACGTCCGACGGAATCGTCATTTATCTCAACGAAGGAAAAGTACGCGCAACGAGCGAAGACGTAACGTTCATCAAACAAGATCCCATCCCTCTGCTCACCCACCCGAACACCGAAGCGGCGGAAGACAACATTCGCTTCAGCGGAGGAGCCGATCTGCAAGTGATCGATCTCGACGGTGACGGCGCGCCCGATCTTCTAATCAGCAACGCATCCACGGGCGAAATCTTCGTGCTGTGGAACCAGGGCGAAGAAGCCAAGAAATCATTCGTGTTCGTTCCCGACACGGACCTTCCGACCGATCCATCCATGACCATTCTGAGTCCGCTGGCCGAGCGCACATTCGGCGGCAGTGGCGGCGTTCTCGGAACACCGATCTATGTCGCTGCGGCGAATCTCGGCGACGGATCAGGGCGCAAATCGATCATCGCTTATCACGGCAGTCTGCAACCCGATCCGACGAGCGCCGACGATCCGCCGTTCAATCAGCGCAACTACGAATCGATCGGCATCATCTATCCGGCCAAAGGGACCAAGCGCGGTTTCGATGTCGCCGCGCAACGCCTCGCTTGGCCGAATTGCGATCTCGCGTTCGGCGGCGCCTCACCGGGTTGCGTGGGCTGGAACGATGGCATGCCTGCAAATGCACCGCTCTACAACTTCCGCGCGGCGGACGGGGCGCGCCTGAATTTCGACGACGCGGCCAGTGACATACTCACCATGGATGGTTGGAATCCGCCGACGGCATTTGGTCCCAAATCGTACATGCCCGCAGTACTTCGACCGAACGCCTCACCTGGATTCCAAATTCTGGCAGGCGCAGGAGCGAACGGTTCGGATTCGATCTGGCTCGACGCCGCACAACAGATGAACGAGTTCGTCCATGACAACGCGCTCAAACTGATGCGCCGTCGAAACGCGATGCCCACGATCGAAGGCAATGAGCGTTCGAGCGGATCGACCTTCGCGACTCTCAGCACTGGCCAGATAGCATTGATTACGGCCGGCGGCATGGACGTGTACTACGAGCCGAGCAATGCCGGTAGCGTGGTCAAACAAGCGGTACCTGATTATCTCAATCGATCAGGCCAAGTCGGCGGTTGGTTGAGCTGGACGAAGCTCAACAGCGGATCGGCATTGATGTCGATGTCAGACTATTGCCGCGCGCCAGATCCCTGTGTTCGGACCAATTCGTGGTACCACTTGCCGCTCGATGGGACCGCGGCGCCGGTGGCACAGTGGGGCGGCAGCTACGGCCTCGTCATGATTGATTACGCCGATGAAGTCACCGCGCCGGGCGGCACGAAGTTCGCGCCCTTCTTCGACGATCTCGATGACGGTCGATTCCAAGCGTTCTCGGTGACAGACGGCGGCGTCACGCACAAGCCTTTTATCGCATCGGGAAATTTTGCCTCGCTCACCGAGCGTGCGCTCGTCGTGCTCGATCACCAAGACGGCGCCATCGACGATCCCAACTTCACGCATCTCAAACTGTTCCGTCCCGATGTCGCGAAAACGTACACTTCGCCCGTTCCGCATCTCGACGGTCTGACTGTCGGGCGTTTCATTGCCGATGGACTTACCGATATCGGCAACACGCTTCCGAAGGGCGAAACGAGCGGAGTTCTCGTTGGCTCGCAACTCGGCGTAGGCATCAACGATGCGATCCGTTACGTGGTCGTTCGCGACAAAGCGACGCACTCGGCTGTCGGTGTGTTCCCGGCCAATCCCGCCGAGAACGTCAAGGACATCAGTAAAGACGGAATAGTCGTTCCCGGCTTGAGCACCCTCGACATCGGTCAATACACGTTGACGGCATACAACGCGAATGCGTCGGCTTCGATGGATCTGAAAATCGTCAATCCGTTCGGAATCACGACGACGGATTACGATTGGTCGGCGGGTGGCGAGTGCGGTTTGCTGCCTAATACCAAAGACGGTTCGCTCTGGCCGACGCATATCGCCGTTGCGGTTTCGGACTTCCCTGGAGCGGATCAACTGCAAGCCGTACGTTGGATCAAATCCGACGGCACGGTGGTTGATCTGCCCGCCAGCGGCTACGCCACGTACGACGCGGCGAGCGCATCGGTCGTTCTCACCATTCCTCAAGATGGAAAACTAAGCGACGGTCGCTGGAAGCCCTTCATCAAGGCTGCGGGAATCTGGCAGGAAGTTCCGCGTTCGTGGAACATCGCGCACGACTCGGCAACGGTTGAGTTGTGCGCGAAGAAAGTGAACTTCGTCAACGAAGAAGCGTACTCGCAAGTCAGTAACAAAGATTATTACCTCGACGCGGCGCAATACCAAGGTTGGCCATACCTTGCAAATGGATCGTTTCGTTTTTTCGGAACGGGCTTTGTTGAGTCGCGCATCCGCTCCGCTGCGCTCAAACAAGGCAATAAATACTTCTTCAGCAGTTCACTGAACGTCGATAGCGACAATCAGATCGACGTCAACTTCGGGGATCTTGGAGACTCGCTCACGGCTGATGCAGATGTCGACTTGTTCTTTTACTCCGAGACTAGCGATGTCGTTCTCGCCAACGGCGTTTCCGCATCGGGCGGACGCGTCGCGTGGCGAACGGTGCGAAAAGGAACAGGCATCCCGAAGCTCCCGCAAATTACCGATATCTTGAATTCGGGGACAGGGCCCGACGGAACGTTTTTATCCGGCGACACAATAAAAGTGAGCGGCAAAAACTTGTTATACCCCGTTCCGACCGCGATCAAACTTGCACTCAAAGATGCGGATGGCTCTATCTACGTTCTCGAAAATCCGCGACTCCCCGATGACTGGTACAGCACTCACTACGACAACGACAACCTAGTGTTGTATTTTGATGTTCCGGATGACCTGACGACTGCGAAAATTTCAGACGGCTCGTCAAGCGGCGCCACTGAATTAGGCGCAGGTTTAGTGGTAGCGGGATCAGGTGCTCTAGCGACTACCGCAGTATCCGAAGGTGCTCTGTCCGCGCTTCTGTCCAATCCCGTTTCAGCGATTGCGACAATCGGCGCTACCGCAACCGGCCTGAGCATTTACGCCGGTGTGGAAAACTCGATCTGGTTGTACAAGAAAGTAACGATGGCGCTGAGTAAGCCGGACACCGGACCGACAGATATCACCAAGCCAGGCCAATCGGCTGATGATCAGACGCATGACCCCAAGCGTTTGATCCTATTCAGTTACGAGCTCGGGAAACCAAATGATAGCCGAAACCGTTTTATCTATGCATCGACTTTGGAACTTCCGTATTCCGACGTGATTTTTATTGAAGAACAAGCGCGGTTTCGAGTCGCTTCGCTTGAGGGGCTATCAACACTACAAGTGTCGCTGCTCGGCGAAGATTACTGGCCCTACAGCAATGCAATCATCACTGACGTCGTTGATGTTGGATCTGTGGATCAGCACCCATCCAGCATTAACTTCCGCTATTTCATCTGCCAGAGCAATGGTTGGAATATGGCTCCGCTCGCCAACGTCCATACAGAACGTTTAAGCAGCGGCCTGCTAAGTTGGAAAGTGAACGCGTATTTTGGCTGGAGTCCGCCATGGGATCTTACACCGGATAACTTCCATTGCGACCAAGAAAGTCAAGACATAAAGTTAGACCAGTTTCTGACAGCGTTCTAAAAAAATCTTCCCTGCCAGCGCCGCAACCGCTGGCAGTGGAAAATCCCCCGCGTTCCTGCGACATTGCACAACATGGAACGCCTCACCGCCCGCGAGCTATTCGACAAAGTCGGCACCCGCCTCTCGTTACGCTGGGCGGCGGGCCAGCGCGGCGAATCGCGCGCGATCGTGCCGGCGGAAAAACAATCGCGTCGGCCGTCGCTGGCCGGTTATCTCAACATCATCTATCCGAACAAGATTCAAATCATCGGCACGGAAGAACTGGCGTGGCTTGACGGCGTCGATTCGCGTCAGCGTTGGGAGATGATCGAGAAGATCATGGGATTCAATCCCACCGCACTCATCGTCACGAAAGATCAAGCCGTCCCTGCCGATTTGCGCGACGCAGCTAACGAGAGCGGCACGCCGATCTGGCAAAGCAGTCAGCGCGGACACGAGTTGCTCACGTATCTGCAATATCACCTCGCGCGTATGCTCGCGCGACGCGTGACGCTGCACGGCGTGTTGATGGAGGTTTATTCGATCGGCGTGCTGATCACGGGCGAATCGGGATCTGGCAAAAGCGAGCTGGCGCTAGAATTGATCACGCGCGGCCATCGTCTCGTCGCCGACGACGCACCGGAATTCACGCAGATCGCGCCGGACGTCATCGACGGATCGTGCCCCGAAATCCTGCAGGATCTGCTCGAAGTGCGCGGCCTCGGCATTCTCAACGTGCGCGAGATGTTCGGTCATACGGCCGTAAAGCCGTCCAAATATCTTCGGCTGATCGTGCATCTGCAAATCACACCGCGTTCGCAACCCATCGAACAAGGCGGACTCGAACGCATTTATGGCGACAACAGTTATCGCGATGTGCTCGACACGAAAATTCCACAAACGACGATCCCGGTCGCGCCGGGCCGCAACCTGGCCGTGCTTGTCGAAGCGGCCGTGCGCAATCATGTGCTGAAGACGAAAGGCATCGATCCGGCGCAGACGTTCCTCGATCGTCAGGCGCACCAGATGCGCAAGCAGCCGCCCTGGTGATGGCCGTCGCGCCCGACAACACGAAACCCGCCGCCACGCGATTAATCGTGGTGAGCGGCATGTCGGGTTCGGGCAAGACGATCGCGCTGCGCACGCTCGAAGATCTGGATTATTACTGCGTCGATAATTTGCCGGGATCATTGCTTCCCGCGTTCGTCGCCGAAGTGGCACAGGCCGGACTTTATCCGCGCCTCGCCGTCGGCATCGACGTGCGCAATCGCGCGAAGGATCTCAACATTCTTCCGCAGGTACTCGCCGACGTCGCGACACAAGGCATCGAAAATCGCCTGATTTTTCTCGATGCGCGCGACGATGTTCTCTTCAAACGCTATTCCGACACGCGACGCCGTCATCCGTTGACGGGCGAAGGCGTCTCGCTCGCCGACGCGATCGCGCGCGAACGCAAATTGCTCGCACCACTGTCGTCGATCGCCAATCGCGTCGTCGACACAGGCGATCTCAACGTGCACCAGTTGCGTCGCCTCATCGCGACTGAATTCGGCATGGCCGACGGACCGCTGTCCCTGCTGTTCGAATCGTTCGCGTACAAACGCGGCGTGCCGCCGGATGCGGATTTCGTGTTCGATGCGCGCTGCTTGCCGAATCCGCATTGGGATGCGCAGACGCGGCCATTGTCCGGTCGCGACGCGGCCGTTCGAACATGGCTGGAAAACAAACCGGATGTGATGAGTTATCTGCACGACGTCGAAACGTTTTTGGACACGTGGCTGCCGCGATTCGAGGCGGAGAATCGCTCGTACGTGACGATCTGCATCGGATGCACGGGCGGAAGACATCGTTCCGTTTATTTGTGCGAACGACTCGCCGAGCATTTCCGCGCCGAGCGCGACCAAGTGCTCACTTTCCATCGCGAACTGGATTGACGACGAATCTATGAGCGTCGGTATACTTTTACTCACGCACGAAGCGATGGGCGCCGCGTTGATCGCGACGGCGCGGCACATCCTCGGCCGCATTTCGTTGCCGCTGGACACACTCGCCGTGCCGCCCGGCACCGATGCCGATGCCGCGCTGAGTGATACGGCAGCGCGAGTTCGCGCGCTCGACCGCGGCGATGGCGTATTGGTTCTCACCGATGTCTATGGCGCGACGCCGAGCAATGTCGCCGAGCGTTTGCATTCGATCGGACTGAGCGTGCGGCGTGTATCGGGCCTCAATTTGCCGATGCTGTTGCGCGTGCTGAATTATCCGGAACAATCGCTGGACGAACTCGCGCAAACGGCGGCGAGCGGCGGACGCTCGGGAATCCACATCGATCATGTGTGAACGAAATGATTGAGCGCGAAGTCACCATCACCAACAAACTCGGTTTGCACGCGCGCGCGTCGGCGAAACTCGTGCAGACGTTGCAAGGTTTTCAATGCAACGCGTGGCTCGTGCATCGCGGTCGTGAAATCAACGCGAAAAGCATCATGGGGGTGATGATGCTGGCGGCCGGCGTCGGCAGCGTCGTCACGCTGCGTACCGATGGCGTGGACGAAACTGCGGCGATCGATGCAATGGCCGATCTGTTCGCCCGCAAATTCGACGAGGGTGCATGAGCAGCCGTTTCGTCATCGCGGGCGTTCCGGCCGCGCGCGGCATGACGCTCGGGCGTGCGCGGCTGGTCGAGCCGGGTCAAGTCAACATCGACGAACGACCGCTGACGGAACGCGAGATCGAACCGGAAGTCGAGCATCTGCGCGAAGCGCTCGCGCACGCGCGCGAGGAACTGAATCAACTCCGCGAAAAATTGCATGGCGCGTTCGCGCGTGAAGTCGGCGAGTTCATCGATGCGCACGGCATGATTCTCGACGATCCGGAACTGACGTCCGGATTGTTCGATCTGATTCGCCTCGGCCGTTATCGCGCCAGCGCCGCGCTGAAAATGCAGCGCGATCGGTTGGCCGCCGTGTTCGACGCCATCGACGATCCGTATCTACGCAGTCGTCGCGAAGACATCGATCATGTCATTGGCCGCGTCCAAGCTGCGCTTGCGCGCGACACGACGCCCGCTGAGCGGCAGATCGCATCGCGTGTCGGTTCGATTCTCGTCGGCGACGCGTTCGCGCCAGCCGAGCTCGCGCACCTGACCGATCACGGCATTCTCGGCGTCGTCACCACCGGCGGCAGCGCGTTGTCGCACAGTTCGATTTTGGCACGCAGCATGCGATTGCCGATGATCGTCGGCGCGCACGACGCCCTCAAGCGAATCAACGACGACGATTTGTTGCTGCTCGATGCCGGCGCGGGCGACGTGATCGTGCATCCCACCGCGCAAGATCTCGCGCGCTACCGGAATTTTCAGCGCGAACAGGCGCGCAACGCCGAACAGTTGTCGCGTCTCAAGCACGAGCGCACGCGCACCAGCGACGGCGTGGAAATCCAGTTGTACGCGAACGCAGAACTGTTGCCCGATATTGCGCAGGCGCGCAGCTGCGGCGCCGCCGGTGTGGGTTTGTATCGAACAGAATTTTTGTTTATGCAGCGTAACGAACTTCCCTCCGAAGACGAGCAATACGAAGCCTATCGCGACATCGTGCTCGCGATGGGCGGCGCGCCCGTCACGATTCGCACGCTCGATCTCGGCGCGGACAAAGCCGATGGAACCGGGCTCGCGTTGCGCAAAGAACCCAATCCCGCACTCGGCGTGCGCGGCGTACGGTTGGCGATGCGTCATCCGGCCGTTTTTACGACTCAGATGCGCGCGATATTGCGCGCGTCGAGTTACGGGCATGTCCGCGTCCTCGTGCCGATGGTGACGACAAGCGAGGAAATTGCCGTCGTTCGCGCGTTGATGATCGAGTGCGCGCGCGACTTGCGCTCGAGCGGTCACGAAATAGCGGATCATTTCGAGCTCGGCGCGATGATCGAAGTGCCTGCGGCCGCGATCGCGTTGCCCGGCATGATCAAGCAACTCGATTTCATTTCCATCGGCACCAACGATCTCACGCAATATACGTTGGCGGTCGACCGCAACAACGATGCGCTGGCAACGCTGTACGATCCGTTGCACCCAGCGGTATTGAAATTGCTGTCGCAAATTATTTCCGTCGCCGCGCGTGCGAAAAAGTCGGTAACGCTGTGCGGCGAAATGGCCGGTGACGTTCGTTACACCGCGTTGTTGCTGGCGTTGGGCCTGACCGAATTCAGCATGCATCCGAGTTCGTTGTTGGAAATCCGGCAGGCGATCGGCGGATGCGATCGCGCAAAATTGCTGGGTCAAGCAAAGGGCTTGCTGCGCGCGCAGAGTCGCTCCGCAATCGAACGCGCGCTGGGACGAATGCGCTGACCGGCTAGCGCAGCCATATGGCACAATTTCCTTTTGCGCTGAAGACGTCATCGATGCTCAATTCCAACGTAGTGGATCACGCGAACGAACTCGCCGCTCGATTTCAGAGCGCGAAGCCGTTTCGGCATGTTGTCATCGACGACTTTTTTACGACGGATTATTGCGAAGAACTTCTACGGCATTTTCCGCCATTCGAGCGCGGCAATGCGAGAAACGAAGCAGGCGAGCTTGGCGCCAAATCGACGGTTGAAAAGATTCGCGATCTGGGTCGTTCCTACGCGGCGCTCGATGATCGCATCCAGACACGTGAATTTCTCGATCTGATCGGCAAAATCACGGGCATCCCCGATCTGCGTTACGACCCTTGGTATTTCGGCGGCGGCACGCACGAGAACCGCGAAGGACAAGACCTCGATGCGCACGTGGATTTCAATCGCCATCCCGTCGAGCGCTGGCATCGTCGGCTGAATCTGATCGTCTACCTCAATCACGAATGGGAAGACAATTGGGGCGGCTCGCTCGAACTGCATTCCGATCCGCGCGCCGCTGACGACGTCGTTGAACTCGTGACACCGCTCTTCAACCGCGCCGTGATATTCGAGACTACGGAATGGAGCTGGCACGGCTTTTCGCGCATCGGCCTTCCAGAAACAAAGAAGACATTGTCACGCAAGTCGATCGCTTTATACTTTTATACAACCGGGCGGCCGAGCGACGAACTCGCCGACACGCATTCGACGATTTATGTCGACCGACCGCTGCCGGAACATTTCCACGCCGGGATGACATTGAGCGAAGGCAATATGCAGGAGCTGCGCACCCTGCTCGCGCGACGCGATCAGCACAATCAACGCCTTTATCGCGAACTCACGGCGCTAACCGGGCAGTTGGACCAGGCCCATCAAGCGTTGAATCGCGGACGTCTCGGGCGACTGCGCTATTTCATTCGCCGTCTGCTCGGTCGCTGAATTGCGCGGTTCATGCGCGCTTTGCCACACAAAATGCCGTCAAACCGAACAGACGGTTGAATCGAAAAAACGGCAACTCCGCGCGCAGTATGGCGTTCAACATCGTGTTCACGATCGGCGGGTAACTGCGCAGATCCGAATTGGGACGATGCACGCCGCCGAACAGGTTGCGCGGCAACCGCACCGCCATCGCAGCCGGAAAAATGCTCGCGTAGAAATAGCATCCGCGTTGGACGCGCAAACCCGCGCTTTCGACCATGCGCTCGATACCGCGCAAGGTGTATCGGCGTTTGTGTTCGAGAAACACGTCGTGTCCGCTCCACATAAACTGGAACGCGGGCACGGAAATGAGAAATGTCGCGTCCGACGACGCGTTCCACATCGTTTCGCGCAACAGGCCGACATCGTCGTCGACGTGCTCGAGGACATCCATCAGCAATACCAAGTCCGCCGAAAGGTTGGAAACAGATCGCCGGAAATGGATATTTCTCCCATTTTCCACAATGTCGCTTTCTTGGTGGTAATTGATGTCGACGCACCATGCCTCGCCAGCGAGTGATCGATTGATCAAATGCCGCGAGAAGAATCCGGAACCGGCACCGATGTCGAGGATGGCGCGCGCGCGCGATCCGCACAACAACCGCTCGACGGCGTAGGCCTTGTTCAAATAGTACCAGTGCTCCGCCGCGCTTCCGCGCAGTAGGTCGGCCTCTTTCACATCCATTGCGCAAAAATCCGTCGGAGTCGTTCGCCGTTTGACTTGGTTTACAATGCGTTTTCGTGCGGCGACTATCGGCCGACGCACGCAGTTTAGTAGAACGCGTCTGCGATGGGGATTTAAGGCATCGTCGGCAAAAAAGGAGCAACCGTTTGCCGCCAGCGATTTCGCGCGCCACCGTCAGAACGCTCGACGCGCCGTTAACGGTGCGGCAGGATTCCGTGCTTGTACGCGTATTCGCAACGGTTATCGGCATCGCGTTTCTGGCTTGCGCGCTGTTTTATTTTGTCAGCAGCTTGTGCGCAATCGTCAATTTTTCATGGCCGCAGCCCATGTTTGATCAGTGGCGCATGTATCAGCCGATGCTCACGCTTCCGTTTCCCGCCAATGTGATCGAGCTGGAAAACGGTCACCGTCCGATCATTCCGAATTTAGTGCGGTTCGCCGAAGTGCAATGGTTCGCCGCGAATCAGATGCTTCAAACGGTTATCGGCATCACTTGCGCGGTTACGTCGCTCATCTTGTTGATCGTTATTCTCTGGCGCGACCGCGCACTCACATTCTCAACTCACGCGGCAGGTTCGCTGATCTGCGTGCTCGGCATTTTCTGGTTGGCCAACTCGCGCATGCTGATGCACGGCAACGAGGCCCTGCAGGCGCAGCTCGTTCTGCTCGCCGTGATTTGTGCGGCGCTTTGTGTTTACCGATCGCGCTTGAACGGATCGATAGGATGGCTTACCGCCGCGTCGCTATGCTGCGCCGTCGCTACATTTTGCTTCGGCTCAGGCATCGCGAGCTTTCCAGCAGTCATTGCCTTGGGAATTCTGCTGCGCATTCCGCTGCGTCGATTGGCAATTCCGGCGCTCGTCCTCGTCGTTTGTCTTTTTATATATTTATACGCGCTGCCGGGCGACGACGGCGTGCGGCAGATGCTCGTGCTGCGCCCATGGGAAAGTACCAAGACCGCGATGACGTGGCTTTCATCGCCGTGGGCAACAGCGTGGCTGGGACTTGCCGATCCACCGCTATATCCCGACATCGCCGAAGGTTTCGCGCACAATCTGCTCGGCGCTCCACTCGTGGCATCCGCAAACGCGATGGTGTCGATAACGCATGCGTCATGGCGCACGCTATCGATGCTGATCGGTTTCGCCGGCGTCGCGCTATTTCTATTTCGTGTGTCGCGCATGTTGATTTGTCGCGAGGAAATCTCGCTGCTGCAAGCGCTCGCGATCATGCTCGGTTTATTCGCGTTGGCGACCGCCGTCGTTATCGGCGTGGGCCGGCTGGATTCGTTCGTTGAGAATCCCGATCAGGTTTTCGCCGATCGCTATTTGATGTGGCCGTGTTTGTTTTGGTGCGGACTCGCGTTGCTTGTGCTCGTCGACATCCATAAGCTGCAATCGCGCTCGCTCGCGGTCTCCGGCACCTTGTTTTTGCTCGCAACACCCGTCGTCGTATTGCTGATGCAAATCCACGATGCCGGATGGTCGGCCGTCGTGTATCAGAACGCGCAACGCAGCGCAGCGGCGTCGCGCAGTGGCGTCATCGATCTCGATGTCGTCAACGGCAATGCGGACGATCTGAAGCAGTTTCAGCAAACGGAAGCGTTGTTTCGCGAACGCGATCTGGCGATGTTCGCCGATCCGGCATGGCATTCGCTGGGCACGCGATGGACGGGCTCGCTCGACATCGACAACGACGTGGTGACTATGACGAATTGGATCGCACATTTCGAAAACGGCAATCCGAATATCCTGGCCAAGCATTTCGAAGGGATCGTCAGCAAAGGAATCGGACACCTCCGCGCACACGGCCAGCTTGCCTTGCTGGACGACGACGGCCGCATCGCGGGATTCGCCGAATTCAGCACTCTCGGACGCGGAACGCGCGCCCTCATTCTCGGTGTGCCGCGAAAGCGCGGTTTCGATGGTTATGTCGCGATCGAGAAAACGCCAGCCCGCTATCGTCTTGCATGGCTGGACATCAAAACGCAGCGCGGCATTTTGCTAGCCAGACTTCCCACCGTCGAATAGCGTCTTATTCATTTCAGGATCGTCATGCAGTTTCTCAGGGAAAAGTTTTTTTTACAGGGACGTTTGGATACCGCGCTTTTCGCGGTGATTTGTATACTTTTTCTCGCCGACGGCTGGCGCTTGCTCGACGCGCTCGATGCGGCGTCTCAAAACGGCGTTCCCGGTATCGCGCTCGATAGAGGCATCCTGATCGGCGGGTTCATTGCCCTGCTGTTCTGGAAATTCCTTACGCGACGCATCCATGAGATCGGCAACGGTTGGGCAGCTACATTGGGCGCGATATGCGGAGCGATGTTTTTCGCCCGTTCGCTGGGCACCGCACTGGTCGATCCGCAAAACATTCAGTGGCTGCTCCGCGGCGACTGGGCCGAACACTACGCAAGCTGGGAGTCCTATCGCGCCGGCGCGTGGACATGGCCGCTCGGCGCCACGCCCGACCTTTTTTTTCCGATGGGCACGTCGATCGTGTTCACCGATTCCCTGCCGCTCTTCGCCATACCCGCAAAACTATTTCGCGACCTTTTGCCGCATCCGTTTCAGTACATCGGCTTCGCGCTGGCCGTCAATTTCATCCTGCAAGGTGCAGTTTCTGCGCTGTTGATGAAACGAATGAAAGCAAGTCCCGCCGCCACATTGGCCGGCTGCCTGCTGTTTCTTTTCGCGCCCGTTCTCATCTGGCGCATCGGACACGATTCGCTGACCGCGCAGTGGCTGATCCTGGCATCGCTAGTACTTTATTTTCGTCAGCCAGTCGTGTCGCTGGTCGATGAAATATGGCCCTGGTGTCTTATCGCGTGCCTTGCCGCGTTCATTCATCCGTACTTCCCGCCGATGGTGATGGCGATCGCGATCGCTTATTGGATGCGCCGCTCGTTCGTTTTACGAGAACGATCGCCACGCGTGGCGTTTGGCGCCCTATTCGCCATCGCGACGCCCGTTCTCGTCATCTGGTGGATTTGCGGCGCATTCATGCTGCGCTACCGCGATGGCGGAGGCGGCGTTCACTACGGCATCTATTCGTTCAATCTTCTCGGGTTTTTCAACTCGGCCGGATTCTCGCAAATCCTGCCGCCTATTCCGGGAGTGCCGAGCGAACAGTGGGAAGGCGCGGCCTATCTCGGTCTGGGCGTTCTCGGTTTGTTGGTGCTGCTTGCCGTCGATGCGCTGTTGCGTTTTCGCTCGGTGAGCTGGCCGCGCGGGCATCGACCACTCGTGATCATTGTCATCGCGACTATTCTGTTCGCGGCAAGCACGCGACTGATGCTCGGACCGTGGCACCTCACGGATCGCGAAATCGCATCGCCGATTTTATCGACGTATCGCGCATCCGGACGATTCATCTGGATCGCCTTTTACCTCATTTTGTTGCTCACGCTATGGCAAATCGTGCGCCGCTTTCCACGCGCCGCCGCTGCGTTGTTCGCTGCGGCACTCGGTCTGCAGATGCTCGAAGATCGCGCCGTGCACCTACACTTTGCCGGCCTTAGAAGCGGGATGAGCTGGCCGCCGAGCGACGCACTACTCACCGATCCACGATGGGATGAACTGGTCCAAAACCATCGGCACCTGACCATGCTTCCGCCGATTTCCTGCGGCCAAATGGCCGGCACGTATCTACCTTTTCAATTGCTCGCCGCGAAACACGCGATGACGTTCAACTCCGGCTATCTGGCGCGCTGGAACATGGTGGAACTGACTCAGTATTGCGAAAAGATCGGCGACGACATCGCTACTGGGCGCTATTCTTCCGACGACGTGTATGTCGTTGGGCCGGATCTCACCGAGAAACTGCGCAACACGGCGGGCATGACGTGCCAAACGCTCGACAACTATCTCGCATGCACGTTGAATGCCTCGCATGCCGAATAGACGGTCGATGATTATCCACAACCGAATTGAACGGTTTATTCGTACACGTCGGGATCGAGCGCTGCTGACTCAACGCGCGCGTTGTTCGTCGAGCGTGAGCGCAACCTTATCGCGCAGATAAACCGGCAGCGCGAATTCTGGCGCGACACAATGGCCCGAGGCAAACTGCGGCGCAGCTAGCACCGCTACCGCTCGCGCTTGCGGGTGACGCGTACCATCGGCCCAGCGCGGAGCGCTCCTTAACCGTGAAGACAATGCGTCCTGATAGACGCCCCAGCCGGTGCCGACGACCAGCCATTCGTCACTTTTTCCATTTGTGGATTTTGGAACCGACACCATGCTCGCCGGACTGACGGATTCCGCGCCGATCGCGTCGACTAGGCCCTCGGCATTGCGGTGAAACGCGCCCGCGTACACTTCACCCATGCGCGCGTCGATCGTGGCGAGAATCGACTCGCCGACCTGCGCCGGCGTGTCTTGCGCCAACGCGGCGAGCGATGATATCGGCACGACAGGAATATCCAAACCGAGTGCGATGCCCTGCGCAACCGAAACCGCCAAGCGCACGCCGGTAAAGGCGCCGGGACCGCGTCCCACCGCGATCGCATCGAGTTGGCTCCGCGACAGACCCGCTTCGTTCAACAACGATTCGATCATCGGCAAAATCAGTTCGGCGTGACGGCGCGGTGCCAGTTCGCTTCGTGCGAGCAGCGCGCCGTCATGCAGAAGCGCGGCCGAACAATTTTCGGTGGAGGTTTCGATGGCGATGAGCGTGGACATGTCGCTATCCTACTGGTGTGCGAACGCGGGCGCGACCGCTGCGGTCGCCGAGTACCAATCGACCTTGCGCGTGAGATGCATCAGCGTCGCGACGGTGGCGAGCAGCGCGATCGCACCCATCAGCAGCGAATGTTGTTCGCTGACGATCAATCCGTACAACATCGCGTAGACAAACGTCATCATCGCGCCGAGCACAACACCGGCGCGCCACGTGTGCAGAATCGCGGTTGCGTAACCGCTGACGATCAGCACGACGGATAATCCCGCAGCGACGTAGGCCCACGTGAATCCTATCTGTTCGGACAGCGCCAGCAGCACGACGTAGAACGTCGCAAGCGCAAGTCCAATCAGCAGATATTGCACGGGATGCACGCGCAATTTCTTCAGCACTTCGAACAGAAAAAAGGCGACGAACGTCAACGCGATGAACAGTATTCCGTATTTTCCCGCGCGATCGTTCTGCTGATAGATGCCCGCCGGTTGATACAGAGCGACACCGAACGCGGCGGCGTTGATGTCGGCCTGGCGTTCGTTGCCCTCGCGCCAGTGCTGACCGAAACGGCGATTCAGATCGAGCACTTGCCACGTCGCGTCAAATCCCGATGTATCGACGCGACGATTCGCCGGAAGAAACATTCCGTTGAACGTGGGATGTGGCCAAGGCGCGGCAATGTGCACGGCCGTGCGGCGCGCCAGCGGCGCGATATGCAGACTTTCGGTACCGGCCAATGTCATGTCGAATCGAAATTCGTGGACTTCGCCGACACCGTTGCTCAAGTCGAAGGGAACGGCGACCGCACCGATGCCGGCAACAACGTTCTCGCTCGGCGTAAACGCGCGATCGCCACCGTCGAGATGCATGTCGGAAATGCGGCGGATGCCATGCACGTCGAAAATCGGAATTCGCAATTCAGCGCGTTGCCACAGGTACGATTCCGCGTCAGGCAGTGTCGCCATATCGGCGGGAAGAAATTTCCCGCTGACTTTTACTTCAGCCGTATAAACGGGTGTCTTGTATATGCCGTAATGGCGCTCGTCGGGTTGCATCGTCGCATCGACGGTCAATTCGTCGGGCAAAATGATTTCGACGACTTCCTGAGTTACCCAACCGGCGGCCGTCTGGACGCGAATCGTGTGCGGCACCGCGAGCACGGCACCGCCCAACTCCTGCGCACCGCCCCAGCCTTCGGCTATGGCGTTGGTCGCCGTTGCCCGCAATGCCGATCGCTCGCCGATAAGTCCCTGCACTTGTCCGAGCGGAATCAGCATCAGCAACGCGAGCAGCGCGATGCCGAACACTTTGAACGTGGGCGAATGAAACGTGTTCGACAGCATCGTACGACTCCGCAATGACGGTGACGCCATTACAGAAAACGACGATGCCCGGGATGGGATCGATATCGGCCCGAATGCGGGCGAAACGGGCGCAGCGGCGGGCTATTCGACCGGCGGTTCCCACAACTCCACGCGATTGCCTTCCGGATCCATGCACCAACCGAAGCGTCCGTACTCGGAATCGTCCATTTTGTCGTCGACTTGCACACCTTCGCTGCGCAGTTTCTCCAACAACGCGCGGAGATCGTCGACGCGAAAGTTGAACATGAATTCCTTGGTGCTTGGATTGAACTTGTCCGATTCCTGTTTGAACGCCGTCCACAGCGTGACGCCGGGCCGTTTTTCGTCCTCGGCGAACATCGCACCGCCGAAATTGGTGACGGGCAAGCCGAGATGTTTCGCGTACCACGCTTCGAGCGCCTTCGGATCGCGCGCCTTGAAAAAAATTCCGCCCAAACCGGTTACTTTCGCCATCGCTAACTCCTAGATTCGCTCGTCGGGGTTGCTATCGTAACAAGTCGCGAGCATCGCGGTTATTTCAGGATCGACTGCGAAGTCGATATCGTCGATGAGCGCCACTAGACGCACCGGCTGCGACGAGTTGGTGAAGAAGGCCGCGCGGTATCTACCAATGTCGCTCAGCTGCACGCGCTGCGCGCGACTCGGCACGCCACGCGCCGCGAGACCGACCTGCAATAATTGTTTGCTCGCGCCTTCGAGTTGCGGCGCGTTTGGCCAAACAACGCCGTCGCCATCGAAGAACCCGACATTCCAAATCGAACCTTCGGAAACGCAATCGCTGCGATCGACGAATAGTGCGTCGTCGAAGCCTGACTTTTGTGCGAGACGACGATGTTGAAATAATGGAAACGTTCCGACATGTTTGATGTGTGGCGCTTCGCGTTCGTATCGAAACGACTTTACGCGAAGCGGCGCACTCGACGGAATGCTGGCACGATTGACCATGACGAGCACATCCGCATCGGCTTTCGCGGATGGGCGTTCGCGATCGTACGTGCGAGAAAATACATTGACGCGAACGGACAGCGCGCCGCTTTCGCCCGCGATCGCCTGACGCGCGCAATCGCGAACGAAGCTTATGTCGAGTTCGCTTCCGAACAATTCCAATGTCGATTGCTTTAGCCGGTCGAGATGAAATTTCAGACCGCGCACTTTTCCATCGACGACGCGCATCGCCGTGAAGTGTCCGAAGTTGTTGGCGGCGAGCAAGCGCAAATCATCCACCGTCGCCGGTTCGCCATTGATTTCGGTGCGCTCGAATTTAATCATGTCGCGAAAAATTTTTGCACGTCGGCAAGTTCTCGCGTCAACGGCAGCGGCGGCAAACTTTTGAGAAACAATTTTCCGTACGCGCGCGACGTGATGCGCGGATCGCAAAGCATCAACACGCCGCGATCGGCGACGTCGCGGATCAATCGTCCTGCGCCCTGCTTTAACGCGATAACCGCCGCAGGAATTTGCCAGTCGAAAAATGGATTGCCGCCGTTTTCGCGCAAAGCGGAAAGTCTGGCTTCGAGCACGGGATCGTCCGGCGCAGCGAACGGCAGTTTGTCGATGATCACGCAGCTGAGCGCCTCGCCTGCGACGTCGACGCCTTCCCAGAAACTCGCCGCACCGAGCAAAACACCGTTGCCCGATTCGCGGAATTCGGTCAGCAATTGGTGACGCGGCGCAGTTCCTTGCACGAACAGCGGGTACGGAATATCGACGAGCAATTCCGCTGCGCGGCGCAACGCGCGATGCGACGTGAACAACATGAAGGTGCGGCCTCGCGCTGCCTCCAGCACGGGCCGCGCCGCGGCGACAACGCGTTCGGTGTAACTCGGATCGTTCGGTTCCGGCAATCCCTTCGGCACATACGCGAGCGCCTGGCGCGTGAAGTCGAACGGACTGGCCAGACTCATCGCGACAGGATCTTCAAGACCCAACTGACGCGAGAAATGCTGGAAGTCGCCGGCGACGGACAATGTCGCCGATGTAAAAATCCAACTCGCATTGCTTTGCTCGCGCAGCGCGCGCAACGGCGGCGCGAGGTCCAGCGGCGTCGCGTGAAACGCAAAACCGTGCGGCGACAATTCATACCAATGCACGGCGCCGTTGGCGTCGCCGTCGGTCACGTCTTGCAATCGCTGATAGATATTCACGGCGCGTTCGTGCACGCTGGCCAGTCCGCGCGAGCGCTCTGATTGTTTTTCGAGCGCATCGGTCAACGCTCGCATTGCGTCGTTCAATGCGTGCAAATCCGCTTGAACATCGGCATCGCCTTCGATCGCCGCGAATCCACCTTTCGTTGGCAAGCGATCGAGCGAGTGACGCGCTTTCTTCGCCGCAGGCGCGATGGCCTCGACGCTTTCGCGCAAACTCGCCAACGCGCCGCTGACCGTGCCGCATTCCGCCAGCGCATCGTTCGCCAGTTCCGTAATTTGTCGCGACGTCACGCTGCTCGAAAAAAATTGACCGGCTAATTCCGGAATCTGATGCGCCTCATCGAGAATGAACGCATTCGCGCCCGGAAGAATTTCGCCGAATCCTTCCTGCTTGATCGCAAGATCGGCGAACAGCAGATGATGATTGACCACGACGACATCGGCTTCCTGCGCCGCGCGTCGCGCCTTCACGACGAAGCAGTCCGCGAACATCGGGCATTCCGCGCCCACGCAATTTTCCGCCGTGGATGTGATGCGTGGCCACAGCGGCGAATCTTCGGGCACTTCGGCGAATTCACCGCGATCGCCGCTCGATGTCCGTTGCGCCCATGCGCGCGTGGCATGCAGGTGCGATGCTTGCTCGCGTGTCGTGAAACGGCCTTCCTTGTGCGTTTGATCAAGACGATATAGACACAAATAATTTGCGCGGCCTTTTAGTAGGCTCGTGCGCAGTCGCGCGCCGAGCACTTCGCGCACGCGCGGCAGATCGCGGTGGAAGAGCTGATCCTGCAAGGTTTTCGTGCCGGTAGAGACGATCACGCGTTTGCCGGATCGCAATGCGGGCACGAGATACGCGAATGTCTTTCCGGTTCCGGTGCCGGCTTCGGCGATCAAGTTATGGCCGTTCGCGATCGCGTCTTCGACGGCGTCGGCCATGTCTTGTTGGGAATTTCGCGGGGCGAAACCGGAAACTTCTTTGGCGAATGGGCCGTCGGGGCCGAGGAGTTCTCGCGCGCTTAGTTGACGCATTCCGAATGGGATTTGTTTTCGAATTTCACCTCGTAATGATGACATAGTTGGGTGCGGATTTGGTTTTTAGAGCTTTCGCTCGCAAGCGAGCGAGTCACTTCTTTGCTGGTGCAAAGAAGTAACCAAGAAACACCTTTAAAAGAACACCATTTCGTTGCAACCGAAATGAGCGGTAAAGATTGTCGAGAGCCCAATGCCTGAGGGCATGAGAGGAATCGCTATCAAGCGACTTCTGCCTTCGTACTAAACGATCAAAAGAGGGTGACTTAGTAAATCAGACGTCGAGCGCCACCCACGGGGGTGGAGATACGCAATCGCAGCGTTGAACAATGGCAAAGCTGCTCTTCTTCAAGCGTTGGACGCGGGGACGGTGAATCCCAACACTGGCTAAGATGCTCTTGGCCAAGCGTTGGACGCGGGAACAGTGCATCCGTTCTGCGAAACCCGAGTCGTCGGTGCGACGTGCCGAGCGCATGACAATCACAACTCTTCACGCCTGCGCACCATGCCGATCAACTTGCGACCGCTTCTACCCGATCAATCGTTTTCGACTCGAGGGTAATCGCGCGCAGGAAGCGCGCGGTCCGCAGCCAGCATCAGGGACGTGCTGTCTGCGGACAACAGCCTACGCGAACAACTCAGGTGTTTTTTGGTGACTTTTTGTCACCGGACAAAAAGTTACCCGCTGCAAAGCAGCGGAAGCTTTTGCACTAACTCAAAAGGTAAAAACCAAAGTCACTGGATTCCGGCCTTCGCCGGAATGACGAGCAGAGAGAAAAGAGCAAAAGCTGGATTCCAGCTTTCGCTGGAATGACAGACGGAAGAAAGCCAACATTGTCAGAATCGATTCGGCGCCGGCACCCGACACCCCGACATCTTCTGCTTCGCCACCGTAACCGCATTCGCATCGCTCAACGCATTCCCCACCTCAACCAACGTCTGCAGATTGCGCGCACACAACGCGCCGACCTTGGGCCCGAGGTCATACGACTTCTGCGCCGAACTCATCGCCTGTTTCCAATCGCCAGTTTCGACAAACAGCTCAGCCTGGAACTGCAGGATATCCGGCGAATTCGGCGCAATCTGCAACGCATGCGCGACGGGCTGCAACGCCTGCGCCGGCTGCTGCTGCGCTTCGAGTTTTCGCGATTGATCGAGCAACCCATCGACCGCCGGATCGCGCAGGGGATGCACTTCCACGTCCGAATCGAATTGATTTCCCGTTGCGCGAATATGGGTAATTGCGTTGCTCGTGTCGGGCTTGACGATCGCCTGCTGCGACGCCGGCGGCGGCTGCGAACATCCCGCGAAAAACGCCGATGCCGCAATTGCTGCAAAATATACAAATTTACTCGACTTCATCATTTTTCCGATTCCTGTTTTCGCGGCGATTCCTGCCCGCCGAACAATGATTTGATCTCTTGCCACACGCAATGTTCCGTATCCGTGGGCACACGGCCCTGCAAAAACGGCAATTGCCGCGCGTTTTGGCAACGCTCCTGCGTGCGTTGACCGGATTCCGGATCGATCCATGCCGTTTCCAAGCCCTCTGTGGAACCGACAAATGGCGACGATGGAAGCTCTCTAAACAACGTTATCCATGCCTGCAACGCACCCGTCGCGCCGTACAGCCCGGTGGGTTTGTTGTCGTCGCGCCCGATCCAGATGACTGCCAACTGCGACCCCGTGAATCCCGCGAACCACGAATCGCGCTGCGAATCGCTCGTTCCGGTTTTACCGGCGGCGTGAAGATTCGCCAATCCGCGTTCCGCGATGGCGCGCGCGGTGCCCAGCGTCGTCACTTCCTGCATGGCGAAGTTTATCAAGCGCGCGGGACCGACGTAGTCGCCACCGCCCGCCTTCACCGTGTATTGCCGTAGTGGCTTGCCTTGCGCATCGAGCACGCTGCGCACCGTGCGCAACGGCACGGCGTGACCGTCGGCAGCGAAGTATTGATACATCTGCGCAACTTCGACTGGCGACAAATCCACCGCACCCAACAACAACGATGGATTCGGATTTATCGCTTCATCCATACCGAACGATTGCAGCAACCCGCGGACTTTATCGACGCCCAACGCGACGCCGAGATGCACCGTCGCCAAATTGTAAGAATGCGCCAGCGCGTCGATCATCGGCACGCGGCCGTGCGTTTCGTGATCGTCGTTCTGCGGCGTCCAGTGCGTGCCATTCGGTTGGACGAGATCGACGGTGGAATCGTCCAGCAACGTCGCCAGCGAATAGGTTTGTGGTTGCGCGAGCGCGATCAGGTACACGAATGGTTTGATCAGCGATCCGATCGGACGCTTCGCTTCGATCGCCCGATCGAAACCGGGATCGCTCGGATCGCGCGAACCGATGAGCGCCTGCACTTCGCCGTCGCGCGCGCCTGTCACGACCATCGCGCCCTGCAGTTCCGGCTGCTTTTTGCCGAGCGTATCGAGCGTTTGCGTCAGCGATTGTTCGGCGAGCGTCTGCGTCGAAGGTGCGAGCGTCGTATAGATCGACAAACCCGCGCTTTGCAATTCGCTCGCGGGATAATCGCGCTGCAATTGATTGTGGACCAAATCCAAGAACGCGGGCGTGCGATTCGCGGACAATCCCGAAGATTCCAGTACCGATAGCGGCGCGGCGCGTGCGGCGGAAAGAACAGCGTCGTCGATCAAACCCGTTTCATAAAATTCGTTGAGGACGAGATTGCGCCGCGCCAATGCGAGATCGCCATGCCGCCGCGGATCGTAGAGACTCGGGCCTTGCACGAGCCCGACGAGCAGAGCGATTTCGGGCGTCGTCAATTCGCGTGGCTCGCGGCCGAAATAAAATTCCGATGCCGCCGCAAATCCATGCACCGCTTGTCCGCCTTGCTGACCGAGAAAAACCTCGTTCATATAGGCTTCGAGAATTCTTTTCTTGTCGTAACGCGCTTCGATCAGCAGCGCGAGCAACGCCTCGTTGAATTTACGCGTGAACCGCTGGCCGCGATCGAGAAATAAATTTTTGACGAGCTGCTGCGTCAACGTGCTACCGCCTTGCACGACATGGCCGGCGGCGAGGTTAGAAAATGCCGCGCGCAAAATCGACGTGACGTTGATGCCGTGATGCCTTTTGAAATCGCGATCTTCAACCGCCTGCAATCCGGCGACCATCAACGGCGGCAGTTGTTCGAGTTTCACGACGCGGCGTTCTTCCTGCTCCGCGCCGTACAGTGTGGCGATGCGGGCGGGATCAAGCCGCGCGTGTTCCACCGGCGTCGCGTGATCGGCATCCGTCACCGATGCGACGGTACCATTCGCCAAGGCAACGCTGAAACGCCGCGCCGGTTCGCGACCTTCGACATCGGAAAACGAACGGCGCGCAATCGTGAACCGATCGCCATTCGACGCAAACGTGCCGGGAAGTTTTGCATCGCTCGCGTGAACATATCGCGCCGCGTCGAGTTCGATGGTCAACGCCTTCGCGTTCATCGGCAAACCGGCGCGCAGTTCCATCGGTCGTGCGTAGACGCGGCTCGGCAAATCCCACGACAAATCGTCGAAGCGCGAACGCACCTGACTATCGAGATAAATTAGATACGGCCCGAGGAATCCCGCGAGAATTCCAACGCACAGCCAGAAGGGTGCGCGCAGCCAGCGCCAGACCACGCTGCAAAAAGAAAACAGACCACTGAAAAAAGACAAAGATATCGACGCTGCAACCCGTGCCAGCGCGCAGTGTAGCCGATGCGAACGCGCGGCGGTTCGGTGACAGGCGAGCAGCGTTCCGGGATAATCCGCGGTTTGAAATCCCTTCTTGTTTGGAGTGCCGCATGCACGTCAGATTTTCGTTATTGATCGCCGCGCTGGGTTGCGCGTTGTCGGGCACCGCGTTGGCGGATTTTCGTGCGGACTTCACCGCCGTCAAAGGCGCCGCCAGTGACAATATACCCGGCGTTTCGCGCATCGAACTGAGCGGCACGGCGATGCGTACGGACGCCGGCAACGTCAGCATGTTGTTCGACACGCGCTCCGGCAAGATGACGGTGCTCATGCACGACAAACGGCAATACATGGACATGCAGAAAATCGTCGAAACCGCCAGCGCAGCGATGGCGCAAGCGAATGCGGCGCTGGCCAATCTGCCGCCTGAACAACGCGCGATGATCGAAGAACGCATGGGCGGACGCGTGCCGGGCATGGGCAGTGCGAAAGTGGATGTCAGTCTGACGCCGACCGGTGCGAGCGACCGCGTCGGCGGCTATTCGTGCCAGGTCTATCGGACGCAAGTGAATGGTGAGCATGTCGACGACATTTGTCTCGCAAACGTATCGGCAGCGGGAATTTCCGCCGGTGATCAAGCGACGTTACGCAAAGCGTTCGATCAAATGCGCGCGATGACGGAAAAAATGTCCGCCGGCATGTTCCGGTCACCGCTGAACGCTATGCCGCTGGACAAATTTCCGGTGCGCATGACGCATTACGACAATTCTGGAAAAGTGCAGCAAGTCGTGGAAATCAAAAGTGTGCAATCGGGCGGTGTGAATTCCGCCGATTTCGCCATTCCCGCGGGCTACACCGAACAGGACATGGGTTCGATGATGCGTCACCACTAAAGTATACTTAGCGGTATTGTGGAAAATTTCTCCTCCGCGCCGATTCGCATTTGCACGTTCGGCGCTGCGCCGGCCAACGCCGATTGGCTGGAGCGGCTGCGTACTCGAGCGCCGAACGTGTCCGTCGAGGCGATCGATGCTCACGATGCCGTCGGTGCGCTTGGAATCGCGGCGAAAAAATTTGCCGGCGACGATTTAATTCTCGTTCGCACCGATGTCATGCTTCCCCCGTTTTGGCTGGAGCGGCTGATACCCGCGCTGAAATTGCCGGATGTGCTCGTCGTTTCGCCGCTCGACAACATCGACGTCAACCGTTCTGCGTTGCCGCCGGGTCAAACGACAGACGCCGACGCGGCGACCATCGACACCCTCACCTATCGATATGGCCGGCGTGAAGCCTTGCAGTGGCCCACGTTCTCGACGTTGTTGAGCGCGTGGCGTGGCGCGGCGTTGCAAACGCTCGATATTGCACAAATCCACAAATTCACATCACCCGCTTCAATCGCTCCGTTGCGCGCGATGCTGGTGGGCGATCTGTACGTCGCCGATCCGTCGCTTCCGCTGCGTGGACCGAAATTACCTAAGCCGGGTGACGATCCGCTGCAACCGTCAGCGCTCGGCGAACTGCGCGAAGCGTTGACGCAGGCGCTGACGAAAACGACATCGGCGACGTATCCCGGTCTCGACGAAAAACCAGTCGTTTTACATGTGCTGCACGCCTGGGGCGGCGGTGCGGAACGGTTCGTGCGCGATCTCGCTGCGATTGATGCCGCGCGCCATCATCTTGTCTTTATGGCGCGCGGAAATTTCAAACGCCGGCATTTCGGCGAATCGCTCGAATTGCGCGATGGCACGATGTCGGAACCGCCGTTGCGGCAAATCGATCTACCCGATCCGATCGCCAGCACACGGACCGCACACCGCGACTACGCGGAATTCCTGTCGCAGATCATTCGTGATTTTTCCGTCGACGCGATCTTCGTATCGTCATTGATCGGGCACAGCCTCGATGCCTTGCGCACCGGCCTGCCGACGACTTACTTCGTTCACGATTTTTATCCGCTGTGGCCATTGCTGCACCGGAATCTCGACGACGATACCGTTACGTTCGACGCCCAACAGTTGACCGCGGATCTCGCGACGGCCGACGCGGGATTCGAATTCGCGGAACGCGATGCTGCGCACTGGCTCACGTTGCGCGAACGAGTCGCCGACGAACTGATCCAATCGCGCGCGACATTGATTGCACCGAGCCAGTCGGCATTGACGTTGTTCGTGAAACTGCAGCCGCGCGTGGGCGTGCTCGCTCAACGCGTTATAGCGCACGGTACCGAGCGTTGGTCGACGACGACTACACTTCCGCTGCCCGCGCCGCCGCAGCGCAAGCGGTTGCGTCTCATGGTGCTCGGCCGCGTGCGGCGCGGCAAAGCGGCGGCGATGTTGCGCGATCTGATACCGCGCATCCGCGAGCACGCCGAAATCTTTCTTCTCGGCGCAGGTCCGGAAAGTGAAGAATTTTTCGGATGGCCAGACGTCCATATTCTGCTCAACTATCGTCGCGACGAATTGCCTGCTCTGCTCGCCAGCGTTGCGCCTGATGCCTCGCTCATCCTGCCGAATTTCGCCGAGACTTTTAGTTACACCTTGTCTGAACTAATCAGCTTCGGCATTCCGGTGATCGCGACGCGATTGGGCGCGCTCGCAGAGAGGATTCGCGACGGAGTCGATGGTTTTCTCGTTCCGCCGAATCCGCCGGATATCGCCGCACTAATCGCGCGTCTGGACGAAGATCACTCGTTGTTACGCGGCGCGCGCAACGAATTGGCGAGAATTCCGCAGCGTTCGCTCGCCGACATGACGAACGACTACGCCGATTTCTTGCCGACTCGACATCGGCAACACGATGTCGCGGGAACCGCATCGAGTCTCGACCGCATCGTCGCGCAGACCCGCGCCGGCGAACTCGGCGATATGCGACGCGACAGCGAAAAGCTCGAATGGCGGATTGCCGAACAACAAACGGAACTCGTGCGTCGCGGCGAATGGGGATTCGATCTGGACGCGCAACTCAAGCGTTCCGCGAAATCCCTGATGTCGTTGCAAAACGAATTCGACGTTCGGACACGGTGGGCACTCAAGCTCGAGTCAGACCTGAATGCAACATTGGCCAGCACGTCATGGCGCGTGACACGGCCGCTGCGCGGCGCCATGCGGCTCACGCGCGCGATGAAGGCGCGAATGTTGTTCAACCTCGCTCGATTGCGCGCGATCATTCATCGCACGCGCGGCAGCCTTGCCAGTCGTGGTCTGATTGGAACGATGAAGCGTGCTGCGGACGAGTTTCGCAACAAGCCTCTACCGGTCTCAGCACTTCGGATTCCGGAGCCAACCGAAGATTTTACGCCGTTCGATGTGCCGTTCAGCGACAAACCTCACGTATCGATCATCATTCCCGTCTTCAACAAGATCGCGTACACCGCTGCGTGCTTGCGCTCTCTCGCCGAACACGCGGACCAAGTCTCGTTCGAGACGATTGTCGTCGATGATGGATCGACCGATCAGACGTCTATACGGCTCGCGCAAATCGGCGGTATCCGCGTGCTTCGCAATGAGAAGAATCTCGGTTTCGTCGGATCGTGCAATGCAGGTGCCGCGATGGCAAACGGCGAATTCATCGTTTTCCTCAACAACGACACCGTCGTCACCGCGGGCTGGTTAAAGGCGTTGATCGATTGTTTCGACCAGCAAATCGACGCGGGATTGGTGGGTTCGAAACTCGTCTACCCGAATGGACGATTGCAAGAAGCGGGTGGCATCGTGTTTCGCGACGGATCGGGCTGGAACTACGGGCGCTTCGACGATCCGGCCGAGCCGCGCTACAACTTTCGCCGCGAGGCGGATTATTGTTCCGGCGCGGCAATCATGCTGCGTACGGCATTCTTTCGCGAACTCGGCGGCTTCGATCAACGCTACGCGCCGGCGTATTACGAAGACACGGACCTCGCGTTCGCGACACGCGCCGCGGGGAAAAAGGTTTTCTTCGAACCGCGTTCCGTCGTGGCGCACTTCGAGGGCGTCACCGCGGGAACCAATGTCGGCAGCGGCATGAAGCGCTATCAAACGATCAACCGCGATAAATTTTTGGAAAAGTGGAAAAAACGACTGGCGGCGCAGCCGGCTCCGATCAACGACGCGTCGCTCGCCGAGCGTGCGGCGAACTGGCGCGATCGTGGGCATATTTTAATTGTGGATTCGTATACTCCGACGCCGGACCAGGATTCCGGATCGCTGCGCATGCTGAATCTGATGCGGTTATTGCGCGAGTTCGGATACGCCGTAAGTTTTCTTCCCGACAATCGCGCGCACGCCGGAGCGTACACGCACGCGTTGCAGGATTTGGGCGTGCAAGCGCTGTATCACCCGTTCGTCGCCGATCCGATCGCGTGGTTGCGCGACCACGGCGCCGAACTGACGGCGGTGATCCTGTCGCGCCATTACGTCGCCGCGAACTATATCGAGAGCGTTCGCGCACACGCGCCGAAGGCACGGCTGATTTTCGACACGGTCGATGTGCATCATCTTCGTGAGCAGCGCGCCGCGGAACTGGCGGCGAGCGACGATTTGTCGCAACAAGCCGCTCGAACGCGCGCACAGGAAATCAACGTGATGCGCGCGAGCGACGTGACTCTCGTCGTCAGCGCCGCAGAAAAGGAAATTCTGACGCGCGATTTGCCGAACGTTCGCATAGAAATTCTTTCAAATGTGCACGAAATTCATGGACGCCGGCGCGACTTCGACGCGCGGCGCGATCTTGTCTTCGTCGGAGGATTTCAGCATCCGCCGAATGTCGACGCCATGCTGTGGTTCGTGCGCGAGATTTTTCCGATCGTGCGCGAGACACTGCACGATGTGAACCTGCACGTGATTGGTAGCAAAGCGCCGCCGAACATTCTCGAATTGGCGCACGATGGTGTCGTCGTGCACGGTTACGTGTCCGACATCGCGCCGTACATGGATGGATGCCGGCTCGCGCTCGCGCCGTTGCGTTACGGCGCGGGCGTCAAGGGAAAGGTCAACATGGCGATGAGTTACGGTTTGCCGGTCGTGGCGACGACGCCGGCCGTCGAAGGCATGCACGTGCGCGCGGGCGACGATGTGCTCGTCGCCGATTCGCCAAGCGATTTCGCCGCCGCCATTGTGCGCGGATATTCCGACGCGACGTTGTGGAAGACGCTATCGGACAACGGTCTGGCGAATGTGGCGCGTCATTTTTCGTTCGACGCCGCGCGTGAATCGATCAAGCGCGTGCTTGACGGAACGCGACGCTAATCGACAGCCGCACCTTCGTCCGCCATTCTTTCCCGAAATTCTCGAATACCTTGAGGGCGCACAGGATGTGCGCCGTTCGCCGCAAGCGACATGGATGTCCATTCGGCGAACACACCGCACGTGAAGAAAAAGGTGTTTCTTTGGTTACTTTCTTTGCACCAGCAAAGAAAGTGACTCGCTCGCGCAGCGAGTGAAAGC
>OLMB01000199.1_pt1 | contig 37335 bp, 31 predicted proteins | sample 1604691 | NCBI WGS metagenome assembly OLMB01 (sample SAMEA104055722, study PRJEB20765) | soil metagenome | isolation source: soil
TCGCCGACGTCGATGAGCGGCGTCATCGCGAAGATGCAATCCCGATAGCGTCGAATCTCACATCCCGGCCAACTAATGCAAGGCGTGCGGTCCTGCGCCGCATTTCGCAGCTGCTTTTCCAATTCTTCGACGTGAAAGAATGCGGGCGCCGGCAAATTCAACGCACGTAGCCAAAGGCGCAGTACGGCGTCGCGCAATGCGGTCGGCAAATCGAGCCACGCGAGCCAGCGAAGGCTGGCGTGATCATCGCCACGCACCGTCGCGAACGCGCGCTGCGCTTCGTCGTTGATGAAGTCGGCAGTCGCCCGCATCCAGGCGGAGCTATGCGAAATCGCCAGCGGCGCATCGCTCCAGCGCTGCGTCAATCGCGGCACGATTTCGTGTCGGAGAAAATTTCGACGCAGGTTTGTGTCGGCGTTGCTCGGGTCGTTGAGCCATGACAATCGATTCGTCGTCGCGTAATCGAAAAGCGTCGACTGCGAAATGTCGAGCAATGGCCGCCACAAAAGCCCACGTTCGAAAGTTCGCATCGCGCGCATGCCGCCGAGTCCTTCGGGACCCGCGCCGCGCAATAATTTCAGCAGCACTGTTTCGATTTGATCGTCGCGATGATGAGCCAGCACGAGAATTTCGCCGTCACGAAGGTAGTGAGCGAAAGCGGCGAACCTTGCGCGCCGTGCCGCGTCTTCCAATCCCGTTCCGCTTTGTCGATCGACAGCGACGTCGATGGCCTGAATCGGAATCTTTAGTGCCTTCGCGAACGCGACACAATGACCGACCCACTGCGTGCTGTCCGCATGCAAGGCATGATTGATGTGCAACGCGCGGAGGCCGCGGGCGCGAGCGATGGGCGAGTTCGCAAGTCGGTGCAGCAGCACGCTCGAATCCATGCCGCCGCTAAGCGCCACGCACAGAGGGCCGTCGGGCAACGTTGCCAATTTCGATTCGATCGCGTCAAGTGGGGCCGCCGTCATGGGCGCATGGTGCCAGAAGCGCAGTTTTGCGTCGTGCGACGGAATGAAGTAATTTGGCGGCAGCCGCCGTCCGGCGGCCTGTGCATTGTCGGGGAGGACAAAATGGTAATTAAGCGTATCGGTGTGCTTAAGCTTGCTATCTTTCAAGCAGCGTTGATGGCAGCGTTCGGCCTTATTGCGGCGCTATTCTTGCTGCTTTTCGGGAGTATGTTTGCCGCCCGCGGCATGGGGATGGGCGGTGGGATCTTTGCGCTTATCTTGTTCCCGATCCTGTACGCCATTATCGGATTCATAGCGGGCGCGATCTCCGCGGCGCTATATAACCTGGTGGCGGGCATCGTCGGCGGAATAGAAATCGACGTCGAGTAAAATTCAGGCGGCTTTGACGGTTCCGTACTGTCGAAGCCGCTTATACCGCGCATCGACGAGCGATTTGGGATCGAGATTGTCCAGTTCGTCGAGCTGGTTGAGCATCACCGCTTTCAGACGAATCGCCATCGCGTGCGGATCGCGATGCGCGCCGCCGAGCGGTTCGCGAACGACTTTGTCGACGAGTCCGAGTTCCAGCAATCGCGGCGCCGTGATGCCGAGCGCATCGGCCGCATCGCGCGCTTTTTCGGTGCTCTTCCACAAGATCGACGCGCAACCTTCCGGCGTAATCACTGAGTACGTCGAATACTGAAGCATGATCGTGCGATCGCCGACGCCGATTGCGAGTGCGCCACCCGATCCGCCTTCACCGATCACGGCGCAGATGATCGGAACTTTGAGATCCGCCATCTCGCGCAGGTTGCGAGCGATCGCTTCGCTTTGTCCGCGTTCTTCCGCGCCGACGCCGGGATATGCGCCGGGCGTGTCGATAAAGGTGAAGATCGGCAGCTTGAATCGCTCAGCCATTTCCATCAAACGCAGCGCTTTGCGATAGCCCTCTGGACGCGGCATGCCGAAGTTGCGCTTGATCTTGTTTTTCGTGTCGCGACCTTTCTGTTGTCCGATCACCATGATCGAACGACCGTCGATACGGGCGAGGCCGCCGACGATGGTCGGGTCGTCGGCATAAAAACGATCGCCGGCGAGTTCGTGAAATTCCTCGCACATCGCCTGCAGATAATCCAGCGTGTAAGGCCGCGCCGGATGACGCGCGACTTGAGCGATCTGCCATGGCGTTAGATTGCGGAAGATTTCCGCTGTTTTGTGTTTGAGTTTGTCGCGCAGTCGCGAGACTTCGTCGTCGATATTGAACGCCTGCCCGTGGCTCGCATGGCGTAGCTCCTGGATCTTCCCATCCAGTTCGGCAAGGGGTTGTTCAAAATCGAGGAAATTCGGGTTCATTCGTTACTGCGGACGTCCGCGACACAAGACCGCAATTATAGCCGACCACAACTTTAGCCACCGTTTTAGCCGGAAAAATGGGCTGAACGGGCTTTTTGACACCAAACGCCGCGGCACGATTGATGGCGCGCAGGACGCGCGCCGTTCGCCGCAAGTGACATGGATGTCCATTCGGCGAACACGCCATACGTGAAGAACAGGGTGTTTCTTTGGTTACTTTCTTTGCACCAGCAAAGAAAGTGACTCGCTCGCGCAGCGAGTGAAAGCTCTGGCTTTCGTTGTCGGAAGGTCGAAAGAAAAGTCACTGGATTCCGGCCTTCGCCGGAATGACGAGCAGAGACACAACCAACAAATATCTACGGCGCAGGCAGTTTCTTCCCCCGCATCTTCGACACCAAAATAGGAATCAACGCCAACAACCCCATCGCAATCAACGGCAAATAGACCGCCGGATCATCAAACAAACTAAAACTCACCGAATGATTCTGCCCGATATTCTTCGCGAGCCCCGCACCGAGCGCCGTCTCAATACCCGTCATGATCGCGCCGCCGACAGCCGTCGCGCTGAGGAACAGCCAAATCGGGCAACGCAACCACGCCAACCCGACCGTCACGCCACCAAACGGAAAAAATGGAACGAGCCGCAAAAAAAACGTGTAACTGACCGGATGCGCGTGATATCCGCCGCGCAGTCGCCCAACCAATCCGGGCGCAGCAGCGTGATGATGATCGCCAAACGCATGGCGGCTGGCGACGAACAAAGCCAGCGCACCGAGCGTGACGCCAATCGCCGAATAGATCGTGCCGAGCAAAACGCCGAACAGCATGCCGCCGGCGAGAATAAGGACGACCACGCCAGGAATCCCCGTAGAAATCGCCAGCGTGATGATGCCGATGTGAAGCAGGCACGCAAGCACCGGATGCGCCGCGATTTGCGCTTGCAGATTCGCTTGTTCCGCCGCAAGCGTCTCTGGACGAAAACGATTGAGTGAACCCGACGCGAGCAGGGCTACGCCAATTGCGATCAGCACAAATAACGGCAAAAAAGAACGCCAGCGTTTCATCGATACACAAAATGAGGGGCCGGTTGCCCGGCCCCTCTATTGACCCCAGAGTTTGAAGGATACCCGTTACGGCTGCGCCTCGAAACCATTGGCGAAGATACGGTCGATAGCGATGGTGATCACCTGACCGTCATGATCGCCGCTTCGCGCGGCAGTGGATGGATCGAGAATGATCGGGCTCGCCTCGGAGACATCCGAATTGCCATGCGCGTTGGAGACGCTGACGAAATCTTTCCATGCCGTGCGCGTCAACACCAAGTGATCGATCTCTTGCGCATAGCCGCTGAAGCTGAAGGAATACTTCTCGGTCGGATTGGTGGCGACGCCGGAGTCGACCAGGGTCGGATTCGGCGCGACGTAGGTTAGTGTGTCGGTGTTCTGCGCGTTGCCGGTGAACCAGTACAGGTTCTGCGATTGCACCGCCGTACCCTTGATCATGCCGGTGACATCGGCGAACGCGTCGGTGAATTCATACGCGTTGAAGTCGCCCGCCACGATCAGCGGCACGTTCGCTTCGCCGACCAAATCGAATGGCCCCTGCGTCATCGTACCGCTCGCATCCTGACGATAGCTGCCCGCATGCGCGATTGTGCTGCCGCTCTGCCACGCCTGCACGATCTGCGCGACTTGCGCGGCTTCCTCCGCGCGCTTCTTACCGACGTAGACCTTGGAGTAGTTGCCGCTGGTGTCGACATCGTCGATCCCGCTCAACGAACGATCGTAAATCGCCAGCAACGCGAAGTTGTAGCCATTCCACGATGCGCGCATCAATACCGGTGGACGATCGTTGAGTGTGCAAGCAGATCCGCTCGAACAGTTGGTCGTTTGCGTGTTGTGGAAGAGCTGCGTGACTGACGTCACCGTTACATCGCTGCGCACCAATATGCCGATGTTGATACCGCTGGGGTCGTTGCCGGGCATCGAATACGGCACGTAGACGGTTCCGCACTCGGTCTGAATGCTGGCGGCCAAATCGTTCAGCACCGAGCGGTTTTCGATTTCTTCGGCGTCGACAACGACCGGCGATTTCAGAACTTCGCAAATTTGCAGCGTCCATTTCGCCAAGCGATCTTCGTACTCGGCATGCGTCGGGCACTCATCGGTGGCACCCGTTCCTGCGCACGTGTCGTTGTACGTGCTCGTGTCTGCGCCGTCGGCGACATCGTTGAAGAAGTGCAGGAAATTCTGCGAGCCGATCGTCAGCGTGCCATCGGAGGAATCGGCGACGGGTTGCGGATAGGTCGGCGGTGCGATCAACGTGTTTGTTGTCATCTCGCCAGTGATCGGATAAAGCTCGTACGTCTGCGTGCCGAACGAAATGAATCCCTGAATAATGCCCGTGACGCTAAAGCGCGTGCCCGCGTCGTAGACAAAATTGGTGCCGTCGAAACCGAGGCCGGGATAATAGAGATCAATGATTTCCGGCTCGCCGTTCCACACCGGTAGATCGCCCTCGTGTCCGATCACGCCCGGATATAGTTCCCCAGGTGCGCGGAATGGACGTGGCTGCGTCGCAAGCGTTGCATAAACGCCGGTCGGCGTTCCCGTGTGGACGCCGTCGGTCGTGCTGTCGCCGTAAGTCGCGCCGGTGACGATGGCGTCGTTCATGGTGACGAGCATGCCGTCGAGACAGGCGAAGTTGCTCGCCTGATAACCCTCGGCGCGCGATGGCGGATTCGATAGCGTTGAATTGCCGCCCGTGCAGATACCGGTACGCGGATCGGTGGTCGGCGGATGCGCATCGAGAACATACGCAGCCGGCAACGCGTTGCCGGTGCTGGCGACCGCAATCTGATCGACGAACGAAATTTCCGTCGAGCCGTCGAATTCTTGCACGGTGCCAATCACCGACACGGCATCGCCCGAGTGCACGGTCGGCAATGTCTGCGACGTATTGCCCGTATAGACGAAAATGCCGTCGGATGTCGTCAAGTCGCCATCGCCAACGGCGTCCTGCATGAAGAAGCCTTTCGACTTGGTCACGGTGACAATACCCGTCGACGTGGTCTGCACGATTTGTCCGCTATACGGCGACACTGCGCCGTGTCCTTGAATGGTCATGATCGATATCGGCGGACCGATCACAGTGAGCGCGATGCTGGGATTCGTGAAGCGATTCATTTCGTCGCCAACGGTCAACGGAATTGTCCGCGGGCCGGGCGTCAGATCGGCAGCCAAGGTGGCGACGTACGAAAAAGTTTCGGTGCCATCGGGATTCGGTGTACCGGCGTAGGTGAATTCGACGAGTGCATCGCCGCCGATCGAAGTGAGATTACCTTCGACGTAAAGGTTGGTACTGGTCGGATTCGTCCCTGGCGTCACGACCACGGTGAGTGTCGTCGTCCCGCCTGCCTGCAGAATGCTCGGATTTGCAGTGCCGGTTCCCGTTGGGCTTGTCGACGCTCCGGAGTTACACGTGTGCGAATCGCTCGAGTTGTGCGGATTGGGCGCGCCGGTACTGAAGTCGGCGCTGTTCACGTTCGTATTCGTGCAACCCGCACCTGCGCGAAAGAGCGCCGTCGTGTTCGACGCTGCGGGCGCCGGATTGGTGGTCGGACAGTTCGCGCTTCCGTAACCAACAAAATCGACGACCGTGCCACCCGTTGGACACGATCCGGTCAGCGCGGTCGCCGAACTGACGAGAGCCACCTTGCCGTTCGTCGCGGAGAAATTGATTGAGCCGATCACATCCGGTGTGGGCAGAGCGGAGCCCGTGCTTCCGGTCGCGCCGGAGATTAGAAAGTAATGTCCGGCCGCGACGGTGCCGCTGAGCGGCGTGATGCTCGTCCACGACGTTCCTGCCGATGACGCGTATTGCACGGACCAGTTCGACAAGTCCTGGTCGTTCGTGCCGGTGTTGAATATCTCGATGTAGTCGGCGTTCAACGGAGCGAGCGAGTTGCCGCCGCCGCCGTAGATCTGGCTGATCACCACCTGCGCATCGGCGTTGGCCGAAAGCATCGCCGCTGCGAGCACAAAAAGTATATTTATAAACTTATTTCGCATTTTTTCCTCGAATTCCCGAAAAAAGATTCCCGATGTTAGCGAGTGAAGTTGACGATTCTGTGTCGTCGCTTTCGGGTAGTGGTCGAACTTTGCAGAAACGCACCGCATCATTCAACCCATAAAATGCACGATGAGGGGAAACTGCGATGAAGGTCAGGTTTTCAGCGGCGCCGCGCGAATACGGTGATTTCTTCGCGATCGTGATAAAGCTGACGCGCCCGCACGTCGGACGCCGCTGCGCGCACGATATCCAAACACAGACGCGTTTCTTCGAAGCGTTTTTTCATCGGCAGCTTTAGATTGAAGATCGCGAATCGGCATGCGCCATCGTCCAGCCATTGCGCGATGAGCTTCGCGATGCGGCGCGGCTGTTCGACCATGTCGCAGACGAGCCAGTCGACCGGTTTTCTTGGTCGAAAAGAAAAACCATCCTCGCGCAAATGCGTGACGACGCCGGATTGCATCAATTCGCGATCCATCGGACCGTTGTCGATCGCCGTCACACGAATCGAGCGATGCGCGAGCTGCCACGTCCAGCCGCCGGGCGCCGCGCCGAGATCGACGGCTGTCATGCCGGGTTTGAGCCAACGCGCGCGCTCGTCGTCGGACATCAAAACCAGAAATGCCTCTTCCAGTTTCAATGTCGATCGGCTGGGTGCGCCGCGCGGAAATTTCAGGCGGGGAATACCGAGCGGCCATGGCGCAGAGGCGTCGATCGGCGCGCTGGCCAAATAAGCGATATCGCCGCGCGCAAAAAAAACGTGCAGGCGATTTGGAGATTGCGGATCGAGCAGTTTTCTTTGGCGCAGCGCACCGAGCATGGCGTTGCCGAAACTCTTGCACAGCGCCGCCAATTCTTTGCCCTCTTCCGAATCGGGCGATTCGACGTAGAAGTCCGCATAGCGTTCGTCGCGCTGCGCGAGCGCTGCGAGCATCGGCGTGAGTCTATCCTTGCGCGGCAGATTGTCCAGGTGCGCGAATGCGAACAAACACTGTCGTGCGAAAATCAGACTGCGCCAGTCGAAGGCGCGGCGCAGCGTCGATTCGTCATTTGTGGAATTGTATACAACGAATGCGTCGTTCGCCTCGAAGGAAATCGAACCTTCCATCGCATTCGCCGAAGCGATCGATTCGATTTCCTGCGCGCATTCGGGCTCGAAGCCGGCGCGGCAATAGCAAATAAGCGACGTCGGTCGAGACGATTCGCTGCTCACGACGTTGGCCTTATCCGATCAGTAATGTTCGCCACCGGATTCCGCGTAGAGTTTGAACACGTCGCGCGCGCGTTCGCGGAGAATGTCGCGTTTCACGGCAATGCCGATTTTTCCCAGCTCACCGATCCAATCGGCCGGCAACGGACCTTCGTTGAATTCCGTCAGCGCCTCGACGTCTTCCGTGCGCGCGCCGATCAGCAATTCATCGATGCCCGCCCACACCGTCGCGCCGTAACATTGGCAACACGGTTGTGCGCTCGTTGCGAGAACGAATTTCTCGCCGCCTTCGTTCAATCGTTTTCGCTGCAAACGCGTCTGTGCAAGCATGAACGCCATAATTTCCGCGTGCGCCACGGAACAGTGTTCCGGAATCACACGATTGACGCCGACCGATACGATGCGTCCTTCGTCCGTGAAAACGACAGCGCCGAATGGGCCGCCCGTTTTTGTCTCGACATTCTTTCGCGCAAGGTCGATCGCCAACGCCACGCGCGATTCGTCGTCTGCGTAAACGCGATGCGTATCGACCATCTGGCGAATCCAATCGGGCAACGTCAGCTGAAGTTGCGTCGCGAACATCGCTTCAGCGTGCCTTCGCCCAGGAGTCACGCAAAGTCACGGTGCGATTGAACACCGGATTTGCCGCGGTATGGTCGTAGCGGTCGACAACGAAATATCCCAGACGCTCGAACTGCCAGTTCGATTCCGGCGCCGAGTCTTTCAATGACCATTCGACGAAACCATCGACAACGCGTTTGGACTCCGGATTGAGATGATCTTCGTAAGTCTTTCCGTCGCTGTCGTCGTCGGGATTCGGAACGTTGAACAGGCGTTCGTACAATCTGATCTGCGCGCCGACTGCATGCTTCGCGCTGACCCAGTGGATAGTGCCTTTCACCTTGCGGTCTGCGCCTGGCATCCCGTGTCGGGTTTCGGGATCGAGCGTGCAATGCACTTCTTGCACATTTCCACTCGTATCTTTCTCCACTTTTTCGCATTTCACGATGCCGACACCGCGCAGGCGCACTTCTCCGCCTACAACGAGTCGATGGAATCCCTTTGGCGGAACTTCCATGAAATCGTCGCGCTCGATCCAGATCTCGCGCGAAAACGGCACGCTGCGCGTGCCCATCGATTCATTTTTCGGATGGTTTGAAAACGTAAGCGATTCCGCATGATCATCCGGTAAATTGGTGATCACCAATTTCAATGGATCGATCACGGCCATGCGCCGCGCCGCGCTCGCATCGAGTTCTTCGCGCACGGAATTTTCCAGAACGCCGTATTCGATAACGGAGTTTTGTTTCGTCACGCCGGCACGATCCCAGAAATTGCGGATCGACGCGGGTGGAAAACCGCGGCGGCGCGTGCCGGAAATAGTCGGCATGCGCGGATCGTCCCAACCGTCGACGAGTTTGTCGCGAACCAATGCGATGAGTTTGCGTTTGCTCAACACCGTGTAGTCGAGATTCCCCCGCGCGAACTCGATTTGCTGCGGCGTACTTACGGGCTGATGCACGCCGGGGATGTCCAGCGATTTCAGCAATGCCGGATGATGTTCCAGATCGACATTCTGCACACACCAGTCGTACAGCGGGCGGTGATCTTCGAACTCGAGTGTGCACAAAGAATGCGTAATGCCTTCGATGGCATCGGATAGCGAATGCGCGAAGTCGTACATCGGATAGATCGGCCACGCGTCGCCGGTATTCTGATGCGTGACTTTGCGGATTCGATACAGCGTCGGATCGCGCAAATTGATATTGCCGCTGCTCATATCGATTTTCGCGCGCAAGGTTTTCGCGCCGTCGTCGAATTCGCCCGCACGCATGCGCGCGAACAAATCGAGATTTTCTTCGATGCTGCGATCGCGAAACGGCGAGTTGCGGCCAGGCTCCGTCAATGTGCCGCGATATTCACGTTGTTGATCGGCAGAAAGATCGCAAACGAACACCTTGCCATCGCGAATCAATTTCAGCGCGCATTCGTATAGCACTCCGAAATAGTCCGACGCGTGACGCAACTCGTCCCATTCGAAGCCGAGCCAGCGCACGTCGTCCTTGATCGCTTCGACGTATTCGACATCTTCCTTGGCCGGATTCGTATCGTCGAAACGCAGATGACAGACACCGCCGAAATCCGCGGCGACGCCGAAATTCAGGCAGATCGACTTCGCATGCCCCAGATGCAGATAACCGTTCGGCTCCGGCGGAAAGCGGGTGACCACGTGGTCGTGCTTGCCGCTAGCGCGGTCCTCGGTCACGATCTGACGAATGAAATGGTTGTGGCGCGGAGTTTCCTCGGACATGGTTCAGCGCAAAATCAAAGGGTCGGCAAGTGTACCGGGCGGGCGCCGGAAAGCCCATAACGCTTCGTCTGAACGCTTTACGATCCGCGCCGATTGCAGTAGCGTGAGCGCAGCCGCCGCGGAGCTTGCGTGAAGATCGTTTATCGCGCCGAAAACATCATCGATGCAAATCTGGTGAAGAACGCACTGGAGCATGAAAACATTCCAGCGTTCGTCAGCGGACAATATCTGACGGGCGCGATCGGCGAATTGCCGCCGATGTCGTTGGTCAACGTCATGATTTCGGAAATCGATTGGGAGCGGGCGTGCGAGATCGCCGAGCGCGTCGATTCCGATCTCGCGGAATTTCGCGCCGCTCCGGACGACAGCGACTATCTGGCGGAACCGGCGTAGTGACGTCGCAACCGACGCTCGTCATCGGCAGCAAGAATTATTCGTCGTGGTCGCTGCGGCCGTGGTTGTTGCTACGCTATTTCGATATTCCGTTCGACGAAATCAAACTTCCGCTGGATACGCCGGAATTCTATCGCCGCATCCGCAACTACTCACCGAGCGGTCGCGTGCCCGCATTGATCGACGGCGACGTCCACGTGTGGGATTCGCTCGCGATCGCAGAATACGTGAACGAGAAATTTCTGAACGGCCGCGGCTGGCCTGCGGATACGGAAGCGCGGGCCGCCGCTCGGTCGATAAGCTCAGAGATGCATTCCGGCTTTTCCGCACTGCGCGGCGAGATGCCGATGAATTGCCGCAAACGTCTCCGCGATTTCGCAATGAGCGACGACGCGGCGCAGGATGTGTCGCGCGTGCAATCGATATGGCGCGATGCGCGCGGACAATTCGGGCGAGGCGGCGCCTTTCTGTTCGGCGATTTCAGCATCGCCGACGCGATGTATGCGCCGGTGATATTTCGTTTCGTTAGCTACAACGTAGCGCTGGACGAAACGTCGCGAGCCTACGCCGATTCGATACTTGCTTTGCCGGCATTGCAGGGGTGGCTCGCCGACGCCGCTACCGAGGCCATAGCGGTGCTCCACGAGCAGAACACGAGGTGACCGCGATATTGCCGCGTAGCGCCATGCTGCGCATGGCCGGCGGGGCCGCGCTCATCAGCACAACGAGCATCTTCGTGCGCTGGGCGCATGTGCCGCCGACGGTATCCGCGTTCTATCGCATGTTATTCGGCGGCATCATGCTCGTTGCATTGCTCGCGATAAGGCGGCAGTTGCGCGGTTTCGCATGGATCGACGTGCTGTGGTTGCTGCTGCCGGCGTTGGCGTTCTGCGCGGACTTGATGCTTTGGCACCGCAGCATCCGCGATATCGGTCCGGGACTCGCCACGCTCGTCGCGAATTTCCAGGTGTTCATCATGGCGGTCGTCGGCGTATTCTTTTATCGCGAACGATTGCATGCGCGGTTTGTCTTCGGTGTTGCTCTAGCACTCGTCGGATTGTGGTTGCTCGTCGGCGTCGACTGGAGCTCGTTCACGCCCCAGTTTCGTTTGGGCGTCTATTTCGGATTGCTGACCGGCGTTGCGTACGCGGTCTATCTGCTGAGTTTGCGTCAGGCACAACTTCGGCGCAGCGGGCTCGATCCGATCCGGACGCTTTGCCTCAACAGCGTGCTTGCCGCCGCGATGCTTGCCGTCGCCGTCCTCATCGAAGGGGATAGTTTCGCTATTCCCGATGCGCAATCGTGGTCGGCGCTGATCGGCCTTGGACTGTTCGGCCAAGTTCTCGGCTGGGTATTGATCGCACAGGCCATGCCGCAATTGCCCGCGTCGCTGGTGGGTCTGCTATTGCTGCTGCAGCCCGCATTATCGTTCGTTCTCGACGTCATTCTGTTCGGGCGACCGACAAGTACGTTGGACTGGATCGGCCTGGCGCTTTCGCTGTTGGGAATCTTCATTGGCTCGACGCGGCCGCGTGCGGCGGCGGCTGTCGAATCGGCTTGATCGATCTCTAGCAAATAGACGTCTATACGTCTTGACGTCTGGACGGCTAAACGATTAACATGGCAGCTCTGCAACGGAGCGCGCCATGACAAACGCTGAGAAAAGACGGCCGGAAAGCGAACGCGAAACGCGCGAAATCCGCTGCGAACAAGGCGTTCTGGCGCTTCCGGACCCATTCGTGCTGGAAAGCGGCGAGTCGCTCCCAAACGGCGAGCTGGCTTGGCAGTGCGTCGGACCGGACACGGCGCCGCTCATCGTCGTTCTTGGTGGCATTTCCGCGCATCGCCAGTGCTCAGGATTTGCAGGCGCCGGCTGGTGGGAGGCGCAGTGCGGCGCCGGACAAGCCTTGGACATCGAACGGTTTCGATTGTTGAGCATCGATTGGCTCGGCGGTTGCGACGAATCGACGGGTCCGCGATTGGGCGAAGAGTTTCCTGCGATTTCCACGACGGATCAGGCGCGCGCGATCCTGTTGCTGCTCAATCGGCTGGGAGTTCGTCATGTCCACGGCATCGTTGGCGCATCTTATGGCGGCGCGGTCGCACAGCATTTGGCGGTGCTGCTCGGTCGCCGTCTCGGACATCTCGTCTTGTTGAGCGCGGCGCATCGGCCTTCGCAGTTCGCGTTGGCGCTGCGCGATGTGCAGCGGTCGATACTCGATCTCGGCGAAAATTCGGGCGCGTCGCTCGCGTTGGTTCGCGCATTGGCGATTATCGGGTATCGAACGCCGCAGGGATTCGAAGAGCGATTTGCCGAATCAAATGGGGCGGTCGAATGGCTCGCGCAGCATGGTCGCAATTTCGCCGAACGTTTTAACGCCACGGCGTATCGATGCCTGAGTACATCGCTCGATTCGCATTACATTGATGCGTCCGCTATCGCCGTGCCGACGACGATATTTTCGGTGAACGAAGATTTGCTTGTGCCGACGACGCTGTCGCGCGAATTCGCGGCGACGTGTTCGGGACCATGCGAGCTCGTAGAAATTTCCTCGCACTACGGGCATGACGCGTTCTTGAAAGAAGAAAAGATTGTCGCGGGCGTGTTGCGTCGTGCGCTGGAGCACACGCGATGAGTATCCATATTGCCACTCAAGCGGTTCGTGCGGGCGTGGACGCGGATTCCGCACACGGTGCGATCATGCCGCCGATTTATTTGTCGACCAATTACAGTTTCGCCGGATTCGGGCAGAAGCGCGATTACGACTACACGCGCTCGGGCAATCCCACGCGCGACACGCTGGCTGAAGTTCTCGCCGAACTCGAGGGCGGCGAGGGCGCCATCGTCACGGCGTCCGGCATGGCGGCCATTACGCTGTTGACAGCGCAATTGCGGCCCGACGACATCATCATCGCGCCGCACGATTGCTACGGCGGATGCTATCGGTTGTTTCGCGCGCAGGCGGATCGCGGTTTGTATCACGTCGAATTTGTCGATTTTTCGGATGACGTGGCTTTGGCGTCGGCGCTCGCCCACAAACCGAAACTGGTCTGGATCGAAACGCCGAGCAATCCGCTCCTGCGCATCACCGATATCGCGCATGTGTCGCGACTGGCGCACGACGCGGACGCGACCGTCGTCGTCGACAACACGTTTCTTTCGCCGGCGATTCAGCGCCCGTTGCAGCTTGGCGCTGACATCGTCGTGCATTCGACGACGAAATATCTGAATGGACATTCGGATGTCGTGGGCGGCGCGGTCATCTGGAAAGACAAAGCGCTAGGCGAGCAATTGTCGTGGTGGTGCAATTGTCTGGGCCTTGCGGGCGCGCCGTTCGATAGTTTTCTAACGCTGCGCGGCGTGAGGACGCTTCAGCCGCGTCTGGCCGTTCATCAGACGAATGCGACGGCGATCGCCAAGCACCTGCACAACCACGCGTTGATCGAGAAAGTATACTTTCCGGGATTGCCGTCGCATCCGGGGCACGAACTGGCGCGCCGTCAGCAACGGGGATTCGGCGCGATGCTGAGCTTCGAGCTTAATGGTGGTGAAGCGGCTGTGCGCGCGTTCGTTCACGGATTGCGCTATTTCAGTCTGGCCGAATCGCTCGGCGGTGTGGAGAGTCTCGTCGCGCATCCGGCGACGATGACGCACGCAAGCATGGACGCCGCAGCCCGCGCTCGCGCCGGGATTGGTGACGGGTTATTGCGATTGTCCGTCGGCATCGAAGCGTTGGAGGATTTGCTCGAAGATCTCGATGCGGGGCTCAGTCGCGTGCATTCGTTGAGCTACGCGAAAAATCGTCTCACACCGATTCGCGTCGCGTCGGCGTGAACGATCAGTGTCGCGGCGAAATATCGAAATGCTCGACCCACACGAGTTCGCACGCACCCGCGCCGCTGTCGCTGCGCGTCAATGAACTGACCCATGTGCGGCCGTCAGGCCATCGGGCTTTGATGAGATAACCGCTGAAAGAGACTACGTCGCCTGTGTGGGTTTCTTTTATTTCGCGCTCGACAATGCGGTCGGCCGGCACCAAATGCATGTTCGCGCTCGATTCGATGATTTCGCGCTCCGGAATCGGGAATTGGTGCACGGTCCAAAAGTAAAAACGTCCCGATTGGGAAATTTCCATTTTTTGCAAAATGTCGCTGTCCGACATGCGGCCCCAGCCGAGGGCGAGGTCGACGGGTGCGATCGCCGCTTCCGGATCCCAGCTGTAATCGGCGCGCGACAGCACACGCGCCGTGATGGAGAATTTCGCCAACGGTTCGATAGCAACATCGTTCTTGCTCAGCGGTTCGAGTTTTCCGTCCAGGTTTTCTTGCAACGGAATGTCTGGCGCGAGGACGCCAGGGCCATGTGGAATGGGCCGGTGCGAGTGCCACCAGAAAATCGCACCGAGTAAAACCGCAACGAACGCTAGCGGACGCCAGTTGCTCAAGCAAAATCGGCGGCGAGCGCTTTTACGGTCGCGCTCGAAAGCACGGTTTCACCGCGATAGGCGTCGTGATCGACCAATACGGCTATTTTTCCGTCGCGCCTGAATGCGGCGATGTGCGACGCCGGTAATTCAAAACGCATGAAATGAACGGCAGACGTTTTTTCATCGGTGCTGCGATCCAGATCTTCATCGGCGATCGCGAATACGAACTCTAATCCGTCGCCGCCGATCGCGATTTTATTTTCGACGCCATGCATCTCGATAAGCCGTTTAGCGCGTTCGTCGGCGTCTGCGAATTCGATGAGCATGGTCGCTTTCAGATTCGTGCCGTCCGGAATCAGCGGATTGTAGGCATCGAGTTCTTCGGTGATGCCGGCGGTTTCGAAAATCCGTTCGATGCGCAGCATTTCCTGTACTTGATATTGAATCGTCAGACGGTCTTCGAAAAGCAGCGTGATGTGCGCGCCGAGATGCACCGTGCGCAGTCGCTTGTGCGCGAGCACGCGTTCGCGAAAAGCGGCGCGGTCGCGCGAATAGGTTTCAAGCGTATATAAATCGGCGGGAGTGAGTTTCTGCATGGATCAAATTCCGTAGGCTTGGCGCAGCAAGCCGATGGGACTTTCCGCGCGCGGATTATCGCCGAGCCCGTGCGCGATGTGACTGCCGGCCATCGGACAATCGCTGACGAAGTGTGCAGGCGCGATCTGTTGCACGCGCGTTTCGACCGGTTTGGCGATTTTGCGCGAGAACGCGTACGTCTTCGTTTTCACGCCATATGTGCCGTCGTGGCCTGAGCAACGCTCGATCATCTGAATCTCCGCGCCAGGAATCAGCGCAAGCACATCGCGCGTTTTCGGACCGATATTCTGCACGCGTTGATGGCAGGGCGCGTGATAGGCGATTTTTCCGAGTGGCGTCGCAAACGTCGTATTCATGGCGCCGGCCTGATGACGTATCCATAAATATTCGAATGGATCGAAGATGTGTCGCTTCACGAGCAGCACGTCTTCGTCGTCGGGAAACATCAGCGGAAGTTCCTGCTTGAACATCAGCACGCAGGAAGGAACGGTCGCCGAAATGTCCCAACCGTCGCGGACCGCAGTGGCGAGAACGGGAATATTGGTATTTTTATACTTTTCCACCGAGTCGAGATCGCCCAGCTCCAGTTTCGGCATGCCGCAGCACACTTCGCGCTCGATGAGCTTCACGGCTATTCCGTTGTGGCGCAGCACGGCGGCGAGATCCTCGACCGGTTGCGGCGCGGAGTAATTGCAGTAACACGTCGCGAACAATGCGACGTTGCCGCGCGTTCGTCCCGCCGGTTGCGTGGCACCTTTTCCGTCGAGCGACTTCAGCCGCTTGCGCGCGGTTTTGTGGGTGTATTCGGGAATTGCGGCGTCGGGGTGAACGCCGAGCGTTTTGTCCAGCAGTTTGCGCGGGCCGGCGCTGCGGTTGGCCGCATTCACGATATCGACGATGATGGGAATCGTCGCGAGCTTGCCGACGGCGGTCGTCGACGAAAGTACCTTCGCGCCGAACGTCGTTTCGCCCCGCTTATGGGCTGCGGCTTTCGCGCGCAACATGAGATGCGGAAAATCGACGTTCCAAGGGTGCGGCGGAACATACGGACACTTGGTCTGATAGCACAAGTCGCACAGATAACATTGATCGACGACTTTCGCGTAATCGGATTTCGCCACGCCGTCGACTTCCATCGTCGAGGATTCGTCGACGAGGTCGAACAGCACGGGAAACGCTTGGCACAGACTCACGCAGCGGCGGCAGCCGTGGCAAATGTCGAAGACGCGTTCGAGTTCCTTGTCGATCGCCGACTGATCGTAGAACTCGGGTTTTTTCCAATCCAGTGGATGGCGCGTCGGCGCATCGAGACTGCCTTCGCGTGACGCAGTGCGTTCGTCGGCCATCGTTTCTCCCGTGACATGCGCGCACGAAAAGCCGGCGGACGTCGCGCGTCTGCCGGCCGCTCGTCAGATCAAACCAATTCGTTCAGTGCCTTGGTGAAGCGATTGGCGTGCGAGCGCTCGGCTTTGGCGAGTGTTTCGAACCAGTCGGCGACTTCGGAAAATCCTTCGTCGCGCGCGGTTTTCGCCATGCCCGGATACATGTCGGTGTACTCGTGCGTTTCGCCGTGGATGGCGGCTTTCAGATTGTTCTTCGTATCGCCGATCGGCAGGCCCGTCGCCGGATCGCCGCATATTTCCAGATATTCCAGATGACCATGCGCATGACCCGTCTCGCCTTCGGCGGTGGAGCGGAACACGGCGGCCACATCGTTGTAGCCTTCGACGTCGGCTTTCTGAGCAAAATAAAGATATCGGCGATTGGCCTGCGATTCGCCCGCGAATGCGGCTTTCAAATTTTCTTCGGTTTTCGAACCCTTCATGACACACCTCGTGCTGATTTAAAACATGGCTGGAGGATGGAAATGTACGCCACAACCGCGGCGAACGCCGCGAGACTAACGCCTTCCAGGCTAATTGAAAAATTGATTGTTGTGATCACTATGATAGGTTGTGACTATCGACGGCGAGAGACCATTTTCGTCGCGGCTCTCGGAATCGTCGCTACAGAACCCGCGATGACGGCACCTTTTCCATCGAACAGTTTTGATGGAAGGTCCTTGAAGATCAATGCGAACTTGGTAAAAAACGGCGTCATCGCCGAGCTCTTGCGCCAGATCATGGCGATCTTGCGGCTGGGTGCCTCGCCGCGAAACGAGAGCAGATGGACATTGTCGGATTGTGCGATGGGCGGTTGGACGGAAAGCGACGGCAGCAGCGTGATTCCCACATTCGCCGCCACCATCTGACGCAGCGTTTCCAGACTCGTGGCGCGAAACCCGCTTTTTTCGTTGGCGCCGGCGAGATGGCAAACGTCCAACGCCTGATCGCGCAGGCAATGTCCTTCTTCGAGAAGCAGCAGGCTCTCATCGGACAAATCGTCGAGTTTTAGCGCCGTGCGTCGTGCCAAACCGTGAGTTCCGGGGACGGCGAGTACGAATTGTTCTTCGAAGAGGAATTCGGTGTGCAATTGGTCGTCGTGAATCGGCAGCGCGAGAATTGCCGCGTCGAGCCGGCCTTCACGCAGCTGGCGCAGAACGATTTCGGTTTTTTCTTCGACGAGCAATAGTTCGAGACGCGGAAATCGCGCGCGTATGCGTGGCACGACATGCGGCAGAAGATAGGGGCCGAGCGTCGGAAAAATCCCGAGTCGCAACGTGCCAGATTCCGGATCGCGCGTACGACGCGCAATAGCTTTGATTTGATCGACTTCGGTGAGCACATCGCGTGCGCGCTGCGCTATTTCCTTTCCCACTTCGGTCAAAAGAACTTTTCGCGGCGTGCGCTCGACCAGCGAAACTTCGAGCTCGTCCTCGAGTTTCTTTATTTGCGTCGAAAGCGTCGGCTGACTCACGAAGCTGGCTTCGGCGGCGCGACCGAAATGTCTGTGTTCGGAAAGCGCGACGAGATAGCGCAAATCTCGCAAGTTCATGGATCTTCCTCGATATACGAAAACTATCGAAACTATATCATCAATCGATTTGAATGATCGTGGTGCTGACCCTATATTTGTCCGGTGCCCAATGCGGCGTCGATAAAGAAACCCATCCATAGGAGTGATTACATGCTTACCGTTGGCGATAAATTTCCGCAATTCAATCTCAAAGCGACCGTTTCGACCGAAAGCGTCGAAAAGGCGTTTTTTCCGATCGCGCACGACACGTACAAAGGTAAATGGCTGTGCGTGTTTTTCTATCCGAAGGATTTCACGTTCGTCTGTCCGACTGAAATCAAGGGCTTCGGCGATCTGAACGAACAATTCGCCGATCGCGATTGCCAGGTTCTGGCGGCGAGTACCGATAGCGAGTTCGTGCATCTGGCTTGGCGCAAAGATCATAAAGATCTGCGCGATCTTCCGTTCCCCATGCTGGCCGACACGGCCAAGCGTCTTTCCAGCGCGCTCGGCATTCTCGATGCGGAAGAAGGCGTGGCGAAACGCGCGACATTCCTCGTCGATCCGGAAGGGATCATCCGTTTCGCGTATGTGACGGATGGCAGCGTCGGTCGCAATCCGCAAGAAGTATTGCGTGTGCTAGATGCGCTGCAGACGGACGAATTGTGTCCCTGCAACTGGAATCAGGGCGAGCAAACACTGAAAGCCGCCTAAGTAACGACCGATGAATCGGGCGGCATATGTCGCCGTCCGATTTTTTGGCAATAGTTATAGGAATGGAGAAATATACAATGTCACTTTCAACGATCAAGGCAAGCATTCCCGATTACGCGAAGGATTTGCGTCTCAATTTGGATTCCGTGCTGAGCGAAACCGGCGCGCCAGGCCTTACGGCGAAGCAGATTGGTCTGGTTGCGTTGGCGAGCGCCATCGCAGCGCGTCACTCGCCGTTGGTGAATGCGATCGAAGCGCACGCTTCCGCAAGCGCCATCACGCAGGAACTCAATGGCGCGCGGACGGCGGCGGCAATCATGGCGATGAATAATGTCTATTACCGGTTCACGCATCTGGTCGGCGATAGCGAATACCAGACGATGCGCGCCGGACTGCGTATGAACGCGATGTCGAATCCCGGTTGCGACAAGATCGATTTCGAACTGTGTTCGCTCGCTGTGTCCGCGATCAACGGCTGCGGCATGTGCATGGAATCGCACGAAAAGACGTTGCGCAAACACGACGTGAGCGCGCAGGCGATCCAAAGCGCAGTGCGCATCGCGGCGGTCGTCAACGCTGTGGCCGTCACACTCGAACAAACCTCTACCAACGATACGATAGTCGCGACGTTGGCAGCATAAGGTTTTTCTGTTTTCGGACGGCCCGCGATACCGGGCCGTCCTACGAAGGTCCGGATTCCGGGACTTTCGTCCCTTGTCATTTCCGATTCTGCATGCTTATCTGGCGGCCCTCTTTTTTAGGACTGCGGCATGCGCGCGTTCTTTCGATTCGGATGGATGATTTTTTCGGCTTCGGCGTCGATTTCGCTGGCGCATGCTGTTGATAACGATTCAGTACCTACCGGCAAATTGCCGAACGATGCCGCACCGGTTTCTTACGCGCTCAAATTGAAAATCGATCCGCGTGAGGAGCGTTTCTCCGGGCAAACGAAGATTCGTATCAAGCTCGCGAAGCCCGCCGATCACGTCTGGATTCATGGACAAGAGCTGACCGTCACGGGCATCGAACTGACCGATGCGGCCGGCAAATCGCACAAGGCAACCTACTCGGCGGGAAAAGAAGGCGTCGCGAAAATCGCTTTCGACAAGACGCTGCCCGCGCAGGAAATTCTTGTCACGATCGACTACAACGCCGCGTTCAACGCGAAGCTCGAAGGCTTGTACAAAGTCAACGTCGGCGACGACAGCTATGCCGTTACGCAGATGGAAGCGATCAGCGCACGCAACGCTTTTCCCGGGTTCGACGAACCGCGTTTCAAGACGCCGTTCGACGTCACCCTCACCGTGCCGAAAGACGAAGTAGTCGTCGCCAATACATTGCCCAAGCATGAAGAAGCATCCGCGGACGGCAAATGGAAAACGGTCACCTACAACACGACAAAACCGTTGCCGACTTATCTAGTCGCATTCGCGGTCGGGCCTTGGGATGTCGTCGACGCCGCGCCGATGCCGCCGAATTCCGTGCGCAAGAACGCCGTGCCGCTGCGCGGAATCGGTCCGCGCGGAACAGGATCACAGCTGAAATGGATTCTAAGCCAGACGCCGGCGATCGTTAAGTATTACGAAGAGTATACAAATATAGCTTACCCGTGGGACAAGCTCGATTTGCTCGGCGCACCGGATTTCAGCGCCGGCGCGATGGAGAATGCGGGCCTGATTGTGTTCCGCGACGCATTGCTGCGCATCGACGATCACGCACCCGCCGACACCTATCGCAGCAGTTTCAATGTGACGGCGCACGAAGTCGCGCATCAATGGTACGGCGATCTCGTCACCGTGCCGTGGTGGGATGATATCTGGCTCAACGAATCGTTCGCGACGTGGGCGCAGGGCAATGAAACCGCGGCGCTGAAGCCGGAATATCATGGCGATCTAGAGCGTCTCGATGCCACGCGTGGCGCGATGTCGAGCGACAGTCTGCTGTCGGCGCGCAAGATTCGTCAGCCGATCAATGATCATGGCGACATCGAGAATGCTTTCGACGGCATCACGTACCAAAAAGGCGCGGCGGTTCTGCGCATGTTCGAGGAATGGCTCGGCGAAGACACGTTTCGCGCGGCAATGCGCGAGTATCTCAAGCGTCATTCGTTCGGCAGCGGCAGCTCAGACGATTTGATCGCGACCATCGCCGAAGTCAGCAAGAAAGGCAATACGTTGAAGTCCGCGATGCGCAGTTTCCTCGATCAACCCGGTGTCCCGCTAGTGCAAACGGAGTTGAGCTGCACGCAAGGCAAGGCGACATTCACGCTCTCGCAATCGCGTTATCTGCCTTACGGCGTGATGGCGGCCGATAGTGCGAAATGGGGCGTGCCGGTGTGTGCAAGATTCGGTCGCGGTGATAGTTCGGCGACGCAATGTTTTCTTCTCGATCAGCCGCAGCAGAGTTTCCCGGTAGACGGCGGTTGCTCCGACTGGTATCTGCCCAACGCGAACGCGGCAGGCTATTACCGTTTCGCGATGAATGAATCCGATTTCCGTGCGTTGGGAAAAACGATCGACAAGTTGAAACCCGATGAGCAGATGATTTACGCCGACGCGATCGCCAGTTCGTTCCGTCGCGGCGAAACGTCGCCGGCCGCCGTATTGGAAGCGTTGCCAACGTTGGCGAAGTCCGATTTGCCGCAAGTCGCGACGTCGCTTATCGGCACCGTGACCTGGATGCACGAACATCTGGCCAATGCGACAACGTTGCCCGTGCTCAACGCGTATGCGACGCATATTTACGGTCCGCGTCTGCAGTCCATTGGCTATCGCAAAAAAGCGGACGAACCGTCTGCAACGACGCAAATGCGCGAAGACCTGGCCGAATTCCTCGCACTCGAGATACGCGATCCGGCGACGCGCAAAGCGCTCGATGAACAGGGCAGTGCGGCGCTCGGTCTGGACGGCAGCGGCAAGGTCGATCTCGACCGCGCCGACTCTGATCTGCTGCGCACGGCGCTGAAAGTCACTGTGCAAGATCATGGCACACCAGCGTTTGACGCAATCATTGGCGAACTGAAGACGAATCACGAGACGCGGCAGCGCTACACATTGCTCGCGGCACTCGGCGCCACGCGCGATCCGCAACTCGGCGATCGCGCGCGCAATTTCGCGTTGACGCCGGATGTGGCCGTCGGCGAGTTGCGTTACGTCTACAGCGCAAACGCCAGCGAACCGGAAAATCGCGATGCATTCTGGAACTGGTTCACGTCGCACTTCGACGCGTTGCAGGCGCGCATGCCGCCGTTCGCTCAGGGCTACGCGCCCGCCATGGCCGCGCCGAATCGTTGTTCGAAAGAACAAGCGGAAGAACTCAACGCATTCTTCACGCCGCGTATCAAGCAAATGAACGGCGGCGAACGTGTGCTGGCGCAAGTGTTGGAAGGCACGAATCAATGCGCCGCGCTGCGCGAACACGTCGGCGAGAAAGCATTGGCCTCATGGGCGGAGACGCAGAAGCAAAAACAATAGCGGAATCAGTTCCGCCGCAACGTTACGGCGATGCGGCGGTTCCTGCAGCGGTGCCGCGTGATTTTTCGATGAAGGCGAGAATGTCGTTCAACGTCGGCTCGCGAGAACTGTGTCCTCGCGCCAGCGACAGGATGATCGAGGCATGACCGACGTCGGGATACAGTTTCAGTTCCGCCGAGGCGCCCATCGATTTCGCCCGTTCGGCCATCTTGATCGCGTTGCTCGGTTCCACTTCATCGTCATCCTCACCCTGCAATAAAAGCAGTGGCGGTTCTTTCTTATTGACGAAATTGATCGGTTGCGAATCGTGTTGATCTGCGTCGGACGCGCCGAAAATCTGCGGTTCTTCTTCGACGAACGGCAGAAACGCATAAGCGCCGGCCAAACCGATCATGCCCGATAAATCGCTGAGTTCCATGCCGACGGATTTCAGATAGCGCTCGTCGCACGCGATCAATGCTGCGATTTGTCCACCGGCCGAATGGCCCATCACGTAAATCCGCGATGGATCGCCGCCGAATTCGGCGGCGTGATCGCGTGCCCAACGCATCGCTACAGCCGCGTCGTTCACGAATTCAGGAAATTGCACATCCGGATACTTCCGATAATCCGGAATGAAGGTGACGATACCGTTGCTCGCCAGCGTTTTGCCGACGTAGCTGTACCACTTGCGTTTACCGCTCTCCCAACTGCCGCCGTAAAAGAACACGACGACCGGCGCATTGCTGGCGGTGGGGGAGGCATAAGCGTCCAAATCCAACCGATGCGGTCCGTCGAACTCCAGATTTTTGTGAACTACGACGTTACGCGGACTATCGGCTGAGTTTATGGCCGCGAAAAACACGTCCTTGCAACCTGCGAGGGCAATCGCCAGCGTGCACGCGGCCGCCATTCGCCACGACATCCTCAGCTGTCGTAACCAGCGTAAATTGCTAAGTGGCGCGGCGGTTCCTATCATCGGCGTATTCTGGGTTTACGAGCGTGAACGATGGATCAACAACAACCGACGGAAGTGAATGAATTGTTCGCGCAAGTCACGGAACGCAACACCGGCGATCAGTTTCTGCGGACTACGCAGCAGCACCACGTGACATTGAGCGCGCTTGCCGATACCAAGGCGAGCATCATTATCACCGTGTCGTCGATCGTGCTTACGCTCAGCATCGGCAAACTCGATCAGCCGGAATTGCGCCTCAGTGTGCTGACGCTGACCGGCTTCACGCTGCTGGCGTTGCTGCTCGCCATTCTCGCCGTGCTTCCGAAATACCGTCCGCTTCGCTTGACCACCATCGAATTGCCGCCGACTTTCAATCTTCTGTTCTTCGGCCATTTCGCCGAATTGCCACGCGAACGTTTTCTAGCCGAAATGGCGCACAAGATGATCCCAAACGGACTGATCTACGAGACGATGGCTAAGGATATTTACAGCCTCGGCTATTATTTGGCTCATCATAAATATCGGTATTTGCGTTTTAGCTACCTGTCATTTTTGACCGGATTTATCGCCGCGTCGCTCGAACAGTTGTGGCGTTTGCTGTTTCATTAGTCGGCGCAGTCGGGTTCGGGGGCTTGGCGCGTTAACCCCGCCGCGCAACGATGCGCGTTTCATGCAATAGGAATTGCCAGGGAGAGGATCTATGTTCAAAGCGCTCGTATTCGGCGTTGTCGCGTTGTTGTCTTCATTGAGTGCGCAATCGCAGTCGACGGCCGACGCCAGCATTCCGGCGTCGCTGAAAGACTGGCGCGCATGGGTCTTGAAGGACGAGGAATACCGAAGCTGTCCGTTCCTCAGTAATGTGAGTCCGAAGTCCGCGCAGGATTTTATCTGCGCGTGGCCATCGCGGTTGACGATCAACGCGACGGGCGACGGCGCAACATTTTCGATTCACTGGCAAGTGCAAGCCACTGCATGGATTCCGTTGCCGGGCGACCTCGATCATTGGCCGCAACAAGTCACCGTCAACAACCAACGGCAACCTGTCATATCCCAACAGAGCGCCCCGGTGATGCGACTTGTGCCGGGGTCATACGACATCGCCGGTCGCATTCCGTGGAAACATCGTCCGCAAAATATTCGCGTGCCGAGCTACGTCGGCATCGTTGCGCTCAACGTCGATGGAAAATCCATCGCGCCGGTCGAACGTCAGGAGGATTTGGTCACCTTGGGACGCAGCAACACTGAAGCGCCGGTATCCGACTCGTTGCAAATCCGGGTGTTTCGGAAACTGACCGACGATATTCCCGCTCAACTCGAAACGCGTCTGGAGATCGCATCCTCGGGTCAGGCACGTGAAGAAATTATTGGTCCTGTGATTCCAGAAGGATTCGCGCCACTCTCACTGACTAGCACTTCGCCCGCGCGTCTCGGTGACGATGGCCGTTTGCGCATTCAAGTGCAGGCCGGGGGTTACAACTTCGTCATCAGGGCGCGCGCCACCACGGCGTTGAGCAAGGTCACCGCGCGTCTACCGGCGGCGCTGTGGCCCACGCAAGAGACGTGGAGTTATGAAGCGAAGCCCGATTTGCGTGTCACCAGTGCCACCAGCCCCATCGCGGTCGATCCGCACCAAGCCGGTGTGCCCGATGAGTGGAGCGGATTGCCTGCATTTGCACTGAGCGATGGTGGCGTGCTTCAGGTCGACGAACGCTCTCGCGGTTTGGGTCCCGACGAAGGCAATCGTCTCACGTTACAACGCGAAGCTTGGCTGGATTTTGCCGGCGACGGTTGGTATACGCGCGATCGCATCCGCGGACAAATGTTGCGCGGCTGGCGCTTCGATGTTGCCACCCCGTACATTCTGGAACGCGCCGATGCGGCCAATTCTAGATATTCCGGAACCAATTCCGGCGAAGCGCTGCTCGTCACGCGCGGTACAAAACCCGAGTTGAGCGGCGTCGAATGGCGCACGTCGGCGGTCGATCTCGCGGCCGGCGTGCGTGTTGCGAATGCGTCTTCGACGATGCTCATCGCCGGTTGGCAAGATACGTTCGATCGTATCGATACGACGCTGCATCTTCCCTTTGGATACCGCTTACTCGCTGCGCCGGGTGCCGACACGGCGGCTGGAAGTTGGATGTCGCAATGGACATTGCTCGACGCGTTCGTCTGCGCGATTCTCGTTTTGCTCGCATGGCGGTTTCTCGGAATGGGTGGCGCAGTGGTCAGCGTCGCGTATTTATTGTTCGCGTACCAGGAAGGTGCGCCGTTCTGGACGTTGCTGGGCGTGCTGGCGTTCGCATCGATCGTGCGTGCTTTGCCGCAAGGAAAACTGCGAGGTTGGGTAGAAGGGGCGCGTCGCGTGATTCTCCTGCTACTCGTTCTTGCAGCGCTGCCATTCGTTGCCGATCAACTGCGATTCGCACTTTATCCACAGCTTGAAGGCGGATATTTCGCCGAACCGCAAACCGCTGGAACTGTTGCGGAAGAAAAATCCATAGCGATCGGCGGTGGCAAGAACGCGCGTTACGCCCCGCTGGCCGTCTCGTCGATGCCCGCGACTCCGCCTCCGCCAGCGCCAAAAGGCCAGAGTTTGGAGACGCGCACCGTCAGCGGTACAGCGCTGACGCCGGCGGACCTCATCGATCACTACAGCGAATCCACCGTCGTGCAAACCGGTGTGGGCGAACCGGCGTGGAATCTGGGCGCGAGTGCAATGCTGAGCTGGTCCGGACCGGTGCTTGCCAATCAAACCGTGCATTTGCTGATCGCGCCGCCATGGCTCGTTCGTGCGTTGCGTGTACTCGTCGTGTTGCTGCTGGGTTGGATGATCTGGCAGTTGTCGAGCGGCGTAATGCGTTCGATCAAGTCGCGTGTGCCGTTGAATTCCGCCGCGCTGTTGATCGCCGGATTGATGCTCGCACCTGCGATCCGCGCGCAGGGCTATCCATCGGACGCGATGCTGCAAGCACTGCATCAACGCCTGACCGAAGCGCCGAAATGCGCGTCCGAATGCGCGAGCATTGGAGAAATGTTCATCACTGCGAATGCCGATTCCATCGGCGTCACGTTCGATGCGCAAACGCTGGAGGCCGTCGCGCTTCCGTTGCCGACGGCTGACGCGTCAATGACGCTGACAAGTATAAAAGTGGACGGAATAGTCAGCGAAGGTGTCGTGCGCAGCGGCGACGGTAGTCTGTGGATCGCCGTGAGTCGCGGCGTACATCGCGTCGAAATCAACTACACGGCCTACGCCGACAAAGTTTCATTGAAGTTCTCGCTGATGCCGGGTCGGGCACAATTCAGCGGAAACGGCTGGGAAAGTTCGGGCATTAACGACGACAATTTGCTGGCGGACACGCTGAATCTTACGCGCTCGCACGCCAATGCGAGCGACAAGATCGCCGCCGGCGCACAGCAGTTCCCGCCTTACGTGAATGTCATTCGCAAACTGATCTTGGGAGTGAAATGGTCGACTGAAACGGAGGTGGTGCGCCTCGCGCCCGAGCATGGCGGCATGACTATTTCGATCCCGCAGTTTGCCGGCGAACACGTGACGACGTCAGGTACGAAGACAGAAGGCAACAATGTCCTCGCCACGATCGCCGAAGGCAATACCGGCACGCTTTGGCAAAGCGCGCTGGACAAGAGCGATGTACTTACTCTCACAGCGCCGCCGCTGAACGAACATCCAGAAGTGTGGGAGGTTGTCGTGAGTCCAACTTGGCACGCCGACTTTGCTGGTGTGCCAGAAACGGTTGCAATCCGAAACGATGAAAAAGGCAAATACCGGATTCTCGAATTCCATCCCTTGCCTGGCGAAACACTGACGATAAAAGTGACGCGTCCCGCGCCGGTTCAAGGCGACACGCAAGCGATCGATTCCGTTTCGCTCGACAGTCAGTTCGGTCAGCACGCCGCCACGCACACGCTCAAATTTCAATTGCGCGCGAGCCAGGGCGGTGAGCATCCCATCGAATTGCCGAAAGGTGCGGGCGTGATCAGCGTGCTGCGCGACGGCCAAGTGTTGAACGTGCGCCCGCTTGACGGGAAAATCAGCTTGCCTATTTCGCCGGGTCAGCACGATTTCACGATCGTTTTTCGCGCGAATGCGGACTTGAGCACGCGCGCAACGACGCCGCTCGTTTCACTCGGACTGGCTGCCGCGAACATCACGCTGACGACCTCGCTGCCCGAGGATCGCTGGCTGCTCGCGACGTGGGGTCCGCGCGTCGGTCCGGCCGTGCTGTATTGGGGCGAATTGCTCGTGATGATTTTGGTGGCCTATGCGCTATCGCGAACACGTCGAACGAAACTGAGGTTCGTCGATTGGCTGTTGCTCGGTATCGGCTTCTCTACGTTTTCCTGGACAGCGCTGATCGTCGTCGTTGCATGGCTATTCGCGTTCGATTGGCGAGGCCGCACGACGCTGGTGTCGGACCGCACCTTCAATCTCGCGCAATTCGGTCTAGCGGCACTCACCGTGATCGCGTTGCTCTGTCTGATCTCGGCGATTCCGCAAGGACTGCTCGGTCAACCCGATATGCACGTGACCGGCTTCGGTTCGTCCGCCCACGCGCTGCAATGGTTCAATGACCGCAGCACGGATGCTTTGCCGCAAGCATCGGCGATCACGTTGCCGTTATGGGTTTACAAAGTGTTGATGCTGGTCTGGGCGTTGTGGTTGGCGAACGCGCTGATCGGTTGGCTGCGCATTGCGTTTGCATCGTGGACCAATAATGGCTACTGGCGGGCGCGCAAGAAAATCGAATCGCCTGAACAGCCGATCGTTCCATCATCCGGGAAACCATGAGTACTATTCGGTCGTTGCTCGCATCGCATGATGCGCAGGCGAGCTACGACGCGCGTCGCGATGCGGAAATTCTCCTTGGGCACGCGTTATGTAAATCGCACGCGTGGCTTTATGCGCACGGCGACGACGAAGTCCCCGATGACACCGCTGACGTATTTCGATCCTTGTCGCGTCAGCGCGTCGTGGGCGCGCCGATAGCTTATCTCGTCGGTCACCGCGAATTCTGGACGCTCGACCTCGTCGTTACTCCGGCGGTACTTATTCCGCGACCTGAAACGGAATTGCTGGTCGAGTTGGCATTGCGACAAATTCCACAAGGAGAAAAAGTGGACATCGCCGATCTCGGCACGGGCTCGGGCGCGATTGCGCTCGCGATCGCGCGTGAGCGCCCGCGCGCGCGCGTGATCGCGACGGATACGAGTGAAGAAGCGTTGTCAGTGGCCAGGAATAACGGCGAGCGCCTGAAAATCAGCAATGCGGAATTCATCCGAAGCGATTGGTTCGGCAATTTGAATCGCAGGATGTTCGATGTGATCGTCAGCAATCCGCCTTACATTGCGTCGAACGACAGCCATCTTTCGCAAGGCGATTTGCGCTTCGAGCCACGCAGCGCGCTGGTGTCGGGCATCGATGGATTGGATTCGATTCGTGAGATACTAAAAAACTCACCGAAACATCTGAAAGCGGGCGGCTATCTCATGATCGAGCACGGCTTCGATCAAGGTGAGTCGATACGGACATTATTTTCGCAAAGTGGATTTGTGGAGATTTCCACATCGCGCGACGTTGAAGCGCGCGAACGCGTGTCCGGCGCTCGGAAGCCCGCTTAGACGGCGCTGCGCACTTCCGGAACGCGATCGGCCGAAAATAGGGGCCAGCGTTTGGTGATTGCCGCGCGAATGCCGGACGCGTCGATCCCCGCTTCGGCGAGCAATTGTTCGCGGCTGGCATGTTCGAGAAACCAATCGGGCAGACCGAGTTGTAACACGGGAATCTGCAAATTTTTCGATTCCAGAAATTCCACGACCGCGCTGCCTGCGCCGCCGCTGATGGCATTGTCTTCAATAGTGACGATGGCGGCGTGCGTGCGCGCGATTTCCAGAACGAGCGACTCGTCCAGCGGCTTGACGAAACGCATGTTGACGACGGTCGCGCCGATTTCGGCGCCGACGCTCAATGCGTTGGCGAGCGGGCTGCCGAACGCGAGTATCGCGACGCGTGATCCATGCGATCGGATTTCGGCTTTGCCTATCGGCAGAGTCGTGAGTTCTTGTTCGATCTTAGCGCCGGTTCCCGTGCCGCGAGGATAGCGGACGGCCGCTGGACCTTCATAGCGGAACGCGGTGGTGAGCAACTGGCGGCATTCGTTTTCGTCGGACGGCGCCGCGACGACCATGTTTGGAATGCAACGCAAGAAACTCAAATCGAAACTTCCCGCGTGCGTCGCGCCGTCGGGTCCGACGACACCGCCGCGATCGATGGCGAATGTGACGTCGAGATTCTGTATCGCGACATCGTGAATCAGTTGATCATAGCCGCGCTGTAGAAACGTGGAATAGATCGCGACAACGGGTTTGGCGCCTTCGCACGCCATGCCCGCAGCGAGCGTGACGGCATGTTGTTCGGCGATGCCGACATCGAAATAGCGCTGTGGGAATTCTTTGGAGAATCGAACGAGTCCGGACCCTTCGCGCATCGCGGGTGTGATGGCGTAGAGATGCTCATCGGCCGCGGCCATATCGCACAACCAATCGCTGAAGACATCGGTATAGCTGAGCTTGCCGGCCGTTTTCTTCGCCAGACCTTTATCAGGATCGAATGGGCCAACGGCGTGATATTCGATTTGTTCGCGCTCAGCGGGTGCGTAGCCTTTGCCTTTGGTGGTGATGATGTGCAGTAGCTGCGGACCTTTCAGTTCTTTCAAGGTCTTCAGCGAATGCAACAGCATCGGTAGATCGTGGCCGTCGATTGGGCCGAAATAATGAAAGCCGAGTTCCTCGAACAACGTGCTAGGTACGAACATGCCTTTGGCGTGTTCTTCCCAGCGTTTGAGGAAGCGGTAGAGAAATCCACCGCGTTTCAATCGGCGCTTGGCGCCTTCGCGCATCGCGTTCAACGTGCGGCTCGTCATCAGTCGCGCGAGCATCTTCGGCAGCGCGCCGACGTTTTCGCTGATCGACATCTGATTATCGTTGAGGATGACGAGCATGTCCGGATCGACATCGCCGCCGTGATGCAGCGCTTCGTACGCCATGCCGCCGGTCAGTCCACCATCGCCGATGATGGCGACGATCTTGCGCGCGTCGCCTTTGCGTTGCGCCGCCAGCGCCATACCGAGTGCGGCAGAGATCGACGTTGATGAATGTCCGACGCCGAACGTGTCGTATTCGCTTTCGTCGCGTTTCGGGAAGGGCGCGAGACCGTCTTTTTTCTTGATCGTCGAAATACGATCGCGACGTCCGGTAAGAATCTTGTGCGGATAGCACTGATGGCCGACGTCCCACACGAGACGATCGTTCGGCGTGTCATAGAGATAGTGCAGGGCGACGGTGAGTTCGACCACACCGAGCCCGGCGCCGAAATGTCCGCCGGCACCGGCGACGGATTCGATCAGGTACTCGCGCAATTCGCGCGCGACATCCGGCAATTCGCGCTCGTCGAATTGGCGCAGGTCGGTCGGGTAGTCGATGCGGGAAAGGCGCGGATAGCGCTGGGAATCAATCATCAGAACGGAATCATAAAGAGCGGCGGTTGAACCGAACCGCTATTTTCGGCCTTGAACGTGGCCTGGGCAAGGTTGCCGTGTGGCGCAGATGTGAATTCGATTAGGAAGCGCGCCGTTGTTTGGGCAGGTGTCCTTTCAGGAAATTCATTTGATCGGCCAGGATATTGCGGTTTGAAAGAATCAAATGTTCGACCCAGCTTGGTCGATAAGGAACCGCCAGCAGCGGCATCGACGCTTGTTGAGGGGTGCGGCAGCCTTTGTGAACGTTGCAAGCGAGGCAAGCGGTGACGCAGTTTTCCCACGCGTCCTGACCGCCTTTCGAGAGGGGGATGACGTGGTCGCGAGTCAGATCCCCGCGGCTGTAATGTTCGCCGCAATAAAGGCACAACATGCGATCGCGCGCGAACAGCGCAGCGTTAGTCAACGCGGGTGCGGGATCGAGAAGTGTAGGGCGGGCATGGCCGCGACTGGCGACGATCGGGTGCAGATCGATCAGGCTTTGCAGACCGCTACCCCGATTCATGCCGCCGTGAATGGTCAGGCAAGGGTCGCCGAGCGTCCAGGCGACAGCGCCGCGAACATACAGACAAACCGCGTCCTGCCACGACATCCAGTCCAAGATGCGTCCGCTGGAATCCAGCGACAGGACGCGCGTGCTATGGATATCGCTGCTAGTTCGAACATCTACCAGCATGTGCCCCTCCCTTGGTAAGTCGAAGACAGTGCGGTTGAACCGAGTGCGGCCGGAGCATAGAACATTTGTGTGAATTTTGCGCGCACTCGAAAAAACGCCTCCTCGCATGGCGTTTGTTAGTCATGGCACAACGTCGCCGAATCCTGCGGGAAGTGAGAGCATCTCGATCGGAATGTTTGTCCGATTGAACGATCCGCCGTCGGCCGAAATGCCGGCCTTTGCGCCCAATGCACCTTGCGTCGGACCGGTGTTGACGAGTCACAACGTTGCGGAAATTATTTTTTCTTTGAAATCATCGACGATAAAAAGACGCGCGAACCACTGTCCGATGCCGGCTGACTCCACCGCAGCGCACGTTGCAGAAACCGCTCCGCTTCGCGCACGGCTGCCAGCCGCGACAATCCTTTTGCGAGATTCGCTGCTATCGCCGACGCCAACGTACATCCGGTGCCGCGCACGCGAATTGGAAGTCGCTCGTGTTGAAAATGATGCGATCCGTTTACGTCGACAAAGTGATCAACGATCGCCCGACCGCGCGCATGGCCCCCTTTCAGCAACACCGACGCGGCGCCGAAATTCAACATCGCGAGCGCGGCTTTTTCCGGCGCCATCGTGCCCCCGATTAATACTGCAGCTTCTGGGCGATTCGGTGTGAGTATTTCGGCGAGCGGGATAAGTCGCTCGCGCAAAATTTTGATCGCAGTGCGCGGCAATAGAGGCGTCCCGCTCGAAGAGACCAGAACCGGATCGAGCACAATATTTTTTACTGCGTGCTCTTCGAGCATTTCGGCGACGATGCGAATCGCACCGACAGATCCGAGCATTCCGATCTTCACCGCAGCCACATCGAATTCTTCAAAGACGATTTCGATTTGATCGCGCACCTGCGACGATGAAACAAACTGGATCGATAGCACACGTTTCGAATTCTGCGCAGTGATCGCGGTGACTGCGCTGAGTCCATGCACGCCCAACGCGGCGAATGTTCGCAGGTCGGCCTGGATGCCGGCGCCGCCGCTCGAATCGGAACCGGCGATAGCGAGCACGCAGCGCAATTTTGTGGATGGAGATGAAAACGCTTTCAAGTCTGTTGCTTTCTTACGACAAATTCGGCTTCATTTGCCGACGAACGGTGCAGTTCGAGTTAAAAACGTTGCGTTTCATGGCAGTTACATCCTCGTTGCTTCTTGACCAGTTGTCGTTTTTTTGCCAAGATGCTCGCGGAGACAATCACTCCTAACGCATTCAGGGCTATGCGTCGGTCAACAGCGAAAGTAGCAAAATTTGCGGGAGCGCTCGGACTTGTCCTTGCGCTCCCTCTTTCTTTTGCCGCACAACCCGATGCGGCTGGTAATGCGCACGCCTCATTCCTGGATTTCGCGAATTCCGAAAGTGTAATCGATGCCTGGCGCAATTATGCGCTGGCCGATCTCAGCAGCGGTTTTTCATGGGCCAGCACGCAATCGATCGCGATGACTGCCCCTTCGTTGTTCGATCGCGGCAACGCGCGCATTGTCGAACCTGCGTCGCGTTTCTCTCCATCGATAGTTCCGTCGTCGTCGCTGCAAGTGACGTATTTGAAGACGAACATCTCCGATACGCCGCTGTTTGTGCCGGCGCAGGCGCCGCAGTTGTTGCAGGACTACACGCCCGGATTGCAGCGCTACATCGTGGCGCCGACGCTTTCGCAGAAATGGGGCGACAACAGTTCGCTGAGTTTTTCCGCGATATTCGCCTACGAGCGTTTCGCCGGTCTCGGGTTAGGGACGGACAGCGTTTCCGTACAGGACACCGCGTTCGGTCCGCCGCAACCGTACGGCGTTCGCGACAGTTACGGCACGTACGGCATCGGCATGCGCGCAGATTTCACCAACGCGCTGACGGAACGGCTGAGCTGGCAAGTCGGTTATCAGTCGCGCGTAAACATGGATTCATTCAACAACTATCGCGGCGTGTATTCCGAGCCGGGTAGTTTCGATATTCCTGCCAGCGCGAATGTCGGAATCGGTTATTCGCTCACGGCCGATCTCAAACTCGATGCGGGTGTCGAACGCGTGATGTACAACTCCATCGCGCCGTTCACCAGCGATGCGTTGCCGACACGCTTCCTCGCGTTGCTGGGCAGCGAAATCAGTCCGTCGTTCGCGTGGCAGAATCTTGACGTGTACTCCGTCGGCTGGACGTTCAACGATCCTACGAATAGCGTGTGGTCACTTCACTACAGCACGCGCGAACAGCCGCTGCCGACGTCGCGATTGCTGCAATCGGCGCTACAACCGTATCTGTCGTCGCACGATATCGAGTTCGGTTTTTCGCACGCCTTCACCGAGAATTCCAATTTCCGCTTCGCAGCGACGTACGCGCCGACGGAATTCGTGCTCGGATTGCCCACCAGCTTCAGTCTTCGAAACGGAAGCGACGGCAATCAGATCGAATACGAAGCAATGTGGACAACGCGCTTCTAAGAAGCGCACGCCTGAAAGGGGAGTCGGAAAACGGGAGCTTCGGCTCCCGTTTTTTTGAGCCCGCTTGTTTAGAGCATCTCCGATGCGTAGTCGGCCAGTCGCGAGCGCTCGCCGCGCCGCAACGTGATGTGCGCGGAATGTTCCCAACCTTTGAAACGATCGACGGCGTAGGTGAGACCCGACGTCGTTTCCGTCAGATATGGAGTATCGATCTGCTCCACGTTGCCGAGGCAGATCATCTTGCTTCCTGGCCCAGCACGCGTGAGCAGCGTCTTCATCTGCTTGGGCGTCAGATTCTGCGCTTCGTCGATGATGACGTAGCGGCTGAGGAACGTGCGTCCGCGCATGAAGTTGAGCGAGCGAATCTTGATGCGCGACGCGAGCAGATCGTTAGTGGCCTGGCGTCCCCAACCGCCGCCTTCTTGCGGCGTCGCCAGCACTTCGAGATTGTCAGTGAGCGCTCCCATCCACGGCGTCATCTTTTCTTCTTCCGTGCCGGGTAGAAAGCCGATGTCTTCGCCGACCGAAACGGTTGCGCGCGTCATGATGATCTCGCGATAACGCTGAGAATCCATCGTCTGCGCCAGACCAGCGGCAAGTGCGAGCAACGTCTTGCCGGTTCCGGCCGTGCCGAGTAGCGTGACGAAATCGACGTCCGGATCCATCAATGCATTCAGCGCGAAATTCTGTTCGCGATTGCGCGCGGCGATACCCCACACCGTGTGCGAACTGTGACGATAATCATCGACGATCTGCAGCGTGACCAGCTTGTCCTTGATGCTAAGCACGCGTAGTTCGACGTCGTTTTCTTCCGGCAAGTACAGAAACTGGTGCGCATGCCAGTCTTCGTCTTTGCGCATTTTCACTTCGTAAAACGTGTGTCCGCGCTCCGACCACGAACGCACTTCCGGATGACGTTCCCAAAAATTCTTGGGCAGTTCCGCGTGTCCGGTAAACAGCAGGCTGAAATCGTCGAGGGCGCGATCGTTTTCGTAATCTTCGGCCGTAATGCCGTAAATCGATGCTTTGATGCGAAGGTTGATGTCCTTCGACACGAGCACGACGGGCACGTCTGGCTTTTGCTCACGCAATACCAACACAGACGCAAGGATTAGATTGTCGGGCAAAACGCGTTTCTTGCCACCGGCGCCATTCGTTTCGATGTTTTGCGTTTGGAAGTAAAGACGTCCAACTTCGGCTTTACGATCGAGCTGCAATCCCTGTGGTAACCGCAGTTCCAGACCTTCATCGATGTGGCGCTGACCCGTACGCTCGATGAGCTCATTGATGAAGCGGCTGACTTGCCGCGCATTGCGCGAAACCTCCGACATGCCTTTTTTCGCCGCATCGAGTTCTTCCAGCACGGTCATCGGCAGAAAGACATCGTGCTCTTCGAAACGGAACAGAGCGGTGGGATCGTGCATCAAGACATTGGTGTCGAGCACGTAGATGCGCTTGCCTTTAGTCATTCGGAATCACCAATCCTTGAGAAGAGAAAATCGTGCGAGAGAAAAAGAAAAAGATTTCTTCATTTCGATGAGGCTTTCACGGCCTCCAATACCACATCCGCGTGACCGGGAACTTTCATGCCGCGCCATTCTTGGAGAAGGCGACCGTCCGGTCCGATCAAAAACGTGCTGCGCACGACACCGATGAATTTACGACCGTACAGCGTTTTCTCGTGGATCACATCGAATGCTTTGCACCAGGTCTCATCGGGATCGGAAACGAGTGCGAAAGCGATCGATTGCTTCGTTTTGAATTTTTCATGCGACGCGAGCGAATCGCGCGAGACGCCGAGAACGACGGCATTGGCCTTTTTGAACGCTGCAGCGAGATCGCGAAATTCCTGCGCCTCTTTGGTGCAGCCCGGCGTGTTGTCTTCCGGATAAAAGTAGACCACGACGAATTGATCGCGCACATCGCGCAATGCAATCGGGCCTGCCGTACTTTCGCCGCGAACGGCTGGAGCGAGATTGCCGATTTTCAGCATCAGTATTTCATCGGATCCATGATCGCATCGAGATTCAACCCATCGCAGAACTCAAGGAAATCGTCGCGCAATCCGGCGATATGCGTGTTCGCCGGAATACCGATGCTGATTTGCGCCGAAAACATATCGGCGCCCGTTTGCATGGCGCGATAGCGCGTTGACTGCAACTGCTCGATCGCGATGCCGTGCTTCTGCATGAATTCCGCGATTTGAAAAAGTATACCGGGCTTGTCCGCCGCGACCACTTCGACGACGTACGGAAGCAAGTTCGGCTGCGCCGGTTTGGAATTCGTGCGGAAGTGCACCAGGCGCATCTGCTCTTCGCGTTCGATCCGGCTCAGCGCCGATTCGAGTTTGGCGATCGCATCCCATGGGCCCACGGCAAGCACGAGCACCGACACGTCGCTGCCCACGGCGGCCACACGCGTCTCGAAAATATTGCAGCCGCTGTCGGCGATGCGTTTGGCCAACGCCGACAACGGCGAACGTCCTTGCGGCGCAAACGCGTTGATCAGCAGGTAATTCTCATTGGCCGGCGGGCGTAAAGCGGTATCGGTCAAAGCGTGCGATTCCGAGAGTTTTGCGGCTTGCGCCGTCGTCTTTAAACACGTCGGTGCCGGTGCAGAATACTTGCCACGTCCGCGACCCGCAAGTAACATCGCGAGCCGCCCAGACAGCGGATTTTCCCGCGGCGGATTTCTCTTTGAACAAGCTCACTGGCAGCATTTGCGCGCTCGCGACACCGTTCAACGGCGATGCGCTGGATTTGCGCGCGTTCGCGGCGTTGCTCGATTATCAGATCGCTTCCGGAACGCAGGGTTTGGTCGTCGCCGGTTCGACCGGCGAGGCGCATGCGCTGGACGATAGCGAGTACGGCCGCCTGATTTCGTTTGCGATCGAACACGTTGCGCGACGCATTCCCGTCCTCGCCGGCACCGGGACCGCGAATACTCGCAAAACGATCGCGATGACGAAACGGGCGCGCGATCTCGGCGCCGACGCGGCGTTAGTCGTAACGCCGTACTACGTCCGTCCCACGCAAGAGGGATTGCGCCGGCACTTTAGCGAAGTCGCCGAGCAGTCGGATTTTCCCATCGTTCTCTACAATGTTCCCTCACGCACGGGCTGCGACTTGCTTCCAGAGACTGCGGCGAATCTGGCGTTGCACGAGCGCATCATCGGCGTGAAGGAAGCACGTGGCGACGCCGAGCGTGTCAGTGCGCTTCTCGCGATCAAACATCCGGATTTCAGAATTCTCAGCGGCGACGATCCGACGTGCATGGACGCGATGCTTGCCGGAGCCGACGGCGT
>OLMB01000091.1_pt1 | contig 37154 bp, 31 predicted proteins | sample 1604691 | NCBI WGS metagenome assembly OLMB01 (sample SAMEA104055722, study PRJEB20765) | soil metagenome | isolation source: soil
GGCACCGCCGCCGCCGCCGCAGGATATCGCGCCGAGCGAAAACGTCAGCTATCGCAAGTTCCGTCCACCGAAGTATCCGCCGCAGGCTATCCGAGAACATCACATCGGAAAAGTCATCTTGCGTGTGCTGATTGCGGTCGACGGTTCTCCAAAAGAAGTGACGGTGGAAAAATCCAGTGGCTTCCGCGAACTGGATCAAGCTGCCATCGCCGCGGCGAAAACCTGGACGTTCAATCCGGGCAAACGCAACGGTCAGCCGTACGAAGGTTATGCACTGGTTCCGTTCGATTTCAACTTGAATGAGCTTTGAGGTCCGGCGGTAGCGAATCGCCGAGACTAATGACACACTAGACCACCAACTTAAGGGTAGCGTTATGCAACAAGATGCAGCTCAGACTCAAGCCAGCCCACCGCCTGCGGATGCTACCGCGGTCACGGCGGCGCCTGCGGGTACCGCCATGCCGGCGGCCGGTCACGGCGATGCCGCTGCCCTGTCGCAAATGGGTTTCGATCACCTTATCCACAACTTCGATGCGCTGGGTTGGGTCGTCTTCCTCGTCCTCGCGATCATGTCAGTGGGTTCGTGGTTGTTCATCATCATCAACGCTTGGCGCACGATTGCGATCAAGACGCGTGCCGACAAAGTTCGCCACGTGTTCTGGGATACCACATCGGCACAAGACGCCGTGCGATACATGGAAGACCAGCCAAAATGGGAGCCCTTCTCCAAGATCGCTCTCGAATGTGCATCGGCCGCCGCTCACCATCAACGTCATGAAGGTAGCCGCCTTGTCGAGGCACTCAATCGTTCCGAGTTCATCGACCGCGCGCTTCGTCAGGGCGTTGCTCGTGAAAGCGCTCGCCTCGAAGGCGGCCTGACTTGGCTCGCCACTACCGGCTCCACGGCGCCGTTCGTGGGTCTGCTCGGTACGGTGTGGGGTATCTATCACGCACTCATTGCAATCGGTGCCTCCGGTAACGCAGGTATCGAAACGGTTGCAGGTCCGGTCGGCGAAGCGTTGATCATGACCGCTCTCGGTCTCGGCGTCGCCATTCCGGCGGTGCTCGCTTACAACATCTTCATTCGCGCCAATCGCGTGACGAATGCGCAGTTCGACGAATTCGCGCACGACCTTCACGATTTCTTCGCGACGGGTGCACGCGTCGACACCGGCGCGGCCGCTACATTGGTCGGGCCGAAGACCACCACGGTCGTCACGCCGAGGAAGTAAGCAATGGCTTTTAGTTCCAACAGCAGCGGCGGCGTGATGGCGGAAATCAACGTCACGCCACTCGTGGACGTGATGTTGGTGCTACTGATCATCTTCATGATTACGGCACCGTTGGCAGCGCACAAGATCAAGATCGAACTGCCCATTGCCAGTCTTGACCGGCCACCCGACGAAGTGCCGAATCAGCCCATTACGCTGACGATCAAAGAAACGGGCGAGCTTTACTGGAACGACGAGCCGATTACCGAAGCGACGATGCAAGCGCAACTACGCGTCGCCGCGCAGCGCACGCCGCAGCCTGAATTGCAGATTCGCGCCGACAAGGGCACTGAGTATCAGGTTATCTCGACGATCATGGGCGACGCGAAGAATGCCGGTATGGTGAAGCTCGGCTTCATCACGCAGGCGCACGGCACCGACAAGAAATAGGCGTCGTAGACGCTCGATGGTTTAGAGGTTCAGATCATGGCATTCAGTACAGGCGGCGGTAGCGGACCGATGGCGGATATCAACGTGACGCCGCTCGTCGACGTCATGCTTGTTCTCCTGATCATCTTCATGATCACGGTGCCGATGTTGTCGCATAAAATCAAAATCGATTTGCCGCAGCCGTCGCCGCCACCTCCGGTGCCACCGCCGCCGCCGCCGGATCCGATCAGCCTCGCGGTAAAATCGAGTGGTCAGCTTTATTGGAACGACCAACCGATCACCGAAGAAGCATTGCAAGCGCAGTTGATCGTTATCGCCAAAAAAGATCCGCGCGCGGAAAATCAACCGGAATTGAACATCAAGCCAGATCGAAACGCGAAATACCAGCTCATCGCCACCGTGATGGCCGACGCAAAAAACGCCGGGATAATCAAGATCGGATTCATCGCGCCGCAAGGCGAATAAATCCAATCGACACCGCGCGAAAACGCCGCGTATATCGCGGCGTTTTTCTTGGTGGAGAAATCAGCGTTCGAGTATCTTTAAATAAGTGTCTACTGTGGCTGCCAATCCGGCGTACAACGCCTCGCCGATGAGTGCATGACCGATGGAGACCTCCGCGAGAAACGGAATAGCGGACTTGAAATTGCGCAGATTTGATTGACTCAAATCATGTCCCGCATTCACACCTAATCCTACGCCTTGTGCGCGCTCAGCAGTTTCAACGCAATCGGCGAGCTCTCGTGCATAGTCGCCACGCCTGTGTGCATGCGCGTACGGACCGGTATAAATCTCCACGCGATCTGCGCCGGTATCTGCAGCAAGTTCAAGATCGCGACAACCGGCATCGACAAATAAGCTCACACGACAGCCATTGGATTTTATTTTCGCGACCAAGGGCCTGAGGCGCGCGAAATCAGCACGCAAATCGAAGCCATGATCGGAGGTCAATTGGCCGTCGGCATCGGGAACGAGCGTGCATTGCGCTGGACGCGTTTCCTCAACCAACGCGAGCAACCCGGGATACTCGTTGCGCGCAGGCGCGAAAATATTTCCCTCGATATTGAACTCGATTCCGCCGACGCAAAGCGCCGACAACGCGCGCACATCGTCGGGTCGGATGTGGCGCTGATCGGGTCGTGGATGCACGGTGACACCCGCCGCGCCGGCGGCGATACACGTTTCGGCCGCCTTGACGACATCGGGCTCGGTACCGCCGCGCGAATTACGCAAGACGGCGATTTTATTGACGTTGACGCTGAGTGCCGTCATAAGCGAAGAATAAGCCGAACCGAATCGCTCGCGCTACTTCGCCGGCATTGCAGGCGTGCGCCACGTTTGCCGTGAAGCAACGCGATCCACCCCGGCAAAACTGACGACGGCTGTGTTGACCGACCCCGATGCATCGTGCCGAAATGTCACCTCGCACGAATTATCCACGTCGGTGAAACGATCGACAGCGAACGCCGCCAACGGTATGGGTGCCCGCCCGGTCAACTGCAGATCCAGACCTCCGCCATCGACAGTGACGCGCGCAAACGTAAACGTGTCGAGACGGAAATCGCCGGCGAATTCGGTCAATCGCCGCTGCGACACCGACATCACCTTACGCTCGAGATGGGGCGCCTGAATGGCCAAACGTTCGGCAAGAAGATTCATGCCGTCATGATCGAAAACGACGTTCGTCACCTTCCCGAGTTCACGCTGGAACGACAACATCATGGCTTCGCTCTGGGTTGCGCCAAAAACATCTTCAGCGACGGGTTGCAACGCAATTTCGGGATTGCCCCGCAACTGTACGCTCAAACGCTGACCGTTCGCGCGAACGATCAGCTCCGTGCCGATGCTGCGAATTTTATATAGGCCGGCGTACGGCGCTGGATCGACAGTCGAATTCATCGTCGTGCGGGGCAGAGGCGCAGCGGGCGATTCCTGAGCCTGCATCCACGCCAGACCGATTTGACTCAAATCCGTGTCGGTGTTTCCGAGTAAAACCAGTGCTTGTTGGCGATCCGTTCGGAACGCCATGAAGGCGGAAAATCCCGCGGTGGTGCTCGCCCGCCAGACTATCGGCCATGTCTGCCCCTCCGTGTTCACATCGACGATATTCCATCCCAAGCCGACTTGCGGCTTGCTGTCGCTTTGAGGCTGACGAGCTAACAAAAGTGCCGGACGCAGCGTAGTCGAAGGTGGGCGTAAGTTGGCCTGTAAGAAATCGAGCAGATCGCCGACGGAAGATCGCAATCCAGCCGCGCCGGCGAGAGCGCCGAAATGCCAATGAGGCGTCACTTGTCCGCGCGCATGACCATCGATCAGCGAATTGTCGTCGAATCCTGTACGTGTCATCGCCAGCGGCGCGAAAATTCTGTCATGCAGAACTGTCGGTAGCGTACCCCCCGCACTTTGCGCCAATACTAAGCCCAGCAGGCCAGTATCGAGCGGCGAATAAACCGCAGCATTCGCGTCCGGCGGTTCGAGATAATTGGCGAGAAAAGTGGAAAGATCGGTTTCGGAGTAGCCCGCGTAAGGATCGTCGATGTCGGGGGGAAACAAGTTCGGGGGAATCGGCGGAAGACCAGAACGATGCGTCGCCAACGCCGCAAGCGTTATCGAACCGACGCGCGAATTGATAAAGGGGAAATTTGGCATCGCGTCCTTGAGCGTTGAACGCAGCCGAAGCTTTCCATCGTAGGCCGACTGTGCGAATAGCAACCCAGTGAAGATTTCGGTGAGCGCGCCGATCTCGAATCGGGTGTCGAGCGCCGGCTTGGTGGGTTTCCCTAAAAACCACGTCGTGCGCTCTTCCCCGTCGATCCAGCCGATAGCGACTTGATCGTACGCGCCGTTGTCTACGCCGCCCTGCAACGAGCGCCGGTAGGCATCGGTGTCGAGCGACTCCGCGGCCTCGAGAGTGCACGACGCCACGCAAAATAGTATACAAATTAATTTATGAAACGTCGTCCAAACGGGCATGCCGCTAAGGATACTGCATCGCCGACGTACGTTTCGGCGATTGCGTTCTCACAATCGGCCCGTTTTTCAAAAAAATGCGGCGTCCGATCAGGGGCAATTTTCAGATGCTTCGCGCCAAACCACCGGATCCCAATATTCGCCGTGTGCGAATTTGGTCGCTTTGTCGTCGTGAAACTTCGCGCCGATCATCGCGGTAGTTCCCGGCTTCACATCGACGATCAGTTCTTTGTTGGTGTCCTGCCGCGAACGTAAGGAACCGATGGCGCCATTGCCTATTTGGCGAAGCGGAATATCTTCCGCAACGAGCAATTTGTGCTGCCCGGCATCGACACGATAGTTTTCCTGGCCGGTCGGCCCCGGAGTTTTTCCATCCAGCAACAACACCGTCGCGTGATAAATCCTCTCGCTGCGCGGTGCGACATCGAACGTACTGATGCGGCCGCAGCCGCCGCCCGACGACACACTTCGAGGCTGTTCTGTCGCCGTTGCTGCGGAGCCTAGTTCGACGCGCATCGCGGGAAGAAAAACACTTTGCACGGGGAAGTTCATCGCAAGCAGGTCGCCGTTCCTCAACACGTCCAAATGCAGGTTCGACGAGTCCGACGCTTCGCTGACCGACGACCGCAATGTCGTCGCCGCCAGCGCGCGGCCGTCGGTATCCGCGCCGAGACCGCGTAAGGATGTGCCGTTGACCGACACGATCACGTCGCCGGGCCGCAGTCCGCCGTGTTCGGCGGAGCCGCCTGGCGTTGTGCCGAGAATACGCAATCCGTCGTGCGCGCGATCGGCATTCGTGGAATCGACCAACACGCCGAGATCGGCGATGCGGCGGCTCGGTTCCTGCACGCTCATCTGCACCTGATCCGGATGATCGCCGAGCATGCCGCTTGCGGACATGCTCGACAGCATCAATTGCATGTCTTGTCGAAGCCGCTGTTCGGCGAGCGTTGTCGACGTTTGCGGCGACGCGCTACCCGCATCGGCGGCGAACGCGCTAGCGCTCAGAATGGCAGCAAGCAGGGAAGTAATGCGTAGTTTCATAGGTCACCTCAAATCAAATGCGTGTCAATGCCAGTTGCTGTTGGCGCACGGCGAGAAGCAAACTCAACAACTCACTGCGCTGTTTCCACAAGGGTAAAAGTTCATTTTTGCGCGCGCCGTGATCGTAAGCCGCCTGCAATGTACGATCGACGCGGGCCAGTTCCACTTCCGTATCCGACGACAACGGCAAGCTTGCTTGCGACGCGGCGTTCGCCTGATTCAATTGAATCTCCAACGCCTGCGCGCGCGCTTGCCAATCGACAGCTGGTGCGTCGTGCGGCATTTGCCATCCAAAGAACGCTACGGCAATCAGCAATGCCATCGCTGTTCCGCCCGCAGCGAAACGTTGGATTTTTCGTGTGCGACTGCGCGCCAGATGCGCGGCAGCAATGCGTGGCCAAAGATCGCCGCCTGCCAAAAACGATGGTGATGCAGGCAGGTCTTCGGCGATGTCACGAAAATTCAGTTCGTTTTGCATGCGGATACCGATTGTGGCGGCGGAGGCGGCGCGACCAGCGTATTCAGACGCTTCAGGGCGCGCGCGAGAATGGATTTCGAATAGCTTTCCGTTTGTCCGAACATCTGCGCCAGTTCGGTATGCGTATAACCTTCGAGTTCATGCAGCGTGACGATCGCGCGCGCGCGCGGCGACAGTCGCGCCAGCAGCGACCACGCATCGACGCGATTGGCCGCGCCCGCGTCGACGCCAGCGGTCTGTGCGAACAATGTTTCGATGTCGTCGATCGGATCGTGCCGATGGCGGCGCAGCTGATCGATGCAGGCGTTCACCGACATGCGCTTGAGCCAGGCGCCGAACGGTGCATCGCCGCGATAGCTGCGAATGGTATCCATCATTTTCAAAAAAACCTCTTGTACCAAATCTTCGGCGAGCTGGCGTTGGCCGAGTATCCGCAACGCCAGTTGAAAACAGGCGCGACCGAATTGCCGATACACCGCTGCGAATGCTTCCATGTCGCCGCGTTGTGCGCGCGCCAGAATCATTGCTTCGACCTGTTGATCGAATCCGGCGGTAGGTTCCAGTCCACCATTCATTGCACTAAGGACGACACAGCGGTGGGAAACGTCGCATCAGGTGTCTCGCGTTACGCGGGCGGCGATCGGTGCAGGAGCTGGACTTCGCGGATTCGTTTCTTGGGAACGTCGAATTGGGCGTCGCCGTCGCTGCGGCCGACGCGCAAACGCACCGCGCCCACATCAGCCGACAACACGTAACCTTCGATTCGCTTGTCGCCGTCGGTGATCAGGCGCACCCGCCGCCCGACCAGCGTTTGCAGCGTTCCGTAGTCGATGACGTCGAAGTCGGTTTTCGGCGCAGTCGGCGCCGGCAGACGTTCGATGGTCGGTTTCCACACCAAAGCGAGCGTGGAATTCGGCGGCGGCGCCGGACCCGACGCGTATTGTGTATCGGTCTCGATGGCTTTGATGGGTTCAGGCGGCGGCGGACTTTTGATCGGAGCTTGCTGTGAGACCAACTTGGCTTCGGCGCGATCGATATCGTGCAGTCCGATTTTTGTCGGCGGCGCTTTGGTGATGGTTGGTGTTGCAGCAATCGGCGGCGGCGGGACGGCACTTGGTTTTGTATCGGGGGTGACGGACGGCGACGGCAGCTTCGCAACAGGAGGATCGGCCGTCGTTGGCGTCGTCGATGCGCCATCCGCCGCCGTTGCCTCATCGACGTCCGGCGCTGGCGTAAACGTTAGCCGAAACATGACGGCCGGCGTGTCGCGATAACGGGCGGTGATGTTGAGTTGGCGCAGCAAATCATCCGGCGAACTGCCTTGCCAGTGATTCAGTGCAAACGTGCCACGCGGCAAGCTCACCAAGGTCGCCTGACCGCCGTGTTCGACCAAATTCCGGTATAGCGCAATCAGTTCTGTGCTGGGTTGAACGCGGTGTTCGTTAAGCAGCGTGTCGACGGCGGCGATGTGCCGCGAAACGAATTCGCTCGCCGACACATTGAGGCGCTGCATGCAGAATTGATTGCGTCGACTCAGAAATCCGTCGTCGGCAAAATCGACGGCGATTTGACCCGCACGCATTTTCTCCCACGTTTGCGCATTGGTTAGTGTCGTCAGATCGAACGAATGCAAATCGCCGCGTAACGTAATCGTCGAATAGCCAGGCGTCGACAGCGTCGTCTTCATGTCCAGCGCGTGCGAATCCGGCTGGTAGTGATATTCAGAATGCAGGTTCGTCACGGCGACGGGAGCGCCCATGCGACGATAGTCTTCAGGGGTAAATGCCGCGCCACATCCGGCAGAGGCGAACAACACGCCGGTTACCGGATCGAGGAATTGAGGATCCAACCAGGGCAGCGGCGGAAATTTAATACCGCTTGCGTTCAACGTGAGCGTCGGCGGCAGATCGGTCTCATGCAGAAGGCTGTGCTTGAGCAGCCAGAATAATCCCGGTGTTCCGATGGTGAAAGAGTTGGCGTGAAACGTGGCGTGCGAAGTCGGTTGCACGACAGTGACATTGTCCACGGACACACTACCGTCGAGCCCTGTCGACAGCCCCTCGTATTTCACCTGCGCATACGGCGCAAGTGCGGCCGTCACGCGGTCAGCATCGTGCCCGACCGCATACCAGGCCAACAACTTTAAAGCGCCCGCGAGCAAGATCGCCGCAAGCACCAGATTGCGCAGCAGTTTTAACATCCCAACACAGATAGCAAACCACGACCACTGAAGTTAGCCCGATTGCGTCCGCGTATCAATGGGCCAAGTCACCCAGCGGTGTAAACGAAGGCCTTTACTGGCAGATCGGGACCCTGCCAGGCCACGGCGCCCGAATAGCCCGGCGCCGGTTCCAGACGAATCACGTTCCAAGACCTGTCGATGGCGCTGTCGATTTCCCCCTTCGCGGTCATCGAAAACGCGACTCGATGCAAACCGCTCGCGATACCGCCCCCATGTGCTTTGAGTACGGCCTCTTTGCAGGTCCAAAGGTTCAAGAAGGCGCGCTGCCGCGATGATTCAGGCAGCGCCCGCAATGCGGCCGCTTCTGCAGGATCGAACCAACGCTCTGCCAGCTCGACGACTCGGCGCGGCCGCCGTGAGAATTCGAGGTCGATACCCACTTCTTGGTTGCGGCTAATGGCGAGCAGCATTGCGTCGCCGCTATGCGAAACATTGAATTGAAGCTCGCCGCCACGAAGTCGTGGTTTTCCACTCGGCTCCACATCGACATGCACGTTCGCCATCGCGGTATCCAGATAGCGCGTCAGCCATTCGCGCACGATCGGCGATTTCGCGCTATTGCGCGCGTCGGGCCAAATCGGAAAGAACCACACGTGAATTTCGCCATTGCCCATCGGAGTTGGGACGGATAGCGGAATGAACTGTTCGTTGGCAAGGATGCGCACGCGTGAAGCTTTGAGGCTGCGGCAAGGCCGGTCAAGCTTTTTCGCGCTGATATCGCAAGCGGGACTGATCCGCGACTAGAATCCTTATCAGCGCCGACGTTTCTGGAGTGCTTGTGATCAGCGGTTGGGTTTTATTATTGGTGTCGCTCGTCTACGTGGCCGGTTTGTTCGCCGTCGCGTATTACGGCGATCGCCGGCCGCTGTATCCGAACCGTGCGTGGTTGCGGCCGCTGGTTTATAGCCTCGCCTTGGCCGTGTATTGCTCATCGTGGACGTTCTATGGCGCAGTCGGCAGCGCGGCCAGCGCCAGCCTTTCGTATCTGCCGATCTACATCGGTCCGATTCTCTTGTTCGCGTTCGGCAGTCGGTTGTTCCGCCGACTCACGTTAGCGGCGAAGCAACACAACATCACGTCGATCGCAGACTTCATCGCGTCGCGGTTCGGCCGATCGCATCGACTCGCTGCGCTCGTCACCGTCATCGCCGTCACCGCATCGATCCCGTATCTGGCATTGCAATTCAAAGCGGTCGCGATGAGCATCGACGCCCTCAGCGGGCGCGGCACGGCGAACTCGCCCGTGCTCGGCGATAGCGCGCTTTACATCGCCGTGCTGCTCGCGATGTTCGCGATACTTTTCGGTACGCGACGTATCGATGCAACCGAACATCACCACGGCATGATGCTCGCGATTGCGACCGAGTCCGTCGTCAAGCTCGTCGCGTTCGTCGCAATCGGAATCTATGCATTCGCGATCGGCGGATTCTCGAGCGCGATCGCACCGCCACTTCATGAATTGCAGACCGAAGGATTGCCGACCGGCTTTTTTAGCCAGATCGTGTTGGCTTACGTCGCGATGTTCTGCTTGCCGCGGCAATTCCAGGTGGGCGTCGTCGAATGCGAAAACCCTGGCGACGTCAAACACGCGCGCCGACTTTTCCCTGCCTATCTCATCGTCGTGTGCGTGCTCGTATTGCCCATCGTGGCCGTTAGCGCGACGCAGATTCACGCCGACGGGATCTCGCCCGATGTGTATTTGTTGTGGCTGCCGATGAGCAATGGACACACGTTTTTGGCCACATTCGCTTATCTCGGCGGATTCTCCGCCGCGACCGGCATGGTCATCGTCGAATGTGTCGCGTTGTCGACGATGATCAGCAACGACATCGTCATTCCATCGCTGCTGCGCTTTCGTGGACTCGGCTTGGAAAATCGCCAGGATTTGTCGTCGTTGATGCTCAAGACGCGTCGCGTCGCGATCGTCCTGCTTGTCGGCGTCGCTTATCTCTACTACCGCGCCATTACGAAGAACGCGAATCTCGCATCGATCGGATTGCTGTCGTTCGTTGCGCTGGCGCAATTCGCGCCGGCGATCGTCAGCGCGCTCTATTGGCGCGGCGCCAGTCGCATAGCCGTGACGACAGGACTTCTCGCGGGTTTTCTCATCTGGATATACACGCTGCTATTACCGAGCCTCGCCGATGCGGGTCTGTTCTCCGCCGATTGGGTGCACGTTGGTCCCTTCGGCATCAGCTGGCTGGAACCGCGTGCATTATTTCAACTGCACGGATGGGATGCGATCACGCACGGTGCTTTCTGGTCTCTGCTCGCCAACGTGGGTTGCGTAATTTTTCTCTCGCTGCGTTTTCGTCCGACGGTCGAAGACCGTCTGCGCGCGTCGACCTTCATCGATCCCGATGCCGAACGCATCACCTCGACCGGCGAGTGGCGCGGTCGAATTCCCGTCGCGGATTTGCGCGTGTTAGCTGGCCGCATTCTCGGCGAAGAAAACGCGCATCGTGCCTTCGAGGAATACGCGGCATCTGGCTTGATACCGACACAGACAGGCACTGTCGCCGATCGTTCGCTGCTGCAATTTACCGAGCGTCTGCTCGCCGGCGCGATAGGCGCGGCATCGGCGCGCCGGATGCTGACGAGCGCGCTGCGCGGAACAGGTTTGGATTTGTCGGAGGCCGCGATGCTTCTCGACGAGACGTCGCAAGAACTGCGATTCAGCCGCGAGCTGATCGCCGTCACGTTCGAGAACATGAGCCAAGGCATCAGCGTCGTCGACGCGCAACTGTGCATCGTCGCGTGGAACCGGCGCTATCTCGATCTGTTCGATTATCCGGAAGGCTTCGTCTACGTCGGCAGGCCCGTCGCGGAGTTGATTCGTTACAACGCCGAACGCCAGTTGTTGGGCGAGGGTATCGTCGAACAGCAGGTGCTAAGTCGACTGGACCATCTTCGCATCGGCGCGCCGCACGTGTTTGTGCGCGAACGTCCAGATGGTCGCGTCATCGAAACTCGCGGTGGGCCCTTGCCCGGCGGCGGTTACCTCACCGCGTTCAGCGACATCACCGACTACAAGCGCGCGGAACAAGCGTTGCGCGAAGCGAACGAAAATCTCGAACAACGCGTCACGCAACGCACGCGCGAATTGCGCGAAGCGTTGGCCGCGCAGGAAATCGCCAAACGCGAAGCGGAAGCGGCGAATGCGGGCAAGACGCGCTTTCTTGCGGCCGCGTCGCACGATCTGCTGCAGCCGTTGAACGCGGCGCGTCTATTCACGTCGGCATTGCGTCAACAACCGCTCGATCCTGAAAGCGCGCAACTTGCCGAACGCGCCGACGCGGCGTTCAAAGCCGCGGAAGATTTGCTCGATTCTCTTCTCGAAGCGTCGCGACTCGACGCCGGCAAACTCACGCCGGAAGTCAGCAGCTTCGCGTTGAACGACATCACCGAACCGCTGAAACATCAGTTCAGCGTCGTGGCGGCGGCGAGAAATCTGGATTTGCGTTTCGTCGGCAGTCATGCGCGTGTGATCAGCGATCCGCAACTTCTGCGCCGTATTCTGCAGAATCTTTTGTCGAACGCGTTACGCTACACGCGACGCGGCACGGTCCTGTTCGGCGTGCGACGGCTCGATTCGCGCGTACGCATCGAGGTTTGGGATACCGGCGTGGGGATCAATGTTGAACAACAGCGCAGTATCTTCGACGAATTCCGGCGCGGCCAATTCGCGTCGCCGTGGGGCGAAAAAGGCCTCGGTCTGGGCCTGGCAATCTGCGAGCGCATGACGAACATGCTCGGGCACCGGTTATCGGTGCGCTCGTGGCCCGGTCGCGGCAGCGTATTTGCCGTCGAAGTGGCCAGCGCGCCGCCGATGACGACGACTCCCGTGCAACGTCCACGTCCTGCCTCGCCCGGCATCGTCGCTGGATTGCACGTACTTTGCCTCGACAACGACACCGCGATTCTCGACGGCATGGCCGCGCTGCTAAAGCGCTGGGGCGTGACATGCGACATTTGCAGCAATGTGGAAGATGCGACAAAAGTCATTTTACGGCATCGGCCCGATTTGATTCTGGCCGACTATCATCTCGACGATCCTATCGACGGGTTGGAAGCGCTCGATCATCTGCGCGCTTCGTGCGTCGCGCCTCCGCCGGGCGCATTGATAACCGCCGATTCGAGTCCGGAACTCAAGGCACGTGCGCGATCGCACGGCTACACGGTCCTGCTTAAACCGGTGAAGCCGGCTGCATTGCGTGCGCTGATCGCGCAACTGGGCCGCGTGGCGTCGCGCATTGCGATTCCGTCGATGGAAACGTTGACTTAGCCCGCGTAATCCACGGCGTCCAGCGCGGGATCGAGCGCAAGCCTTCTCGCGAGCAACGCGACTTGCGTGCGATTGGAGACGTTCAACTTGCGCATGATCGCGGTCATGTGCGCCTTGATCGTCGCCTCGGACACATTCAATTCATAAGCGATCTGCTTGTTGAGCAGGCCTTCGGCGATCATGCCGAGCACGCGAAACTGCTGTGGCGTCAATTCTGCGACGTGCGCCGCGGCGGCCGCTTCGGCGGTTTCCACTTTCGCGGAAAGCCCGCTGGCTTGCGGAGGCAACCAAACATCGCCATCGAGAACGCGCCGGATGGCGGCCACGATGTTGTCGGCCGATGTCGATTTCGGAATATAGCCCGATGCCCCATGGCCCATCGCGCGCTGAATGACGCGCGCATCTTCCTGTGCGGAGACGATGATCACCGGCAAACCGGGTTGCTGACCGCGCAAATGAACGAGCGCCGAAAAACCGTTCGCTCCCGGCATGTGCAGGTCCAGCAGCAGCAGTTCGGCGTGCGGATGACCCTCGATCAAATTCAACAAAGCCGCGACGCTATCGGCTTGAAAGAGGCTGACTTCGGGGACCGCCTGCGTGACGGCGCGCGCAAGCGCATCGCGAAACAGCGGATGATCGTCGGCGATCAGTACTTCACGCATCGCATTCGCTACATTGTATACAAGTGATCATTTTATCAACCGTTCGTTGACAAGACTCTGCACCACGGTCGGATCGGCCAGCGTCGAGGTGTCGCCGAGCTGATCCGGCTGATTCTCCGCGATCTTACGCAAGATGCGACGCATAATTTTGCCCGATCGCGTTTTCGGCAATCCCGGCGCCCACTGCAGATAATCCGGTGTCGCAATCGGACCGATTTCCTTGCGCACCCACGCGATCAATTCTTTGCGCAATTCTTCCGTCGGTTCGACGCCAGCTTTCAGCGTGACATATGCGTAAATACCTTGGCCTTTGATGTCGTGCGGACATCCGACGACGGCGGCCTCGGCGACTTTCGGATGCGCGACGAGTGCGCTTTCGACTTCCGCCGTACCGAGACGATGACCGGACACATTGATCACATCGTCGACGCGGCCCGTGATCCAGTAATAGCCGTCTTTGTCGCGACGCGCGCCGTCACCGGTGAAATAAGTTCCTGGATACGTTTTGAAGTACGTGTCCACGAAGCGCTGATGATCGCCGTATACCGTGCGCATCTGGCCAGGCCATGCGTCGGTGATGACGAGATTACCTTCGCATTCGCCTTCGAGCTGTTTGCCGTTGGCATCGACGATGGCCGGTTTCACACCGAAGAACGGTTTCGTCGCCGAGCCGGGTTTTTGATCGATCGCGCCCGGCAACGGTGTAATTAAAATTCCGCCGGTTTCGGTTTGCCACCATGTATCGACGATCGGGCAACGTCCGTCGCCGACGACGCGCCAATACCACTCCCATGCTTCCGGATTGATCGGTTCGCCGACGCTGCCGAGTAGACGTAAAGACGTCCGTTTGGATTTTTTCACGGGTGCTTCGCCGTCGCGCATGAGCGCGCGGATCGCCGTCGGCGCGGTATAGAAGAGAGTCACTTTGTGTTTGTCGACGACCTGCCAGAAGCGGCCGGAATCCGGATAATTCGGTACGCCTTCGAACATCAACGATGTCGCACCGTTCGCCAGCGGCCCGTACACGATATAACTATGACCGGTCACCCAACCGACATCGGCCGTGCACCAGTAAATGTCGTCCTCGCGCAGATCGAAAACGCATTCGTGCGTGAAGCTCGCGAATACGCCGTAGCCACCGGTCGTGTGCAACACGCCTTTCGGTTTGCCGGTCGAGCCGGAAGTATACAAAATGAAAAGTGGATCCTCGGCGTTCATCGGTGTCGGCGGACAGTCGTTGCTTTGATCTTTCATCAGCGCTTCCCAACTGCGGTCGCGCGGTGATTGCATGGCGACGGGCGAGCCGGTTCGCTTGACGACGAGTACCGTCTCTACGCTGGTCGTGCCGGGGCGAGTGAGCGCTTCGTCGACGTTGATCTTCAGCGCCACCTTTTTCCCGCCGCGCAGACCTTCATCCGCTGTGATCACGACTTTCGTCGACGAATCCGCGATGCGGCTCGCGAGCGAATCCGGAGAAAATCCGCCGAATACCACATTGTGAATCGCGCCGATGCGTGCGCAGGCGAGCATCGCGATGGCCGCTTCCGGAATCATCGGCAGATAGATCGTCACACGATCGCCTTTCGCAACGCCGAGATTTTTCAGGACGTTGGCGGCCTTGCAAACCTGCTCGTGCAGTTGTTTATACGTGATCGCTTTCGATTCGTTCGGATCGTCGCCTTCCCACAAGATGGCCGTCTTGTCGCCGCGCGTTTGCAAATGGCGATCGAGGCAGTTCGCCGATAAATTCAGCTCGCCGTCGCTGTACCAACGAATGTGCAAATCGTTAGCATCGTACGAAACGTCTTTGATCTGGGTGTAGGGTTTTGTCCAATCCAGCCGTTTTCCGATGCGTTCCCAAAAGGCTTCCGGATTTTTCACCGATTCGGCATAGAGTTTTGCGTAGTCGTCCGCCTTGATGCGTGCGCGTGCAGCGAATTCGGGCGGAACGGGATGAAGTTGAGACATAAAAACTCCTTGACGATGAATTCCTCATCGCGCGGCGGCGAGTCAGTTCAACCTCGCGATGCGACCTACCAATAATACTTTGGTCGAGTTTGCTCCAAGCCTACGACCAAAGGCGTATGGTCCCTGCGGAGGGGGGTGGGCACTGTGTAGCGACTTGTCATCGTCCACCGTAGACGATGCGTTGCGCCGTCGGCACGAGAGTCTTGTTTGCGCATCGCAAGCATCGCGCGGGCGACCTTCATTTCTGGGGAGTAAGTACGTCATGGCGACCATACCAGCAAACAACGGCAGCGGTTTAAGCAGCGGCCACGTGCGCGTCATCACCGCATCGAGCATCGGCACGATGTTCGAGTGGTACGACTTTTATCTGTACGGATCGTTGGCAGCCAACATCGCGGCGCAGTTTTTCTCCGCGCTCGATCCCACCAGTGGCTTGATAATGGCGCTGCTCGCGTTTGCCGCGGGTTTCTTCGTGCGTCCATTCGGCGCGATTCTGTTTGGTCGCCTGGGCGACATGATCGGACGCAAATACACGTTCTTGATCACGATCATCATCATGGGTTCGTCGACATTTCTCGTCGGCCTGATCCCGAACTACGCAACGATAGGTCTCGCGGCGCCCGTTATCTTGATCATCTTGCGCATGTTGCAAGGTCTCGCCCTCGGCGGCGAATACGGCGGTGCGGCGACATATGTTGCCGAACACGCTCCGCCCGGAAAGCGCGGCTTCTATACGAGCTTCATTCAGATTACGGCGACGTTCGGACTTCTCCTGTCCTTGGTTGTAATTCTTGTTTGCAAACAAACCTTGGGACCTGAGGCGTTCGGCGCATGGGGCTGGCGCATTCCGTTCCTGATCTCGTTCTTCCTGCTGCTGATCTCGGTCTACATCCGCATGCAGTTGCAAGAGTCGCCGCTGTTCCAGCAGATGAAAGCCGAAGGCCGCGGTTCCAAAGCGCCGCTGACCGAAGCGTTCATGCGCTGGGACAACGGCAAAATCGTGCTGCTGGCATTGCTCGGTGCCACCGCCGGCGAAGCGGTAGTGTGGTACGGCGGGCAGTTCTATTCGCTGTTTTTCCTGCAGAACGTCATCAAGGTCGATGCGATGACGGTCAGTTATCTCATCGCTGGCGCGTTGCTGATCGCCACGCCGTTCTTCGTCGTGTTCGGAGCATTGTCGGACAAGATCGGCCGCAAACCGATCATCATGGCCGGCTGTCTGCTCGCCGCGCTCACGTACTTCCCGATCTTCAAAGGTTTGACGCATTACGCCAATCCCGCGCTCGAAACGGCAAGCGAGACTAGTCCTGTCGTCGTCACTGCCGATTCTAAGACGTGCGCCGTCCAGTTCGACCCGGTTGGCAAACGTCAATACAAAGCGTCGTGCGATATCGCGAAGAACTTCCTCAGCAAAGCAGGTGTTCCATACACCAATAAGGAAGCGCCGGCGGGAACGCCAGCGGTCGTCCAGGTGGGTAGTACGTCGATCAATTCGTTTGAAGGCGGCAGTCTCGACGCAGCGGGATTCAAGACGCAGAACGACGCCTTCAGCAAGCAACTCGGTGATGCGCTGAAAACCGCCGGTTATCCGGCTAAAGCGGATCCGGCAAACGTGAATTGGCCAATGTTGCTATTGCTGCTGACGATCCTGGTTATCTACGTGACGATGGTTTATGGACCGATCGCCGCGTGGCTCGTCGAGCTGTTTCCCACGCGCATCCGCTACAGCTCGCTAAGTTTGCCGTATCACATCGGCAACGGCTGGTTCGGCGGATTCCTGCCATCGATCTCGTTCGCGTTGGTCGCTTTCAGCGGCGATATTTACTACGGGCTTTGGTACACCGTGATCATCTCGGTGATGACGCTGATCATCGGCACGTTGTTCTTGCCAGAAACGAAGAATGTGGATATTTCCAAGTAGCTAAAAGTATACAAAGTACAACTACGCGCCCGAGCCGGCTTTGCGAACCGGCGGAGGCGCGTTTATTTTTGCGAAACGGATTATTTTGCGATTGGCGGCGCCTGAGGACGCTGCGGCGCTTTCTTGTTGGCCGCGACGCTCGCGCGCAACGCGCTGATGTCGCGATCGGTGAGCAAAGCGGCGTCGGGCCTGGCCGTCGCGGCGACGCGCGCAGCGGCGAAACCGAAAAACGCGGCGATCAATCCGACAAATCCGGCGACCAACGAAATTCCCAACAATTCCGGCGTCTTCGCCACGTACGCGTACGAAAATCCGGCTAGCGAAACCAACAGCATGATCCAGCGCATGGCGAAATCCCTCACGTCGTCTGACGTGCGAATGCTGCCACAGAGCGCGTCGCGGTGCGAGGTGTCGCCGAGCCGGACCACACGATTAAGCGCGGTCCGGTAATGTCCCGTTTAACGAGCTGCGGTGGCTCGAGCGGTGGAAGCTACGCAGGTCACGCTGTCGACTTTTACCGTCGTGATATCGGTCGTGTGCTTGCCTTCCGACGTGTCGAAATAATGCCGATCGACAACTAGCGAACGCTTCGCACCGTCAGGAATGCTGAAGTTCAAATGTTTCTGTTCGCTACGCGCGAGGCCATCGTCGGTTTTCCATGCGGCGCTGTAAGCTATCGTGCCGTTGCATCCGGTGCTCGCGCACAGTTCGCCATTAAGGCCGAAGGCAATACGGAATTCGTCTTTGCCGACGCGGATGACAACCGGATCCTGCGACATACTTACGGAACACGATTGCGAGGCGGCGAAAACGCTGGTGGTGTTGAAAAGCGCGAGCGCGAGCAAGGCGACAGTTTTCATCGTGTTCTCCCATAATTGCCACCGCGGATAGCGATGGTGCAACGCACCATAACAATACGATCATGGCGTGAATAGGCTTTTCAAAGCCGGAGGTGTCTTCGCAGCGTCGCGGTCGATGAGACGCGATCGCGCATACTTGCTTCTAACTCTATGAACCACGATCCGCGCTCGCTCGACAAAATCGCCGCCCTCAAAGGGCGTGGCGCGGCGTCCAATCGCGAAGGGCGATTCGAATCGGCGCGTGGCGAAACATTCGATGATGGCTGGACACCCGACGACGAACCGGCGCCGCATGTCGAAACGCACGTCACGCACGAACGTGCGCGCACGATCATTAGCCGCAACGATTCGCCCGACATCCCATTCGATCAAAGTATCAATCCTTATCGCGGCTGCGAACACGGCTGCATTTATTGCTACGCGCGCCCGTCGCATTCGTATCTCAATCTTTCGCCGGGTTTGGATTTCGAAACCAAACTGTTCGCGAAGACAAATGCCGCTGAGCTGTTGCGTACGGAATTGTCGAAACCGGGCTATAGCGTCAGCCCAATCAATCTCGGCGCGAACACCGATCCGTATCAACCGATCGAGCGTCGTTATCGCATCACGCGCCAGGTCATCGAGATATTGGCCGAACTCAAACATCCGCTGACGATCGTGACGAAGAATGCCTTGGTCGAACGCGATCTCGATTTGTTGACGACGTTGGCCAAGCACAACCTCGTTTACGTATTCGTTTCCATCACGTCGTTGGACAACCGACTTGCGTCGAAACTCGAGCCTCGCGCGAGCGCACCGCATCGTCGCGTCGAAGCGGTGCGGCGCTTGAGCGAAGCGGGTGTGCCGTGTGGCGTGCTGGTCGCGCCGATCATTCCGATGCTCACCGACCGCTGGCTCGAAGGCATCATCGAGCGCGCTGCAGAAGCCGGCGCGCGAATGGCCGGCTACACGGTTCTGCGTCTACCGTACGAGTTGAAGGATCTCGTGCGCGAATGGTTGGAGTTGCATTTCCCCGAGCGCGCCGAACATGTCATGAGTCTCATCAAACAAATGCGCGGAGGCAAAGAGAACGATGCACGTTTCGGATCGCGCATGCGTGGCGAAGGCGAATTCGCCGCGTTGATTCGACAGCGCTTCAGCATCGCCGCACGCAAGTTCGGTTTGACACGCACTCGCGACATCGCGCTCGATTGCTCCTTGTTCACGCCGCCTCGCAAACCATCGCCACAAGCCGATCTGTTTTGAATCCCTGCTGACAGGACGATGTCAGTAGCAGGCGTCCATGCTTCGCGCGTGCAATGTTGCACGTCCGCACCGGAGCATCGCCGTGTTGAATGCCAACGTTCCCGCCTGGTTCGAAATTCCGACGGAGGATCTCGATCGCGCGCAACGCTTCTACGAATCCGTTCTCGAACAACCGTTGCGCCGCGAAAATTTCGGCGGGACGCACATCGCCGTATTCCCATACGGCGGAAAACCGAACGCGAGCGGTGCACTCATCGCGATGGAAGATTGCCTTCCCTCCGTGCAGGGATCGATCGTCTATCTAAGCGTCGATGACCTGCGTCCCGTTCTCGATAGGGCCGTAAATAACGGCGGCGATACACTCGTTCCGCGCACCGCACTGCCAGGCGACATGGGTTTCTTTGCGCAATTTCGCGATTGCGAAGGCAACCGCGTCGGACTGTGGTCGCAGCGATGACAGCTCTCGCAGTTTCGGCAACGTCTATCGAAACGAACGATGGATCGCGAGACTTCGATTTCTACTTCGGCTGCTGGCACGTTCGCAACGAGCGTTTGCGTCAACGACTTGTTGGTTCGAACGATTGGGAAGAGTTCGATGCGGCGCAAGAATGCCGCCCGATCATTAGCGGTTTCGGCAACATCGACGATTTCGTCACCGACTGGAACGGCGGATTTCGCGGCATGACGTTGCGTCTGTTCGATCGCCAGACAAAACGATGGAGCATCTATTGGTCGAGCAGTCGTAGCGGTGTGCTTGAACCGCCCGTCGTCGGCGTGTTTCGCGATGGCGTCGGAATTTTCGAAGGCGACGATACGCACAACGGCCGTCCGGTCCGAGCACGCTTCACGTGGTCGCACATCACATCTACCAGCGCGCGCTGGGAACAAGCGCTGTCCATCGACCACGGCGCGACGTGGGAAACCAACTGGCGCATGCAAATGACACGCGTCGACCGCTAAGGAGAACGATCATGTTCACGACACTTTTTTTGGTATCAGCCATTGCATCAACCGACACTGCGCCGATTCTGGACGCTAAAACCTGCTGTCCTGTCGTCGAACTGCGTCAATACACCGTGCATCCGGGAATGCGCGACCCGTTTATCGTGATCTTCGAACGCGAATTCATCGACACACAAGAAGCCACCGGTGGCATTCGCGTCATCGGTGAATTCCGCGATCTCGACGATCCTAATCACTTCGTCTGGTTACGCGGATTTCCCGACATGCCGTCGCGCGCGACATCGCTGCAGGACTTTTACGGTGGTCCAATTTGGAAAGCGCATCGCGACGAAGCCAACGCGCATTTCACCGATACGGACAACGTGCTCTTACTCCATGCCACGAACACGATGTCCGAGTTCGAGCTGGGTCACGCGAAGCGCGCGGCGATAGGCTCAACCGATAATCCGCGTGGACTGCTCATCGCGACCATCTACTATTTCGACAAACCCGTCAGTAACGAGTTCGTCCATTTCTTCGAGCACAAGATAGTTCCCGCGCTAAAAAAATCCGATATCGATCCGATCGCCTACTTCGGCAGCGAAACGTCGCCGAACAACTTTCCGCGTTTGCCCGTACGCGAAAACGATCACGTGTTTGTTTGGTTCGCAATGCATCGCGATATTCCGAGTTATGAAAAACAACGCGAGAAGCTAAACCATTCGGAAGTCTGGAAAGAAACCATCGAAAACCCGTTGCGAGAACAGCTCATCAAACCGCCGCAAGTTTTGAGACTTACTCCAGCACCGCGCTCGCTTCTCCACGATTGACCGTACGATGACGCAAACGGCTAGCGTTCGACGCGGCGCTGCGCAATGATTTACGCATGCGCCGCGCCGATCGCCTTTTCCTCATCATCCATGCCTTGCGCGGTCGACGCACCGCGCTGCGTGCGGCAAATCTCGCCGCGACGCTCGGCGTTTCATTGCGAACCGTCTATCGCGACGTCGCGGACCTTCAATTGTCGGGTGTGCCGATCGAAGGCGAGGCCGGTGTCGGTTACGTGCTGCGCAAAGGTTCTGACATCCCGCCGCTCATGTTCAACGCCGACGAACTAGAATCGCTCGTCGTCGGAACACGTTTCGTGTGTGCGTTTGGCGGCACTCGGCTCGCCTTGGGCGCGAAAGCTGCACTGTTAAAAATCGAAGCGGTGTTGCCGCCCGAATTGCGTGCGCGGTCGGAGCGCTCGCGCATCTTCGCGCCGTCCGTTGGCGATCGCATCGAAAACAGCGGCGTCATCGATCGATTGCACGCGGCCGTCATCGATCACCACGTGCTGCGACTCACTTATCAAGACAAAATCGGCAGCGGCAGCGAACGCGAAGTCGAACCGTTGTGCCTAGCGTTCTGGGGCGGCGTGTGGACGCTCGGCGCATGGTGCAGATTACGCCGAGACTTCAGAAATTTCCGACCCGATCGCATCGCGAATTTCGATACGACCGGTGAAGTTTTCATAGAGGAGCCGGAACGCGGACTCGACGCTTATCTCCGGCACGTCGGCGCAAATCCAAACGCTGCGGCGTGACGATCAATTGAAGCCGTTCGCGAAAATCTCATCTTTCTCGTCGAAGATATAAGCGCGACCGCTACTCTGATCGCTACGTGCGCCAATTAGTATGGTAGTGCCTGCCAACGCGACAGCATCACCAAAATCGCTATCGACTGAGTCACCAAGCTCCGCTCGCAACGACCACTTATTCCCCGAACGAATAAAAACGTGTGCGGCAGCGTTACCAGGTTCTCCGATCACCATTCGGTTGCCGGACAGTTCGACGCTCGTGCCAAACTGCCCGTCTTCTACAGGAACTGGCGACCCGAGCGTTTCTTGCAAAGACCAGGAGGATCCCGATCCGGTATAAACGTATATTTCGCCGCTGTCGCCATTACTACCAGGCGACCCGATGCTTAGCGTATTGCCGTCAATAGCAACCGCGCTCCCGAAATTGTCGCCAGCCGAATCGCCGCTAAATTTTTTTCTTTGCGACCACGCACTTCCCACTCTAGTAAATACGTAGGCCGCACCAGCGGCGCCCGGGTGGCCGGGATCACCGACTACCGCGTTATCTCCGTCGATCTTCACGCGCTCACCAAACCAATCGTCTGCAGCGCCATCGCTGGCAGAAAGTTGAGTTTGGAGTGTCCATTTGGTTCCCTTGCGAATGAAGACATACGCAAGTCCCTTTTCGCTGGCGTCCGGCGCGCCGACTAAGATTGAGTTTCCAGAAACACTCACGTCAAAACCAAATTCATCGTTTCTGAGTCCGGCGGGATCGGGTAGATCCTGCTGCTTTGTCCAGCCGCTCGCCGAATGCACATAGATGGAAACCATCCCTACGGCAACGTCACCAGCGCGGAAAGAAACGGCGGGCTCCGTTCCGACGACGACTGTATCGCCTTCTATAGCTACCGCTGAGACGCGGCCATCGATTGCCAGCACGGTATCGGACACCCACGCACCGCTTGTGTCCAGATCGTAAATCGCCACATTTCCCTCGCCCGGTGAGGAAACAACGGCGCGGCCGCCGGATATCGCTACAGCTTCACCAAAAGCATTACTCACGACCGATGGCGATCCCAATTCCGCTGTCTCCACGTATGGGCCGATCGTTGCGATGGCAGGTTCTCGAAATTCGACGTTCCCGCTTGTCGACAGCGGTGTCGGATTTGCATAAACGGCAGTAACGGAGCTGCAAAAACATGAAGCAATGATCGCAGCGAATATTTTTTTAGATAGCCTTAAACACATAAACTTTCTCGCACTGAGCGGCGCAGCCGCATGAGGCAAGAAGTTTCGTCGCATAGGCGGGGTTTTTGAACGACGTGTTGCGGACGCTATTCGGACAGTTAGCGTCCGCCGATTTTGACGATCAGATTCACGCACCTCTGTGGACGCCTTTCCGCCGTAGCGCCGCGGTGCGATGATCGCGCTTAAATCGTGGAGACAACAATGAAACTCAGCTGGCTGTTCTTCAGTTTGGCGTTATTCCCTCTGTTCGTTCATGCGAACGAAACGACGTCGGCCGATGACGCATTCAAAACCATATACACGACCGAATGGAAATGGCGAGAACAACAATTTCCGGGTTTGGGCAACGACGAGGAAGACGACGTCGACGATGCATCCGCGACGCCAAACGATCGACTCGCATCAGTCGATGCAAAGTCGCAAGCCGTCCGACTCGCGTATTGGAATGAGGTTTTGCATCAGCTCGATAAAATTCCGCGTCATGATTTGTCGCCAGAGAATCGCATCAACCTGGATGTTTACAAACCGCAGATCGAAAATCTCGCGGCCAGCATTCGCTTTCGCACGTACGAGATGCCGTTCAACAGCGACTCGCAGTTTTGGTCCGATCTCGGATTCATGTCCGAGCGGCATTTGAAAAATGCGAAACAAGCGCGCGAATACATCGCGCGACTGAAAGATTTTCCGCGTTATTTCGACGAGAACATCGTCAACATGCGCGCCGGCTTGAAGCGCGGCTTCACCGTTCCTCGCGCGGTGCTCGACGGCCGCGACGCGTCGATAAGCGCTTATATAAATGTCAGCTCCCCGCAAGAAAGCGATTTCTACAAGCCGTTTGTGCATTTACCAGATTCCATTCCTGCAGACGAGCAAGCGCGACTGCGCGCCGACTGCGCCGATGCAATCCATCATCGCGTGATTCCTGCATACGTGAATCTGTTGACGTTTTTCCGCAATGACTATCTTCCACAAGCGCGCAAGACGCTAGCGGCCGAAGCGTTGCCCGACGGCAAAGCGTTTTATCGTCAGCAGATTCGCGAATACACGACGCTCGATCTCGATCCGGAATCGATTCATGCGACGGGATTGAAAGAGGTCGAGCGCATCGACGCGGAAATGCGCGCGACGATCGCGTCGACAGGATTCAACGGCGACTTCGCCGCATTCCAGAAATTCCTTCGCACCGATCCGCAGTTCTATGCGAAAACACCGGATGAATTGCTGATGCGCGCAGCGTGGATCGCCAAGCGTGTGGATGGCGAATTGTCGCGTTTCTTCGGATTGCTTCCGCGCGGACGTTTCACCATCAAACCGGTTCCCGCGGCTATCGCCCCGTTTTGGACGGCCGGTCGCGGCGGTGCGCATACGTATTGGGTCAACACGTACGATTTGCCGTCGCGCTCGCTGTACAACTTGCCTGCGCTGACGCTGCATGAGTCGGCGCCTGGACATGCTTTGCAAGGCGAACTGGTGGCGGAACAAAAAGCGCAGCCTCAATTCCGGACCAAGGATTACATTTCCGCCTACGGCGAGGGTTGGGCGCTGTACTGCGAAAAACTCGGCAAAGAAATGGGCATTTATCAGACGCCGTACGAGGAATTCGGTCGTGAAAGTTACGAAATGTGGCGTGCGGCGCGCCTCGTTATCGACACGGGCATTCATCACAAGGGATGGACGCGCGAGCAGGCGATCACGTTTCTCGCCGGACACACGGCGTTGTCTCAGCACGAAGTCGAAACGGAAGTCGATCGCTACATTTCGTGGCCGGGACAGGCGCTATCGTACAAACTTGGCGAACTGAAAATCTTGGAATTGCGGGCGTTTGCGGAAAAAGAATTAGGGGCGAAGTTTGATATCCGCAAATTCCACGACGCGATTCTAGAAATCGGCTCCGTGCCGTTGCCAGTGTTGGATGAGCACATTCGACATTTCGTCGCGAATGAAAAAGGTCAGATGGGCTAGCGTTGAATGGGTTGACCGACAATCAAGTCGACGTATCAAGACAGGTCGCGAAAGCGGTTAAGAATCGTCGCCCTTCTTCTCGAGATGGAATCGATGCAGGAAGCGATGCACCACCGGCGCGAAGATGATGCCGGTAACGATGATGACGATGAGTCCGCAGTACAGCGCATAGAAACCGGCAAACAATTTTCCGGGATTGGTGTGGAGTTGATCGACCGGACCCATGCCGCCGAGAAGCATCGATGCGTTGACGAAGGCATCGAGCCACGACAAACCTTCGATGAATCGGTAGCCGGACATGCCGATGAACAACGAAACGCTTACGAGCGCCAGACCCCATACAACGCTGTAGGCGAAACGCCGCAAGAACTTGCGGCGCGAGGCGAGGGGCTGATTTCTTCGCTCGTACATAAGAAACCATGAGGATGGCGCGCCCGGAGGGATTCGAACCCCCGACCAACGGCTTCGGAAGCCGCTACTCTATCCAGCTGAGCTACGGGCGCGTGAATTAGGAGGCGTCCCGCGAGCGGAAAACGCGCGGCGATTATAGCCGACTTGCCTGAACACCAATGACCGCTCGCTCTCGTCGAAATCACTTGATAGGTAGGCGAGTCGCCTACCTTTGGTTTCGCTACTAAAGTCGAATGCCGCATCACGGCGCGCAATTTCAGCAACTTTGGGCGCATCGGCCTGGACGTCTATACGTCCAAACAAATAAAATGTGTGACCAAAAGTTGTACGGACATTGTTTGTGCGCGGCGTCACAATTTTAAGCACTTCAAGGGGTTATCCACCAAACGGTCTTGACTATCGAGCGATTGCCCTGCTAGTTTCGCCCGGCTCTCGACTGACGGAGTCGTGGCAATCGATCCATTGGCGCTAACGGACTACTCGCAGGGGCGAGTTGTCCGTACAAGCACTCGCAGAAAATTGGAGGATTAAGGCAAGGCAGCAGAAGGATCGACTGGGGATGGGGATCCGGGGTCGCGCAAGCGACGTACTTTTGGTTCCAACAACAATAGGGATGATCCGTGATGACTTCAAAACTCGCATTCTGGCGCCGCAAGGTGTCAGGCTTCACGTTGCTCGCTTTAACTACACTGATTTTGATTTGTTCGAATGCCGGCGGCAGCGGTCTGATCGTTGCAAACGGCAAACCGATGTTCGGCTCGCACGTACCGGCCGCGGTCGCCACGGGGCTCGCGCCTCGCGTCGCTCCTCTGTCGGCGGACAGCCGTCTGAAGCTGACACTCAATCTGCAGGTCCGCAATCAGGACCAACTCGATGAGTTGCTGCAACAGTTACAGGACCCGAACAGTCCGAACTACCACAAGTACCTAAGCGTCGACGAATACACCGAGCGCTTTGGACCGACGCAGGCCGACTACGACGAAGTCGTCAGCTGGGCGAAGGCAAGTGGTTTCAACGTCACCGAAACGACGCCGAATCGTCGTATCGTCAGCGTTGAGGGTTCGGTGGGCACGGTCAATCGCGCGCTTCACGTGACGATGAACTCATACGCGCACCCGGACGAGAATCGCCAATTCTTCTCGGCCGACCGCGAACCGACGACGACCAGCAGCGTGCAATTGCTGCATGTCGATGGCCTCAACAATTACAAGCTTCCTTACCGTCATCTCAAGAAGGCCGATCTCGTCGACCAGATGCGGCACGGCACCGTTACGCATTTGACGGGCTCCGGTCCGTCCGGTGAATACCTGCCGAGCGACATGCGTGCGGCGTATTACGGTTCCGGTTCTCTGACCGGTTCCGGCCAATCGATCGGCATCTTCTCGTTCGATGGCTACAAGACAGCCGACGTGACGCTCTACAAGAGCAATACCGGCATGACGTTCAGCACGCCGATCAACAACGTTCTCGTTGGCGGCTATAGCGGCGTGTGCGATGCCGGAGACGGCAGCGGCACCAGCACGTGCGACGACGGCGAGCAGGTTCTCGATATCGTCAATGCGATCGGCATGGCGCCGGGCATCACGCAAGTTCTTTTCTATGAAGGTACGAGCGCGACCAGCATCCTCAACAAAATGGTGTCCGACAACATCGCGAAATCGTTGAGCTGCTCATGGGGCGGTGGCGATTTCAGTGACACATCCGACGATGCGATCTTCCAGGAAATGGCAGCGCAAGGCCAAACATATGCCAATGCCACAGGCGACAGCGGCGCATACAACAGCCAGACATGGGATCCGCCGTCTGCCGACGCCAACGTTCTCGAAGTGGGCGGCACCGACCTGACCACGACCGGTCCCGGCGGCGCATGGTCGTCCGAAACCGGTTGGGCCGATAGCGGTGGCGGTTTCATCGCAGCGTCCGGCGAACACACCCCGAGCTATCAGCAGCTCTCCGGCGTGATCACCTCGACGAACAAGGGATCGACCACGTATCGCAACGATCCTGACGTTTCCGCGGAAGCGAATTTCGACAATCCGACCGCGAGCAACGGCAGCTTCGAAACGGGCTTCGGCGGCACCAGCTTTGCCGCGCCTCGTTGGGCAGGTTTCATCGCCCTGGTGAATCAGCAGTCTGTGGCCAATGGTCACGGCACGGTGGGTTTCGTCAATCCGGCGATCTACAACATCGGCGTCAGCTCGAGCTTCACCAGCGATTTCCACGACATCACCAGCGGCACGAACAAGGCGTCGTCCGGATCGGGTTCGTTCAGTGCTACCACGGGCTACGATCTCGTCACCGGTTGGGGCAGCCCGAAAGGTGCGGCGTTGGTGACGGCACTGGCTGGTGGTTCGACCGGAACGGCCGACTTCTCGCTCTCGGCTTCACCGAGCAGCTTGACGGTCGCGCAAGGTTCCAACGGTTCGAGCACGATCACCATCGCGCCGACGAACGGCTTCAGCGGCAGCGTTGCGTTGTCCGCGTCGGGTCTGCCGACGGGTGTGACTGCATCGTTCAATCCGGCCAGTGCCACGACCTCGAGCACCGTAACGTTCACCGCCAGCAGCACGGCGACGACGGGTGCGAAAGCAGTGACGATCACCGGCACGTCCGGTTCGCTCTCGCACACGACGACGGTAACGCTCACCATTTCGTCGACGGCCACGCCAGACTTCTCGCTGTCCGCTTCTCCGTCGTCGCTGAGCATCGCGCAAAGCGCCAACGGCACGAGCACGGTAACGGTCAACAAGGTAAATGGTTTCGCTAGCGGCGTAAGCCTCTCCGCGTCGGGACTTCCGACCGGCGTGACCGCGTCGTTCAATCCGGCGAGCACCACGACCTCAAGCGTGTTGACGTTGACGGCGAGCTCGACCGCTACCGTCGGTACGTCGACGGTGACGATCACCGGCACGTCCGGTTCGCTCTCGCACAGCACGACGGTCAGCCTGACGGTGACCTCGACGGGTGGCGGATCGACGCAGCTTCTCGCCAACACGAGCTTTGAAAGCACGGGTTCGTGGACAGCGACTTCCGGCGTGATCTGCAACACCGGCTGTTCCGGTGAAAGCGCGCACACCGGCGTAGGCTTCGCATGGCTCGACGGTTACGGCTCGTCGCACACCGACACGCTGTCGCAATCCGTCGCGATCACGGCAGGCAAGACGTCGGCGACGTTGCAATACTACCTGCACATCGACACGGCCGAGACGACGAAGAGCACCGCGTACGACACGCTGACCGTGCAAGTACTCAACAGCTCCGGCACCGTGCTGGCGACGTTGGCGACGTATTCGAACCTGAATGCGGCGACCGGTTATGTCGTTCACACGGCCAATCTGGCGGCGTATATCGGCCAGACAGTCACGATCAAGTTCACCGGCAAGGAAGACACCTCGCTGCAGACTTCGTTCGTGCTGGATGACGTGACGCTGACAGCGCAATAAGGACGATCGAATCGGACTGCAGGACGCAGTCGACGAAAACCGAAAAGGCCGCGAAAGCGGCCTTTTCTTTTATGCGCCGCCAACGAATCCCATTTGCCGCCACGCCTCGTAAACCACGATGGCGACCGCATTCGATAAATTCAAACTGCGATTGTTCGGACGCATCGGCAGACGCAAACGTTGATCGGTCGGCAATGAATCGAGCAGCGCTTGCGGCAGGCCTCGCGTTTCCGGCCCGAAGACGACCGCGTCGTTTTCCACAAATCGAACGTCCGCATAGGAATGTCGTCCGCGCGTGGACAGTGCGAACACGCGCGCAGGCTTCACAGTTGCGGTGAACATATCGAGATCGTCGTGCACGGCAACGTCGGCGAATTCGTGATAATCCAAGCCCGCACGTCGCAACTTCGCGTGATCGAGATCAAAACCGAGCGGACGAATCAGGTGCAGTCTCGCGCCGCTGTTCGCGCACAATCGAATCACGTTGCCGGTGTTCGGCGGAATTTCCGGCTGATAAAGGACGACGTGCAGCATGCGGCGATTATGCCGCACGCGTCTTCACGCAGGTCAGCCGTTCGTTGCGCGCTCGCAGCGCAGACGTGCGATCTTACGAACGGTGTGCTCTTTCGTCGCTAGCATCGGCGCCACAACGCGCACGGGAATGATTGTTGATGGTCGCGTGATTTTTTCTCTGGCCACCGCAACAGTTTCCGCACGAACCGGTTCGTTCACGGGGATTTGCACGTGCGCCGTCGCACCCAGCGACGTTTTCGCCGCGATAAGAACCATCGCCGTCGCCGCCAGGCCCAACGTGATAAATGCTCGCCGAATTTGCATGGAAAGATTCATGATCGTACCCTTGTATACTTTTTCAACTGTGGCGGAGCAATCGATGTGCCAGCCGCTTCGATCGCTCAAGTGCCAGGTTGGATGCACGTCGGCGCGATTTAGTTGCATGCAATGGGCTAGGGCGTGACTTACGGCACGGTGACCGTCCGCACGAGCTGACGTCCGTGTGTCCGCGCGGACACACAATTCAAACCTTGCGGCGAACGGCAGTTTGTATACTGGCCGTGTGCCGATCGCGAACGTCAATGGAATCGACTTGTTTTATGAACGCGTCGGCGAGGGCCCGCCGCTGTTGTTGATTCACGGACTCGGTTCGAGCGGCGACGACTGGGCTTTTCAACACGACGACTTCGCGCGTGTGCGAACGCTCATCATGCCGGACTTGCGGGGTTCCGGACGAAGCGCCAAACCAGCGGGACCTTATTCCATCACGCAGTTCGCGTCGGATTTCTGGGCGCTCGTCGATTTACTGCAGATCGTCGACATCGAAATTCTCGGATTCTCGCTGGGTGGCGCAGTCGCCATCGAAATGACCTTGCAAAAACCCACGCACGTGAAAAAACTCGTTCTATGCAATTCGCTCGCGAACTATCGAATGGATACGTTCAAGAAATGGTATGAAGCAAAGACACAACTCGCGCTCGTCCATCTGCTCGGATTAAAGCGCACCGCCAAATTGATCGCGAAACGCTTGTTCCCACACGACGATCAAGCGCCAAAACGGCAGCGCGTCATCGACGTACTCGGCGCAAATCCAAAGCCCGCTTACCTGGCGACGATCAACGCGTTGATCGGCTGGAGCGCACTCGAACGACTCTCCGAAGTGACATGCGAAACATTGATCATCGCCGCCGAACACGATTACACGTCACTGGATGAAAAACTCGTCGAAGCTTCTTTGTTTGCGAAAGCCACACTCGTCGTCGTCAGCAATTCACGGCACGGAACGCCGTTCGACGCCATCGAAAAATTCAACGCGCACGTCATCGAATTTCTGACGTCAAATTGAGGCCGCCGAAACATTCTGAATGGCACATTGTCTTGCCGGATGTCATCCGTTAGTCTCGCCGGCCCATCTGCATTTTCTCGCGGAGAATCACATGTTCTTCAGATCGACTGTCGTTGCGCCGTTTGCGTTGGCGCTGACATTGTTGTGCGCGACTGCTGTCGCAGAAAATACACCGGCGAAATTCGACACGGTGGATTTGTCGTTCGACAAGTTCCAGCTCGAAAACGGTTTGACCGTCGTCGTGCACGAAGATCACAAGGCCCCCGTCGTTCACGTCGCGGTGTGGTATCACATCGGCTCGGCCGATGAACCGACCGGCAAAACCGGATTCGCGCATCTGTTCGAGCACTTGATGTTTTCCGGTTCGGAAAATCACAAGACCGGTTATTTCAAACCGTTCGAGCAAGTCGGCGCGACCGACCAAAACGGCACGACATCGAACGATCGCACCAACTATTTCGAAACGGTGCCGACGACCGCGCTCGATCTGGCGCTATGGATGGAATCCGATCGCATGGGTCATTTGCTCGGCGCGATCGGTCAGAAAGAACTCGACACGCAACGCGGCGTGGTGCAAAACGAAAAACGCCAAGACGAAAATCAACCGTACGGCCGCGTCGACGAAAACATCCAAGCCAACGCGTTTCCGCCGAATCATCCGTATCATCACGAGACGATCGGATCGATGAAAGATTTGAACGACGCATCAATCGCCGACGTGAAAAAATGGTTCACCGATCACTACGGCTCCGCCAACACGACACTCGTGCTTGCGGGCGACATCACACCGGCTGTCGCGCGCGAAAAAGTCGAAAAATACTTCGGCGACATTCCGGCGGGGCCGCCGGTCGCGCGTCAGCAACCTTGGGTTTTTCCTCGCGAGGAATCGACACGCGGCGAAATGGTCGATCAAGTCGCGCAGGTTCGCCTCTATCGCGAATGGAATGTTCCGCAGCTCGGCGATCACACGCTGCAACAACTTTCGCTCGCCTCTGCGGTGCTCGGAGGCGGCAAGACATCGCGTCTTTATCAGCGACTTGTATACAAAGATAAAATTGCCGACGACGTCGAAGTAGGCATCGACCATTTCGCCTTAGCGAGCCTGTTCGAGCTGCAAGTGGACGTGAAGAAAGGCATCGATCCCGCGCGCGTCGAAGCTGCCGTCGCCGATGAGTGGTCGAAATTCCTAAAGGACGGCCCAACGCAAGACGAACTCGATCGCGCACGCAGCCGCGCGCACGCGGGATTTATTCGTGGCGTGGAAAAAGTCGCGAGCCAGGCGCGCATTCTTGCGGAAGGTCAGGTGTATCGCGACGATCCGGCGGCCTACAAAAAAGATTTCGCCGCGCTCGATGCGGCCACGCCGGCGACCGTGCTGACCGCGTCGCAACAATGGATTTCAAAAGGCGACTACACGCTCACCGTGAAACCGGGCACGCCCGATCCGGCGAAAGACGAAGCGACAACCGAAGGTTTGGCTGCGGCACCCGGCCAACCGAAAGCAGTCTTACCGGAAACGCGCGCGTACACCGTCGTCAAAAGTAATGTCGACCGCAGCAAAGGCGTTCCTGACGTTACGTCATTTCCGGATTTGAATTTCCCGGCTTTACAACGAGCCAAATTGAAGAACGGCATCGACGTGATCTTGGCCGAGCGGCACGCAATTCCCGTCGTTCATTTGAGAATGAGTTTTCCGGGCGGCTACGCGGCCGATCATGGACGCAAACTCGGCACGGCCAGCTTCACCGCATCGATGCTCGACGAGGGAACGAAAGATCTCGACTCGCTGGAAATCGAACGTCGTCGCGATCGTCTAGGCGCCATTCTCGCCACGGGCTGCGATCTGGATACGTGTGCCGTCAGCCTCAACACGCTGAAGTCGCAGGTCGTCGATTCGCTCGCGCTCTACGCAGACATCGTTCGCAATCCCGCATTTCACGAAGAAGATATCGCGCGCATTCGCGGCCAATGGCTTGCCGGTATCGCGCAGGAAAAAACCGAGCCGACCGGACTCGCCTTGCGCACCTTGCCACCGCTGATCTACGGCAAGAATAATCCGTACGCCATTCCGTTCACGGGCAGCGGCACGGAAGCGGCGATCAAATCGCTGACGGTCGACGACATGCGCAAGTTCATGCGCGATTTCGTACGTCCGGACAATGCGCAAATCATTGTTGCCGGCGATACGACGCTCGCGGAAATCGTTCCACAACTCGATGCCGCGTTTGGCGACTGGAAAGCGCCGCCGTCGAAATTGACCAAGGTCGACATGGTGGATGCGAAGGTCCCCGCGAAACCGACTGTTTACATCATGGATCGTCCCGGATCGCAGCAGTCGGTGATCATCGCCGGCATCGTTGCGCCGTCGACGGTGGCGCCGAACAATCTGGAAATTTCCACAATGACGCAAGCGTTCGGCGGACTTTTCAGTTCACGACTCAACATGAATCTCCGCGAAGACAAACATTGGGCGTACGGCGCGTTTACGTATTCGCCGAATTCGATCGGCGAACGCATCTTCTTGCTGTATGCGCCCGTGCAAACCGACAAAACCGCGCCCTCCGCCCATGAAATACTTAAAGAAGCGCGCGGACTCGTCGGCGATCATCCGCTCACCGGCGAAGAAATCGCCAAAGTGAAAAATGCCGACATGCGCGCGCTGCCCGGTCAATACGAGAGTGCGGCGGCCGTACTCGGCGCGGTGCAGAGCATCGTCACCTATCATCGCCCCGACGATTTCGTGCAGACGTACAAACATCGCATCGAATCGCAGAAAGATGCCGACGTGCAAGTGGCCGCGAAAGAAGTCGTGCGTCCGGATTCGCTGACGTGGGTCATCGTCGGCGACCGCAAACAGATCGAGAAACCTGTGCGCGCGCTGAATATCGGTGCGGTGCAAGTGCTCGATGCGGACGGTAACGTAGTGCATTGACGATTCATTCGCGATAAGGTGATCGCAACAATTTTTGTGGTCGCCTTGTCATGAAAAATTTGCGCTATGTACTTTTAGTTGCCGTGACGCTCGTCGGGACGCAAGCGTGCACATGGGTCAAATCCAGCGACAGCGGCAACGCCGTGCATGTCGCCTACGATGGCAATGTCAGCGGTTGTCGCGACGCCGGGTCGATCAGTGTTTCCGTCGCTGACAAAGTGGCGTTTTACCATCGGCCTTCGTTGAAAGTGCGCGATGAATTAGAAACGCTGGCGCGAAATCAAGCCGTGTCGATTCCCGCCGATACGATTAAAGCGACAAGCGATCCTGTCGACGGTTCACAAAGTTTCGAGGCCTACGTGTGCGGCGCGGTGCGCATGCACAGCCGTGTCGAAGAAGCGCCGCCGCCGAATGCCAGCGGCGTGCAAACGTATCCGATCAAGGATCACTGAACTGAGCGCAAGCTTGAAGACCTAACGGTGTCGAAACGCGTCTGAGCGACAACGACGCGGGAACGATTCCCGTTTGTCCGGTCTGCACCTGAAATTGTGCCGTCGCCGCCACGCAAGAAAACGACGACGTGCTCAGCGTTCCATTCACTACTTTCTGTATGTCCGTCATCGCGAAATTCGGTCCGAAGTGCGTGCCAAAGTCGCGGATCAACGGGCCCTCGAACGATCCGTCGGCATTTGCCGACAGCACGCCGGTTGACCATGCGGGTGCGCCCGATGCGTCGAAGCCGAACCACAATGTCGCGATCGTTTGCGAATCCAATTGTTCCATCAAGAATCCGCGATGCGGATACGCGGGATCATCCCAAGCGCCCGTCGCCGTATTGGCCGGCGGCGCGCCGCTTTCGGTTCCGCAGCCCAGCCCCTGCGGCGACGTGAGGCGCGTCAGCGGTACTTCCATCGAACCCCAACTCGATGGCCCGTCCCAACGCATCGCGCCATTGCTGCAGTCGTCGAAGGTAAGTCCGATGCGGCCCCAATGCTGGGCTTGCACCTGACCGTTCGCATCGAGCGATGGCAATTGCACGTCCGCGAATTCGATGCCGTTATCGACGATGTCGCCGACCGACGTCAGCCACGTCTGCAAACCAGCAGAACCCGCGGGCGGATACGTGAAGAAAAATAGTGCAGCTTTGTTGTTCGGCAGAATTTCGAGTTCGATGCCTTCGCCGCTTCGTTGCGGGTCGTACCACGCGCCGGTGTAGTGTTCGTCGACAGGCGGCGCCGTATTCGCCTGGCGTGGCGGAACTTGGCTATCGAAACTCGGCACGACGATGCTCGCGTCGTAGCGGCACGGACCAGCCGCGCCGGCAGAAACCGCCGCGTTGCACTCAGTTTGCAAATCGGTCACTGACGGTTGTGGAGTCCCGGCGATCCATGCGCGCAGCGCTTCCCAGCCGGCCACGCCCTCGGCGAGCGTGAAGCCGCAATGCGTCGGCGACGATTCGTTCACCAGCGCGCTCGTCAATTGCGTGCTGAGTAATGTGTTTCGCAACACATATTGATTGGCGGGGATCACGAGCTGATCGTGATTGGTCTGAATCGAAATCACTTTCATCGTCGGCGAAACGCGGCCGCGAAAATCGGACGTCCATTTGAAATACAACGACGCGAACGGATCGCCCTGAATGCGCGCAATACTCGCGTTTACCGCTGCATCCGAATACACGACGCCGACGGTGCTGAACGGACTGAGATCGTCCAATTTATCCGGCGCGCGGACGAGATCGCTCATCGCATACGTCGCGTAGCCCATGTTCGTGACGAAGAAATCCTCGTCCGTGATGTGATTGAGATTCATCAGCTCCGCGAGCCGGCGTTTCATCGCACCGTTGCGGATTTCTTCCGGCAGATTGACGCCCGTGCATTGATTGACCGGCAGCAGCGTTTCGATCAACTGCGCTTTGTCTTCGAGATCGGAAAGATCGTTCGGAATATCGTCTAAGTTGTACGCCCAAGGATACGGCTGGTCGCCCGTCGGCAAATCGCCGGCACCTTTGCAGATCACATCGTAGGCTAGACGCAGATCGATCGCCGCATCCCAAGCGCGCGATCCCGCCGCTGGCGGACAGGCGGAATAGACGCCGGGCACCGGCGCAAATCGGGAATCTTCCGCGAGTTTCAGCGAGATCAATCCGCCTAGCGATGCGCCGAATGGAATGATTGCGCCAGGCGTGCCGACGGTTTGTTTGAAAACGTCGAGCAACTCCGCGTTGTCGTCTGCGGCCGTAAACAGCGCCCACGAGCGTTGACGATAGCTCGACGCGGCGACTGCATACCCTTCGCTCAACTGCAAATCCTTGATCGGCCCAAGATCCGGATTCGGACCGGGTTCTTCAAACGACAACCCGTGTTGATACATCACCAGAATGTCGCCTGGTTTCCAACTGTCCGGAACAGCGATGCTGTAAAACGCGCCCGACGGTGTCGATCCGGCGAAATCCTTTTCCGCGTGCGCCGATGCGCTCGCCAGCAACGCGACGAACGCAATCCAAAACGTTTTACCCGCCATATTTCTTCTCCACACAACACCTGCAAGGTAATCCGACGCCACTTAAGCGGGCGTAAATCGCGATTAACGTCAACCGACGCTACAATCAGGACCACAGGGGCGAAGGGTTCGGCCATGAAAGTTCTGGTTACGGGCGGGGGCGGCTTTCTCGGTCAGGGCGTCTGCAAGCAACTCGTCGCAGCGGGGCACACCGTTTGCGCATTCAATCGAAACCGGCATCCCGCGCTCGACGATTTCAAAGTCGAACAGCGCATCGGGGACATCAGCAATCTGGATAGCGTTGTCGATGCCGTGAAAGGCGTTGACGCCATCGTTCACAGCGCAGGAAAAGTCGGTGCGTGGGGACGCCTCGAGGACTATTACGAAACCAACGTGCGTGGCACCGACAATGTGCTCGCGGCGTGCGAACTCCACGAAGTCCGCAAACTCGTCTTCACGTCGAGCCCGAGCGTCGTGCACAACGGCGGCGATCTCGAAGGCGTCGACGAATCGGCGCCGTATGCCAATCATTTCAGCAGTCCTTACGCGCAGACGAAGGCGCTCGCAGAACAACGCGTACTCGCCGCGAACGGAAAAGAACTCGCCACAGTCGCGTTGCGTCCGCATTTTATTTGGGGCCCTGGCGATCCGAACTTGTTGCCACGTATTTTGAAACAAGCGCGCAGCGGACGGCTTCGTCTCATCGGCAAGGCCGCCAAGAAGATCGACACGACGTACATCGACAACGCAGCTGCTGCGCACGTGCTCGCGCTGCAGAAAATCGACATCGGCTCGCCGATTGCCGGAAAAAAATATTTCATCAGCCAAGGCGATCCCATCACGCACGAGGCACTCATCAATGGATGGTTGCGCGCCGATGGATTTCCGCCGGAGACGCGACGCGTGTCGCTCGACACGGCTAAATTTCTTGGCGCAGCATTCGAAACCATCTATCAGACATT